>Ga0105055_10004914_pt1 | contig 19184 bp, 12 predicted proteins | sample BON03_FD_78090 | JGI IMG/M metagenome (GOLD analysis project Ga0105055, IMG submission 78090) | Freshwater microbial communities from Lake Bonney liftoff mats and glacier meltwater in Antarctica - BON-03 | ecosystem: Environmental > Aquatic > Freshwater > Ice > Glacier meltwater | place: Lake...
GCCCCCGCCCCGTCGCGCTGCGCTGATCACCCCGGGCGGCGGGGGGCGGCGTGCGGGGACGGGGGGGGGGGGGGGGGGGGGGGTGTGGGTGTGGGGGGGGGGGGGGGGGGGGGGGGGGGGGGGGGGGGGGGAAAACGAGGGGCGCTGGAAAACGGTGTTGGGCGGAAACGCCAAACAAGCCTCAGCGGCGCGCCATGGCCGAGCTCGAGCCGGTCGTCGACGTGCGCCTCCGGCCCGGGGGCGCGGCGGCGCCGCCGCCTCCGGCGGAGTCGCCTTGCGTTCCCGTCGGCGGGCGCGAGACGCTGCGACGGCGGGCCGGCGGCGCCTTGCCGTTGCCCCCCTCGGGCGCCGCCGCCGCCGCCTCTGCTGCCCCCGCCGCCCCGTTGTCGCCGCCGCCGCCTGTGCCGGCGCTGGACGGGCGGCTGCGCCTCCGCTGCTCCTTCATGCCTGTCCCTTCAGCTGCTGGTGCGGCTGCTCCTGCTGCGGCCGCCGCCCTAACCCCTCCTGCCGTGGCCGCCGCCGCCGCCGACGCTCGTCCCGCGCCCCGCGCCCCTCCTGCTGCCGCCGCCGCCGCCGCCGCCGCCTCCTCTGCCTCCTCCTGCTGCTGCTGCTGCTGCTGCTCCTGCTGCTGCTGCTGCGCGGCCGCGGCCGCCGCCGCGGCCGCCTTGCCGCGCCGCGCCGCCGCCTCGCGGTCCCAGCTCCCCTCGGGCGCGCGCGCCCGGGCCAGCGCGGCAAATCGCGCGAGGTTCTGCCCGAGCACAGAGGCCACGTGCGCCTCGACCGCCCGCGGACTCACCCCCAGCAGCGCCAGCAGCGAGGGCAGCGGGTGCTCGGCGCGCAGAGCCACGCGCGTGCGGCCGTCGGGCGCCTCAGCGAACTCGACGTCGCCGCGCAGGGGCATGCCGTGCTCCGACTCAAAGGCGATGCGGCGCGCGGCGGGGCCCAGGCGCCCGGGCGGCGCGGCGAGGTCGCGCCGGAGCAGGCAGCTGATCTCCATCACGGGGAGCTTGGCTGTTACGTTGCGGTGGGCGGGTTGGTTTGTTCAAGATGATGTACGGACCGGCGATCGGGGAGCAGGGACGTTTGCGTGAGGGGACAAGGGGAGGAGAGAGAGAGAGATCAAACGACGCAAGAAAGACGGCGAAAGACGGCAGCAGCGGCGGCGGCAGCGGCGGCGTCTTTTCAAACATCCGTGAAAACCCAAACAAAGCGAGAACACGAAAGACTCACCCCACCGGTAGTAGCAGAACAGCAGCGCCATGTCCGGCAGGTCCGGGTCCAGCCCGACCTTGCCGATCAGGTCGAGAAACTCGACCAAGCCCGCCCACTCGCCCCACAGCGCCACGCAGGCCGCGAGCGGCGCGTCGACCAGCACCTCGACGGCGTGCGACAGCGCGTGCTCGGGCGCGTCGCTGTAGGTGATGTAGTCGGCGGGCGTGTAGCCCCCGATCGCGTCGCCGCCGGCGCCGGCCGGGGTGGGGTTGTTCTGGGCGGGGGCCGGGTCGCGCGCGCGGCGGCCGCGGGCGGCGGGCGGGGGGAGGGGGCGCGGGCGGGCGGTGTCCCGGAGCAGGGGTGCCTCTGTCGCTCGCCGCCAGGCCCGCGAGGGGGTCGGGGGAGGGGCCGCGAGGCGCGGCGGCGCCGGCGAGCACGGGCACGATGCCGATGCGCGCGCCGTCGCGCCGTGCCCCGCGCGTGCCTCCTGCATTGGGTGGGGGGCACGTTCGCGAGGAGAGAAGGGGGCGGCGAACAAAAGTGTTTGAAGACGGGACGGAAGGATTTCTGTGCGTAGGGCGCGAGGGGAGTGTTTCCGAACGGGAGGGAGGGGTGCAGAGAGAGGAAAGGATGCGCGAGGCGGATTCGTTCGACAACAATGGGGTTTGACTCCGTGTTGCAGGTGGTGAGCGACTTTCTCGATCACTCAGGATGCCGCCCCTGACGCCGGCGCCTCATCATCGCGAGCGGTCGCACGAGGGGCGCCGTCGCCCGCCGCCATCGTGTTCGCCGCCGCCGCCGCCGCCCCGTCCTCTCCTTGCGCCGCCTCGTCTTCCTCGGCCCCCTTGCCACCCTGCGCCTCCTCCTCCTCCGCCGCCTCCTCCTCGGGCGCAGGGGCAGGGGCCCCGCCCGCCTCCCCCGCGGCGTCCTCCTCCTCCTCCTCCTCCGCCGATCTCGCCGCCCGGTCCAGCGCCCGCTGCGCCCCCCCGGCCGCCCCGCCCGCGCCCGACCCCCGCGGCGTCCGCATCGCCCCCGCCTCGAGCCCGGCCGACAGCTCGGCCAGCGCGCCCCGGCAGGTCGGGTGCGCCGTCAGCGTATCGACAATGTGCTGCAGCTCCGACACGCGGGTCTCGCACGCCACCTCGCGGTCGAGCGCGCGCACCAGGGCGCGCCGGTACTGCAGGTTTGTGGACTCGGCCTCGGCGAGCGCCATCTTGATGCCGACGAGGTCGCCGACCAGGAGGCCGTTCTCGTCCAACAGCGCGGCGGCGCGGCGGCGGGCGTCGCGCAGGTCGCGGGGGGCGGCCGGGGCGTCGGCGCCGGCGCTGGGGGCGGCGCCGGGGGCGACAGCGGCGGCGGCGGCGGCCGAGGCGGGGGGGGCGCGCGCGGCGGCGCTGAGGACGCGGAGCAGGCGGGTGCCCAGGGGAGGGGGCGGTTGGGGGCCGGCGGCGGAGGAGCGCGACGCTGCCGCGGCAGAGGGGCTGCCGCTCAGGGGCGGGACGCCGTCGCCGCCGTCGTCGGCAAAGGGGGAGGCGGGCGAGCCGGCGTCGCTGCCGCCGGCGCCGCTCTGGCCCGTGGCCGGGCGGGCGAACCAGCCCGCCCAGCGCGCGCCGCCGGGGCCCTGCCCTCCAGACGCAGCAGCTGCAGCTGCGGCGGCGGCGGCGGCGGCGGCGGCGGGCGAGGCCGGGGGGCCATCAAGCCCTTCTGCCGCCGACGGACCGCCGCCGCCGCCGGCCGCGGCGACGCCCTCGCCCCCGCCCGCCGCCGCTGCCGCCGCCAGCGCCTGCGCCATCAGGGCCGCGCGCTGCGCCTCCAGCTCGGCCTTGTCGGCGTCCGCCGCCTCGAGCGCGTCTTTCAGCCGCGCGACCATCTGCTGGTACAAGCCCAGCTGCGTGGCAAGGTCATCGTTCAGCCGGCGCAGGCGGCGGCGCTCCGAGGCGCGCGGCGCGGCGGCGGCGGCGGCCTCGGCGGCGGCGACGTCGGCGAGCAGGGCGGCGGCGCGGCCCCCGGCCTCGGCGGACGGGGCGCTGTCGGCCCGGGCGGGCGGGCACAGGGGCGCGAGGCCGTTGGACGGCGCCGCCGCCGCGGCGTTGCTGTCCGCCTCGGCGACGACGCCTCCGCTGCCGCCGCCGCCGCGGGCCGCGGGGCCGCCAGAGCCCTTTTCCTCCTCGGCCGCGGGGCCGCCAGAGCCCTTTTCCTCCTCGGCCGCCTCGCTCGCCTCCCCGGCTGTGGCCGCGTTGTTGGCAGCGGCTGAGGACGAAGCAGCAGGGGCCATCGCGGCACCCTCGGCGTCAGCAGCACCACTAGAGGCAGCAACGATAGCAGGGGCCGTTGCGCCGCCGCCGCCGCCGGTCAACGGGTCCTCGCCGGCCAGAGAGGAGGGCGGCGCGTGGCCGTGCGGGCCCGCGCCTGGTGTGAGGGCGTGGCTGCCGACGTCAGGACCTGGCGCGCCGCCAGCAATGGCCGCAGCGGCAGAGGTCTGGCCGTCCGCGGAGGCCGGTGCAGCATCAGCAGCAGCAGCTCCTGCCGCCGCGCAGCCACCCCCGCCGCCGGTGACGCCGACGGGAGCCGGAGCGCCGCCGTCGCCGTCCGCAGCAGGCCCGTCCTCCCCCGCGAGAGCCAGCCCGTGGCCGCTTCCGCCCACCAGTGTCGGCGCCACTCCCCGCGCCACCGCCGCCGCCGCCGCCTCGTCGGCCGCCGCGACCCCTCCACCTTCTCCGCCGCCGCCGCTGCCGCCGCCGCCGCCGCCGCGCTTCTGAGCGTTGTGCCTCGCCTCGAGCGCCGACGCGCGCGCCAGCACGTCGTCGGCTGCTCCCCCTGCGCGCGCGGCGGGCGGCGTGCCGGTGGCCGAGTCGGCGCTTACGCGGCGGTGGATCACGACGCGGCCGGGGCCGGCGGCGGCCGCGGGTCCGTCGCCGCCGTTGCGCGGCGCGGCGCGCGCGCGGGGCGACGACGCCGACGCGGACGCCGGGCCGGGCCCGCCGCCCGACCCCGACGCGACCTCGTGCCAGATGGCGGCGATGGCCGGGCTCGTCTCGACCAGCTGCCGGTGCTTGATCGACAGCTCGTGCAGCCGCGCCTGCGCCTCGGCCTTGTCGCGCGCCTCGGCCGCCAGCCGCCCCTCGAGCTCGCTGATGCGGCGCTCGAGCGGCCGCACCGCCGCGCCCTCCCGCAGGACGGCCAGCTCGTCGCACAGGCGGTCGATGTCGCCCTGCTGCTGCGCGATGGTCTCCTCGTAGGCGGCGAGCTCCATCTTGTACTTCTGCTCGCGCTTGACCCAGGCGCTGGGCAGCAGGGGGCCCGTGCAGTTGCCGCCGCCGCCGCCGCCGCTGCCCGCGGCGGCGGCAGCGGCCGAGGCGGCGGCGGCGGCGGCGGCGGCGGCGGCGGCGGCGGTCGCTGCAGCTGCCTCGGCGCGCGCGTCGGCGGCGTCGCGCTGGACGGCGGCGATGGCGGCCAGCGCGTCGCGCAAGACGTCGAGAGAACCCGGCGGGGGTGCCGCCGCTCCCGCCGCGTCCCCGCCCGCCGCCGCCGCCGCCGCCGACAGCGCCTGCTCGAGCGCTCGGCGCGCGGCGGCCACGTCGACGGCGGGCGGCGGGGGTGGCGGCGGGGGCGGGGGCGGGGGTGGTTCCGCTGCTGCTGCTGGTGCTGGCGCTGGTTCTGGCGCTGGTGCTGCTGGTACCGCTGCTGCCGCTGCTGCTGCCGCTGATGTTGGCCGCGATGAGGATGCTGCTGACGCTGCGCCGCTGGGGCGGCGCACAGACGCCGCCGCGGCCGCCGCGGCCGCCGCCGCCGCCGACGGACCCGGCGCTCGGGGCGCCCCGCCGCCAGAGGTCCCGGCGCCCTGCGACGCGGCAAAGCGCGCAAGGTTGGCCGCAAAGGCGCTGCCGGCGCTCCCGTCCGTCCCGGCCCCGCCGCCGCCACCAGTCCGCGCCTGGCCGGCGCCGCCGTCGCCGCCGCCAGAGTCGCCGGCGGCCCTGACGGGCGCGACGCCCGAGCTAAAGGCGGCGATCTTGCCCGCGACGCCCTTGGCGCCCGTGTCCTGGCTGATGTCCACGGCTGGAGCTGCTGCTGCTGCTGCTGCTGGTGCTGTTGTTGATGCTATTGTCGCCGTTTCGGGCGGGGCAGGGGCAGTCTCCATTTTGCGTTTTGCAGGGGCGCGTCGGTTGCGGCGGCGAGCAAGCGTAGAGCGCGCACGACAACCGCCGACGGCGCGTCGCCGCGGGCGGTCGCTGCGCGAAACCTGCACGGATTCAGAGCGGCGCCGCGCGTTGGCCCTTGTGGTGGTGCCCTCGCCAAGGATGGGGCGGGCAATCCTGCAAAGCCTGCGTGCGTGGTGGACAGACTCGACGGAACAAGGTTCAACGAAGACGTGAGAGTGCTGTTGCTGTTGATGTTGCTGTTGCTGTTGGGTCGTGCAAGGTCGATCGAATGGTTCGGTCGGGCGCATCGGAGGAGACACCCGGTGCTCTTTCTTGCTGCTTGCTTGCGCTTCAAGTTGTGGCGCTTGTCGATGACGGGCTGGAATCCGACCTCTCTGCATTTCTTCGTGACCAGGGCCAAACCACAACCTACACGCACCCCCACACGACCAACTACGACGCGTACTATCCCAGCGCCCCGCCGAACACGCACCCTCAGGAACTGCCCTGGCGTGGGTCAAAACAGAAGAAGAACAAACCTGCTCCAAAAAAACCACCCCCCGACACCTCCCGAGAGTACGAGAACGCGTGCACGCAAGCAGCAGGACGCAATGCACCTGCCCCAAGCCGGCGCGCACGCGATGGGGGGCGGCGGCACGGCGCGCGAGGCGGCCCCCGCGCCTCGCGGGGTCGCGCACCACCACCTGCCACGCGCCCCGACGCCGCCGCTGCCGCTGCCGCCGACGACGACCGCAACGGGTGCCGCCCGCCGGTCCCGCGCCGCCTGGCTGCCGCGCCCGCCGCGCGCGCTCCCGCCGGCCTCCTCGTCGCAGGACGACCGCCGCGCCCAGCCCCTCGCCAAGGGCGCCTGCGTTTCCGTCGACCAGTTCTCGCAGCTCGAGTGGCGCCGCGCCACCGTCATCGCCAACGAGGCCGTCAATCTCAGCGGCACGTACAGGCTGCTGCGCCTGTCCGTGCCGGACGATGTGCCTCGCCTCTCGGGCCGCCGCATCGAGGGCGTCGCCTCGGCCGCGCGGTGGGTCGACGCGCACACGAGCCCCGGCCAGCTGGTCGGGCTGAGGCTGCCGGGCGAGGACGGAGAAGGAGCGGGCGGGGGCACGGGCGCGGGTGTGGCCGGGCCCCCGGGCCCGCGCCTGTACCCGCTGGCGTGCTCGCCCTACGAGTCCCGGCGCGGCTCGGCCGGCCTCGGCGCCTGCCTGATCGAGGTGGCCGTCGAGCGCGGGGCCGCTGGCGGGGGCGGCGGCGGCGGCGGCGCCGGCCCTGCCGCGGCGGGCGCGGCGGCCCGCGGCGCGCACGAGGCCCGTCTGGCCGAGCTCGGGCCGGGCGCCGAGGTCGACGTCTCGGGCGTGGTCGGCCGCGGGTTCGCGTCGATGTTCTCCTCGGGCGCCGGGCTGCCGCAGGCCCTGGAGGACGCGAGGCCGCTGCTGCTGGTGGCGTCGGGGCTGAGGGGCGCGGCGCTCATGCGCGCGGCGCTCAGCTGGACCCCCGTTCAAGCGCACGCCACGGCGGCCGGCGTCGCCGCCTACTACGTGGACGCCTCGGCCGCCGGCGCCGCTTTTGTCTCAGAGTGGGAGGCGTGGCGCGAGGCCGGCGTGCGCTTCCGCCCGCTCTTCCTGCGCCCGCCGGGAGAAGAGGGGGAGGAGGGGGGGGGGCATGAGTCGGGCGGCGGCGCGCGAGGGGCCGAGCCTGGCGCGGCCGAGGGCGAGGGCGGCGGCGGCGGCGGCGGCGGCGACGCGGCGGCGATCGCGAGCCTGATCGAGCAGGCGCTGTTCCTTCAGCCCGGCGGCCTCGCGGGCGCGCTCGGCGGGTCGCCGCAGGAGGCGACGGCGCTGCTGGCGGGCCTGCCGGGCAAGGCGGCGAGCGCGGTGAGCCGCGAGCTCTCTTACAAGGGCCTGCCGCGCGACCGGCTGCTCTTTGTCGACTTCATGTGAGATCGAGGAGGTGGCGTGAGAGAGTCGCATCGATCGAGGAGCTTATGTGAGAGAGAGTCGCGCAACGTGGGCGCCGGCGCCGAAAAAAAAATTCGGCGCCGGCGCCGGCGCCAAAAAAGAATTCGGCGCCGGCGCCCACGATGCGCGACTCTCTTACATAAGCTCCTCGATCGATGCGACTCTCTCACACCACCTCCTCGATCTCACATTAAGTCGGGAGCAATTTTTTTTTTTCCGCGTCGCGCCTGCCCGCCCTCTTTTGGCCCCCGCGTCCCCCCCATTTTTCACACACGCACCCCCCCCCCAACCGCCAAATCATGTCATTCCTTCTTCATCTTGTGACGCTTTCAAATCCGTTAATTTTCAGTCGTCATTCATTCGCTCATCCGGTCGTCGCCGTCGTCGCCGCCGGTCTCGCCGCCGCCGGTCGTCGTCGCCACCGCCGCGCCCGCGCCGCCCGCGCCGCTGCCGGACGTCGCCGCGCCCCCCGCGCCCCCTCCCACTGCCCCCCCGCCCCCGGTGCTCGTCTGCTGCCCCGACGGCCGCGCCGGCGCCGGCGCGGCGCGCGGCGGCAGCGCCGTCACGGGGACGGCCCCGGGCAGCAGGCCCGGCGCGTAGGCGCGCCCCCACCGCCACAGGCTGCCGTCCTCGCAGCCGGCGATCACGGACGAGCCGTCGAGCGACACGGCAGCCTGGCGCACCACCGGCGGCGGGTTGCCGCCGCCGCCGCCGCCCGCGCCCCCCGCGCCGCCGCCCTTTGCCGCGCACCGCAGCACGCTCGACTTTGGCGCGGCCGTGCCCCCGCCGCCCCCGCCGCCCCCGCCGCCACCCCCTCCCGCGCCCCCGCCGCCCGTGCTGCGCCCGCGCCCCGCCTGCCGCGGGTCCCACACGTGCACGGTGCCGGCCGCGCCACCGCACGCGAGCGTGGCGCCGCGGCCGTCGAGGCCGAAGCGCACCCACCACATGTGGCCCGTGTCGATGGGGAACAGGCGCGCGATCTGGTAGCCGCCGCAGTCGCCGTCGACGTCGGAGGAGGCGACAGCCGGGGGCCGGAGCGGGCGGCGGCGGCCGCCGCCGGGGGCGCCGCGGGGCGGCGCCCTACTGCCGCCGCCGCCGCCGCCGCCGCCGCCGCTGCCCCCGCCCGCCGCCGAGCTTTGTCGGCCGACGGTGCCTCCTCGTGCCGCCCTCCTCGCCGCCGCAGAGTCGGCCTTTTCGCTCGTCACGGCGGCCGCGTCCGAGCCGAGCGGGGGCGACGGGGACGAGGCTGGGAGGCAGGACCGAGCGCCGCCGCCGCCGCCGCCGCCGCCGCGCGGCGCGGGGGGGCGGGCCTCGCTGGCGGTCGCCGCGCCGCCCGCCGCCGCCGCCGCCGCCGCCGCCGCCGCCGCCCCCGTCGCTTCGTCCCCCTCCTCGTCTTCTGCGCCGCCGCCGCCGCCCAGCGGCGCCCCGGACGTGTCGGCCGGCGCCAGAACCTCTGTCGGCGCCAGGCTGTTGGCCGCGGTGCCAAAGGTCGCCGTTGCCCCCGGGCGCGCGCCGAGCGGCGCGCCGCCGCCGCCGCCGCCGCCGCCGCCGCCGCCGCCGCCGCCGCCGCCGCCGCCCTTCTGGTCCGCGCCCCCGCCGCGCCCGCCGCCGCCGCCGCCATCGTCGCTGCCGCTGTGGTTGTCGCCGTTGTCGTTGTGGCCGTTAATGCCGCCGCCGCCAGCCGCCGCCTCTCCCGCTTGCTCGCCCTCCTGGTCACCAACGTCGTCGTCCTCCTCATCCTCCTCCTCTCGGTCGTCCTCGTCCGGCGGCCCGTCGTCGTCCGGCCCCCCCCCTCCCCCCGCCCCCGCTGCCCCCCCCGCTAGCGCCGGGCCGTACCGCGGCTTCCACAGCGCCACGAAGCCGTGCACGCTCTTGGACAGCACCAAGTCCCCCAACCACCGCACGCAGTCAACGTAGTCGCCGTGCACCTGCGACGCGGACAGCAAGGGCCGGCGCAGCGGCACGGCGGGGAAGGCGCGGCCGCCCGGCCGCCAGCGGTCAGACGCCTCCACGGCGCGCCACGGCTCGCCGCGCAGCGACCACACTTTCACGCACGTGTCCATGCTGGAGGACATGAAGCGGTAGGGGTCCCATGGGTGCCAGCTCTGTGTTGTTGTCTCGTTTAAGGGGGCGAATAAAGGTTGTGTTGGGTCGAGGCGAGCAGGCGAAGGGAGGAGGAGGAGGAGGAGCGTGGGAAACGGCAGCGTGTGTCTCCCCCTGCCTGAAATACACACAAAATGACACCCTCGCTCGCCCGCCCGACTCACCAGGCTGAACACCTCGTTGGTGTGCGCCAGCACGCCCGCCACCACCACCACGCACACCCCCGCGCGCAGGTTCCACAGCCGCACGCTGTGGTCGCGCGAGCCCGTCAGCGCCAGGTGCGGGAATTTGGGGTGCACGGCGACGTCGTGCACGTCGCGCCCGTGCCCGCGGAGGGAGGCGACAAGGCTGTCGCGCAGGACGTCGATGACGCGGACGACGCCGTTCTTGCCGGCGGCGAGCAGCAGGGGGCGGCCCTCACGCGCGCGGGGCCGCCGCCGCCGCGGGGGGGGGCGCTGCTGCTGCTGCTGCGGCGGCTGCTGCTGGTCCTGCTGCTGCTGCTCCTCCTCTGGGTCGTGCTCCTCCTGGTTGTCGCCGCCGTCATCTTCTTCCGGGTCGTCGTCTGCTGACGGGAGCGAGGCCGACCACTGGCACGCGAAAAACTCCTCGGTCTCCTGTCGTTGTTTTTGGCCGTGTTGATTTTGCGTTGCAAGTGAGAGCGCCGTTTCCCCGTCGCGCGCGATGGCGTTTGGCGTCGTCGGCGGAAAGGGGACACAAAACGCGCTCTTCATTCAATTCACGACGACTCACGTCGGCGTCCGCGTACGACTGCACGACCTCGACCGCGCCGTCCGGCTTGGCGCGGTACACCGTCGCGCGGTTGGCCCCCACGGACGCGAACAGGTCCTGGTTGCGCGGGTCGCAGTGGTTGAAGGCGACGCAGAAGAGCGGCTTGCGGTGGTGCTCGTGGACGCTGTTGTGTGTGTGTTTTGTGTCGCGAGCGTCGTGTCCCATTGCGCGCTGCTACGTGAGTACGGCGTTGCGGGCGACGGATCGAGCGGACGTGGGTGGCGCGCGCGCGCAGAGAGGGAGAGTCCCGGCACTGGTCTCTTCCGCCCGCTCTTGCCCCGCCCTCGCACCTAGCCTGCAGTTTCCATGGCGCGTTCGGGTTGCCCAGGTCTGGTCGTGGAGCAGGAGGCGCTGCTGCCGGCGCAGACGGCGACATCATGGTTTCAAAAGAAAGGGAATGCGAGTTTGAAGGAGCGCTGGGTTTGTCAATGAGCGGCGCTCTCACTCGTCGCGCAGCGTCGGCGCCGTCGCCGGCGCTGCACGCGCTCTCAATCGACCGACGACGCCTTTCGGCTGGCTGCTCTCTCACTTGGACAACACCAACGACGACATTACTCTCCAATGCAGTGCCCGATCAGGACCCGACCCCCTTGCCGGAGTCGTGGCCAGAGAGCCCACGCGCTCAAAGACCACTTTGCCCGCCTCTCCGTCGCCCACCCGCCCGACTCGATCGCCAAGGTCGTCCTCCGCGACGCCGCGACCTCCGCCGAGGTCGCCACCATCCCCAACGCCGAGGGCAAGCGCGCGTCCCTCGTCTTTTTCGCGGCGCTTGTGGCAAAGGGCGGCGGCGGCGCCAATGGCGGCCTGATCGACGCGGCGGCGGCAGCAGAGGGCCTCTCCCTTTTCGACGAGGTGGTCGCGGACGCGCGCGCGCACCGCGGGTCGCACCCGAACATCGACCTGCTCCTGGACGTGCAGAGCGGCGCGATCGGGCCGCTGCGGGCCGAGGTCGTGAGGCCTTGAGGAGGAGGGGGGGCGTGGCCGGCGGCGTCTTTTTCAATCGATCAAAATCAAAATCAAGATCACATATCGTCGCGGTCCCTCGTTCTCTTCACAGGCGCGACGTCCTCGTCCTCCTCCTCCTCCTCAAAGTCGTCCGCCTCACCGCGGGTGCGGCCGCCGCCGCCGCGAGGGCCGAACCCAGCGTTTTCGGCAGAGTAGTCTGCCGCCGCCCGCGCCTCGGCCGCCGCCCGCGCCGCCTCGGCCGCCGCCCGCGCCGCCTCGGCCTCGGCCGCGGCCGCCGCCCGCGTCGCCTCGGCCTCGGCCGCGAACGCCGCCCCGGCGTCCGCCGTCGCCTGGGCCCGGATCGTCTGCTCGCGCTTGGCGTCCAGTTCCCAGCGGCTGGTCGTCTCTTGCTGCTTGTTCTTGTGCTGGTGGTGCGACCCGTTGTGGTGGTGCTTCGACCCGTTGCGCGGCCACGCGTCGAGGCCGTAGTCGTCGGCGGCTGCGCGAAGGTAGGCGTCGCGCGCGGCGGCCAGCGCCTCGGGGTCGGCGGCCTCGCGGCGGCGGCGGCGCGGCCGCTTTGACTTTGTCCCGTTCTTGGCGCCGGCGCCGCCGCCGCCGTCGCGCTGCTGCCGCATGATGGGCGCGAGGCGGTCCACCCCCTTTTTCAGGCTTCCACGGTCGTACACGTGCCGGGCGGCGCGCGCGCCTTGCTGCGCGAGGGCGCCGAAGCCGTCGCCAAATTTTTCCGCCGCCGCCGCCGCTTGGTCTGCGCCGCCGCCGCCGCTTTTGGCCGGCGGTGCCAGCTGCTGCTCTTGTGCTCGCGCCACGGCGGCGGCGCAAGAGAGGACGCACGCCAGCAGCGGCAGCAGCCGGGGCGCCTGGACGTGACGTCTTGCCATGATGTCGCTTTTGTTGCCGAAAGAGAGAGAGGGGGAAACGCAAGGGCTAAAACGAGAAGGAGGCCTCAAGTGTTCTTAACAAATTAGCGCGGCCTAACCAAAAAAAAAAAGACAAAGACGACGACGCCAAAGACGGGAAGAAGAAAATAAATCAAACGCTGATGTTGTTCTTCTTCGCGTCCAGCAGCACCGCCTTGAACCGCGCCAGGTCCTTGAACGGGTCCTTGCGCGCGGGCGCCGCCCCCGCCCCCGCCGCCGAGGCCGCCGCCGCCTCGGCGGGCGCGTTGAAGTCGACGACGCTGAGAACGCGCGCCCAAGGGGTGTCGCCGCGCGGCGCGGCGCCGGCGGCGGCGTCCGACGCGGCCTCGGCGGCGCGGTTGGCCGCGCGCCGCCGGTCGACCACGGCCGCGCGCTCGGCCGCCTGCTCCTCCAGGTAGGCCTTGGCCTTGGCGGCGAGCTCGGCCTTCTTCGCGACCTCCTCGCGCGCGGCCTCGGCGACGCGGGCGGCCGACGCGCGCTCGACCGCGGCGCGGGGGTCCTCCCCCTCGCCCGCGGGGGCGTGCGGGGCAGGGGGCGGGTCGGCCGCCCCGTCGGCGGGGGCGGCGACGGCCGTGGCGATGGCGGGGACGGCCGGGGCCGCGCCAAAGTCGGCGTAGCCGTTGTCGACCGGGTCGGCGGGGGGCGCGGGAGGAGGGGGCGCGGGCGCGGCGGCGGCCGCAGACAGGGGGGCGGCGTCGTCGGCGGCGGCAGCGGCAGCAGCCGAGGGCGCGCCAACCGCCGCCGCTGGCTCTTCGGCGGCAAAGGGGTTGGCGACGTCCGCCGGGGGGCTGCTCACAAACTCATCCGGCGCGGCGGCGGCCAGCGCGGCCGGGCCCTCGGCAAAGGTGGCGCCGCCACCAACACCGTTGGAAAAGGTGTCCTGTTGGTTTTTGTTTGGGTGGTTTTTCGGGTTGGCGGCGCCGTAAGAGAGGCGCGTCGGCGCGTCGCCGCGTTGCTTTCTCTCGGTCGAGTGTCGCCATTGGGTTCAACGCGCGCGGGACCGTCGGACGCGGCATGCAGCTGGTCGATGCGGACCGCCCGACGCGCCGTGATCGGCCAGATGGCAAGGGCGGCGGGGACGCGAGAGGGGACGCGCGCTCTCTCTCTCTTCCCTGAGAGAGGGGAGGGTTGGAGCTCCCCCCGTGTTTGCGTGCCCCGCAGACACCAGGAACACGCTTCGCGCCTCCACGAGCGCGCCATGTCTGCGCCGAGCCTGCGCACGAGACTCACCGCGGGCGCCTCGAAGCTGCCGTTGTTCTGCTCGAACGACATGACGATGGACGTTCGCTCGCTGCGCGGTTTTCCCAGCTTCCGGTTTGGTCCCCTCCGCTTTGTTGATTGGGGGCTCGTGGAGGTTGCTTTTTGATCGGGGCTGGACAAAGAGGTCGAGAGGTAGCGGTGCTCGTTGTGTCGTCGCTGCCGCCCGAAAGCCCGAAAGTATCGAACAACGGCGACGCCGACGAGAGCGCGCGCGGCGCTCGCGCGCCGCGCCTCACACGCGTTTGCTCGCCGTCCTCCTCCTCCTGTTTAGTCGCGTCACTGCCACGGACCATCGTTGGTCACACGCACACAACGAGCACGCACACAAACTGCACTCGCCAACCCCTGCATTCAAGTAATGCGGCTGTGGCGTTCAGTCATCGTCGCCAACTCTCTGCCAAAAGCGTTTCGGTCACACCAATCGTCCTTCCGCCCCTTTGCCCACCTATCGCACCTCAACACACCCGCGCCTCCGCGCACGTACCACCGCCTCGTCGGCAGCACTGTGGCATCAGCGGCGCGAACGCCCTCGTCCTTCTCGCTAGGCACCGCCTCGCCCTCGCTCCTCCTGTTGCGCCGCCACCGCCCGCTCGCCGCCGCGCGACCCGCCGCCGCCGCCTTCTCCGCTGCAGCGACGAATATGCTCGGCCCGGTCGGGTGGCTCTTCCGCGTCGCGGGCGCCGCGGGCGGCTGGATCGCCGCCGACTTTTTGCTGCAGTGGGGTGGGTGGGCCGTCTCTGCCCTCTTAAAGACGGAGAAGCTCTACGACCTCTTCGGCACCTCGACGTTTGCGCTGGTGGCCGCCGGCTCGTTCCTCCGCTCCGCCCGCCCCGCCGCCGCCGCTGCCGCGGTCTCTGGCGCCGCCGCCGCCGCCGCCTCGGCCGGCCTCTACGCGCGCCAGGCCGCCGCCACCGCCATGGTGTGCCTGTGGGCCCTGCGCCTGGGCTCCTTCTTGGTGTACCGCGTGCACAAGACGGGCAAGGACAGCCGGTTCGACGAGGCAAAGCACCAGCCGCTCAAATTCTTGGTCCTTTGGACCATGCAGGGCGCCTGGGTCGCCGCCGTCGCCGCGCCCGTGCTGCTGCTCAACGTCTCGCCCGCCGCCGGCGCCGCCCGCCTCCTGTGGACCGACGCGGCCGGCGCCGCCCTCTGGCTCGCGGGGTTCCTCACCGAGGCGGTGGCGGACGCGCAGAAGATGGCCTTTCGGTCCGACTCCGCCAACGCCGGCGCCTTCGTCGACGTCGGCCTGTGGTCTCTCGCGCGCTACCCAAACTACGGCGGCGAGATCGCCGCGTGGCTCGGCCTGGGCCTGCTGTGCGCGGGGAGCGGGGCGCTGTCCGGGTGGCGCCTGCTCGCGTGCGCGGCGAGCCCGGCGTTCGTGGCATTCCTGCTGCTGGGCGTGAGCGGCGTGCCCATCCAGGAGCGGCAGGCCGAGGCGCGGTGGGGCGGCCGGGCGGATTTTGCCGCCTACCGTGCGCGCGCCAACCTGCTGGTGCCCGTGCCGTTCGCGCTTCCCGCGTTTCTGGGCGGGCCGGCGCGGGCGGCGGAGGGGCATGGCACCGCCGAGCGGCGCCCTCTCGTAGAGGGGGAGGGCGACGGCGGTGGCGGCGACGGAGACAGCGACAAGACGCGATGATTCTTTTGTTTTCTTTATTTTCGTGTTTTTACACTAGGTCGGCCTTGGCTTTGCCGTCGCTTTTACATTCCAAGAGTTGCGTGTCTATAGTCTACACATAGCCAATCTCGGCTGCCCTACCGGCTGCTCGACCGCCGCACGTCCGCCTCCATCTCGCTGAGCGCCGCCGCCATGCTGTCGGCCAGCGCGCCGCCGCCGCGCAAGCCCGCCTCGGCCGCCGCGCGCGCGCCGCCGCCCGTGCCGTCGCCGCCCGCACCCTTGCCGCCGGCGGCCGCCAGCGCCGCGGCGTCGGCCAGGTCGATCCGCCGCGCCGCGAGCGCGCGCGCCAGCTGCAGGCGCGCGTTGCGCTCCATCACGGCCGCGGCGCCGACCTTCCACACGCGCGGCAGCTCGGTGACCATCGACGTGTTGTAGCGCGTTTCTGGCGAGCGGCGCGGCGGCGGGCGCGGCGGCAGCGAGGACGACGACGACGACGACGACGACGACGACGACGGGCGGTCGTCGCCGGCGCCGGCGTCGTCGTCTCCTGCGTCTCCTGCCCTGGCGCCGCCGCTGTTGCCACCTTGTGCGCCGGCGTCGGCCGCTGCCTCGTGCGGCTTGGGGCCGCCGCGACGCGCCCGGCCGCCGCCGTTGCGTCCTCCTCCGCTCGATGCTGTTGCGCGCTCGTCGTCGGCGGCGGCGGCGGGCTTGGACGACGCGGCGTCGTCTTCGGCGGCGGCGGCGGCAGACGCCCGGAAGCCGTGTGCGCCCGCTGGTACCGCTGCGGCGCGCAGCTCAAGCGATCGCTGCAGCGCCAGGCGCGCGTGCAGCAGCCGGAGCATTCCTCTTGCTTCCTCTGCGCGTTTCGGCTGCTTGGATTGGCGAGGAGGAAGGCGGGTTGCTGCTTGCTCGAAGTGAGTACGATAAGGTCGAGACAACGATGATCAGGAAGGGGTTCGTACGAGTCTTTGAGCTTGGCGCGACCAGAGATGAGAGAAATAAAGAGGGAGCGGGAGAGCGCCGCGCGCAGACCGGCTTTCGTCGCCGCCCGCCGCCGCCGCCGCCGTCGACTTTTGTAGAGCTGAACGCGCGCCCGCCTGCCCGCCGTCATAAGCGAGACAAAGACACACGCTACGCATTAATCGAACACAACCAACCAAACCTATCACCAGATCACCGCCACTGCGCGCGCATCACTCGGGCGTCTCGACCTTTCTGCGCCGCCCCCCCTTCCCTCTTCCGAGTACTTTTGGGTTTGCGCCGCGCGCGCGCGCTCGGGGACGGGACGCGATGGCGCAGAGTGCGCAGCTGGTCGTGGCGGATGCTATCGGATGCCTGCGACGTGAGTTTGCATCTTCCCGCGTGCCGGCTGCTTTTCCTTCGGAGCGACTGCGAGCGCGCGCCGCAGACGACGGGCGGCGGGCGGCAGTCGAGCGGCCGCGTCCCCCTCCCGCCACCCGCCTCGTTCGCGAACCCATACACCCCCGCCTTTCCCGGAACGCAACCAAAACATAAACAGTGATCGAGGTGCCTCCGGGGCCGCGCTGGGAGGCCGCGGCCATGACCCGGCGAATGTGAGTGAACAAAGCGAGAGGACCATCGAAAGGGCTCGTGGGCCCCGAGCGAAACCGCCGCCGCCGCCGCCGTCGCCGCCCCTCTTTTTGCTCTTTCTCGGTCGCTCGACGCGCGCCCACACAACCCAAACATGCAAAAACCCCAAAAACACCCAACAGCACCCAGCCCTCCCGCGTCAAGGGCGACCCGGGCGCGGGCATCGTCTGCGTCACGCCTGACTCCCTCCTGCCCCGCGGCTGGTGCCCCGGCGCGCAGGCCCTGGTCGCCGTGGGCCGCGCCGACGGCCGCGCCGACGTCGTCGCCGTGCCCTCCGGCCGCGTGCTGGCGTCGGCGCGCGCCCCGACGCAGGCGGCGGCCGCGGCCGCGGCCGCGCAGGCGCCGCGGCCGCAGCGCGACGTCAAGCACGAGCAGCTGGCGGACGACCCGAGGCGCGTGGTGGCGGTGGCTTTCTTCCTGCCGCCGGGCGGCGGCGGGAGCGCGGGCGCGGAGGGCGTCGGGAAGGGCGGCGGCGGCGGCGGCAGCAGCAGCAGCGGCCGCGGCGACGGCGACGGCAACGGCAACGGCGGCGGCAAGAAGAAGAAGAAGAGCAAAAAGGAGGGCGTCGCCGACGCGGACGCGCCGCCAGTCTGGCCGCACTTGCTGGTGCTTCACGGGACCGGCTTGGCGTGTGTCTACCGCCTGGGCCCCGAGGTGCTGCAGCAGCCGCAGCAGCAGCAGCAGCAGCAGCAGCAGGCCGCCGCCGACGGCGACGGCGGAGAGCAGGGGAAGGACGGCGCTGCTGCCGCTGCAGCTGCGGCGGTGGCGGCGGCGCGCCCCTTGCTGACGCCCAATACCACGTTCCAGGCGTCCTTGAACGCCCGCTGCGCCGCCCTGGACCCGCGCTCGATCGCGGCCGTGCGCGCCTGGCGCCTGCCCGGGGTCTTGGCGGGAGGGCAGGACGAGGACGGCGGCGACCGCGGCGGCAACCAGGCGCCGCCGCCGCCTCCGCCGCCGCGCGCGCCCTTGCTGGCCGTCGGCGCAGAGGGGACCGCCCTGTCGCTGTACGACCTGGGCGCCGGCCGGCGCGTGTGGCAGGCGAAGAGCCCAAAGCCGGACCGGACGGGCCTGGCCGAGCGGCCGCACCACACGGCCGTGGCCTTTCTGCCGGGCGTGCCAGGGCAGGCGGAGGGGGGGTCGGCGGCGACGGGCGGCCAAGGCGCCGAAGGCGGCGGCAAAGGCGGCGGCGGAACCGACGCCGAGCCGCCGATCCCGCGCTTCGTGATGCTCGTGGGCACGGCCACGCACAAGGTGCACGCCTACGACACGGCCATCGGCAAGCGGCCCCAGGCCTCGGCCGAGTGGGGGACGGCGCGCATCACGGCCATCGTCCCGCAGCGGCAGCAGCGGCGAGCGGGGCAAGAGCCGGCGGCGGCGGCGGCGGCGGCGGCGGCGGCGGCGGTGGGGGCGGCGGCAGACGGAGCGGGCGTCGGCGCCGACTTTTGGGTGGCCGACGGCGTCGGGCGCGCGGGCTCGCTGGAGCTGCGCGGGATCGGGGGCGGCGCCAAGGGCCCGGACGGCGCCGGCGGTATGCAGCTGCTCACGCCCAAGGGCGGCGCCGGCGCGCAGGCCTTGCTCCGCGGCGCCGCCGGCTCTGTCCGCGCGGTCGCGGCGCTGTCGCTGTCGCCGGCGCCGGCGCCGGCGGCCGCTTCTTCCGCCTCCTCCGCCGCCGCGTCGCGGCGGGGCGGGTCGCGCGAGGTGGTGGCGGTCGCGGGCCTGGACAGGCACCTGCGGATCTACGACGCGCGCACGCACGCGTGCGTCGGGCGCGTGTACGCCAAGCAGCAGCTGACGGGGGCGGTGTGGGTGCCGCCGCTGCTGCTCACGGGGGCGGCGAGGGCGATGCTGCCGCCGCCGCCGCCCCGGGCCCCTGCGGCGGCGGCGGCGGCGCGGGCGAACGGGGGAGCAGGAGGAGGAGGAGGGAGCAAGCGCGCGGCGGGAGAGGAGGTGGAGTATGACCGGGAAGCTGGACGCGCGAACGAGCGCGGTATGCGGGCCACGGCGAAGGAGGCGGCGCCGAAGAAAAAGAGCAAGTTGTAAGTCCACGTATCGCTCACGGCGCGGACGGCGGCCAGCAATGCGGCGCCGCGCGTCGCGGCGCCCGTGGGCCCTTCCCCCAGGAGGCCCGTCCCGGCGCGCGCCGCGGACAGACACGCGCTCAGCAGCCGCAGGCGCAGGCCCGCGTCCTGGCGCCCGCCGACCGGGTGGCACGGCGGGTACAGCGCGCAGATGACCGCAAAGGCGGCGTCGGGCGGCACGGGCATGAGCGTCACGCAGCTGCACGCCTTCCTGGCGCCGTGTCGCGCGCCCACAGCGCGGCCCTGTCCGACGAGCTGCTCGACGGCGAGGGGGCCATCCAGCGCGCCAAGTGGGGCATGGTCCTGCACCGCCCGCGCCAAGCTGGCCGAGTGGGACCGCTTCGGGCGCGAGCTGCTCGAGCGCCGCGTGCCCAGCGTGGGCCGCGCGGCGGCCGGCGGCATGTCGCACAAGCTGGTTCGCGTCGACGTGCTGCTGGGCGACGTGGACTTTGCGTCGAGCGGCCGCGGCGAGGACGCCGTGCCGACCAAGTCCATCTGGCGCAAGCTCGCGCGCGTCGCGGCGA
>Ga0105055_10004925_pt1 | contig 19157 bp, 9 predicted proteins | sample BON03_FD_78090 | JGI IMG/M metagenome (GOLD analysis project Ga0105055, IMG submission 78090) | Freshwater microbial communities from Lake Bonney liftoff mats and glacier meltwater in Antarctica - BON-03 | ecosystem: Environmental > Aquatic > Freshwater > Ice > Glacier meltwater | place: Lake...
CAGGCCGCCCTCGCCCGCGAGCGACGCGGCCGCCTCCGCGTCCACCTCGCCGTACAGCGACGCCAGGTCGATCGCCTCGCTCACCGCCTCGAGCGCGCTCTTGATCTCGGCGCCAGTCACGCTCTCGCTCGGCGGGGCGCTAGAGGCGCGGCGGCGGCGGCCCCCCTTCCGTCGCCGCCCCTGTCCGACGGTCCACCATCAGGCAGCGGTCGCTGACCACGCGTACGCCCGCCCTGGCCAGCGCCTCCTCCGCCTCGGCGTTGCCGCACCCGCTCTGCAGCCACACGCAGCCCGGGCGTGGCTTCATGCCCAGGATGTCGGCCACGTGCGAGGGCACGTCCTGCGGCCGGCGGAAGACGTCAAGGATATCGATCGCCGCCCCGCCGCTCGCCTTGCTCTCGCCGCCGCCCGCCGCCGCCGCCGCCGCCGCCGCCGCCGCCGCCGCCGCCGCTCTTTGCGCCGCCGCGCCCAGCTCGCGCACGACGGGCTCGCCCAGGATCTCGGTCACGTCGGGGTAGTAGACGGGCACGGGGATGATCTTGACGCCGTCGCACTGCAGGGACGCGGCGACCTCGAAGGCGGGCTGGCCCGAGTGCCGCTCGGTCTTTATGCCGAGCACGGCCACGGTCCGCGCGGCGGCGGCGATCGCGCGCGCCTCGTCCGCCGACGAGACGATATTTTTGCGCCAGTCGTCGCCGCCGGCGACGCCGCCACCGACGGCTCGAACGGAGGCGGCCATGGTGGCCGCGCGGTGGGGCGGTCGGGCGGCGGATGCTCGGCGCGCCGCGAGACGGAGCATGCGCGTGTGGGATCCGAGTCGTTTCACGACACCCTCCAAAACGAGAAAGAAGAGACGTCGTCCTTTGTGCCGCCGGATCCGCAAAGAGGGCGGACGATGTGTGCGTGTCCTGTGTATCACCAAAGCCTCCACTCAAGCCAGCTGCACGCGCCAGTGATCGCGCCGCGCCCGCTCGAGCATCGCCTCGACGTGCGCGCAGAACTCCGGCTCGCGCGCCGCGAGCGCCTCGAGCACGCGCGCCGCGTCGCCGGCCGAAGGCGGCGGCCGCAAACCCGCCTCCCCGTCCTCCTCCTCCCCCTCCTCCCCCCCGTCTTGCCCCCCACCCAGACCACCAAACAGCGCGTCGTGCGCGTCCGCCTCCTCCGCCGTCAGCAGCACCACGTTGTCCACCGTCGCCGGCCGCGACGCGTCCCACCGCGTGAACGCCAGGCCCGCCGTCGACCGCATCAGCCCGCGCGTGCCGCCCACCGCCGCCGCCACCCGGCCGCGCTCCCCAAGCCGCGCCGAGTAGCCCCGCCACAGCTCGCGCAGCAGGTAGACGACGTCGTCGTGGTCCAAGGCCAAACCTTCGCCGGTGCCGAAGCGCCGGCGTTCGCGCTCCAGCAGGCGGTCCGCCGCCCGGCCGTACTGAAGGGCCGTGTACAGCGCGATGGGCTCGCCGTCGAACGGCGCGCCGGCCAGGCGGCAGAGCGCGTGCGCGGCGGCGGCCTGGCCAAACACGGCCGGCGTGGTCCCGAGCACAGGGATGATGCGCACGCGGAAGTTTGGTACGACCTGGTAGTCGGCCAGCGGGTTGTTGTTGTTCTTGGCGCCGTCGCCGCCTGCGTCTTGGGTCGACAAAGAGGCGACCGCCACCGTCGCGTCGGCCGCGCCGCCGCCTCCGCCGCCGCCGGCCTCGGCCGCCGCGCTCCGCCTCGCCGCCTCGGCCGCCGCCCGCGCCAGCGCCGCCGCGTCCGCGGCCGCCTCGCCCTCGCACGCCGCCACCAGGCCGCACCGCGGCGCCTCGGTCGACAGCAGGATCGTCACCCCCTCGGCGAGCCCCGCGCCCGGGTGCCGCCGCCGCAGCTGCTTGCGCAGCGCGCGCGCCAAAGGGTCGTAGGCCGACTCTGAGAGGTCTGCGAACCTCAGGCGGGTCGGGTCGGCCTTGGCGCCCGCGCCCGCGCAGCACAGGACCTCGAGGCCGCGGGCGCGGCAGGCGGCGACTAGGTCCACCTTGGTGCCGATGTTGTCGATGGCGTCGATGACAAAGTCGATCCTTTCTTCGTGGGGGGCGTCGCCGTCGCCGTCGCTGCTTCCGCCGTCGCCGTCGCCGCTTCCGTCGTCGCCGCTTCCGTCGTTGCCGTGTCTGCCGTTGCCGTCCGGGTCGTCGCCGTGGCCATTGTTTCCGTGCGCCGCGCCACCGCAAACGCCGCCGCCGTCGTCGCCGCACACGCCACCGCCGCCGCGCCCGCCGCCGCCGCCGCCCGCCCCCTGCCGCCGCCGCCGCCGCCGCCGCGCCACGCGCCCCAGGATCCGGTCGGCGCCCTCTGCCGTGAACATCTCGTTGCGGGTCTCGATCTCTGCCTCGGGCATGATCTCGCGCAGCCTGCGCGCCAGGGCCTCGGTCTTGGGCAGGCCCACGTCCGCGCGCGTGGCCGTGGCGTGCCGGCTCAGCGACGACAGGCTCACCTGGTCAAAGTCGACCAGCCGCAGCGCGCCGACGCCCGCGCGCAGCAGCATGTGCGCGGCGTGCGAGCCGACGCCGCCGAGGCCGACGACGACGACGCGCGACCTCGCGAGGCGGGCCTGGCCGTCCGTCTCGGCGAAGAACTGGCGGTTGCGGGACAGCTGCTCGCGGAGGATCTCGTCGGTGCTGTGGTGGTCGCGGAGGGTGATGCTTGGTTGTTTGCTTTGCCGAAGAGCGGTGGTGGTGGCCGAGGAGAAAAGCGGGCCGTCGCTGAACGGGAGCGGCGGCGGCGGCGGCACGGGCGGCGGCGGCGGCGGCGGCGGCGCTCCTGCGCCTGCTCCTGCTGCTCGCCGCTTGGCCCCGTTGGCGCCACAGCAGCAGCAGTAGTAGTAGGTGGCCGCCGCGGCCGTCGCCGCACCGATGGCCGCGCCCAGCGCGAACGCGGCGGGCAGGCGCGCGTCCGCCGACATCAAACGAGGCCGAGATGGGATCGGAAAACTGTTGCGTTCGATGCGCGCGCCCGCGCCGTCTGGCCTGGTCTTTGGTGGATCGATCGCGGTGTCGGTAGTGGCGTGTCACGAGTTCGAGAATGAGGGAAATTGAGGAGCTGGCCCACAGCATCGGTCGGCTCCTTCATTTCGCTGTCGGCCGCGAGCGTGCGCGCGCGTCGACGCCGCTCCAAGCGACACACGCAGAGCGGCGCGGCACATTTGAAAGGACGCCGCATGATGAACGCTTGTTGCAGCCACATAGAAGACAAACAACGCCTGTCCGCTAGACATCGTTCTCCACATACGGGCGCACAGCACACCTACACAGAGAGAGAAGGGGCGCGGCAAACCACCCCGCCCTCTCGTCAGTTTTCGCTCCTCTCTCTCTTCTCACGCGCCTCCCTCTAGTGGCGCGCGCTGCCGCACTCGTCCCATCGCCGGCAAATGTCGCGCCGCTGAACAACCTCTGCACACGCGTGGAGAGAGAGCAAAGGCCAACAGCCGGAAGCGCTGAGTGGCAACCACCCCACCCGTCGATCGATCGCGACGATGGCGTCCGCAGCCGTGGACGCCGCGCTGCGCCGGGTGTTTGCCGTGTCGCTCGCGCCCCTGAACCCGGCAGAACCGGCCTCAGACCCGCCCATCGTCCACCTGACGGACCTCGCGCAGGTGCGTCGTTTTGTTCCGTTTCGTTCGAGCGCGCCGGACGCCAACGCGCCGCCGCCGCCGCAACGTCGCGCTTTGTCCCCCCTCCCCTCTCGCCCCCCCCCCCCCAACCTCTCTCTCGCTCCTGTGCCTCCCCTCCAAAACCACAACCAACGCAGGAGCTCGCGTCCGAGCAGCAGCAGCAGGCGGCCGGCCTCAACGCCGCCCCCGCCCCCAGCCCCGCCCCCCTGCTCCGCGACGCTGCCGCCGCCGAGCGCGCGCTGGTCGCCCGCCTGATCGAGGCCCCTCCGCCGGCCGACTCCTACCCTCAGCCGCCGTTTGCCTACCTGGTCGGGTGCTACGGCCGCGCCTCGGCCGAGCAGCGCTCTCTTGGGGCCAGCAGCAGCGCCCACGCCGAGGCCCTGGGCGCCGCCCTGTCGGCCGCGCGCGAGCTCGCCGCGTCGTACGCGGCGCTCGCGCTCGCCTCGTCCTGCGGCGGCGGCGACGGCGGCGTCGTGCCTCAGCCGCCGCGCGCCCTGAGGCGCGGCGCGCTGCAGCTGCTGGACGCGCTCGACGCGCGCGACCGCGCCGCCGCCGCCGCCTCGGGCGCGGGCGGGTTTGGCGGCGGCCTCGCCGCCCCCTCGACGTCCGCCCCTTTACCCGCGGGCACGGTCGCCGCGCCCCCCGGATTCCTCGAGGAGTTTTGCGCCCGCTGCGACGCCGACACGCTGGCGCTGGCGCTGCGGCCGCTGGCGTCCGAGCTCGCGCGCCGCGCGCAGGGCTGCTCGCCGCTGGGCGACTATAGCGCGCCGCTCATGAGCCTGAGGCACCTGTGCTCCATCGAGCCCGCGGCCCGCGCCCTCGTGTCCCTGCCCACGTTCCTGCCGGACATGGCGGCGGGCACGGGCCGCGCCGTCGAGCTGCCCGGCGCCTCTTGGCTCGGGCCCTGCTTCAGCGTCTCTCCGCTGCCCGACCCGCTGGTTCAGTCGCTGCCCTCGGTGATCGGCGAGTGCTTCGCCGGCGGGTCCCTGGAGCGCCTGCGCCAGAGCGACCTGACCCGCGCGCACGCGTCCCTGCGCGCGGCGCAGAAGCACCTGGCGGGCGAGCTGCACGCCGTCGTCAAGGCCCTTTTAGGCAGGGGCACGCGCGAGCGGGCGCTCGACTGGCTCGCCGGCGCCATCGAGGGCAACGGCCGCGAGCGGGGCAAGATGCAGATGGACCCGCGCGCGGCCGCGTCCAACGGGTTCTTCGTCAACCTGGGCGCCGTGCTGCTGCGGCTGTGCGGGCCCTTCCTGGACCCGTCATCCCCGGCCTTCTGGCAGCGCGTGGACGTCGGGTACGTGACGGACGGGCCGGCGGCGGCGGCGGGAGCGGCGACAGGAGCGGCGCCTAGCGCGGGCGGCGGCGGCGGCGGCGGCGGCGGCGGCGGCGGCGGAGCGCGCCTGTCGTTCCGCGAGGACACCAAGCTGGGCGCGACGGTGCAGGAGGAGGCGGTGTACGTGGCGGCGCGGCGTGCCGCGCAGGCGGCGGGCGGCGTGGCGGCGGCGGCGGCGGCGGCGGCAGCAGCAGCAGCAGGAGCAGCAGCGACGACAGCAGCAGCAGCAACGGGCAACGGCGACGGGGCCCCTCTCTCGCCCTCGTCCGCCGCCGCCGCCCCTCCGGACCTCTCGTCGTCGGCGCCCGACGCCCTGCTCTCCCCCCCGCCCCCGCCCTCCGGCCAGACCTACCACTTCATCTGCGAGGTCTACTTCATGGCCCTGAAGTGCCTGCACCTCGGCGTCGTCAAGATCATCGACGACACAACCGAGGACGTCCTCCGGCGGCTGCAGCGCGTGTCGTCCGCCGTCCGTCAGCTCGAGGCCGCCGTGGCGTCAGCGGGCGGGCCCGGCGCCCCGTCGGCCCGGCGCGCCGAGGCCGAGCTGGCGCGCATGTCCCGCGCCCAGGAGGCCCTCACGGCCATGCACCTGTGCGCCGAGACGGTGCTGGCGGACCCGGAGGCCATGGCGGACGTGCTGGCTCTCTACCGGCTGCAGGCCGCCTGGCTGCTGCGGCTGGCCTGCCCGGGCGGCCAGCCCTCGCTGCCGCTGGCGGCCGAGGCGCCCGCCGCCTGGCGCCTGCTCCCCGAGTGGTTCGTCGAGGACATGGCCGAGGTCCTGCTGTACGTCACGCGCGCGCACCCGCAGCTCCTGGCCGCGGGCGGCGTGCGCCTCGACGAGATGATGCTATTTTTAGTAGTGTTCATCGGCGGAGGGCGCGGGTGGGTGCGCTCCCCCTACCTGCGGAGCAAGCTGTCGGAGGTCCTCCACGCGTGGCTGCCGCCGGGCGCGGTGCCCGACGCGTCGGGGGGGGCGGAGGGCGGCGGGGACGACGCGGGGGACGCGGAGGACGACGGGTACGGCGGGGGACGCGGCGGCGGCGGCGGCGGCTTTGGCGGCGGCGGCGGCGGCTTTGGCGGCGGCGGCGGCGGCTTTGGCGGCGGGCGCGGCGGCGGCGGCGGCGGCGTGCGCGGCGCGGGCGGCGGCGACGCGGCGGGCCTGGCGCACCTGTTCCAGGCGCACCCGCTGGTGCTGGGGCACCTGGTCCCCGCGCTGCTGGGCCTGTACGCCGACATCGAGCACGCGGAGCGGGCAGGGCAGTTCTACATCAAGTTCAACATGCGCCAGTACATCGGCGACGTGCTGGCCTACTTGTGGGGCGAGGGCGGCGGCGGCGCGGGCGGCGGCGGCAGCGGATCGCTGACGGGCGGCGGCGGCGGCGGCGGCGGCGGCTCGGGCATGGCGGCGCACCGTGACGCGTGGCGCCGCGTGGCGGCGGCCGAGGGCGGGCGCGGGCCCTACCTGCGCTTCGCCAACGTGCTGGTCAACGACTCGATCTACCTGCTCGACGAGGCGCTTAAGAAGCTTAAGGACCTGCGCGAGCACGAGGCCAGGAGGGGCGTGGCCGGCGGGGCGGGGAGGGCGGGAGGAGGAGGAGGAGGGGCCATGGGCGGCTTTGGCGGCGGCGGCGGCTTTGGCGGCTTTGGCGGCGGCGGCGACCCCGCGGCGGCGGCGGCCGCCGCCGCCTGGGCCGCCCTGCCCGCGGCCGAGCGCGAGGAGGCCGAGGCCGAGGCCGAGCAGACCGGCGACCACCTGCGCTCCCTGCTGCACCTGGCCGCGGGCACCACGCGCACGCTGGCCGTCGCCACGCGCGACCCGGCTTGCGCCGCCCCCTTTCTCCTCCCCGAGATGGCCGGGCGCGTGGCCGGCGCGCTCAACTACTTTTTGCTCTACCTGACGGGGCCGGAGCGGCGCAGCCTGAAAGTGCGCGAGCCGGAGCGGTACAACTTCCGGCCCAAGCGCCTGCTGCGCCGCATCTGCGCCGTGTACCTCAACCTGTTTCGGGCGGAGCAGGCGGCGGCGGCGGCGGCGGCGGCAGGGGTCGCGTCGGCAGGGGGCGGCGGCGAGAGCGCAGGCGCGGGCGCGGGCGCAGGCGCGGGCGCTCCTCCTCCTTCGTCCTCTTCCTCTGCTGCCTCTCCTCCTGCCGCCGCGTCCCCGGGCGTCTTCGCGCGCGCCATCGCCGCCGACGAGCGCTCCTACCGCCCCGACATGTTCGCCGAGGCCGCCCTGGTGCTGCGTCAGTTCGACCTGATGGCCGAGCAGGGGGTGCGGTCGCTGGAGGACCTCGGCGCCTCGGCCGCCTCCGCCGCGCGCGAGCGGCGCGACGAGGACGAGGCGTTTGAGGGCGCGCCGGACGAGTTCCTCGACCCGATCCTCTTCGAGGTCATGCGCGACCCCGTGCGCCTGCCCACGAGCGGCAAGGTCATGGAGCGCGGGACCATCGTGCGCATCCTCCTGACCGACCCGTTCGACCCGTTCTCGCGCGCGCCCTTGACCGCCGACCGCCTCGAGGACGCTCCGGAGCTCAAAGCGCGGCTCGAGGCGTGGAAGCGGGCGCAGCGGGCGGCGCGGGGCGGGGGCGGGGGCGGCGGCGGCGGGGGCGGCGGCGCGGCGGGGCCGATGCAGCGCGGGTGAGGGGGACGCGGACTGTTGGCTGCTGATCGCGTGGTGTTCGTGGGACCCGCAGACCCCCCGCTGTCGGGTGCGTGGTTATTTTTATCGCTGTCGGCGGCGGGCGGGTTCAACACAAGGGGCGGGCGCTGTTCCCGCCTCTCTTGTCTTCCCCATCCGCCTTGTCCGACGCACCCCACGCTGAAAATAATACGCACGCAAGATGCGGTGGTAAAACAACGCCGAACGCACGTCGCACCTTCCCTGTCGTGTGGATCGATCGCTCAAAAACGAGAAGAAGACGACGCCGCCGCCGATCGCGCGCCCTCCCCCGATCGCAACCTCCTCCCCCTGACCTGAAAAACAGAGCAACTCGCAGCTGGCTCCCTTGCGGGCGCGCCAGGCCAGGCCAGGCCACGATGCGGCCCTCCCACGTGCCGCGCCTGACCGAGCGCGACTCGGCCCCGCGGCGCAGCAGCAGCATGGCCGGCGGCGGCAGCGTTGCAGGAGGCGTCAGCGGCGGCGGCGGAGCGGGGGGAGGGGGAGGGGGAGGCGGCGCGCCGTCGTCGTTGTCGGACCAGGGGGCGCCTCTCAACCGGCGGCGGGGGCGGCCAGAGCCTCCGCCGCCCCTCGACGAAGACGAAGAGCAGGCGACCGCGCGCCCCTCACAGTGGCTGGCCAGCGCCCTGCTGGACGGCGGCGGCACGGCGCAGCAGCAGCAGCAGCAGCAGCCGCACCTCGCGCCGGCGCCCGAGCCGTTTTTTGGGCGGGAGGGCGAGCAGCAGCGGCAGCGGTCGCGTCGGCAGCGGCGGGCGGAGGACGAGGAGGATCCTGCAGGGAACGACGACGAGGAATACTACGACGACGAGCACGCCGACGACGAGGAGGAGGAGGAGGAGGAGGAGGAGGAGGAGGAGGAGGACTTCGACGACGACGACGCCGACGACGACGCCCGCCGCAGCCGCCGCAAGCCCTCGCGCGGCGGTGCCGGAAAGCCGGCCGGCGGGCGGGCGGAAGAGGACGGTGGGGCCCGGGACGACAAGGAATACGACGACGACGACGACGAAGAAGAAGGCGACGACGAGGATGCCGCGCGCGACACCTCGGCGGTCCCCTTGGCCCAGGGAGCGCCGTCCTCGTCGTCTTTGCCCTTGACCGCGCAGGAGCCCCGGTCGGCGACGCCGCCTCTGCTGCTGGCGGGGGGCGGCGGCGGCGTCGCTGCCGCCGCCGCCGCCGCCGCCGGCCGCGCCTCGTTCGTCCCCGTGCGCCGGTCGGTGGCCGAGGCGTTCTTGGTGCCCAGCGGGCGCACGAGCTACTGGCCGGTGTTCACGTTCACCGCGACCGTGCTATTTGTCGGCGTGTTTGCCTTCATGGCCGGCGGATACGGCGGCTACCTCGCGCAGGAGCAGCAGCGCCTCCTGGCCGCCGAGGCCGAGGCGTCTGCCGCGGCGGCGGCCGCCAGCAACAGCAACGGCACCGCCGCTCCCCCCGGCCCGCCCCAGCCTCTGCTTAGTTCGCTCAACCCGGCAGACATGGGCCGGTGGCTCGCCTTCTGGCGCCCGACGCCCGAGACCACGTTCGCCTGGCCCTACCTGGCGGTGTGGGGCGGCCGCTACGCGCCCGCCCTGCTCAAGAAGCGCGGCGGCTGGCGCGTCGTCGCGTCGCTCACGCTGCACGCGTCGGCCGCGCACCTCGCCTCCAACCTGCTCGTCTTCCTGCTGCTCTCGGCCCACCTCGAGCACTCGTACGGACCCCTGCGCGTGGGTGCCGCCTTCTTCGCCGCCTGCCTGGGCGGCACGTTCCTGTCGCTCGCGTTCGAAGACCCCTGCGCTTTGTACGTCGGCGCCAGCGGCGGCGTCTACGGCCTGGTCGGGCTCTACGTGCTGAGCATCGTCGTCAACCACGAGACCATGCCGCTGTGGTGGCTGCGGCTCGGGGCGATGGCGGTGTCGATCTGCTTGATGATCGTGGTGTCGGCGGTGCCGGCGCCCAAGGGGGCGGGGGCGGCGGCGGCGGCGGCGGCGGCGGCGGCCGGCGCTGCAGATGCTGCCGCCGGTGCTGCTGCCGCTGCCGCTGCAGCTGCTGCCCCCCCGCCCGAGCGCAACGGCACGTCGCACCTGTCGCACGTGGGCGGCTTCTTCACGGGCCTGCTGGCCGCGTTCCTCTTCCTGCCCAACTTCAAGGACCGCCGGTGGCGCGCCGCGCGCCGCGTCGCCAAGCGCCTGGGCCGCGCGCTGCCCGCGCGCGGCGACGCCGGGTTTGCCGCGGCCGCGAGCTGCTGGCGCGTGCGGCGCGGGGTGTTCCGCGCGGTCGCGGCGCTCTCCGTGGCGTCGGTCGTGTTCCTCATGCTCGCGCTGCCCGTGCACATCTGGACCGCCTTGCTGCCGGCCCTGTCGTGCCCGGACGAGGACGCGATGCTGGCGATGGTGGACGCGCCCGTGGCGGCGGCGGCTTCTCCGTCCGTGTCGCCGTTGCCGTCGCCGTGAATAAAAAGAGAGAGAGGGCGGGACAGACGGGGGAAAAGAGAGAGGTGTAGAGCGATTCTCTTTCGATCTTACAGAAGAAGCGCTTGGTCAGTCGGTCCGTCGTCGTCTTGGGTTTGGGAGGGTGCGTCGGGACGAAGAAAAAAAAGGAGGGTTTGAGAAAGAGCTGGGGTGCGATTATGTGTGCGCGAATGCGTAAGCGCGGGTCTTTTGCCCGTTCCCGCCAAAAATAGTTTTTGCCCGTTCCCGCCAAAAATAGTTTTTGCGAGGCGCGTCGCCGTCGGGCCGTTCGAGAGCGGGGGGGGGGGGATCGGGGCGCGCTGCAGTTGCTGCTGCGGCCATTCGGCTTTGTGCGCTCGCTCTCGCGTTGGTGATGGGCGGGGCGAGGAGGCGCTCGACGCTAGCAAAAACACGGAGGGCGAAATAGGGGGCGGTTGAAGCGGAAAGTTAGAGCGGCGCGGAGCCGCTCGGCTCTTCTGGCTTCTCGTTCAGGGGAAGGGGGGGACAGGAGCGTCGGGCGATTGCTACTACTGCGCCTCCTCCTGCGCCTCCTCCTGCGCGGCCGCCGCGGCTGCCGCGACCGCGGCCGCGGCCGCGAGCGTGGCGGCCTGGTGCTCCTCGACCGTGGCGTACCCGGCCGCGCCGTCGGCCGCCTCGACCTCGTCGCCTTCGCCGTCACCGGCGCCGTCGCCGTCGCCGTCGCCGTCGCCGTCGCCGTCGCCGTCGCCGTCGCCGTCGCCGTCGCCGTCGCCGTCGCCGTCCCCATCGTCGCCGTCGCCGTTGGCTTCGCCGTTGCCGTCCTCGGCGGCGCCGGCCTGCCCGAGGGTCGCGGCCAGGAGCGACGCCGACAGACCGTGTTGCTGCTGCTGCGCGGCGGCCGCCGCAGCGGCGGCCGCGGCGATCGCGGCCGCGGCGGCAGCCTCGTCGTCCCCGCCGCCCCCGTCCGCCCCGCCGCCCGCCTGCTGCTGCTGCTGCTGCAATTGCTGCTGCTGCTGCTGCTGCTGCTGCTGCTGCTGCTGCTGCTGCTGCGCCTGCTGCTGCTGCGCCGTCAGCCCCGCCAGCAGCTGCCGCGCCGAGTCGTACCGCTGGTTCACCAGGTGGTTGGTCACGGGAAACGGGCACGGCGCCGTCCCCTGCGCGCGCTCCTGCTGCATCTCGTGCAGCCGCGCGACGCAGTGCCGCAGCAGCTCGTCCGGCAGCACGCGGCTGACCGACTCGACCAGCGCCGCTTGCATCGAGTACATGGACGACGCCTCGAGCGCGAGCTGCCGCTGGTTCTCCTGCAGCTGCGCGAGCAGAGAGGCCAGCGAGGCGCGGTAGTGCTGGCGCTCGAGCTCGAGCTGGTTCTCGAGGCCCGTCTTCTCGCCGCGCAGCCGCACCAGGTCCTGCAGCGCCTGGCCGCCCGTGCGGGCGCCGGCGGCGAGGGTGGCGGCGGCGGCCTGGTCGATGGCGGCCAAGGGGCCGCCGCGGCGGCGCTTGACGGGGCGCGGCGCGCCCGCGGCGCCGCCGGCGCCGTCGGCGCCGCCGTCGCCGCCATCGGCGGCGTCGCCGCCGTCGGCCGCGCCGGCGGCGGCGGCCCCTTCGTCGCCGACCTCCATCTTGACGCCGTCCGTGGTCGCGGGCGCGGCGTCGGGAGCGCCGCCGTCGGCGGCCGCGGCCGCGGCGGCAGCGGCGGCGTGGTCGTCGCCGCCGCCGCCGGCACCCTGTGCCGCGCCCGCCCCCTCGTGCTGCTGCTGCTGCTGCTGCTCCTCGCCCGCCGCGCCTCCCTCTCCCTCTTGCGCCTCCCGCATCATCTGCGCCAGTGCCTCCTCAAACCCCTGCGGCAGGAGCTCCGGGTTGGCCACCACGAACTCGCGCGCGGCGTCGGCGGCCGCGGACGCGACCCTGCGCTGCGAGGCCGCGAACGCCGCGGGCAGCGCGCCGGCGCCGTCGAGCGCGCGCTGGACGGCGGCGATGAGCACGGCGGTGTGGACGACCGCCTGCTGCACGTGCTGCTGCTGCTGCTGCTGCTGCAGGAGCTGCTGCTGGTGCTGGGCCGACTGGGGGGCGTGCTGCTGCTGCTGCTGCTGCTGCTGGTGCTGCGCGTGCGCGTGCGCGTGCGCGTGCGCGGCCGCGAGGAGCTGCTGCTGCTGCTGCTGCTGCTGCAAGGAGGCGGCGGCGGCGGCGGCGTGGTGGTGGTGGTGCTGCAGGCCGCCGATCGTCAACTGCGGGGCCTGGCCGCCTGCGGCGCCGCCGTGGGACAGCTGCGCGGCCGCGAGGGTCGCGACGTTGACGGTCTGGGGCGGGGGGAGGCCGCCTGCTGTTGTGTGTTTGTGTTGTTTGGTATCGAGGGGTGCGCGTGTTTTCGCCGTTTGTTTTGAGAACGAGGGCGCGCGCGCGCGAGGCGCGTCGGCGGCGGCGGCAAAGCTTTGTGTGGTTTGATGGCGCGCGCGCGCGCGCGCGCCGTCAACGCGGAGCCCGCGGGCATGTCGCGCTGCAGGACCCTGGCGACGGCGGGTCCTCCAACGGGCCACAGGAGAGAGCGGCGCGCGCCGAAGCAACCACGAGAAGAGAGAGCTTCGGCTGCTGCCTTTTTGCTGGCGGCCTCTCCCTTCTCTCTCACCTTCGCCGGCTTTGAACGGGAGGTTGGCGAGCGCCTTGGACCAGCGCTTGGGGACCTAGGCGTGGTGATGGAGGGCGGTCGGAGGGTCGGGAGGTCGGTGCCAGTGTCGGCGTTTGAGTCGGCGTTTGTGAGAGAGAGAAAGAGAGTCGATGGCCCACTTGTCCCTCGTTCTCTCCGCCCGTCTCCCTCCCACGACATCAAACAACACACACCTGGCCGCACGGGTGCGCGGTGTAGCAGTCGGGCGAGCAAAAGGTCAGCTGGCAGCCGGTGCAGTGCTGGCCCTGCGTGAACTTGCGGCCGCACCAGGTGTTCTGCTCGAACGAGCGATTGCAGCACCGGCTCTTGAGCGCGCAGCGTTGCTGGTTGGCGGTGGGCATCCTTGTTTACATAGGGCGCCACATGTCGATGGCGGGTCGGTTTGTGTGACTTGGGGCACTGGGAGGGGGGGGCCGGGATTGTGTTTGCTGTTGACGTCCGTGTGAGCCGACGGCGCGCGCGCTTCCTTGTGGTTAGCGCAGCGTCACGGCCGCCAGGCGGCAGCGCGAGCGAGAAAGCCGCTAACAATGCTCCTGCTCCCCGTCCCTCGTCAGCGCCGGTAGCGCCACCTCGAGCAAAAACTGCCGCACGCGCGCGATGCGGGGCGCCGTGATGGGGAGCATCTGGGCGCCCTTGCCGCGGGCCTTGTCGCGCACGCGCTTGGCCTTGTCGCCGCGCCACGGCGACGACGGCGCCGGCGCCGGCCAGGAGGCCGCCGCCGCCCCCTCTGCTTCGCCGCCGCCGCCGCCGCCCGACGACGACGGGTGAAGCCTCAGCACGGCCCGCAGCGACGGCTCAAACAGCTGCGCGAGGGCAAAGCTCGCGGCGCCGGGGACGCAAGGGTGCGCGGGCCCGCCCTCGCTCGCGCCCTCGGCCGGGAACACGTGCAGAGAGGGCACCTGCAGCAGGGCGGTCGAGGGCGAGGGCGAGGGCGAGGGCGAGGGCGGCGGCGGCGGCGGCGGCGGACCTGCCCTGCCGGCGTCGCCGCTCGCCACCGCCGCCGCCGCCGCCGCCGCCGCCGCTTCCGCCTCCTCTGCCTCTGCTTCCGCAGCGAGTGCCTCGAGCGCCCGCAACGGCACGGGCGCGGCCGGCGCAAAGCCGCAGATCAGCACGGCGAAGCGGCCGACGGCGGCGCACGCGGCGCGCTCGTCCGCTGCGCTCTGCTCGTTGCCGTCGATGCCTCCTTGCCCGAGCGCAACCCCCCGTTGCCGCTGCTGCTGCCGCTGCCACCGGAGCGCCAGCAGGCCCGCGACGACGGCCGCGCCCTGCGAAAAGCCCAGGGCGCCGTCAAACGGCCGCCCGCTCGCCTCGGCCGCCCTGCCCGCGGCCGCGACGGCCGCGACCGTCTCGCCCCACCCGCGGTCCTGCCACGCGGCGGCCCCCCGAGGGCGCAGCGGCGACGACGCCCCGGCCCCCGCCGCCGCTTGCTGCGGGTGCGCCTGCTGCTGCCCCTGCCCGTCCTCCGCCTCTTCCTCGTCCAGCCACGCCGGCGCGGGCTCCCACCGCAGCGGAGCGCCCGACAGCGCCGCCTCCCGAGCCGCCGCGAGCACGCGCGCGCTCGCCAGCCACGCGCGCTTGGGAAACGGCGGCGGCAGGGGCGTGGCTGTCGCGGCGGCGGCGGCCGCGGCCCCAGCGACCGCGGCCCCCGTCGCCCCCTCCGCGCCTGGCGCCGGCCGCGGCCGGTACCACAGGGGCAGCGCGTGCGGCGCGGTGACGTACGTGAGCTCAGCGACGCCCTCGAGGGCGAGCTCGAGGGGCCTGAGGCGCGCGCCGAGCTGCCCGGCCGTCGAGCGGAAGCCGTGGAGGCAGAGCAGGCGGAGCGGGCGGCGGCGGCCGCTCGGGGGAAGGGGGGCGAACGGGCGGGGCCCGGCGAGGAGGGGTCTGGCGGCCGAGGCGGCGGCGGCGGCCGAGGCGGAGCAGAGGGCGCACGGCGGCGGGGGCGGCGGCGCGCCTTCACCCTCCTTTTCCTGAGGGGCGGAGCACGCGGGGCAGAGCAACAGCAGCATGCGGCAGCGGGCGCACCGCGCCCGCGCCGCGTACGACCCGCCGCGCCCGCCGCACGCGAGGCACCGCCCGACGGCGGCCGCCGCGCCCTCTCGTCCGACGCCGCCGCCGCCGCCGCCGCCGCCGCCGCCGCCGCCGCCGCCGCCGCCGCCGCCTGCGTCGTCTTCCCACTCTCCTTGCGGCGCCTCCCCCGCGGGCCCCACGTGCCCGCGGCCGTCAAACACAAAGTTGGCGCCCTCGAAGAATCCCCCGCCGTCGGGAAAGGCCTCGAGATAGCGCTGCACGCCGCCCTCGAGCTGCGCCACCCGCCGGAACCCGGTCCCCCTCGCGCGCAGCATGGCCGCCGCCCGCTCGCATCGCACCCCGCCCGTGCAGTAGGCGAGGACCGTGCGGCGCGCGAGCAGGCGCTCGTGCGCGTCGACCCACGCGGGCAGGTCGGACAGGCGGCGCGTGCGGGGGTCGAGCGTCGGCACGGGCGGCGCGCAAAAGGCGCCGAGCGCCGTCTCGTACGCGTTGCGGCAGTCGAGCAGCACCAGGGGCTCGCCCGTGGACGGGTCGCGGCCGCCGTTGCGGGTGGCGGCCTCGAGCATGGCGTTGAACTGGAGGGGGGAGAGGTGGGAGGGGAAGGCATCGCCGCGGCGGGGGGCGGGGCCCGCCGACGACGCCGGGCCCGACGACGGGGCGCGGGTCATGGACGCGGGGCCGGAACGCCCGCGCGAGGGCGGCGGCGGGAGCGGCACCGCCGCGCCGAGGCCGCCAAAGGTGACGAGCTCGTCCACGAGCCGGACCTGCACGCCCATCGAGGGGCAGAAGTGCGCCTCCTCGCCCGCCGTTCTCCTCCGGGCGCGCTGCTGGTGTTGCTGCTGCTCTTGCTGCGGTCGTTGGCGGTGCTGCCGCTGCTGCTCGGCGCCGCCGCCGCCGACGCCGCCGACGCCGACGCCGCCGACGCCGACGCCGCCGCCGCCGCCGCCGCCCTCTGCCGGCGCCGCCGCCCCTCCCCGCGCCCGCGGCTGCGGCGGCGACAGCTTGAAGTCGATCGACGCCACGCGCGCCGGCGTCAGGCCCGGCGGCGGCGGCGGCCGGGCCCCCGCGAGGTGCGCCGCCCGGAGCGAGGCGAGGGCGGCGCGCGTCCCGCCGAGCGTCGCGTTGACGCCGTCGCGCGCCACGCGCGCGCGGCCGTAGAGGCGCAGGCCTCTGCAGGTGACGCGGTACCAGTCGGCGAGCCGGGACTGCTCCTCGGCGGTGAGGGGGCAGTAGCAGTAGAAGAGCAGGACGGCAGCCTCTTGGGGGTCCTCGTCGTCGTCCTCGTCGTCGTCGGTCGGGGGAGGAGGAGCGTCGGCGTCGGCGCCGGCGTCGGCGTCGGCGTCGGCGCTCGACGGCGGCGCCATGATTCGTCCGCCACTGCTGGTCAGTCGCTATCGCGGCAGGTGCTGCGACCGGGCGTGCCTCACTGGCGCACATTCGCTAGGAGGGCTCGCGGCGCCATCAAGGATGGGGGGAGCGGGCGTTTGGAGTTGGTGACGGGTAACCGGGCAGTACAAATCGTAAAAGCTGTGAGGGACCTACCTCGCTCGATCCGATGTGTCGGCGTCAAGTAAGAGGTTGGACCGACAAGGCAGGATTGGTTGTTTGACGATTCGTGAGCGACGTGGGAGAGATCGGTTATTCGACCGGGGCACGAGAAACCTCCCTCCTCGTCGACCTCCTCCTTTTGGCCAGCCCCCTCCCCCCCTTCAAAACTTTGCGCCTCTCTCGCTCAGCTTCCCGCCCACACACCTTACGCCTCAGACGCACACAGACCTGCATCATTCACACGGACAGCGCGCGCGAGACAGACAAAGAGAGCCCAATCACCCAAGACACAAGACAAGAGAGAAAAAGCCATCATCCCTCCCGTCCTCGCTGGACGCCACGCCCCGAGCGCCTTGTGATCGGCGAGCGTGTGGACGCGCCGCGAGCCGTCGCGCGCGGCGGGCGCGTGGGGCGCGCAGTGAGAGAGAGCGAGAGAGAGAGCCTCGTGCCTCCTCCCCTCACTCCAACCGCAAGCGCAAGCGCCGTGACGGCAGCAGCAGCAGCAGCAGCGCCCACCCGTGGCAGCAGCAGCGACCGCCACCATGGGCGACCGCTACTTCACGACCACCAAAAAGGGTGCGTTTTTGTTCTTGCTTTTGATCGCGCGCCGCCGCCGCCGCCGACGCCCGCCGACGCCCGCGCGCGCCGACGCCCATCGGCTCACTCGGTCTCTCGCCGCCTACCCCCCAATCCCCCAACCCCCAACAACAACCACCAGGCGAGCTCGCCGAGCTCAAGGACGAGCTCGCCTCCGCGGACCGCCTCCGCCGCAAGGAAGCCGTCAAGAAGGTCATCGCCGCCATGACCGTCGGCAAAGACGTTGCCCCGCTGTTCCCCGCCGTCGTCAACTGCGCGCAGACGGCCGACCTCGAGCTGAAAAAGCTGGTCTATTTGTATCTCATCAACTACGCCAAGAGCCAGCCGGACCTCGCGATCATGGCCGTCAACACGTTCGTGAAAGACTCGGCCGACCCCAACCCCACCGTGCGCGCCCTGGCCGTCCGCACCATGGGCTGCATCCGCGTGGACCGGATATCCGAGTACCTCTGCGACCCGCTCGCTAACGCCTTATCGGATTCCGACCCCTACGTGCGCAAGACGGCGGCCGTGTGCGTTGCCAAGCTGCACGACATCTCGCCCGAGCTGGTCGAGGACCGCGGCTTCCTGGACGTCCTGCGCGGCCTGCTGGCGGACGCCAACCCGATGGTCGTGGCCAACGCGCTGGCCGCGCTCTCCGAGTGCTGCCAGCAGGCGGGCGAGCCGGGGCCGCTGCACGGGAGCGGTGCGGGCGCGCTGGTGGGCAAGCTGCTGGCGGCGATGAACGAGTGCAACGAGTGGGGGCAGGTGACCATCCTGGATGCGCTGGCCGAGTACGAGTGCCGGTGAGAGTTGTTTCCTTCCTTCATTTTTGGTTGTCTTTTCGTGTGCGCCGCCGCGCTCTCTCGCGGCTCTCTCTCTCTCTCGCGCCTTCTCCCTCCGCAGAACCGCACAGCAAAACACCAACCCCCCGCCTCCAAGCAACAAACACCCAACGAAAACACATAACCAAAAACAACACACAGCGACCCCCGCGAGGCCGAGCGCATCGCCGAGCGCGTCGTCCCGCGCCTGCAGCACGCCAACAGCGCCGTCGTCCTGGGCGCCGCCCGCGCCTTACTTCGCGTTGCGGACTGCCCCGGCCTCTCGCCCGAGGCGCAGCGCGCATTGGAGCGCAAGCTTTCCCCCCCTCTGGTCACCCTGCTGTCCGCCGACCCGCAGACCCAGTACGTGGCCCTGCGCTGCGCCGCCCTGGTCGTCCAGAAGCGGCCCGGCGTGCTGGCGGGCGAGGCGCGCGTCTTCTTCTGCCGGTACGACGACCCGGGTTACGTCAAGGCGGAGAAACTCGAGGTGCTGGTGCGGCTGGCGTCGGAGCGCACGGCGGAGCAGATTTTGCTGGAGCTGCGCGAGTACGCGTCCGAGGTGGACGTGGAGTTTGCGCGGCGGGCGGTGCGGTGCGTGGGCAGGGTGGCGGTAGGCGTGGATCAGGCGGCGGAGCGGGGGGTGCAGGTGCTGCTGGGCCTGCTGAGGCCGGGCGCGGAGGGCGGCGGCAAGGGCGGAGGCGCAGGCGGCGGCGGCGGCGAAGACGGCGGCGGCCACGGCGGCGGCGGCGGCGCCCGCGCCCCAGCCTACATCGTCGCTGAGGTCGTCGTCGCCATGCGCGACGTCCTGCGCCGCTACCCCGGCCGCTTCGAGGGCGCCATCGCCCCCCTGATCGAGCTCGGCGCCCTGGAGGCCCTCGACGAGCCGGCCGCCAAGGCCGCCCTCGTCTGGATCGTCGGCGAGCACGCCACGGGCGGCGGCGGCGGCGGCGGCGGCGGCGGCGGCGGGATCGGCGGCGGCGCCGAGGGCGGCGGCGGCGGCGACGCCTTGCTCGAGTCGCTGCTCGAGACGTTCCCGGACGAGGACGCGACCGTGCAGCTGCAGCTGCTGACGGCGACGGTCAAGCTGTTCCTCCGCCGGCCGACGGAGCGGGCGCAACGGATGATCCAGCTGGTGCTGTCGTGCGCGACGGCCGAGAGCGACAACCCGGACCTCAGGTGAGTTTTTTTCTTCATGTTTCTTTTCGTTTCTTGCGGCGGGCAAGACGAGCGAGAGACAGAGCGCGGCGCGGCGGGCAAAAGGATCGACGCGACGCCCACCCCCCGCCCTTGTTTTCTCATCCCCAACGACTCGTTCCTGCACGCGCGCGCTCGCTCAGACCAACCACGATCTCACTCCCCCACCCCGAAACAAGCAAACCCGACTACACAAAAAAAACAAAAAACCCCCCCCCCCCCCAAACAAACCAACCAACCACACCACCGCCCGCCCCCCCGCAGCGCCACGACCGC
>Ga0105055_10004927_pt1 | contig 19148 bp, 18 predicted proteins | sample BON03_FD_78090 | JGI IMG/M metagenome (GOLD analysis project Ga0105055, IMG submission 78090) | Freshwater microbial communities from Lake Bonney liftoff mats and glacier meltwater in Antarctica - BON-03 | ecosystem: Environmental > Aquatic > Freshwater > Ice > Glacier meltwater | place: Lake...
AAATACCCATTGTCTCCATCGTGGACCAAGTGCGGAAGAGCCATGGCGTCTGCTGCTATAACTGGTCGTCCCGATGCCATCGCCTCCATGGTGGCAATCGACTGCAACTCCGCAATAGAGGGCATGACAAAAACAGTGCAGTCTTCATACATTCCAGGAAGATCCTGGTCGCTGATGTGACCCAGAAACTCAACGCGATCAGAGATGCCGAGTGAGACCGCTTGGCGCTCTAGGCGCTCACGCTCACCCCCATCTCCAACCAAACGCAGCCTTAGGTTGGGGAACTTGTCCAACTTGCTCATTGCATCGAGCAGAACATTAATTCGCTTTTCATCATCCAAGCGACCCAAAAACAGAGCCACTGGCTCTTTATTTTGCGTAGGGGTTTGGTTCGCAAACTTAGTTGCATCGATACCGCAGCTAATTGCCAAGACGCCTTCAACGTGAGCGGCGTTTTCCAATAGATCGGCAGCACGTCTGGTAGGAGTTGTCAGGGAATCCATCTTCCGCAAAATTCTGCCGGCATCACCCCATAAAATTTTCATGCCCAGCGGGTGCAACCAATTCGGCAAGAACGAGTACTTCAGCAGATTCTCTGGCATCGTGTGATTGGTGGCAATTCTTCGGACCGACATGCCCTTGGTTGCTCTTATTGCAAAACGACCAACAAGCAAGTGTGACTGAATGTGTAGGGCGTCAGGTTGCTGCTCAATAACAATTTTTCTAATTGCTCTTGTGAGACCGAAGGGAGAAGTGAATCGATGCGTCTTGTGGTTTGGCATTTTGTAACTTCTAAGCCTATGCACGGTCATTTCGGCACCGTCATGAATTTCAATCCTGGTGCCTGACCAGTCGTCGCAGCTAGAGGCAATAATCGCGACTTCGTTACCGTTGCGGACAAGGCCGCCGGCAAGCCTTTCTGCGAACCTGGCCGCTCCGTTTATATCGGGCGCAAAGGTGTCGCAGGCTATGAGAACCTTAATCGGTCTACTCACTATTACCCTTCTCGGTCAACTGCGGGTGAAACCTATTTAACGCAAGAACTCCAGACACTGCAATGATACCCGCCACCGCGTAACCAAAAATCTGGCCCAGGCTTGCAGCTTGAGCCTCTCCAAGAATCGCAATGCCAATCATTACGGCTACCGCTGGATCAATAACTGTAAGCCCCGCAATAACCAAGTCTGGCGGACCCGACGAATAGGCGTTTTGAACAAACCAACCGCCCAAGACAGTTGCCCCAATCAGAGAAATGAGTGCAAGCAGCGTTAGGAGATCGTAGTCCTGCTGAAAAACTCTCTGGATCACTACCTTTGCAAGCGAGGCGACAAACCCGTAGAGGACACCTGCACCAAAAATATACTGCAGCGCACCCACCTTGCCCTTGGAGCGCCAGAACAGGAGCCCGAACATCAGCAGCAAGACAAACAAGATTCCTACCACCTGCAACAGTTTCTCGTTGCTTAGCTCAACTGCTACCGCGCTCGATGCCGCCACCGCCACAAAACCACCAACGCCGATCGTCGTCAGAGCAATTGCAAAGAAAGTGCTTGGATTTAGGCGTATTTTATAGATTCTTGCATTTAGCAGAGAAGTCATGATCAGGGCGATGGCGCCAATCGGCTGAATCACAATCAACGGCGCTAGTGCCAGTGCTGAAAGCTGAAACAGGATTGCCACAACCAGAAAACTTGTTCCAGTTAGCCACCTGGGTCGTTTGACAAGATCGGCAATCTGCCTCAGGCTGAGCGATCCTGGTTTTGAACGCCTGGGCGCATGGTGTTCGGTGACCGCGTCGTTTTGAAATTGCGCACCGAGGGAGAGAAAAATCGCTCCAATGACAGCAAGGCCGATAGCAAATGCCCTGATAATTTCGGGTGAAAACAATGCTTTTCTCCTGCCGGCTTCGAGGCTCTAAAAAGCCTAGACCACCAACCCGAAAATTCTCTTCATACATTCGGTAAAGTGGGGTGGTGACTTTGCAAAAAATACAGATAACCGGTGAACCAGTACTCCACGAACGAGCCGTTGAGGTTCAAGTAATAGACGATTATGTCCGTGAAGTGGTTGCAGACATGTTTGAGACTATGGATGCGGCTCCGGGTGTGGGGCTAGCGGCAACCCAAATTGGGGTTGGGCTTCGAATCTTTGTATTCTCCTACAGCTTTGACGACCAAACAATTAGGGGCGTTGCCATCAACCCACAGCTTTCACTATCGGAACTTTCCGACGAAGAGCTCGACGAAGATGCCGACGCCGAGGGCTGCTTGTCTATTCCTGGCGAAAGATTCCCCTTGAAGCGAGCCGACCGAACAACACTGACCGCCACCGATCTAGACGGCGCGGAGTACGAGATCAAAGCCGAAGGCTGGCTGGCACGGATTTTCCAGCACGAGTTTGATCACCTAGAGGGCATGCTCTATGCCGACAGGCTCGTGAAGCCGCACAAAAAGCTTATGAAAAAGGCAATAAAGGAAAATGGTTGGGGTAAGCCTGGCTCCTCATGGCTACCAGGAAAAGATTATTTAGAACCCTAGTAACCGCACCCCGGCAGCAACAATCGCACCGGCTAGCACAACAAAAATATACGGAACCCGCATGGCTAAAAGAGCTGCTGCCACAACCAAGGCTGCAGCGCGAGCGTCCAAAACCAAAACACTCTGAGAAGAAAAACCCTGGAGCATAACCAGTGCTGCAAGCAAAGAAACGGTCATGCGCTCGGCAATCAACTTTCCACGCACACCTATTAAGTGCTCGGGAATCAAGTAGCCAAGAATCTTCCAGCTAAAGACCGCCAACGAAGCAAAAATTACGGTGCTGATCATTTTCTGCTCCCGATGGGAAGCAGTGCGACAGCAGCCGCCAGCAGCACTGGAACACCAGCTGGCGTAAGTGGAATCGCGATCAAGGCAACCAGCGCCCCAACAGCGGCAAGCGGTAAGTTATTTTTGAGCCTCGGCCATAACAACCCCAGGAAAGCCGCTGCTGCCGCTCCATCGAGTCCCCAGGCCTCCACGGAACCAATTAGGTTGCCGGCCATGGCACCGAGCAGGGTCGCCGTATTCCAAAAAACGAAAACAGCAGCACCGGTGAGCCAGAATCCAAGTTTTTGGTTGCGAAGCTCCTCTTGAGCAGCAGAAACCGCATTGGACTCATCTATTGTCAGCTGAGCCGCCAATAGTCGCCAGAGCCCCCTGGGGCCAATTATGGGGCTTAGACGAAGTGCGTAGAAAGAGTTCCGCACCCCCATGAGCCAAGCCGATGAAATCGCAGTGATCGGCGCACCACCGGCCGCAATGATTCCGACGAACGCAAACTGACTTGCCCCGGAAAACATTAGAACGCTTAGCAGCACCACAGCAGGGACGCTCAAACCTGCAGCCGAACCGATTGCCCCAAAGGAGACGCCGTAAAGACCAGTGGCTAGGCCTACTGAGAGTGAAGTGGAGATTACTTGCCTGTTCATGCATTCCCCCGAAAAAGCGTGGCTCCTCGACTTGGACTCGAACCAAGAACCTATCGATTAACAGTCGATTGCTCTGCCAATTGAGCTATCGAGGAATGCATCCCAAAGGACACGCCACAACATTAGCAGATACGGGGCCTATTTCATCAACTCGCGCCGTTCCGATTCCAACGCCATCAGCTCCCGCTGCACTTGTGCCAGTTGTTCTGGGCTCGCGGTCGAGTCAATTCGCCTCAATGCAGCCATCAAATCTACTTTTTCTCTCGCAAGAGTATTGAGCATCGCGGTTCTAACGACCCCAGTCGCGTACTTAGACAGAGCTTGTTCGTTGGCAACCGGAAGGTTGGCAAGCGCCAATGCTCTAATTAGTTCTACATCCACTGAAACGACTTGCGTCGCTAAGAGGTTTGCAAAACCGTCATCAGCTAGATGCTCCGAATTCGAGTTCGCTACTTCAAGAATTCGGTGATGCTGAGCGACAGAAAAACCAGAAGCCAGCATGCGGCGAAGCTGATCGGAAGTAAAAGCCCCTGGGGCTTGAACCAGAACCTCGAGTATCTGCCGTTCCATGCGAGCCTGCGGGGTAACGACTTCGGGCGCGGCGGCGCCAGCCTGCCGCATAGGCTCCACGCGTTGCTGGACCTGCCTGGTGACTCCGGCTCGGACCATTTGTTCGATCTCAGAAGAATCCAGCGAGACCCAGTCCGCGAGAGCCTTGATGTAACCAGCCTTTAAGGCAGAATCGGTAATTTCTGCAACCACTGGGGCGGCGGCCCTGGCAGCGGCCACCCGAGAGTCGAGATCTCCAAGCGAGAACTGGCTTATACGATGCCGAATTACAAACTCAAACAGTGGCTTTTTAGATCCCAGCATCTTGGAAATAGCGCCATCGCCCATTTTTTGACGAAGGTCGGCAGGGTCGAGACCGTCCGGCCCGCTTGCTACAAAAGTCAGAGCGTTGAACTTAGAACTATCTCCATAAACTCGAAGCGCGGCCTTCTCACCAGCGGCATCTGGGTCAAAGGTGAAAATAACTTCCGCGGGGTCGCTTGACTGACCTAGCAAGCGGTTGATGATGCGAATGTGCTCTTCCCCAAACGCCGTGCCACAGGTTGCAACGGCAGTTTCCACTCCGGCAAGGTGGCAAGCCATGACATCGGTGTAACCCTCCACGACCACAATCTGCCTGGATTTCACTATTGCCTTGCGCGCCAGATCAAGGCCGTAAAGAACACTTGACTTGTGATAAACCGGCGTCTCCGGCGTGTTCAGGTACTTCGGACCCTGGTCGTCCTCATAAAGCTTTCTCGCGCCAAACCCAAGCACCTGTGAGTTGGCGTCCCGGATTGGCCAGAGAACTCGCCCACGAAAGCGATCGTATCCGCCCTTATCACTTTCCATTGCTAACCCTGCGGCTACAAGTTCCTGCATTTGGTAGCCGGCGGATGTTGCAGCATCCATGAGGTTTTGCCAGCCCTTCAGCGCATAACCAATGCCGAAAGTGGCGAAGCTTGAAAGCTCAAATCCTCGTGACAGCAAGAAATCCTGGGCAGTTTGACCCTCGGAAGATTGAAGCTGCTCTTGATAGTAGTCTGCGGCGAATTTATTTAGCGCAAGCAACCTAGATCTTGTAGACCCCTCGTCGCTCCCCTCTTCAAACTTGAGTTGATAGCCGACTTTATATGCCAAACGTTGCACGGCATCGGAGAAACTAACCGACTCAATTTCCTGAATGAATTTATAGACATCGCCACCGACTCCGCATCCAAAGCAGTGATAGAACGCAGGATTAGCCCTGACATTAAAGCTCGGTGACTTTTCATCGTGGAATGGACATAAACCCTTGAAAGACCCCGAGCTGGCGGGCTTTAGCGAGACATAGCCACCAACTATCTCAACGATGTCGGCCCGTTCTTTTAGCTCTTCAATGTCCCCTTGAGATACCCGACCAGCCATAACTGAATCCTATGCTCTTGAGCTTCGGTGAAGAGCGACAGCAGCAGGGTCGGTCAAGGAAGCCACGTAGTCAACAATTACACGCTTCTCAGCCCTATCGTCAGCTGCTGATTTCCATGCTTCCGTAGCGGTTGAATCCAACCCGTTGCCATTTTGAGAAAGTAAGGTTTCAGAGAGTTCAACAAGCAGAGTCCGCTGATCTTCGTAATAAGGCTGCCTGGAATTGTGAGTCATTACCGAAGAAGCAACTATGCCCTTCAGTACTGCGATCTCACTCCTCACTCGACTGGGCACCTGCACCCCAGCACTAAACCGACTGAGTACTTTCTTATCTGATTCTTCCAAAACAGCGCTGGTGGTCCTGGACACGAAGGAGCCGATCAGGTCACTTGCCAAATTCTTTAGGCCTGCCAAGTGCCTTGGTGATCCATCAAATTCTTCGAGCCAGTGACTTGATGACTGCAAAGACAAAAGCGCTTGTTCAAGCTCAGTTTTTGAAACCGAGCCCTCAGACCATTTTTCAATTTCTTCAATAAGTTCGTCGCTTGAGCGAGCCTTGGAAATCAAGGCAGGGGACACGAAAGATTCAACAATTGAGTCCTCGAAATCATGTACGGAGTAGGCAACGTCATCTGCAAAGTCCATAATCTGAGCCTCAACGCACTTTATGCCATCGGGCGCATGCTGCCTCATCCAATCAAACACTTCGACATCATCGTCATAGACGCCAAATTTTGTCACGTTTTCAAACTCGGGGGCTCTGGACAGCGGCCATGGGTACTTGGTTGCTGCATCCAGAGAAGCCCTTGTGAGATTCAGTCCACGGGATATGCCGCCGCCATCATAAATTTTCGGCTCCAGCCTGGTCAGGATTCTAAATGTTTGTGCATTTCCCTCAAACCCACCAATGTCTGCAGCCCAGAAGTTCAAGGCCGACTCGCCATTATGGCCAAACGGTGGATGACCAAGGTCGTGAGCTAAACAGCCCATATCCACTAGATCCGGATTGACTCCAAGAGCCGTTGCTAGCTCCCTGCCAACCTGAGCCACCTCCAAAGAATGAGTAAGTCTCGTTCTGGCAAAATCTCCCGAGGTCGGAGAAAGCACCTGGGTCTTCGCGCTGAGTTTTCGAAACGCCGCAGAGTGCAAAACCCTCGCCCTGTCCCTTGCGAACTCTCCGCGGCCTTCCATTTGGGAACCGGGTTGATTTACAAAACGCTCAAGATCGCTGGGCTCATAACCGGGTTCTGATTTGGTAACCATACCTAGCCCCCTGAAATTGAGAGTTCAGCGAACTCCAACTGGGCTCGGTGAGAATCACTGAGATCCCTGGAGGAAAGCCAGCCCTCTGGTAGGGAACAAGATTTTAGAGATCCGAGCCTACCTCTGGGCCCCTCGGCTTCGGCGCCTGGATATGGCGCATCGCGCTCCAGGGTTCCAAGTAAGTCCGAGGCTTGCTGCAAAGATTCGACTCTTGCGAGTGCGGCTCTAAAATCGCCCCCAACCGGGTAGCCCTTGAAGTACCAAGCCACGTGCTTTCTGATGTCTCGGCATGCCCTGCCCTCTTCATCGAAATACTCTGTGAGCAGTTGAGCGTGGCGATAAAAAGCATCAGCCACTTCACCAAGCGAAGGCATTACCTCTTCGATTTGAGGAGTTTTGTCTCCCGCCAAATAGCCTGCGATTGCTCGTTCAAGATCCTGGAATAACCAAGGTCTGCCGAGGCAGCCCCTGCCAACTACTATGCCGTCCACTCCAGTCTTATCCATCATTGCAACCGCATCTTGAGCCGACCAAATATCACCATTGCCAAGCACCTGAACATCCGGCAATGCTTCTCTGAGTTCGGCAATTGCGTCCCAGTCAGCTTTTCCGGAATAGAAATCCTCGGCGGTTCTTCCATGAAGCGCTACGGCAGTCACCCCGGCATCCCTGGCAGCTTTCCCAGCGTCCAAGAACGTGAGGTGATCCTGATCTATACCCTTGCGCATCTTCACAGTCACGGGAATGCTTCCCGCCGCTTTGACGGCGGACTGGACAATCGCTTCGAAAAGTTCTGACTTCCAAGGTAGGGCTGCTCCACCGCCCTTGCGGGTAACCTTCGCAACCGGGCAACCGAAGTTGAGGTCAATATGATCCGCACGGTCTTCCTGAACCAGCATCTGGATTGCCTTGGAGATAGTCGCAGGGTCAACTCCGTAGAGTTGAACCGATCGAAAATCCTCTGATTCGTGATGACCAATCAAGCGCATTGACTCTTCGGTTCTTTCAACCAGTGCTCTGGAGGTAACCATCTCGGAGACAAACAGCCCGTTTCCGTATTCGCGGCAAAGCCTCCTGTAGGCAGTATTGGTAATACCAGCCATCGGTGCCAGCACCACTGGCACCTCGAAGGTCTTGGTTCCGTAGGTTAGTCCCAACGAACTAGCTGAGTCTTTCAAATAGGTAACTGGCAACCTTGTCCAAGGACACTCTTTCCTGGGCCATAGAATCGCGCTCACGAATGGTTACCGACTGGTCGTCAGCGGTCTCAAAGTCAATAGTGACGCAGAACGGTGTTCCGATCTCATCTTGCCTGCGATATCTGCGACCAATGGCACCAGAGTCATCGAAGTCGATATTCCAGTGCTTGCGAAGCTCAGTAGCCAAGGACTTGGCAATCGGATTCAGCGCTTCGTTTCTACTTAGTGGCAAAACCGCGGCCTTGACGGGAGAAAGTCGGTAATCAAGGCGAAGAACGGTTCTTACGTCAACGCCGCCCTTTGCGTTTGGTGCCTCGTCCTCGGAATAAGCGTCAACCATGAATGCCATTAGTGATCTGGTGAGACCCGCAGCTGGTTCAATCACGTAAGGAGTCCAGCGCTTTTCTTCGGTCTGATCGAAGTAGCTCAGATCAACGCCGGAAGAAGCCGAGTGAGTCTTTAGGTCGAAATCAGTTCGATTTGCAATGCCCTCAAGTTCACCAAACTCCCCACCCTGGAATCCGAAACGGTATTCGATGTCAACGGTTCGCTTTGAGTAGTGAGAGAGTTTTTCCTTCGGGTGGTCGAACAGTCGAAGGTTTTCTGGGTTGATGCCCAGGTCTAGATACCAGTTATGGCGCTGTTCGATCCAGTAATCGTGCCACTTTTCATCTTCACCCGGCTTTACGAAAAACTCCATTTCCATTTGCTCAAATTCACGAGTTCGGAAGATGAAGTTACCCGGAGTAATTTCGTTGCGGAAGCTCTTGCCCATTTGGCCAATTCCGAACGGAGGCTTCATTCTCGAAACATTCAGTACGTTATTGAAGTTAACGAAAATTCCCTGAGCGGTCTCGGGGCGTAAATAATGCATCCCAGTGTCATCATCTACTGGACCAAGCGAGGTCTTTAGCAGTCCGTTGAAGCTCTTTGGTTCGGTCCAAGCGTCCCTAGTGCCACAGTTTGGGCAGGCGATTTCTGCCATTGACTTTGGAGCTCTCGACTTCTTTTCTTCAAAGGCTTCCTCCAGGTGATCCTGACGAAAACGCTTGTGACAGCTGGTGCATTCGATCAATGGATCAACAAAAGCCTCAACGTGACCAGAGGACTCCCAAACCTTAGTCGGCAGAATAATCGAACTGTCGAGCCCAACCACATCGTCTCTTCCAGAAACCACAGACTGCCACCATTGGCGCTTGATGTTTTCCTTCAGCTCCACTCCAAGTGGGCCATAGTCCCATGCCGATCTCGAACCGCCGTAGATTTCGCCGGCTTGGAATACAAACCCCCTGCGCTTTGCGAGCGAAATTACCTGGTCGAGCTTCTGATTGGCCATTATTCTCCGGGGATTTAGTCTTGGGTGTCTGGTTATTTTCTAGTTTAGTGGCGCATCAGAGGCGCCGCCAAAGCGGCGCTGCCTTCTGCCAAACTCGGCGATCGCATCCCACATCGACTCTCTGGTGAAATCCGGCCAAAGCACGTCCATGAATATCATTTCCGCGTAGCTTGACTGCCAAAGCATGAAGTTGGAAATCCGCATTTCACCGCTTGAGCGCAAGAACATGTCAACATCCGGAAGCTCGGGGACGTAAAGCCTTTTTTGAATTGTTTTCTCCGTGATTGCTTTGGGTACCAAGCGGCCTTTTCGAGACTCTTGAAGAATCTGGTTTACCGCGGCAACTATCTCCTGCCTGCCCCCGTAGTTCACCGCCATAGTTAGCACCAAACCGCTGTTTTTCTTGGTCAATTCTTCCGCAGCCCTTAGCTCACGAACCACACTCGGCCACAATTTGCGCTCCGAGCCGGACCATCGAATACGAACATTCCAGTCCATTAGAAGATCCCTGCGGCGTCTCAAAACTTCCTTGTTATATCCCATTAGGAACTTGACCTCGTCAGGAGATCGCTTCCAGTTCTCCGTTGAAAACGCATAGGCCGTTAGGTTCTCAACGCCCGCGTTGGAAGCTCCGGCAACTGCTTCAAGCAGTGCCGCCTCCCCCGCCCTGTGGCCTTCGGTTCGAGTAAGACCACGCTCATTAGCCCACCTACCGTTACCATCCATGACCATCGCAATGTGCTTTGGCACAACGCTGAAATTAGGCATAATTCGGCTGGGATCGTTTAGTTCGATCAACTTCGCTCCACGTGCTCCAGTGACCTGAGTCCTCTCTCCAACTGCCACTGCAGGTAACCCGCAATCACGCCGCTGACTGCAGCGCGCGTAGCCAACGTGGCACGGCCAACACTTGGCCAATCACCGATAAGTAGCGCACCGATGTGCGAAATGCCCTCGACGCCGAGACGCACTGACCCGGGCAAAGTGCAAGATTGGCAGCTGACAGATCCGGAATGAACGGAGAAGGAAACAGTTTCGGTAGAAGCGCACCCCTGGCATTGATCAATGTTTGTGATCCAACCGGAGATTGCTAGAGCCCTCAAAAGATATGAGTCCAAGATTTGATCTGAGGAGTGCTCCTTTAGCGACAGTGCTCTCAAGGCGCCAATGACCAACATGTAGTGCTGAGAAGAGGAGTCCTCACGGGTGAAGCGTTCTGCCGCCTCAACCACGGCACTGGCAGCGGTGTATCTGGCATAGTCGGCAATAATCACCGCACCATAGTTGGCCAGCTGCTCAACCTGCGAAACAGTGTCTAGATTTCTACCCTCGTAAAGCTGCAAATCCACAACATTGAAAGGCTCCAAACGAGCACCAATTCTGCTGCTGGTTTTTCGAACACCCTTTGCAACCGCCCGCACCTGACCGTGATTTTTCGTCAACAGTGTGACTATGCGATCGACCTCCCCAAGCTTGTGGGTTCGGATGACGACGGCTTCATCACGGTAATGTGGCATCTATCAAGTATCGCAATAATTACTGGATTAACTAGTAACTGCAGTCCTTAGTGCACGATTCGTTGAGCTAATTAGGGCCTTTAGGGATGCAGTAGCGATGTCCCCGTCAATACCAACACCCCAAAGCACATTGCCGTCAACCTCAAGCTCGATGTACGCGGCGGCCAAAGCATCACCACCGGCGCTAAGTGTGTGCTCGACATAGTCCAGAAGCCTTATTTCCGCTCCCTTGCCCTGCAAGATTGCGATGAATGCAGAGATTGGGCCATTTCCGGTAGAAGTGGCTGAAAACTCGAAGTCACCATCACGCATGACTACGTCGATCTGGACAACGCCATCCATGTCAGATTCAGTCCGCATTTTCGTCAACTCGAAGCGGCCCCACTTGGGCTGGTCGATCCCAGCCGGAAGATATTCATCCTGGAAGATTTGCCATATTCTTTCCGAGCTAACCTCGCCACCGGCAGTGTCAGTGTGACCCTGAATCACTCTCGAGAACTCAATCTGGAGCTTGCGAGGCAAGTCCAAACTGTGGTCGGTCTTCAGTAGATACGCCACCCCACCCTTGCCGGATTGGGAGTTCACTCGAATGACCGCTTCGTAGTTTCGGCCGACATCTTTTGGATCAATAGGAAGATACGGAACCGCCCAGGTGTGCTGATCAATTTGATTACCGGCAGCAAGCGCGTCTTTTGCTAGGTGGTCGAAACCCTTTTTGATTGCATCCTGGTGCGAGCCGGAAAATGCCGTGTAGACAAGATCGCCACCATAGGGACTGCGCTCTGGAACTGGCAGCTGATTGCAGTATTCAACGGTTCGCTTGATCTGGTCAATGTCGCTGAAATTGATCATCGGATCGATTCCCTGACTAAATAGATTGAGTCCAAGAGTAATTAGATCCACGTTTCCGGTGCGCTCGCCATTGCCGAACAAACAGCCTTCAATCCGATCTGCGCCTGCCATGTAACCCAGTTCGGCAGCAGCAACAGCGGTGCCTCGGTCATTATGAGGGTGCAGCGAAAGCAAAATAGCTTCGCGAGGAGCAAGATTTCTTGACATCCACTCAATTGAATCCGCGTAAACATTTGGGGTTGCCATTTCGACAGTTGCCGGCAAGTTGATAATTAGCTTGCGATCGACGGTCGGCCTAATGATTTCGGCGACCGCGTTACAAACCTCAACCGCAAACTCAAGCTCGGTACCGGTATAAGACTCTGGAGAATACTCATAAAAAACCTTAGTGCCAGAAATACTTGACTCCAGCTCCACGCACTTCAGGGCAGCATCGGTGGCAATCTTTTTGATTCCAGCCTTGTCCTGACCGAAAACAACTCTGCGCTGAAGCACCGAAGTGGAGTTGTAGAAGTGGACAATGGCCTGCTTGGCTCCCGCTATGGATTCATAGGTTCGCTCAATCAAATGATCTCTGGCCTGAGTTAGAACCTGAATGGTCACATCTTCAGGTACCAGGTCTTGTTCAATTAGAAGGCGAACAAAGTCGAAATCGGTCTGAGAAGCCGAAGGGAATCCAACTTCGATTTCCTTGTACCCCATCGAGACCAAGAGCTTAAACATCTCAAGCTTTCGCTCAGCATTCATCGGGTCAATTAGCGCCTGATTGCCATCCCTCAAATCCACTGCACACCACTGGGGAGCCTTGGTAATTTTCTTGGTAGGCCAGGTTCGATCTGGAAGCTCTACTGAAATCTGATTGTGAAACGGTTCGTAACGCCCAAACGGCATATTTGATGGTTTTTGTTGGTTTTTCATTTCTCTCCGCCTAAATCTGAATTGACCGCAGGTTTGCACCGCGACGAGAATGGGCCGTGGCTAGGCCTCGTCGCGGCCAATAAGCAGGAGGTTAAAACGCATGTTTCAAGGCTAGCACTTGGAAGCTGGTTCCGCTAGAAACCGAGCTTTCCCAGTTGTTTGGCATTGCGCTGCCAGTTTGGGGCGATCCTGACCTGAATAGCCAAGTGAATAGGCTCTTCCATCAAGGCTTCAATCTCACGCCTGGCCTTTTGGCCAATGGTTTTCAACATCGAGCCGCCCTTGCCGATAATGATTCCCTTCTGGGAATCACGCTCGACCCAAACCGACACGTGAATAGTCGGCTTTACTGAATCGTAGAGAATCTCATCTAAGGTCACGGCGAGCGAGTGGGGAAGTTCATCATTCACTAACTCCAACGCAGCTTCACGAATGAGCTCACAAATTCGGTCCTCAAGGGGTTCTTCGCTAACGATGTCCTTCTCATAGAACAATGGCCCAACTGGCAAATAACCAATGAGTAGTTTTTCTAGAAGATCAACCTGTTCCATAGTCGCAGCCGATACTGGAACAATTTCCTTCCAGTCGTGAAGTTCCGAAACGGCCATCAGGTGTTGAGCGAGCTTTTGCTTCGAGACGGTTTCTGACTTGGTGACGATAGCAATTTTTTTGGCGCGGCCGTATTTGGCAATGTCTGCAACAATTTTCCTGTCGCCCGGTCCAATCGGCTCATTGGCTGGAGTGCAGAAAACAATTACGTCAACCTCGTGAAGCGTTGAACTGACAAGGTCGTTTAGTCGCTGACCCAGCAAAGTCCTTGGCCGATGAAGACCAGGAGTGTCAACCATTATTAGCTGACCTGCCTCAGTGGTCTTGATGGCCCGAATCGCTCGCCTAGTGGTCTGAGGCTTCGAGCTAGTAATAGCGACTTTTTCTCCGGCAATGGCGTTTGTTAGCGTCGACTTACCCACGTTTGGTCGCCCCACGAAGCTCACAAATCCGGATCTAAATTCACTCATCGATCACGAGCTTACGAACTAAAACGCTAAGTAGTTGGCCTTTCTTGGCCACTACGCGCTCAGCTGTCAACATAAGCCCCTGAACCTCAACTGTTTCACCGCCCACCGGAAGTGCTCCGATGGTCTTCACAAGCAGCCCTCCGATGGTGTCGACATCATCATCTTCTAGTTCGATTTCACAAAGTTCGGCTATCTCGTCGAGCGGGGTTCTGGGCTGACACCTAAAGGTTGTGTCGTTCAGTCTTTCGATTCCGACTACCTCTCGGTCATACTCATCACCAATTTCACCGACCAACTCCTCAATCAGATCTTCGACGGTCACGATCCCGGCAACTCCGCCGTATTCATCCACCACAATTGCAATCTGCGTCTTAACGCGCTGCATTTCTTGCAGTAGCTCTGCAACCGACTTTGATTCAGGGATGAAAAGCGCCGGGCGGGATGCCTCGATTGCTTTTTTAACGGAAAGTAAGCCCGGATCTTGATGGACGACCCTGGCGACATCCTTCAAATAAAGCACTCCAACGACGTCATCTACACTTTCGCCGACCACCGGCAGCCTTGAGAACCCAGTTGCCATAAATGTGCTCAAGGCATCTTCGAGCAGCGCATTGTTATCAACCACTTCAACATCCACTCTGGGCACCATTACCTCGCGAACCACGGTCTCGGCGAATTGATCCACCGAGTCAAGGAGCTCTTGCTCATATTTCTCGGCTATTTCTGGGGTGACAAGCCGGATCGGTGCGACCAACTTGCTCCACCATGTGACAAGGCCATCGGCATTATCGGACAAGCTCTCGGCTATTTTTGCCCTGCCGAGCAATCGCCCGATAAGCTGCTGCAAAAGCCAAAGCAGCAGCAGACAAATTGCCAGGACATATCCAAGGTTGCCAGCTTGGACCGCAAAAATAAGCCAAACGCCGCCCAACACGCTGATCAGTAGAACCCTGGCTATCGATAGCGCGCCTGCCCGATCGTCCTCGGAAATTTCAAGTCTGGCCTGAATAGCCGCCAAAATTATTAGTATCGGCGCCAAAGCCAGGCCGGTGAGAATGAATATCAAGATTTTTCCATTTCATAAAAATCAGCAAGCAGGCTTTTCTGGAGGTCAAACATCTCTTTTTCTTCATCCGCCTCCGCGTGATCAAACCCGACTAGATGCAACATGCCGTGGGTAACGAGCAGCAAGACTTCATTGATGGGTTCATGACCCGCTATTTTCGCCTGGCTAGTAGCAACCTGTGGGCAAACAACTATGTCGCCCAGTATTCCTTCGGGTGAAACATCTCGATCAGTTCCAGGCCGCAATTCGTCCATCGGAAAACTAAGCACATCGGTTGGTCCTGGCTCATCCATCCACTTGATGTGAAGGTCAGTCATTGGCCCTTCGTCAACAAAAGTTATTCCGAGGTCCACTAATTCGTGCAGCTTCAAGGCCCCTCGAACGAAATAGGCAAGCTCCAGAACTCTTTCGGTGTCGATATCAATTTCGGATTCATTGGCTATTTCGACGCTCAATTGATTGCCGCTCTTTCATAAGCTTCAACTATCCGCGTGACAAGTTCGTGCCTGACCACATCTCTACTGGATAGTTTTTGCACGTGCAGCCCTTCAACGTCGGCGAGCACAGTTTGGGCAATGCCGAGTCCAGACTTGCCACCAGGAAGATCGATTTGAGTTATGTCACCCGTGATAACCATTTTCGAGTTGAAGCCCAATCTTGTTAGGAACATCTTCATCTGCTCACCAGTTGTGTTTTGAGCCTCGTCAAGAATGATAAAGCTGTCGTTGAGAGTTCTTCCCCGCATGTAAGCAAGCGGCGCAACCTCAATGACGCCAGCATCCATGAGCTTGGCCGTCACATCAGGCTCGAGCATCTCCTGAAGTGAGTCAAAAAGTGGCCGCAGATAGGGGTCGATTTTTTCGCTTAGCGTCCCGGGCAAAAAGCCAAGTCGTTCACCGGCCTCAACGGCCGGACGAGTAAGAATAATTCGGCTAACTTCCTTTTTATAGAGAGCTTCGACTGCTTTTGCCACGGCCAAATAAGTCTTACCCGTGCCCGCAGGTCCTATGCCAAAGGTAATTGTGTTTTCATCAATGGCATCCAGGTAATCCTTTTGACCGGCGGTTTTGGCTCGAACCGTCTTAGCTGGAGTGCTAATCGTGCTGGCGGCAAGGATCTTGGAAGCCGGCTGAGCCTTCTGATCTTGAATAATGCGGATTGTCTCGGCCACCGCCTGCGGATCCGGACTTAACCCCTGCTTAATCATCTCGGCAAGCTGGTCAAAAACCTCGATAGCAAGTTCCAGCTGGTCATCATCACCAGTCAGATTGAATACGTTTCCACGATTCTGGATCACTAAACCTGGAAGCTCGGCTTCAATTCTTTTTAGGTTTCTGTCCTCTTGGCCCAACAAGTCCAGGAGCGCTACCCCAGTTATTTCAAAGCTAGTCTTCGACACTATTTCGTCGGCTCGCTGGTGGATTGCTGACTGAGAATGTGTGCGTGGGTGTGGAAAACCGATTGGCCCTCACGGGTTCCGGTGTTGAACTGAAGTTTGAACTGCCCGTCGGTTGAAGCTGCCGCCATCTCACGAATGAGCTCGAAGAGCCCCTCAAGGCTGGCAGCATCGTTTAACTCGCTGATGTTTTCGCTGTGCACTTTAGGGACCACCAGAATGTGGATCGGGGCCTGCGGGTGTAAATCCCGAAAAGCGATGGCATGCTCGTTTTCACCGATTCGCTCGGTTGGAATGTCCCCATTGATGATCTTGCAAAAAATACAATCCAAGTTTGCCTCCGTAATCATTTTAGCCACTAGCTCCATTGTCCAGAAAGCGCCATTAACGCTGAAACGGCAGCTGGGCCCGCACTTGAAGTACGAAGTACCGGACTGCCAAGTCGAACCCCAAAAAAGCCCTGTGATTCAAGGTTGTCAAGCTCCCCTTGAGAAAAGCCACCCTCTGGTCCAACAACCACGGTCACTTCCTCAAGTACTTGAACCTCTACAAGGCTTGCTGCTGCATTTGGATCGAGTACCAAACCGGTTCCGATTGGAACCAGTTGCTTCGGCGTCAGAAGTTGATTTACTTTGGCTCTAAAGGTTTGCTTAGATTGCTTCATTGCAGAAATAGCGATTTGGTTCCAGCGTTCTTGATTTCTGGAGGCTTTCGCGCCCCACTTGACCACGGATCTGGCGGCCTGAAGAGGAGTGATGCTCGCTACCCCCAACTCAACCGTGGTCTGAAGTGCAGCCTCGTCTTTCCCGCCCTTAGCAAGAGATTGCACCAGGTGGATCGCTGGGGTCGACTTGGCCATTACGTGAAACGATTTTGGAACCAACTGGCCGCTAGCGGCATTTGCAACCGAAGCCTTCAGGACTCCACCGAACCCATTTGTAATTGAGATCTCTTCACCGTCTCTGATTCGAAGGCTCTTGAAATGTTCAAGCTCAGTTGCTGAGATTACTGAGGAGTTCTCAGAAATGTTTGGGTCATAAAACCAGTGCACTAGAACCTGCCCCTGGCACGGCGACTACCGAGTCTGGGCGAATCGTCCTTATGAAGTGCTTTAATCTTTTTGAACAAGTCTTTTTGCTTTCCGTCTATCCGGTTTGGGGTAAGCACTTTTATTTGCAACAAAAGATCACCACGCCCACGACCACGAAGCTTGTTTGACCCAAGGCCCTTGATAGTTATTACCTCACCGTGCTGAGCCCCAGACTTCACGGCCACCTGCGTCGGCCCATCCAAAGTCTCAATCTCAGTCTCAAACCCAAGAGCCGCGTCCGCTACAGGAACTTCTAGAACGGCAACCAAGTTGTCCCCATCTCTTCCGAAGATTGGGTCAGCTCTTACCGAAACCTCAAGGTAGATATCACCACTTGGGCCTCCCCCGAAACCAACTTCGCCTTGGCCCGGCAGGTGCAATCTCAACCCGTCCGACACTCCAGCTGGAATATCCAGGTCCAAATCCCTCGATGCTCTCACACGTCCTTGAGCTCGACACTTCACGCACGGATCAGGAATTACTTGACCAGTTCCGCGACAGGTTCCGCACGGAGCCGTGGTGACCATGGCGCCCATAAATGACTGCACCTGACGTTGAATCTGCCCTGAGCCTCGACAAATATCGCAGGTTTGTGGACTTGTTCCCGGTCGGCAACAGCTACCCTGACATTCATCGCAGACTATCGCGGTGTCGATGGTTAGCACCTTATTGGCGCCAAAAACTGCCTCTTTCAAGTCCAGGTCGACCCTCAAGAGCGCATCCTGCCCTCTTTGAGACCTGGACTGTGGACCACGCTGGCCGCCGCCGCCAAAGAAACTATCGAAGATGTCTCCAATACCAAACCCTTCGGCTCCACCGCCGTCATAGCTTTTCCTGCTGCCAGAATCACTCAGCACCTCATAGGCGTGCGTAACCGACTTGAAGCGCTCTTGGGCCTCTTTGGCAGGATTTATGTCCGGGTGGAGTTCTCTTGCCAGCTTGCGATATGCCTTCTTGATTTGATCCTCGGTCGCATCCCTTGCGACTCCGAGAACTTCGTAATGATCGCTCAAGAATTTGCCTCCAGTACTTTGCTTAGATATCTTGCAACGGCTCTGACCGAAGCTATGTTCCCCGAGTAGTTCATTCTTGTTGGTCCCAGGACACCAATCTTTGCTAACTCAATCCCGGAGTTTTCATAACCGGTGGCCATCAGGGTCGCGTGTTGAACACCAACCACCCCAAGCTCCGAGCCGATCTTGAGCCCAACTCCGTACTGATCAGTCTGCATTTCTTGCATCAATCGCAGCATTACAACTTGCTCCTCAATTGCCTCAAGGACTCTAGAGAGCTCTCCCCCAAAATCCTCGTCGTGTTTAGCAAGATTCGCGGTGCCTGCTAAAACTAACCGCTCTTCTCTGTTGGCATCAACGAGAGCCTGGAGCTGTGAAACAACTTTGCTGACAAAATCTCTTCGAGCTGGAGCAAACTCGGCAGGAAGCCGATCCAAAATCACTTTGACGTCAGTAAGGTTTGACCCCACTAACATTCCGTTCAAGCGCCCTCGAACCTCGGTGACTAGATCCAAGTCCGCTGGAGTGGTTAGTTCAACCTGTATCTGTTGAACTCTGCCCTTATCGGAAATAAGCATCACCAACAATCTGAGCTCAGCAATAGGAATCAACTCGACGTGCCTTACCTTTGCTTTTCCAAGAGTCGGATACTGAACCAAAGCCAGAGTGTTCGTGAGCTGGGATAGCGATCTGGCAGTTTTCTCAACTATTTCGTCAAGATCAGTTGCCCCGTCCAGAAAAGTTTCAATTGCGCTTCGCTCGGAGTGGGAAAGTGGCTTAATCTCGCCCAACTTGTCCACAAAGAGTCGATAACCTTTTTCGGTGGGGATTCTGCCACTTGAGGTGTGGGGAGCCGTAATCAGGTCTTCTTCTTCAAGCAGCGCCATGTCGTTTCGAATGGTGGCGGCCGAAACGCCCAGCGGGTGCCTGTCAAGCAAGGATTTAGAGCCAACTGGCTGATTCGAGGCGATGTAGTCCTCAACAATTGCCCGCAAGACCTCTAGGGATCTGTTTGGAATCATTAGCACTGTCCTATCATGAGTGCCAAGTCTAGACA
>Ga0105055_10004931_pt1 | contig 19145 bp, 19 predicted proteins | sample BON03_FD_78090 | JGI IMG/M metagenome (GOLD analysis project Ga0105055, IMG submission 78090) | Freshwater microbial communities from Lake Bonney liftoff mats and glacier meltwater in Antarctica - BON-03 | ecosystem: Environmental > Aquatic > Freshwater > Ice > Glacier meltwater | place: Lake...
ATATGAATATGTGAATTCTAAAATAAAACAATACCATAATTTAGGCAACGTCAAAATTGATATGAGTATACATAGAGCTTTGCACATGATGGATACTTTTGTTGACCCGAGTGACCCAGACACGTCTTCTAGTAACTCGGTTCACGCATATCAGACTGCTGAACGTATTCGCAAACAATACCCCGACGACACAGAAATGCAGGTATGTGGTCTGATACATGACTTGGGTAAGGTGCTGTATATATTCGGTGAACCTAGTTCAGTGGTGGTTGGCGATACATATGTTGTGGGTTGCAAGTTTCCTGAATCTATTGTGTATTACGATACTATGAAAGACAACGCTGATTTTATTAATCCATTGTATTCTTCAGAGTGTGGAATATATACACAAAATTGTGGAATTGAAAACCTCACGTTATCGTTCGGTCACGATGAATATTTATATCAAGTTCTTCAATATAATCAAGGTAAACATCGAATTACAGATAAATTTCAACAAATAATTAGATTTCATTCATTCTATCCTTGGCATACAGGTAATTCATATACTCATCTTATGAAACCTGGAGATGAAGTTATTATGCGTAATGTTATTAATTTCAATAATTTTGACCTATATTCTAAAGAAGATACAGAGTTTGTCATAACTACTGAAATACGCGAATATTATAAGAACTTATTGGATGAATATTTCCCCGAAATATTGAAATGGTGATTATTTTGTTTTTTAGTGATGAATAGAATATAGATGGTTCTCAAGATACATCGAATGATGGTGTTCAATATATTTATTCAGAATAATACAATGATGTTGATTCTAAGTTCTCTACATAATTTATTTCTATCCAGAGAAAAATAACTTTAAATTCGTCTAGTTTCAAGCACAATAAGTAAGGTAATAGACAATATCACACAAAATACCGGAATTTTAGAAAAATTATAAAAAACCCGATTTGGATTCTCTTTTGATTTTCTTGAAATTGGACATTTATAAATGTCCATTTTTCAGATTTATAGAATTACTTTTTCAACCACTTTTTTGAAAAAGTGATTTACAGCATAATGCTTTAAATTTTGTTTTTATTTGTTTTTTTTGTTAGCATAAGTTTTTTACAATTTTCATTGTGTGTCAAATCCTTGATTTTTATCTGTTCCAATTTTAGGAACAAAATGGAACAGAATGGAACACAAAAAAACAAGACATTATTATCTTGTATAAATTGCGATTATAAATGCAGTGACATAATTGATTTTAATATACATTTAAATACAATGGAACACAAAAAATCAAGGAAATCAAGGAAATCAAGGAAATCTATCATAAGTAATAAATTTATTTGTTGCGTTAATTGTAACTACAATTGTAGTAGTCAAAGTGAACTTAATCGTCATTTCGATACTACAAAGCATATGAATCAAGGACTTGTAAAACAATACAATGAATATTCTTGTGAATGTGGTAAAACTTATATGGTTAAGTCTGGATTATGGAAGCACAAGCAGCTATGTTCTTTTGTAATAAGACCAACTGCTAAATGTAACCCAGCACCATATATTATGGATATAATTTCACAAAATAAAGAGATTGTTGATTTATTGGTTCTCCAAAATGAAGAATTGAAAAGACAGAATAAAGAACAATCTGATACAATTAGAGAACTTATTCCGAAAATTGGGAATAATAACGTAATTACAACCACGAATAACAACCAGTTTAATATACAAAATTTTCTTAACGAAGATTGTAGAGACGCACTTAACTTTTCTGATTTTATAAAACAAATACAAGTTTCCCTTGTGGATTTAGAGAACCAAGCAGAAAACGGGTATATTAAAGGCATTACTAATCTTTTTATTAAGAATTTACAAGGATTGGGTATGAATAAACGACCTATTCACTGTACTGATAAAAAACGCAAGACATTATATATTAAAGAAAATGATGAATGGGACAAAGAAGGTTCTCAAGATATATTGAAGAAAGGAATTCAAGAAGTAACTAGGAGAACATTCCAACAATTAATAAAAGAACAGAAGATTCATTCCGAAGAATATAACGATGCGGATTCAGAGTTTTCTACAAAATGTATTACTATCCAGAGAAATCTAACTCCAAGTCATCCAAGAGAAAGCACAATAAGTAAGGTAATAGACAATATCACACAAAATACCGGAATTTTAGAAAAATTATAAAAAACCCGATTTGGATTCTCTTTTGATTTTCTAGAAATTGGACATTTATAAATGTCCATTTTTCAGATTTATAGAATTACTTTTTCAACCACTTTTTTGAAAAAGTGATTTACAGCATAATGCTTTAAATCTCGTTTTTATTTTTATTTTTTGTTAGCATAAGAAAATTTCACTTTTCGCACGTTTGGTTTAGGGGTAAAATTTGTTCGCCTAAAATATACTAATGAAAATTACCCCAGATTACCCAATTATATTTTTGTGTGAAAAATGTCTATTTAAATGCAGTAATAAAAAAGATTACAATAGGCATTTATTGACTGCAAAACACAAACGCCGAACGAATACTAATGAAATTACCCTTTATTACCCCACTACATACAATTGTGAATGTGGTAAAATATATAAGCATAAGTCGTCTATATATAAACACAAATCCACATGTTCACATACAAAAACTGAAATATTAAAAACTGAAATATTAAAAACTGAAATATTAAAAACTGTGAATAAAGACCAAATTATACTTGATTTATTAGCTCAGAATAGTGAATTTATGAATCTAATCATTTCAAAAGACCATCAAACAAATGAATTGCTACATCAAAATAGAGAGATGAATAGAACCATCCAGGATATAGTTCCAAAAATCGGTAATAATAATAACAATATTACTACTAACAATAATCAATTCAACATACAAGTATTTCTTAATGAAGATTGTAAAGACGCACTTAACTTTTCAGATTTTATAAAACAGATACAAGTTTCCCTTGCGGATTTAGAGAACCAAGCAGAAAATGGGTATATTAAAGGCATTACTAAGCTTTTCATTGAGAACTTACAAGGATTGGGGATGAATAAACGGCCCATTCATTGTACCGATAAAAAACGCAAGACGTTATATATTAAAGAAAATGATGAATGGGATAAAGAAGGTTCTCAAGATATATTGAAAAAAGGAATTCAAGAAGTAACAAGGAGAACATTCCAACAATTAATAAAAGAACAGAAGATTCATTCAGAAGAATATAACGATGCGGATTCAGAGTTTTCTACAAAATGTATTACTATCCAGAGAAACTTAACTCCAAGTCATCCAAGAGAAAGCACAATAAGTAAGGTAATAGACAATATCACTCAAAATACAGGAATTTTAGAAAAATTATAAAAAACCCGATTTGGATTCTCTTTTGATTTTTTTACGAAGTTATATAAATTGGACATTTATAAATGTCCATTTTTCCAGATTTTTTACGGAGTTATAAGAATTACTTTTTCAACCACTTTTTTGAAAAGGTGATTTACAGCATAATGCTTTAAATCTCGTTTTTATTTATTTTTTTTGTTAGCATAAGAAAATTTCATTTTTTGTTCGTTTATTTTAGGCGTTTTTTTGTTACCATTATTTAGGATAACAAAAAAAACAAAAAAAACGCCAGAAAACCCTAAAATATTTATATGTGAAAAATGTAACTTTAAGACAAGCAAACAAAGTGAGTTCGATAGACATATATTGACTGCAAAACATAAAAACGCAATAAATGGTAACAAAAAAACGCCAAAAAACGCCACACTATATTGCTGTCAATGTGGTAAACTATACAAGTTTATTTTCGGATTGTCGAGACATAAAAACAGTTGTTCTATTATTAACAATTCTATAACTGTCCAATAGAACCTAGAAGTTAAACCTTCTATTATGGAATTTATTTCACAAAATAAGGAAATAATGGACGCATTGGTTCTCCAAAATGAAGAACTAGTGAAAAGAAATAACGAACTTACTTCCACTATCGTAGAACAGACTGTTACAATTAGAGAACTCATTCCAAAAATGGGTAATAATAACAACAATATTACTACTAACAATAATCAATTCAACATACAAGTATTTCTTAACGAAAATTGTAAAGACGCAATTAACTTTTCAGAATTTGTAAAACAAATACAGGTTTCTTTGGCAGATTTAGAGAACCAAGCATAAAATGGTTGCGTAAAAGGTATTACCAAGCTTTTTATTGAAAATTTGCAAGGATTGGGAATGAACAGACGACCTATTCATTGTACTGATAAAAAACGTAAGACGTTATATGTAAAGGAAAATAACGAATGTGATAAAGAAGGTTCTCAAGATATATTGAAGAAAGGAATTCAAGAAGTAACTGGGAGAACATTTCAAAGGTTAATAAAAGAACAAGATATTCATTCAATTGAATATGACGACGCAGATTCAGAGTTCTATACAGCGGAATTTAACTCCGAATCATCCACGAGAAAACACAATAAGTAAGGTAATAGATAATATTACTCAACAGACTGGAATTGTATAAAATAAATAGAAAACACAATATGTATTTAACATTGGGTTTTTACAGAGTCGGTTAGATATGTGATCTATTTTTAAACAATTATAATAAACTAACGTGGGCAATTTCCATAACATTTACCTTGATAAAAATAATGGTCTTTATTTAAAATCGTAATATCTCCGTAATTCGCTTTCATGGTAGGACCCTTTTCGTTTCCACCTACACAACGACTACCTCCCAACAAAACGCAACAAGATGTCGAAGCACAAGAATCTTTTTCCAATTTGCCACACTCCTGCTCTATTTTTATCGATGAATGTTTATGATATTCGCAAAATCCTCCTTTTTTTGATGCCGTATCCTCGATCGGTTTTGTTGTACTCAAACCAGTCAATCGACTCAGATATACAGAGTCTTCATAATTAGGAACAAACGTAGACGGTTGATACCGGAAATAACCAGGTTCATTGTAGTTAATGCCGGTTTTTGAACCAGTCCAAGGTACTTCCATTAATTTACCGTCTTTTCCTCTGACGAACATATTTTTCCCTTGGGAACTTGAGTCGTCAGACAATGATAAACTAGCAGAATTATTATATTCAGGGAATGCCGTATCAGCATTCCAATCTTCGTTTTTTGTAACATTTCCCTTATTATCCCTATCAGCATCATCTGTAGTAATTTGTTTATTGGCATTCAATACGACATTCTTATTGTCGGTAATGTTACTAAAATCAGTTGTATTAATAGTTCCATTAGCATTTCGTTTTGTTATAGAACCATTAGCATCCTGTGAGTAATCACCATCTACTATATACGTGACTCCGTCATCCTTAATTACCGACTGGCCTTCATATAAAGTAGAGGACATACCAATCGTTAATGATATCAATGATATCAATGCAAGAAATATTATATATTTATAAGATTTCATTGTATATTGTATTATACATTATGACAATACTTTATCGCATATAAGTTGTAAAATTGATTATAATAAATTTATATAAATATATATTATACTTTACATATAATGATTATTCCAGTAAAATGCTTTACGTGTGGGATGGTTTTAGCGGATAAATATAGATATTTTCAAATGAAAGTGAGAGAAGCGAAAATGAATGATGGCGTTCCTCTTGACAGAGTTGTATATTTGACTAAAAATAATATGGAGAAAACTTCCGAAGGAAGGATTTTAGATGATATGCATCTTACCCGCCCATGTTGTAGACGTCATATGTTAACGCATGTAGACATAGAGTAAAATATATACGTATAATATATAATGGGCACATTGACTAAACGCGTTACGAAAGAGAGACCTCGAACTAAAAAGATTAAACACAAGGGTGGAGGATGCGGTTGTGGAACTACTGGCGGTAAAAGAAAAAATAAAAATAACAGAAAATCAAAAACAAATAAACGTAAGATAAAAGGAGGTTCTCCACATTTAACCTCGTTACCTATTCGTTATTATTATTCATTAAACGACCACAGTAGTGACCTTTCCGAGTCATACGGAATTAAATCTTCAAATGCTGATTTTTCAGGTGGAAAACCTAAGCAAAAAAAACGAAATAAATCTGTAAGACGAACGAATGGTGGAGGAATTGTGGATACATTTTTTAATGGACCACAAGTGAACGTGACTACTGGCGTTGGAAGCGATTTGCTATATAATATACAAGAGATTAATCAACCATTCACCCCGGATGTCACTAAACAACCAGCTGGAAATTTAAATAATGAACATACACCATTGCTAGCATAATTATTATTTATGCGTCTATTAGATATCGAATCAAACAAAACAAAACACGAGACCTTTCATTCGTAGAATAATTCCTGTTGATGGTTCGTAGCATTGACGGAGACAAATCTATAAAATATAAGTCATCATATTTCTTTATTAAAATTTCAAACTGTTCAAAACAAATTCTTTGATTCGTGGTATAACCATTTGTAAATATTTTTATTTTTTCATCCATGAAATTGCCATATTGATTGTAGAAAGCAATTCCGCAATCAAAAGCAACCCCACATTCAGGTTGAATAAAACATAACATATCATTCTCGAACTCTGGATTAGCAATGGTCGCCATTTTCAACATTATTGTGCGTAACTTTGTGTGACATTAGAAATAAATAAACGTCATAAATCAATTTTTATAAATCCATAATATATATTATGGATTTAAATCCTATGAAAAAACTATGCGGTCCTTCGCATTTCTATTTAGCGATTTCACTAGTTTTCGTATTTATTGCGTCTATGCAAAATATTGGTAATAGAAATGTATATTGCCTAGGAAGTTTAAGTTGCGATGTTACAAGTACACCATTGGTATTTGTGGTGAAACTAATATATATATTATTCTGGACTTGGATTTTGAATTTAATGTGTAAATCGGGTTTTACAAACATAGCATGGATATTAGTTTTATTGCCGTTCCTGCTTATGTTTTTGTTAATTTTATCAATGATGATTCAATCAGTTTAATATACACGAACCATATAGTATAATACTATATTATACTATATGGTTGTATCGGCAAGAAAAATAAAGTATAATAAAACGTTAAAACATAAGAGAGTACAAGGACAAATAGACTTTGAAAAAGGTGGATGGAAGCATATTACAGTATACGGTAACCCTTATGATATTGGGTATGCGCATGGCTATCTATTATCAGAAGACCTTAAACGCATTTTAATTGCATTGCCGTTTTTGGTCGATGAACATTTTAATATCTCTTTCAAAAAATATATGGATGATTGTGATAAATATATTGTAAATATTATAAAAACAAAATGTCCGGAAATATATAACGAGTTACGCGGAATTGTTGCTGGAGCGAGAAAAAAAGGGGTTAGGATTTCTCTAAGGTTTTTGATAGCGTGGAATTCGTTTTTATCAATGTATTCATTTTATAAAGATGGTGGGTCGGAAAGATGTAGTGCGTTTATAGCAACTGGAGAAGCAACAGAGAAAGGCGACATCGTTATGGCTCATAACACACATACGGATTTTCTCACAGGACAATTGTTAAATATTGTTATGGTGATACAACCCAAAATAGGAAACACATTTAAAATGCAAACTTCTGCAGGACTTGTTGCCAGTACCTCAGACTGGTTTGTATGTGCTAATGGAATAGTAGGTTGCGAAACGACAATAGCTTACATTAACTTCAAACCAAAATATGGTTTACCCTATTTTTGTAGAATACGAAAATTAATGCAATATGCAGACAATCTAGACGATTGTATAGACATTATGTCGAAAGACAGTGCAGGTGATTATGCGTGTTCGTGGTTATATGGAAACGTAAATACTGGTGAAATAATGGTTCATGAATTGGGAAACAAAATACAAAACATAAAACGAATGAACAATGGTGTTATATATGGTATGAACTCGGCGTTAGGTTTTGAACTTCGAAACTTAGAAACAACTGATATTGACCATTCCAATGTGAATACTAGTTTAGGTTCTCGAAGTTGTCGTTTAGATTATCTATTAAATGACAAACATTATGGCAAAATAAACTTAAAAATAGCAAAGGATATAATATCAGACCATTACGATAGTAAAGAAAATGTGACACACAAAAATTGTCGAGGTATATGTAGACACTCCGAAGTGGACAAAACGTATGATTATGCTCCATATGGCGCAACAGACGGCAAAGTGATTAATAGCGACCTGGCAAAAACGCTTAATTTCCAAGGGAGATTTGGTTCATCATGTGGTCGAACATTTTCCATTGCTTCTTTTGCGAATAGACACCCAAAACACAAGAAATGGCTACCAGTATTAGACGATTATAAACCGCACGATTGGGTGAATTTGTAATGGGTTAAAATCGATTTTCGAATAAAATATCTTCCTATAAAATTGATTTAAAAATGTAATCATAGTTTATAAAACAACAGATAACAATCATGAATCCCAAAATATCAAATATATCAGAAGAGTTTGGCGTTTATAAATTCACATTAAGTGGTCTAAACGTAAGTTTAGCAAACGCATTACGTAGAACTATTTTAAGTGAGATACCAGTTGTAGCAATTAAAACGGACACCTATGAAAGTAATCAATGTAATATCGAGATTAATACTACACGATTGCACAATGAAATACTTAAACAGCGTTTAAGTTGTATTCCCATTTGTTTGGGACCAGACGAATTAGAATTATTGCCCGATAAATATCAGTTAGAAATCGATAAACAGAATGAAACAGATGATATAGAATTTGTCACATCTGCCGATTTCAAAATAAAAAATAAAATTAACGGGAATTATCTAACAAGTGATGAGACAAAGCGCATATTTCCACCAAATATAATAACCAAATGTTACATTGATTTTGCAAGATTACGACCTAAAATTGGAAATAACATACCAGGAGAACGACTTAAATTGGTAGCCGATTTCTGTATTTCAGATGCTAAAGAAGATGCGAAATTTAATGTTGTTAGTAATTGTACATACGGGTTTACACCTGATATGGCAAAGGTAGTAGAAAAATGGAATGAAAAGGAAAAGATTATGAAATCTAACGACGCTACTAACAAAGATATCGAGTTCTCTAAGAAGAACTTTTATATTTTGGACGCACAACGACATTATGTGCCAGATAGTTATGACTTTATGATTGAAACTGTCGGATCTTACGAAAACAAAGAAATTGTTAAACAAGGTGCGGCAGTTATTACAGAGAAATTCTCTTCGTTTATTAAAGATATTGACGCGGACGTTATCACAATAAATACAGGAGAAACCACAATGGACAATTGTTTTGATATTTTATTACAAGACGAAGATTATACAATGGGTAAATCAATTGAGTTTGTTTTATATGATAAGCATTACAACGGTGATAAAACCCTCTCATACTGTGGGTTTAAAAAGTTTCATCCGCATGACAACAAGAGCACTATTCGTATTGCGTTCACTAACAAAGCAGACAAGTCAATGGTTAAGCAATACTTACGCGATGCGTGTTACAATATCCAATTATTGTTTATAAAAATACATAAATTATTTTAGACATTTGGGGGTAAACATTATTTATAAAATTGAAATGAAAATATATTTAATATATTTTTATTAAAGACAAAATGGAATCACGCATTAATAATACAATTGTTGCTTACATCCGGGTATTTAAATCGGATATAGGAGATAAGGTAAAAAGTATGGATTTAGGAGATGATATAACAAGCGAACTTATGAGATTCATATTCGATTATCAAAAATTAATATTGAAACCAGTTGATTTCAATAAGCGAAAGAGATTAAAAAATTCAATACCCGTAACAAATCGTTGTACTGCGTGTAAAGCTGCTGGTGAACAATGCACGAGACGAAGACGAGGAGAAACAGAATTCTGCGGAACGCATTCAAAGGGCGTTCCACACGGTCTAATAAATGATACAGTCAGTTCCGAAAATCATAATCAGAGCGTAGAAATATTTGGAGAGGATGTTAATGGAATTATATATTATATGGATAAATACTCAAATGTATATAAAATGGAGGATATCATCATACAAAAAGAGAACCCTGCCGTGATTGGAGATTATAAATTAATAAATGGTATATATGAAATAAACATCACGAATGTATAGTTCTTGAAATAGTTTCTACAACAGTTTCCTCGCGGTTGTCCATAATAAATGTCTTTAATTCAGAAGCACTTAACAGGTCATCTTTATAATATTTAGATAGAATTTCTTGTAAATTCTTTTTATTTATAGGTTTTTTTACGTGTTTTTTTTTATATACAATTTTACCTTGGTTGATATCAAATTCATCAATTTCATTTGATTTCATTATTTCCATTAAAGCGTTAGATAATTCTTTTTGTTTTTTTTTCCTTGTTTTTTCTTGTTTCTTTAATTCTCTTATTTCATTGTCTAATATGACCCATTCTTTTATATTTTCTATTAATAATTGTTTATTTTCCATAGTATAACTATATAGAAGCGTGTTATATTTTTTATATTATTTATATTAATTATTTTATGCTTGTATATAATAAACAGCATGTTTAGTAGAAAATCTAAAAGAACATCTTCTTCAATGAAAATGGTTCTATCAAAATCAAATACAATAAACAATACCATATTAACTAATCCGTTAAATTCTGCAATAAATTCCACGATGAATTACACGAATATAGTGACGAATAATTATATGAATTTACCCAATAATACGTTCCGCGGTTCGAGTAGTGGTATGACATGGGGAGGTCCAACGTGGACATTTCTACATACAATTGTTGAAAAGATAAAAGACGAACATTTTAGTAGATTACGCAATGATTTATTTAAAAATATCTTTACGATTTGCACAAACCTACCATGCCCAGATTGTTCGTTACATTCAAAAAACTATTTTAATAACCAGAATTTTAATGCGATTACTAGTAAATCCCTTTTAAAAAACATGTTATATGACTTTCATAACTCCGTTAATAACAGGAAAGGATTTGAATTATTTAACAGGATAGACTTAGATAAAAAATACAGCGAACAGGTGCTTTCTGTAACGTTTTACAATTTTTTGATTAAATTCAAAGACCGCGGCGCGAGCAATCGTTTCATACACGAAGACATTTATCGTTCTCAACTTTCGAAAGAATTGGTCAAATGGTTTAATGCTAATAAAGAGTATTTTGACGAATAAATGATATTTGATTTTTACATATATCATTTGATAAGATTTCAATCGTCAATCTACGTTAAGATTTCAATCGACAACGGAAATTACTTGTATTCATTTTACATACGTTAGCATCAGAGATTCCCTGGAAAAAAACTATATCGTAACCAGTATTGATTAAATAACTTGTCCAACCGTAAGCAATAACAATGGCAATAACCCACGTAGTAATTAGATTTGGTAAAACGCGAATACAACGCCTATTACCGAACCAATCGGCTATTATCAAACTTACGAAAATAACAATAGTTGCTATGTTCATATTGAGTGTACCATATTCTAAAACAATAGTTAATGAGTAAATAAATGAATACATTAATGTCGTTTGACTTAATGGCAAATAAGACATCTCTCCATTTCCTAGTGTGGCACCTCGACACGATGTACCAGTTGTTTCGTTAGGTTTAAACATAGAATTCCGACTTGTTAAGATAGTCACTACAGTAGTTGCCAAAAGACCAGCTAAATAAAATAATCCCTTAGTGCTCGATTCAAATAATGATTGTAATATAAAATAACCAACAATTATGAACGGCGATAACCTCATAAATAAATAAATGACATTTGTTAAGTTCAATTCCATTAATATATATATATATATCTTATTAGACAAAAATGTGTTCAAATGTATCTTGCACCTTTTCTATCATTATGAATTCTATCCCTTCATAATATCGGTTCTTTTCGCAAAATTCTTTATATTCTCTCTCATTTTCTCTCGGTAATAGGAACTTCTTTACGCCAGCGCGTATACCACCTAGTATTTTATCTTCTAGACCACCAATTGCCGTAACATTTCCAATTAGATCTATCTCACCAGTAATTGCAACATCGTGCTTTATAGTTAATCCATTTAATACACTGTATATGGCAATTGTTATTGCTGTTCCTGCTGATGGACCATCTTTAGATACTCCACCCGCTGGACAATGAACATGTATACCCTTTGATTTGTCTTTTTCGTGTTGTTTGTATAATTTTGTTTTGGTAGCTTCAATAGTCAAATTCCAGGCAACTGTCTTAGAAACATTCATACTCTCTTTCATTACATCTCCTTGCATACCAGTAAGTTTTAGTTCGAGGATAGAACTAGATGGAGAAAAAGAAACTTCGATTGGAATGATACCTCCTTTACCGAGAACATTCGCCCATAAACCATTAATAATACCAGTTCTACTATATGTAGGTATCATTGTTTCGCGCACCTTAAGATACTTCTTCAAGTATTTATTTTCTACGTCTTCCATCGTAACCTTTATAGGTAATATTTTAATGTCTGAATTTGATTTCAGTAATTCAATATTAATTTCGCCATACAAGTCAAATAATAACTCTTTCAATTTCCTTACACCTGGTTCCATTGTATACGAATTTATTATGTTTAGTATAATATCTTCACTCAAGTCAATTATATCAGAGAACCCCATTTTTTTATTTATCTCTGGCAATATGTATTTATTTACAATCACTATCTTCTCTTCTATTGTTAAATTATCAAACTTTATTCTATGTATTCTATCTAATAATACGCGGTCTATTTGAGTCGGGTCGTTATATGAAAATATAATTAGAGCCTTTGATAAATCGATATCTATACCACTAAAATACTTATCTTGAAATCCATCATTCTGAGTATAATCAATTAAATGAGTTAATATACCAGTTATTTCTTTACCCTGTTCACTCTTACTTACTTTATCCAATTCATCTATATATATAATCGGGTTCATACAGTTAGAATCCATTAATATATCGAGTATTCTACCCCAAGATGAATTCACATATGTAAAACCGTGACCTTCCAATGTCGACCCGTTACAAGAACCACCCAATGCTATGAATGAAAATGGTCGTTTTGAACCATCTGTGTCTGTAAGACATTTGGACAACCCTTTTTTTGCCAATGAAGTTTTACCAACTCCAGGAGGACCTTCGAATCCAAAACAATATCCTGTTTGTTCTCCTGTAATCCATTGACATATTATCTTCATAATTTGGTTCTTTGCGTGTGCGTGTCCATATACAGATTCATCAAGAATGTTTTCAATTTCCTTTATTTTATTGCCCAATGATTCTATTTCTTTTTTTATACTCGTGTTTTCATTGTATATTCTTTCATAGTGAATTCCGGTTTTATTAACGTTGCTGTTTATGCATACAATTTCTTTAAGCGAACAATTGTTCACAAAATTGGCAATAACAGTTCTTCTTTGTTCTTCGTTTAATAGATTAAATGCGGGAACCGTAAGTTCTATTTGTTTATTTTTCTTTAAATATTTGAATATTGCGTTTATGTTTTTTGGACTTAAATTTGATAAATATGTATGTTTATTAAAGATTTGTTCTATTTCATCGTTGACAGACGTTATATATCGCATTATCTCTACGTTTGTATAATTCTCTTTGGGTTCAAGTTTGCTTAATGAATTGTCATTTATAGTTTGCTCCAATAATATTTTAAATCTAGCATTAAGTTCCTTTGTTATCATTAATAATGGTTCTGTTCTATATTTATTGAATGGGATTTTTAAAAGACCTTCAAGGTATTGTTTAGATTTAGCACCAGATTCGTCAGACTTACCTTTGATTTCTTTAATTTTCATTATTGCCTTTTCTTTTACATTATCTGGAACCCTTAACATGTATACTTGTTGTTCCATAGTTATTCTAGACGTGTCGTATTTCTTGTTCATATCTTGTGTGTAACTCAATGTATGTTTCATAGCATCTTTAAAATATTCCTTTACTTTGGGTGGAAAACTTTCATATATAATCATCTGTTCATTGGACTCGTTTGCATTGCTCGTTGCGATCAAGTCGTAAAGCAAATAAGACATATATTGTATTTCTTGGTCTTTGTTGTAAATTAACAAGTTCATTAACATATTTCGTTGAGATGTGTTATTAATGTCTGTAAATCTTTTGATTGAACATTCCATAGTATCATTTTTTATATTTTTAACCTGATTAATTATAGTATTGTATTTCTTTACCATATCCTCGTTCCCATATACTAAAATGTCGCGCAAAGTCATTGCTTTTATTTGTCGTTTAATTATATCTGGGTCAGATTCACTGTGTTGTATTATACGTTTGTAAATTTCATCCTTTCTATGTGATATATATTCATTGTCGAAAAAATCGAGGTCTAAATCGTGAAAATATCCAGTTACTATCATTAATTTATTTGTTTCACTATGAAATACAACCCTCGAACTGTTAACATTAAACGTTAGTGAGTTTATTGTCCCTTCATATTCAAAACAATCTAAGTTTCGTGCTTTTTCTATTTGGATTATCGTATCTGTTATTTTATCACTACAATAAGGGATATTTTTAATTTCGCCATTTTTAATTTTATCGTTTACTATTTTGAATGTTATGGGGTGGAAATATTTTCTTACTAATTCTAACTTTGAGTTTAATAGCGTATTGTGTTTGATTTGTTTAAATTCGGAACCAAACGTTATATACAATAAATCATCCATATTCTTTGTACCAAAAACTGACATTGTTAATGATAATTTATCTATGATTTTTTGCAATTTATCTATACAATCGTCTGTTTTAATTGTATCTACATTTAACGACAACACTTTGTTTGAGCTATATAATTCACTTAATGAATTGTAACATATATGCATGTCACTATTTCTGTATATGTGTAAACGATTATATTCGTTCATTGATATGATACTGTTTCTTATTGTATCGTTAATATATTCGATTCTATTTTTTATCAGTCCCGTAACCTTATTTTTATCGTCATTTTCGTTATTTAATTTAATTTTTACTGATTGTTCTGCGTTTTTTCTGCTCATTTATTGAAATGTATATATTGTAGTTGTATATTTTAATATAATTTACTGAATATAACATTTTTTGTTAACAATTGTTGTATTTTCTACGATTAATCCGCTAAATTCTAATAACTTGTATAATTTTTTCATCAAAATTACAAATGTCAATACTACTTTTATAAAATATACTTAAATATATCTGAATATATCTGAATATATAATTAATAATGGGAATACCTAGCTATTTTTCGTCTGTTGTAAAAAAACATGGTGCAATTTTAAAACCGTTAAATTCTTATAAACCAATGTTTTTTAATAATTTGTATATGGATTGTAATTCTATTATATACGATGCGGTTCGAGACATTGAGCCGTTAACTATAAATTTTGAAATGAAATTAATAAATGCCGTTATACAAGTAATTGAGAATTATATAAAACTTATATCTCCTTCAAATACAATTTATATTGCATTTGACGGCGTTGCTCCCTTTGCTAAAATGAACCAGCAGAGGACACGTAGATTCAAGGGTGACTTTATGGCTAAGAATACCTTTATAAGCAATACCAATGTGGATTCTTGGAGTACTGCCAATATTACGCCTGGCACGAATTTTATGAATAATTTGTCCCGTATCGTTACAAGTCATTTTGCTCTCAAAGAACGTTTATATGGTGTTAATAAAATTATCGTATCAGCTTCTGATATTAGAGGGGAAGGAGAACATAAAATTTTTCAATATATTCGTGAGGTAAATAATAAAGATGAAAATATTTTATTGTATGGTCTAGATTCTGATTTGATAATGCTGACTATATTTAATCGACAATATTACAATAAGGGTTATATTTTCAGAGAAGCTCCTTCGTTTATGAGTGTTACTAGCGATATTAAACCAGAAGATAAAGAACCATATGTCGTAGATATTGAAGGGATGTGCGAACAACTGGTAATTGAAATGGATTGTTGCGTAAGTGAATTCCGACGAGTTTACGATTACGTTTTTATTTGTTTTTTGTTAGGTAATGATTTTTTACCTCATTTCCCGGGTTTAAATATAAGGACGCACGGTATAGATACCCTTATGACTATTTACAGAAAACGTATTGGAAATAAACCGAATCTTTTCATAATTAAAGACGACAAAACCATAAATTGGAGGGTATTTAAACTACTTATTCGAGATATCGCAGAGAGTGAACACAATTATATTCTGGATGAGTATAAATCGAGAGACCGGTTATCGAATAAGCATTGGAAAATTGAGACGGAAAAGGAACGTGAATATGCGTTCAATTCAATTCCAGTAATAGACAGAAATCTCGAATATTATATATGTCCAAACGAACCGTTTTGGGAGCGAAGATATTATAAATCGCTTGTAAATTGTGACGTGGATGTATGTAGTTTAAGGAACGTGTGTAATAATTACATAGAAGGTTTAGAATGGACATTAAAGTATTATTGTAGCGAATGCCCAAATTGGAAATGGACATATAAATACGATTACCCACCGTTATTCGTTGATTTATTAGCTCATTTGCCAGACTTTTCTATGGAATTTATTCAACCAAACTTCGATTCGTTTTCACACGAGTTGCAACTCTCTTATGTTTTGCCGCCCAGCAAATGGGATTTACTTCCTACGAATGTGCGTGATTACTTAGTGTTGAATCATCCTGATTTATACAATGACAAAATGGAATTCAAATGGGCATTTTGTAAGTATTTTTGGGAGGCACACGTTCATAGTGGAGATATTCCTATTGAAATGTTAGAGGATTGGAATACCAAATTTATATCAATGCGTAGTTGAAAATGTTTGATTGCTTATATTAATATGATTTATTGATATGATTTATTGATATGATTTATTAATATGAATTATTATATAAACAAATAATACTATATATTTATATAATGCGTAGTTTAATTGTTCTCATTTCACTTCTTAAATATAGTTTGTCTTACGAGTTAAATAATAGATTTAATTCTTGGTCGCAAACACACAATGTTTCATTTGCTAACAACGAACATTATATGAACACATTTAATGTCTGGTATGACAATGACAAATATATTAATTATTACAATAATTTGGAAAGTGGTTCATTGTTAGCACATAATCAGTTTTCGGGTATGAACCCTGACGAATTCCGCGGACTTTTGGGGAAATATAAGCAAGTCGGGTATGGTTCGTTTATTATTGGAGGAGAAGTAGAAACGTCAGTAAATTGGGTAGAAAAAGGTGGAGTTACGCACGTAAAAGACCAAGGTCAATGTGGTTCGTGTTGGAGTTTTTCGACGACTGGTGCTTTAGAGGGAGCATATTTTGCTAAGACGGGTTATCTTGTAAGTTTTTCAGAACAACAGTTAGTAGATTGTGATAAATATGGAAATGATGGAAGCGACAATGGTTGTAACGGAGGTTTAATGGACAATGCTTTTTCTTGGATCAGCAATAATCACGGACTTTGTACAGAGTATGATTATCCTTACGTTTCTGGAACAACTAAGAATAGAGGAGAATGTAAAAAAGGATGTATAAAAGTAGAAGGAAGTGCGGTAACAAAGTATGTAGACGTGCCTGCGTCGAACGATGTTCAGATGATGCTGGCTCTAATGAAGCAACCAGTATCAGTAGCGATTCAAGCAGACGAGAGAGCATTTCAACTGTATAGTTCAGGTGTATTAAAGGGTTCTTGTGGTACTGGATTAGACCATGGTGTTCTGGCGGTTGGTTACGGAAGTGACGCAAATGGAGATTATTATCTAGTGAAAAACTCTTGGGGTGAGAGTTGGGGAGAGAAAGGATATATTCGTCTCGGTCGTGGTAATGAATACAACAATGGAGACGGACAATGTGGTATTTTGTTACAAGCAAGTTATCCTCTATTGTAATCTTGCGATTTATTTCAAACAATTATAATTAACATAATTATAATTATTTACAAATTGAAACGTTTCAATGCACGACGGTAATGTAGTTTACGCCAATAAGAACTTGGACAAAATACAATAAATATAAACTGTGGATTTAGAAACAAAATGACGCTACAATGTATAATATGATAATTCTGTCGAATGTTAAAAGTTTAGTATTTGAAGGAGGAGGAATCAAAGGAATGGCGTACATAGGGTTTCTACGAACAATCGAGGAATTCGTGCCAGGATTCCTGAATAAGATTGAACAATTTGCGGGTTCATCGGTAGGTGCATTTGTGGCAGCATTGTTAACCATAGGAAAAACGCCAAATGATATAGAACATATAATGAGGTCACTTGCATCAAGTGATCTATTGAATACAGGTTGTGGGTTTATGCCAAAAATAAGCGTGTTATTACGTGCTTTATTTAATATGACAAGGAAATATGGCATGATAAGAACAAAATCAATAGAAAAAGAATTGCGAAATTTATTTACAGATGAAAATGGAAAGGACATACTATTCGCGGATTTAAAAAAGCGTTTGATAGTAACATCAGCGAATCTGAACACCCACAAAATAGTGTTTTTCTCAAATGAGTTGACACCGAAAGTCCCAGTATATAAAGCAGTAATGGCAAGTATGTGCATTCCTTTTGTATTTGAACCAGTGAAATACGATTTCAATCCAGATTACAATGAAAAGAAACATTATCTCATTGATGGAGGAAATCTAATGAATTTTCCGATAAAAGTATTTGACGATGAAGACCCATATGAAAGTATAAATTCTTCATTAAGCAACAAAACAGTATTAGGATTGAGACTAGATACGCCAGAAGATTTGAACTACGAGAAAGGTACTACGAATGAAAAAATAGATTCGTTTGTAAGTTATGTAAACGAATTTATAGATACAATGTATTACAACAGCAAACTTAACATACGAGATGACGAACGTACCGTGTCTATAATAGTGAAGTCGTCAGGAATAAACGTCAAAAACTACAATGACATATTTGATGAATTGTTGAAAAATGGAAATGATGCGGCTGACGAAAAGAAAAAAAGTAAAAAAAGGTGTGTTTAAAATAAGGTAATATAAGGTGTAAAATATAAAATTAAGAATGAGAAATAGGTTTATGAGAATGAATATCATAAAGCGAAAGGTCGTTAGGGTC
>Ga0105055_10004937_pt1 | contig 19127 bp, 16 predicted proteins | sample BON03_FD_78090 | JGI IMG/M metagenome (GOLD analysis project Ga0105055, IMG submission 78090) | Freshwater microbial communities from Lake Bonney liftoff mats and glacier meltwater in Antarctica - BON-03 | ecosystem: Environmental > Aquatic > Freshwater > Ice > Glacier meltwater | place: Lake...
TTAACGAGATTAGGGATTTTGCTATAAAATATCCAAATATCGAAAAAATTGTTCGCTATGGTTCGCGGGCTAAAGGCAACTTCAAGCCAGGAAGCGATTTGGATATGGTTTTAATTGGTAATGAACTTCAACTTAAGGATCAAATTAGCTTTTGGGGAGATCTCGATGATAGTTATCAGCCTTACTTTTTTGATGTGGCGATTATGAGTCACATAAAAAATGAATCACTATTTGAACATATTAGAAGAGTGGGGAAGGTGATTTATGAAAAACCAACTTAAAACTTCAAAAAAACGGCTTTAGATTATTTTCTAACGCTATTTTCTAATTTCAAGGAGAAACATCAACAAACATTATTGTTATCCAGCTTTAAAAGAATTATATTATTAATTTCTAAGACTCGAAACGTTTTTATCATGGGATCCATTTACATCGGCTTGATTTTTATAGCAATTGGCATTTTGATCAAAGTATTCCCGAATCTATTGGCGGGTTACAATCAATTATCTAACAGAGAAAAAGAAAATGCAATAAGCAATGGATTGCCCACTTTTGCATTCATTCTTTTGGGTGTCATGGGACTGATAATTATTGCAGGATATTTTGTTGGAATTTGGATAGATAAGCCATCTATAGGTCAAAGTATAATTGTTTTCGTATCCTTAGCAGGCGCAGTAGTTATGATTGTTTTTGGAAATATACTTGCCAATAAGCGGATAAGGTAAATCAATGATAGCTTCCTGATTACAATTCAGAATAGTTGAGTGGATTATTGCTTCTTTGATGTTATTATTATCTCAAAGTTATTTTTTCAATCTGCTCATTCAAATAAACCTTCATCTCCTCTCCTTCTTCAACCGTCACTTCTCCGGGAAGTCCCAAAATAAATCGTGCCAATCCTGGAAGATGAGGAACTTCCCCATTGAAAAAGTATTGATTCCTGTTTTTAATGAACATAAATGGCCACGCGTTTGGATGCTCTTCGATCATCAGTTGGTACGCCTTTTTGCTCAATCTTAGCTTGACCGTATCCCCCCGAGCAAGTACATATTTCATAAGCTAATTTGATCCTCTAGGTTTGCGTTAAAAACAAACCCATTATGAATCCAATGATCTGAATAATCAGGATCTAAAAAATTAAGGGCGAAAAATTTTTTGCCCTTAATTTTAACAAATTCACTGTCTACTCTTCCTGCAATAGCTTTTAAGCTTTCAATATACTCCAATCGCAGCGGCTGCATTCAGATTTCCGAAGCCGTATTCTGAATTCCGATTTGGAAAAAGAGCCGAGGTTTCTCTCATTTTATTCAAGACTTGATCTTTACTCCAGCTCGGATTTGCAGACCAGATTAATGCAGCGATTCCTGATGCGGTGGCCGTAGCAACAGATGATCCTCCTACTGTCGATGGATCATTGCTATATAGCGCAGTCGTTAAAGGCTTCGTTTGGCTTCCAGCTCGCTCCATCACTACTGTGAATTCCACCTTGGAACCGGAATGGCAAGTGTCGCAACGTTGGTAGCCATTACCTTCTTTTACTCCTGTCACTGCCACAGTCTCATCCATAGTTGCTGGAAAAATCACTCCAACCCAATTGGTGAATGTGGTCGATGTGCCTGCTGCAGCAAAAATCAATTTCCCACGATTATTTGCATACCGAATAGCATCTGCAACTTTGGAATTGTAAAACAAATCTCCAATTGACATGCTGATGATTTTCACATCTGATCTTCTACCTAGAAGAACCAAGGCATCAGCGACTCCATCTTTCTCATTTCCAGAATTTACAATCACGTCGCTCGTCCCTCTGACGCTGATCAGACTAGCATTGTAAGCGACTCCAACAGAATTTCCTACAGTATTTCGCGGTGAAGCTACCACACCTGACATGGCAGTTCCGTGACCACATTGATCATTTGGACCATCCGCTTTTTTCCACCACCAATAACCGGTCTGGTAAGTTCCGAAAGCCTGTACGCTTCGATTGGAAGATGCCCCACTATTAAATTGACTCCCAAACATAACTTGGTCAGACGAAAGTCCTGTATCTATTACTCCCACAGTAATTCCTGCTCCGGTACTTTGACTCCAAGCTTGAGAGATTCCCATTTGAAGATAATTCCATGAAGATTTTGCATTTGGGCTAATGGTCACAAAATCACTTGCTGGAATAGATCCTGGCTCATTTGCGCAACCAGAAGCACTTAATACTCGAGCAGTTTCAGGACCATTGAGCAGTGAATAATCAAACTCATAGCCCCGTGGCTCTAGGTATCGAACCTCCCCCATTCCACGAAGTTTTCTGAGAACATTGATGTCCGCCACTTTCATTTCCAAATAAGGAAGGTCTGCGTGAACACTAGCTCGGTCTGTGTCTGTCCTCGCCGCAGGATTGGGATTCCTCATCACAGTCTCTTGGACAGTTTTGATGATTTTGTTTGCTGCATCTTGCCAAACTGGCGCAGCAATATCCTCTAGTCCAATTCTGGAATTTGGTTGACTGATACTTGCTGGCTGATATCCAATGGTCAAAACCGAGTCAGATGACATCAATGCGCTATAAACCAACTCATCAGATTGGTTAGCCCAAATGAAATCACCTGTCTCTTGAAGTGACTTGAGAATCACTTGATCAATCTCAGACGTAGGCAAAACAGCACTGGTTTCTACTGATTGAGACTGATCCGAAATTACAGGTTGCTCTTCCTGATTACAGGAAGAAGCGATCAAGACAAGTAAAAAAAGCCTTGGAAGGATACTTAATTTTTTGAACATGATAAAAATTGTTTGTGTGAAAAAAATAATGTTAATCTAAAAATTAACAGTTTGAATACCAAAGCTCCATGCCATTAATTCCCTTTAATTAATCTAAATTTAAAAATTCGAGCGTAAAATCTGCTCATTCAAATAAACCTTCATCTCCTCTCCCTCCTCAACCGTCACTTCTCCGGGAAGTCCCAAAATAAATCGTGCCAAGCCTGGAAGATGAGGAATTTCCCCATTGAAAAAGTATTGGTTCCTGTTTTTAATGAACATAAATGGCCGCGCGTTTGGATGCTCTTCGATCATCAGCTGGTACGCTTTTTTGCTCAATCTTAGCTTGACCAGAAACTTATTTTTTCCGGTAAAACCAAATAGTTGTCTTCCGGGAACCAGATGCTTTGATTCCGAGGCCCAATCCTTTTGACTCAATATTACCTCGCCAATCCGCTCGATCTTAAAGACTTTCATACGCTTGCTTTCCAGTTCAAACGCATGAATCGACTCATAATTATAAGAGAAGGTAACAGGCTCCACCAAGCGATCGCTCATGGTGTCCGAACTCAAAGAATAATAATCCTTCAGCCAGACCTGCACTTTCTCCTGAATTCCCTTTCCAATCTCATCTACCAATCTTCCCAAATTGGCTTTGAATAATTCCTCAGTCACTTTTTTGACCTCAGACCGTACTGCCAGCTTTTTCAAAATCGAATCATGCAAGAGATTTTGCCTGCCTTGACGCTCGATCAGACTTCGCAACCACTTGCTTTCTTCAGCAGAGAAAGTTCCATAATTCATCGTTTGATCCATTCCGGGTTCACGCTGGATCTTATACTTGCTAAACTCTTTGATCACTTCAAAACCCAAGGCTTCCAGCAATTTGAAATACCTGTAAATCGTCCGCTCGTCAGTTTCCAGTAGTTCGGCCAAGCGATGTACAGGTTTCCCTATCGTACTCTGCAAGAGGTTAATCATTTTGAAAACCCGAAGAATTTTTTGCTGTTCGATTTTTGAAGCTTGTGCCATAATGATCTGATTTTGATTTTCAAATTACAGAATGAATTGCTAAATAGGAAAAGTAGTGACGCTTATTGTCATGAATAATCCGCTTTCAGAATTAATATTTTTAGCTGATTTAATCTATTCTAATCTTTAGTTTTGATACTGGGTAGAAATGGCATTTATGTTCCTGACTGCTTGAATAGCTGGGCTGATTTTGTTGTCTATTTTCTGCAAAGTATCCTGATAAAAACAGGATATTAACTTCGTTTTCTTCATACTTCAAAACTCCAATTCCTTTTCCACCTCCCATAATTAGCTCTGAATTCGAAGTAGGATACCATGCGAGAGACAATTGATTTTATTTTCCAAAGCCTCTTGGTTGTACCAGGAGCCGTTAGGAGTTCAACTCCCGACACGGAAGGCGGGCATTTGAAGGTTATCATCAAGTAAAATCGTAAAATCCAGCGCTTGATACTGGTATCTTACACTTGATGCTCAAATCTTATCTAGGCTTGAATTTTCAGAAATTGAATCATCGCGCACATTGCTATTGATCATTAATGCTATTTTTGGGCAATGCCCAAAACCACGAATGAAATCCGGGAATTAGTACTGCGAAACCATATCTCCTTCTATGCGGTATTTTTCTTGATAACTTTTTGGCTGGTTGGTTTTGATGGAATTACATTTAGTGATGACGTTTATTACCTACTTGCAGGGAAGAGCTTTTGGCAGGGAACAATGGTATTCTCAGATTATCATTTCAGCACACGCTGGGGAGCCTATATTCCGGCCGGATTGATTGGATTTATTTTTGGAAATGATCCCCATACCGTTTCAGCTATATCCTTAATCAGTTATTTAGGTGCCTATTTCCTGCTTCTGCGGATTATCAAAGGAACAAAAGCCTTGATTGTACTTAGTATCTGGTTTTGCACGCAGGTGTATTTCCTTCATTTCTTAACCAAAGTTTATCCAGATTCTGTTTTGGTATTTTGGGTTTGTCTGGTTCCATTTGCAGCGATCTATCGAAATCAGCATGGAATTCTGGCCGGAATATTTCTTGTCATCGGCTTATTTGCAGGCTTTCTCACCAAAGAGACAATCATCTTCCTGGCACCACTTCCTCTCCTACTCGCCTACTTCGACTACAAGTCAAATCAGCTTAATTGGAAGTTTTATGGAACGATTTTGAGCTCAGGTTTGATCCTTGGCATAACCTATTTGACATATTTTTGGATAGCTTTTGGAGATCCACTCTATCGAGTCAGCTCCATTAATGCCGGCCATTACATTTCTGAATTTACCTATGCTGACAAAGGCTTCGGGGTTATTCTGAAGCGATTGACTATTCTTCCATTTCAGACCTTAGTGGAGCGAGCCTATTGGCCTTGGTTGGTTTTTGCGCTTCCGGAATTAGTCTTTGGTTTGAAAGACAAGACATCCAAGTCTTTCAGTTTTGTGATTGCATTAATCTGTCTGATGCTAGGCTTTTGGTTTATGAGCTCCACTTTAGCATTCTATAACCCCATTTATCTCAATCCCCGCCACCTGATTATCCTAGTCCCAATTCTTGCCTATCTGATTGCTTCGGGCTGGGAAAAATGGCAGAATAGTAAAGCTTGGCAGGCTCGAATTATTGGACTTTTACTACTTGGGGTAGTCATTGCATTACTGATACAAGATTGGAAAATGGCGGCCTTCAATACGCTCTTGACGGTCCCCATCTTCCTGAAAAATCAAAATTTAAGACTGCTTGTTCTAGGGCTTACCCTACTCATTCCTGCACTGTATTCGATCAAATATCAGACTAACTTAAAGCACTATGGATCTTTAATTGAAACCTTAACTACTGAAGTACAAGTCACTGATCTAACTACTCCTATATACACACACAGCTTTATTTATTTTAGTAAAAACGTACTGCTTCCAATTGATTCGCCAGCTCAGGAGTTACTAAGTCCACTGAATCAATTTCCAAAGGTTGAGCGCAAATTTCCACAAAAACTGAAAGTCCTTATTTACGATTATTATCAGCATGCCTACCCAGATGAGCAAGTAGATATTGATGCTATTTCGGACTGGCTGGCTAGAAATTATAGGCTGACTTCTGAGAGAAAAGTTGGGAATGTGTCGCTGTATGAGTATGAAAGGAAGTGACAGTGGGCAGTTGACAGAACGCAGTTGGCAGTAAACAGGTATCAGTTGAGTTAAGTGGAAAGTCATCGAATTGGAAATGAATCAAACTGCCTGCTGCCTACTGCCTACTGTAAACTGATTTCTGCCACTGAAAAACTGTCACTTCCGTTTCTGTCTTGTCGCAAAAATTCGATTTACATTAAATCCCAATCGAAACTCATCTCCGATCGTACCATTTCCCCCGGCCAAAAGGTATTGCTCATTGAGCGCTTGTGAAGTCACAAAATACATTTGAAATACATGTCCTCCTGCTTCGGCATCCCAACCTATTCCAAAGTTATTACGCAAGTTTGTATTCAAGTTGGGAATATATTGTAGCGAGAGCGAAGAACGCTCGGTAACCTTCAATTTACCACTGAATCCAAGTGCTATGTAGAGCTGCTCCGTTCCTTCAATCTGATAGATAGGCCTCGGGTCAGTAAAATAGGCCATCATTGGCGTAAGTTGAAAACTGATTTTTTGGGAAAACTTCCGTGCTAGCATTACCTGTCCAAAATAACTGGATCGTTCTCTGAAATTTGGTGCACTTTCTGGTAAAAAATTATAATTAGATGTGTTTACTCCTGCTCCACCGGCCAAACTCAAGGAGAAACGCTTGCTTCCGTTTTGTGTTTGTTGAAAGATATGATAGCGCCCGAAAACGTTGTAAACTTTGTCCCGACTGCTTCTGGAGGCCGCCAGCGAGAATTTCTCATTCAGAGCAAATTCAAAACTAAATTGAATATTAGCGCCGTTGTCCAATCCAAAAAGATTTTGGACTCCTCCATCCAGCGTTCCAAAAGTATGCATGATGGCAAAGTGCATAGATTTCTCATTTAGAGGCTCAACAGTCAACAGATTGATGTGACGTGGGGCATGAAAGATCAGCTCTACGGGCTGATTTGGATTTGCCAAGCTTCGCGCTAGTTGAGCGAAAAGTGATAATGGAAACACCCCAAAAAGGGTCAGGAGTACAAGTTTAATCATTATTTTTTGGGTTTTAAGGTTGCCACTATAGCAACTGTTTGTTTCTCGGCCAACTCATAGAAAACAAGTTTTGGAACGGGAATTTTATAATCCGAAAGCAGTACATCAAAGCCTGCGTCTAATAGGATTTCACCTTTAGAATTTTTTGAAAGGGTTCCTTTTACCTCAATTTGTCGCTCTACCCCATGGATTTTGAATTTGCCAATCGCAGTCACGGGTATTTTCGAACCACCAGTTAATACTGGGATAGCATTAAACTTCCCTGTGAATTCCGCAAAAGGATATTTATCCGTATTCAGGTAATTATCACGCATATGCTTATCTCGAAGTCCAATCCCAGTATCTACCGTGTTGAGGTCTACATAGAAATCAAGTACATTTTTCGATAGATCTATCAGGCCGTTTAACTTATCCGATATTCCATTAAATTCATTCAATGGTGCCGTAGAGAGGAAATTCACATTTCCAGACTCCGTTAGGAAAGTTTGAGCTACGCTGATATTAGTGATGAAAAAAAATAAAAGGTCTAGCTGTTTCATTACTTCGTCACTGTCAAAACTGTTCCACTCAATCTAGTAGTATAAGACTTTAAAGGTTGATTTGCTGGACCTTGCAATACATTTCCCGAAGTGTCGAACTCAGAACCATGACAGGTACAAACAAATTTGCTATTCGAAAACGTCCAGTTTCTATCACATCCAGAATGAGTACAGACTGAGGTCATCGCCATATAAGCTCCAGCCACATTTACGACCAGTGTTTGAGCTTGAATTATCAAAAGCCATGCTCCATTCACTGCAAGTGCGGTTTGTGTGGTTAATTCAATTTGAATGGTGTTACCTCCTATCGTAATTCCATTGCTACTTGTTGGTGGTGTAGTGGTTGGTATGGTAGGTTGAGCGGGATCTTCTGATTCTGAGCACGCTGTAAAAAACGAAAGTCCAAATGTGGACATCACCGCTGTCATTCCTGCCCGCTCTATAAATTCTCTTCTTGAGTTAGGTAATTTTCCCGTCTTCAATTTAATCTGCTCCATGGTTCTATTTTATTACTTTGTACCAGGCTAGAACTTAGTTTGGATGTAGATGTTTTGGTCCTAAGCTATTTTTCAAATCATTAATTGGTATATGAATTAGTATTCAACTTTCTGACTTTGATTTACAAATGGCGAAGTACGATTTAGGAAGTATAAGATTTGAGCGGTTAGCCTTTTTTGCTACGATTTACTGGTATCTGAAACCCATCTACTGCGAACAGAGATCTACTAAACTACGTTAGACGAAATTTTATTCAATATTCGACTTTTTAAAAAATATTTGGAATGGTATGTGAATCAACTAGGTCTCCCATCATCAAAAAATCCAATCAAACCACCAATCTCTGAAAACCGACAACCGCTTTACATCCTACCCAACGGTGAGTCCACTCCGTTCCCAATAATCAAAAAATCCAATCAAATCCACCCATCTCTGAAAACCGACAACTCACAACCGACAACTTTCCTCTAGAAATGCCTTCTGGTCAAAATTTCTGTCAGTACAATTACATCGCGCACAGAGCTAGGGTTTCTGAGGAGTTTGGCATAAGGGCTGATGTTTGCTGATTTCACATTACTTTTCTCTATTTCCAAAGTTGGAATCTCCGGAATAGAAGTAATATCACTCGCTCTTGCGTAGACTTTTTCCTCGTAGACATCATCGTAATTAGCAAGCTCACTCCCATCAGGTTTTACAGCTTTTTTCCATGACATCCTCTGATCATAAATACTGACAGGCTTTTTATAGGTGTTTATAGGCTTGCCATAAGTGCTGACCCGCTTTTCAAAGGATGAAACCGGCTTTTGGTAAGTTGATTCCCGAGGAATATAGGAGGATAGAGGTTTATTATAGCCACCAACCGACTTGGGCTTCTCGGTAATGGGAGCTAGATTTTGTGCAGGTACCAGTGGCTTAGCGATAGGTTCTGGCAGCTCAGGACTAGGACTTTGCTTTTGTGCTCCTCGAATTTCTTTTAAAAGATCATCAAAGGAAGATGATCGCTCAGCAGGTTCCGGTGTATCCATAGAATCCTGTTCATTCTGCTTCCGCTTATTCTTTTTGTTTTTTGTAGCCTGATAGATAAAATACGCAAGAACAGCAACGATATAAACGATATTTCCCAAATCCATAATTCTAAGTTAAAAGTTTCTCTCCAGTAATGGTGAATTCAGCATCCATTATTTAATACAGTTTGTCGGTTTTCGGTTCTTAGTGGTCGGCACAGGGTAGTCAGCACACAGTTATTATAATTCAACAGCTCCAATAACAAATCAAGCTCGCGAAGGGTCTCATTAATCTATAATTGTAAGACCAGAGCATTTCCAACTTACAAAGCTCCAAGTAACAAATCGAAACCTAACCGAAAACTCACAACCCAAATCACTTTGTAATAGTACCAATAAAGCATTTCCAACCCAGAAAGTTCCAACAAGCAATCGAAACCCGACCGAAAACCCACAACCGAAAATCGATAATCCAACGATATTCCCGAAATCCTTTGACAATCTCCCAATTGGACTTATGTTGCTTTTTTATTCGCAAGGAAAAATACGCATGCTGCTTAGTAAACTGGAAATCAAAGGCTTTAAGAGTTTTGGAGATAAAATAATCATCAACTTCGATAAAGGCATCACCGGTGTCGTCGGGCCCAACGGCTGTGGTAAATCCAATGTAGTCGATGCCATTCGCTGGGTGCTTGGGGAGCAAAAAACGCGTTTGCTCCGCTCGGATAAGATGGAAAACGTGATTTTCAACGGCACCAAAACCCGCAAGCCTTCCAATCTGGCTGAAGTCTCCCTGACTTTTGAAAATACCAAAAATCTCCTTCCGACTGAATACACCTACGTCACCATCACCCGACGCTACTACCGATCCGGAGACAGTGAGTACCAAATCAATGGCGTCACCTGTCGATTGAAAGACATTACAAACCTCTTTATGGATACGGGGATCAACTCAAATAGCTATGCGATCATCGAGTTGAAAATGGTCGATGAACTCCTCAATGATAAGAACAACTCCCGTCGGGAGCTTTTCGAAGAGGCAGCGGGAATTTCCAAATTCAAAAACCGAAAGCGCGAGACCCTTCGCAAGCTGGAAGATACCGATGGAGACCTTGCCCGAGTGGAGGACTTGCTCTATGAGATTGATAAGAACCTCAAAAGCCTTGAAAAGCAAGCCAAACAAGCCTCCAAGTATTTTGAGATCAAAAAGGAATACCGGGAAGCCAGCATCAACCTGGCAAAGAAAAGTATTGAAAAGCATACCAATTCCTTATTGGAGACGAGTCAGAAGATCAATGTGGCAAGTGATCGTAAGCTCCAATTCCAAACACAAATCAGTGACAAAGAAGCATTACTGGCTCAGTTAAAGGTGGATCTGATCGGAAAGGAAAAACTCCTCGCCTCCCGGCAAAAAGCCCTCAATGAGCATGTAAACAAGGTTCGGATCTTTGAATCTGAAAAGAAAATAAAAAACGAACGCCTTAGATTCCTCGAAGACCGCTCCCAGAAATTACGTGAGCAGATCGATGCAGATCGCAAGTCCAACGATCAAGCAGGATTCAGCATTCGCGCGCTGGAGCTAGAGAAAGAATCCGCAACCAAAATATTGGCAGAAAAGGAAGTGGTGATCTCCGAACTTCGCGAAGCCGTTGATGCACAGAAGCTCATCCAATCCGAAAAGCAACTAGCACAGAAAGCACTGGGCCAGGCTTTTGAACAGCTCAAAGAAAAAGTATATCAGCTCAGCAAAGAAGTAGAGATCAAGCAAATTCAGCTTTCCACCCTCAAACAGGAATTAGAACGGATTTCCTTGGATAATTCTTCGCAAGAAGCCAGTTTGGTGAATTTTGAATCAGAAATCATCGAACTTAAAACCGAACTTGATAATTCCATTGATGGCTTCCAACAGCTCAAAGTCAAGCAGGAAGACCTAGATCAAAAGATCGAAGATACCAATCAAGTGATCGAAATGATTCGTGAAGAGCTGACCACTTCCTCCCGTAAACTCGACTCAAAAACCAACGAGTATAACCTTACCAAGTCACTGGTAGAGAATCTGGAAGGTTTCCCTGAAGCCATCAAATTCCTCAAGAAAAACCCAAGTTGGGGGAAGGATATTCCCCTCCTTTCCGACCTGTTGACTACGGATGAGAAATTCCGCGTGACCATAGAAAACTACCTTGATGGCTACATGAACCACTATGTGGTAGAGACCGAGGAGCAAGCCATAGCAGCGGTCCAGCTCCTTTCGGATTCCTCCCAAGGCAAGGCCAGCTTTTTTGTGCTGGCAAATTTCGAAAAATTCAAAGTCAGCCAAAGCCAGCTTTTCTCCAATGCCATTGCTGCCACGGAGATCATCGAATACGAGGTGAAGTATTCCCGACTGATCAATTTCATTTTGGACAATGTCTACATCGTTTCTGGCGAATACCGGGATTTCCCAACCGATACAGATGCGATTTTCATCTCCGAGAATGGAAAATATACCAAGCGTAAATTCTCCATCTCGGGAGGTTCAGTAGGTCTTTTCGAAGGAAAGCGAATCGGCCGAGCCAAAAATCTTCAGATGCTGGATGAGGAAATCAAAGCGCTGGGCAATAAAGTCAGCAGCATCCGAAATAATCTCGATCAGAACCTTTCTGACCTGGTGAAACTCAAGGAGAAAAACTACCGCAAGGACCTCGAGGACTATCAAAAGCGCATCAATGAGACCAATCAAAACTACGTCTCCATCCGCACCAGAAAAGAACAACTTACCGAGTTGCTTTCCAGCAATGCCAATAAGCGGGAAGATATCCTTGAGCGCATCGCTTCCCTTGGAGATAGCCTCGACAGTATTCAGCCGGACTTGAAGGAGCAGCGCATGAACTTTGGCGAGATGCAACTCGAGCTACAGGAGCGGATCGAGAGCCTGGAAAAAGAATCTACCCTTCTGTCGGAAAAGTCGCAGGCCTTCAACACCGAAAATATCACCTATTACCAACACCTTAACCGAGTAGGAAGCTTGGATCAGGAGATCGAATTCAAGCAAGCTGCCCATGATGGCTCTAAAGAGCGGATCGAAAAGTCCCAGGACGAACTTACCCGGCTGGACTCCGATATCCAAGGGCTACTGGATAACAATGAACTCAAAGACGATGAGCTGACCGAGCTGTACACCGAAAAGGAAGGCATCGAAGGCGGCGTGACGGAGGCAGAAAAGGATTATTACGGTAGCCGTGGTCTGATCGATGAGACGGATCAGCAGATTCGGAGTTTCCAGAAAGCCAAGGAAGCGCACGATCAGGAAATCCACACGCTGGAAAACCAGCTCAATGAGATCAAGCTGAAAATGACTGGAATGAAAGAGCGACTCAGCATAGAGTTTGAACTTGACTTGGACCAGCTGATGAAGGAAAACCCCGCTTTGGCACCTGAATTTGAAGCTTTCGCAGAAGAAGAACTCCGAGAACTGATACGCAAGCAAAAGGAAAAACTCGAGCGAATCGGTCCGATCAACCCGATGGCGATGGAAGCCTACGATGAGATCAAGGCGCGCTATGACTTTATCAACAGTCAGAAAGAGGATCTGGTCAAAGCCAAGGAATCCCTACTCTCCACCATCAGCGAGATTGATCAGGTGGCTAAAGATAATTTTCTGGATGCCATTGCCAAGATCAAGGAGAACTTTGTTAAGGTCTTCCGCTCCCTCTTTACCGAGGAAGATGATTGTGACTTGATCCTCGTCGATCCGAATAATCCACTTGAATCTGCCATTGAGATTATTGCCAAGCCAAAAGGCAAGCGACCGCTGACTATCAACCAACTTTCGGGTGGGGAAAAGACCCTCACCGCCACTTCCCTACTCTTCTCAATCTACCTGCTGAAGCCTGCGCCGTTCTGTATTTTCGATGAGGTGGATGCCCCGCTGGACGATGCCAACATCGACAAGTTCAACCAGATTATCCAGCAATTCAGCAGCGAAAGCCAGTTTATCATCGTGACGCATAATAAGCGCACTATGGCCAGCACAGATATTATCTATGGAATCACGATGATCGAAGCCGGCATCAGCCGAGTGGTGCCAGTGGATTTAAGAGAGTTGGCCTGATTAAATACCATTGCCTCCAGCTAAAGCAGGAGGGAATTCAAAGAAATCCAATTGAACAGGAATGCGGCTTTAGCCCATTCCTATCAGCCAATTCAATACGGATTTAATTTGAATAGATATATGACATTAGCTATCTTTTCATAGAATTGATTTTTCAGAAATTTGAATAGGAACGCAGCTTTAGCCCATTCCAAGGAGAGAATTGAATTGAATTGAACAGGAATGTGGCTTTAGCCCATTCCATCATAAAATTAATTCCAAAAAATTTGAATAGGAATGTGGCTTCAGCCCATTCCTTTGGTCCGTTCCATTTATCCATTCCATTTATTCAATCCATCCATTAAATTTTTCGATTATGCCATTTGTGAAAGTCTACATCCACCTCGTCTGGAGCACCAAAAACCGGGTGACCTATTTAGATTCGAAAGAACTCAGATTAAAGGTTTGGAATCATATCCGTGAAAACGGACATAGCAAAGGGATATTCGTGGATTTCATAAATGGATATTCCGATCATTGTCATTGTTTGATTTCCTTGGGGTGTGATCAAACCATACAAAAGACAGTTCAGCTTTTAAAAGGCGAATCCTCTTATTGGATCAACAAAAACAAATTGACTAGACATAAATTTGAATGGCAGGATGAATATTATGCGGTCTCTGTTTCAGAATCTGTGGTGGATAAGGTCAGGAATTATATCAAAAATCAAGAAGAGCACCATCGAAAGAGAACTTTTCAGGAAGAACACGATGAGTTTATTGTCAAATTTGGTTTTCAAAAATTAAACGATGGATTGGGCTAAAGCCCGGCAAGGATATGAATTATTTAGTCCTCCAGCTAAAGCAGGAGGGAATTCAAATTTGGTGCAATTGATTAGTAATCCAATTGAATAAGAACGCGGCTTCGGCCCATTCCTAATGAAAACCAATTGAATAGAAATGCGGATTCAATTCCTAATGAAAAACAATTGAACAGGAATGGGGCTTCAGCCCATTTCTTCACCCCATTCCTTTGTAATCGATAAGATCATACTGTATGAAAGAAAAATACGAACAATTAAAAATCCTCTCTGGCAAGCTGGATCTATTACTCAGGAGACAAGAAGACTTTTCGAGAGAAGTCAATCTGATTCGTGAAGAAATCAGGAAACTGAACCCTGAATCTATCACTACAGAAGCTAGCCAAGCCACTTCTGCAATTCCTCCAGTCGGAGCTACTCCTGAACTGAAGGAGCCTGCAATGCTCTCGCCACCAGCTCTTGCCGCTTCACAAAATCGAAGAATACTAGCACCCTCAACTCCAGGAAAATCAAGAACGAAATCAGAAATCGAGAAATTTATCGGGGAAAACCTGATCAATAAGATCGGAATTGTCATTACCATCATCGGCGTGGCGATAGGTGCCAAATACTCGATTGACAATGAGCTGATCAGCCCGCTTACTCGGATTATTCTAGGTTATCTGATGGGAGTCGGGCTGTTGGGAGTTGGGATAAAGCTGAAAGAAAAGTATGAAAACTTCAGTGCCGTGCTGGTCAGCGGGGCGATGGCCATCATGTACTTTATTACCTATTTGGCCTATGACCTTTATTCATTGATTCCGCAGGGGCTGACCTTTGGCCTGATGCTATTCTTCACCGCCTTTACCGTATTAGCCGCCATCAAATACGATAAGCAAGTCATCGCACTTATCGGGCTCGTTGGTGCTTATGGAGTCCCGTTCTTACTGAGTGACGGCAGTGGCAATATCACCGTGCTTTTCAGTTATATAGCAATCATCAATGTTGGGATTCTGATTTTGTCATTCAAAAAATATTGGAAACAACTCTATTATACCGCATTTGGATTGACTTGGGTGAGCTACTTTTCTTGGTATCTTTTCTCCTATAAGCTCAGTAGCCATCTTACTATCGCTTGGATATTTCTGTTTGTCTTCTTTGCGCTATTCTACGCCACTTTTATCGCATACAAGCTGATTCGCAACGAGAAATATGTACTACCGGACGTCCTTCTCCTGTTAGCCAATTCATTTATATTCTTTGGATTAGGCTATCACCTACTTTCCGGTCACGTGCCGGGTGAGCAGTTGTTGGGATTATTTGCACTGGGTAATGCGGTCATCCATTTTGTGGTCAGTGTAGTCGTCTACCGACGAAAACTCACTGATAGCAACTTATTCTATTTGGTGTCTGGTCTGGTACTGGTGTTTTTGACCATAGCCGTTCCTATCCAACTCGATGGCAACTGGGTCACGCTACTATGGGCTGGAGAAGCTGCTTTGCTCTTTTGGATTGGCAGGACAAAGCAAATCCTGGTCTATGAGAAAATAGCCTACCCAATGATGCTGTTGGCTTTTGTCAGTATCGTTCAGGACTGGTCAACGACTTATTACATGGATGAGGAAGCTGAGCAATTAACGCCCTTCCTCAATGTGAATTTTCTTTCCACCGCATTATTTGTGGCTGCTTTTGCCTTTATCACCCTACTTTACCAAAATAAAAACTACCACACTGCCCTCGCTTCGAATGGTTGGTTTTTCAAAATAATGTCTTCAATCATCCCAGGTATTCTGCTGATCAGTCTGTATAATGCCTTTCGAATGGAAATCATGATGTATTGGGCTCAACTGTTCCAAAACTCCACACTGGTGATTACTGAAGACGGATATGACGAAAGTTATATGAACTATGACCTATTGAAATTCAAATTAATCTGGTTGAATAACTACTCCCTCTTCTTTGTAGCTGTGCTGTCCTACGTCAATTTTACCCGGATCAAAAGCAACTTTTTAGGAATCATCACGCTTGGATTGACTGTGCTTGCCATTGCGGTGTTTTTATCCCTATCCCTGTACGAAATCAGCGAATTGCGCCGCGCGTATCTGAATCAGAATCTAGCTGAATACTACCTGATTGGCTCATCCTATCTCTGGATCAGATATGTGTCGTTTGTCTTTATCGCCTTGGCTGTCTACGCTTGCCATAAGTTTACCTTTCAGAATTTTATTCAGCGACACCTGCAAGTCGTCTTGGATTATTTGCTGCATAGTTCCATTTTATGGATCCTGAGTAGTGAGCTGCTACACTGGATGGATATAAGTGGATCTTCCCAAACCTACAAACTTGGACTGAGCATCTTATACGGCACCTATTCGGTTTTACTGATTTCTTTGGGAATCTGGAGAAAGAAAGCCTACCTCCGAATCGGTGCAATTGCCTTATTTGCCATCACACTCTTGAAGCTGTTCTTTTACGATATCGCCACTATGGGTACCATTGAAAAGACAGTTGTGATTGTCTCCTTGGGAATATTACTGTTGGTTATTTCATTTCTTTACACCAAGTACAAACACATGATCTCCAATGAATCTGAAGGCTAAATGCTGTACGCTTTTATTGTTCTGTATGCATTCAGTTTCCTACGGGCAAATGGATCAATACAAGTACGCACGTCCCTTAACGGGGATCAACGGCCAATGGCATCAGGTCATTTTGCCAGCGGGAATAGTTGGAAAAGTCCGGGGGGACTTGGCCGATTTGCGTATCTACGGAATCACCGAAAACAAGGATACGGTAGAGGCTCCTTACCTGCTGCTGCAGAAGATGGATCAGATCGCGGAGACTGAAATCCCCTCAAAGCTCATCAATACCGTACAAAATGAGCGTGGATACTATGTCACATTTGCACTCGAGTCAGGCGAAGCGATCAGTCTGATCAAGCTCGCATTTGGGCAGGATAATTTTGATTGGAAGATACAGCTGGAAGGAAGCCAAGATCAGCAGGAGTGGTTTCGGGTGCTGGCTGATTACCGGATTCTATCCATTAAGAATAAGTTGACCGATTTCCAGTTTACCGACCTTATATTTCCCATGGCTAGCTATCGGTATTTTCGACTACTGATCCCCAATGATCAAAAACCGGATTTGAAAAAAGCAATAAGTATCAGACAGGAAAATCTTCAGGGAGAAGTTGATTTATTTCCCATAGTGCAGACAAAAAATAGCAAAATCACTCCAACTAAGCAGACTGAGGTGCAACTTACTTTAGAAAATCCAGTGCCCATCAGCCGCCTTCGGATTCATGTTACGGATAAGTTTGACTACTACCGCCCGCTGACCCTATCCTACCTGGCTGATAGTGTGAAGACGCAGCAAGGATGGAAACACAACTACCGCAGGCTAGCTTCAGGGACGTTGAATTCGCTGGGGAAAAATGAGTTTAACTTTGAAAGCACCATCCTCCAAACCCTAAAAATCACGATTGAAAATCAGGATAACCAAGCCTTAAATCTTGGAGGATTTGAAGTCAAAGGATTTGTACATAAGTTGATGGTAAGGTTCACTCAGCCAGCGAACTATTTTCTGGTTTATGGAAATGACCGGGCTACAGTCCCTCGCTATGATATTCAGCAATTTGCTGCAAAAATTCCCGATAATCCACCCTTGATAACTTTGGGAAACGAACGACAGCACTCCATTACAACTTTGACGGAGAGGCTCCCATTATTCCAAAACAAGATTTGGCTGTGGTCCATCATGGCCCTGATTATAGGGATCTTGGGATGGTTTACCCTAAGTATGATGCAGAAAAAGTAATTTGCCCACCCAGTCTGAATAGCTGAACCAGCTAAACCAATTAGCCATCAAGTAGATGAAATCGCTGATTCAATAAAAAAGCTCGTAATCAATTAAACAAATAAATTTTGAATTGATTGAGTATATTCACCCAAATCAAATGACCTAGAACCAGCACCAATAGTAGCTTTGGCACTATAATAATCCAAGCTAGGATTAGCCGAGTGGTGATTGGGGGATTTGAGGGAGTTGGCTTAATGTCATTGCGATTGCTATCAGTTGCGAGTATAGAAAATCTAGAAAAAGGAGTTGACAGGGTTCGCAGATTCATTGTGGTTTTTAAGAATGAAATTTCAAACTTATTTTTTTTTCAAAATTTAATAGATGCTGTAATCTTTAGGAATTTATCGGGACCATTCAGCTAATCGATAGCTCTTAATTCCGAAGCCTGACTTCCGTAGGATAAGCATAGGAAATTGAAGCAGTATCTAAATATTCCTTTTGCTTAACGAAGCTTGCTGAGATTACCGAACCCTTGCCAAAGGTAAGGCCAGTAAAAGCCCAGAATGCAATTCTGGGTTTAAAACATAGCTGTTATATTATAGAGTGCCAAAGGCACGATCGGTATTGAACAATCTCAACTTATTCGAATATGCCACAATCTCTTGCAAAAGTATATCTCCATGTTATTTTTCCACAAAGGATAGAAAACCATTCATTACCTATGAAACAAAACCAATTCTTCAGACCTACATCGTTTCTTTGGCTTCCGATCTTGGTATTTACACCATAGAAATCTTCGCAAATCCAGACCTTATATATTGGCTATGTACGCTTTCGCGAACACTAACCATAGCAGATATGATCCAAAAGATTAAAATTTTCAGTTCAAATAAAATGGCTAAAATTGGATCCAAGGAATTCCATTGGTAAAAAGGATACGGCGCGTACTCAGTAAGTCAATCAAAACTAGAAACTGTCAAAAAGTAAATTCAAAACCAAGAAGAGCATCATCGTACGATGACATTTCAGGAGGAGTACATTAAATTTTTGGAGGAATACTAAATTGAATATGATCTGAAATATGTATGGGATTGAATATTGGTGGTAGATAAATACCGATCGTGCCTTTGGTACTCTTAATATACTGGGGTGCTTATTTTACCCCGAATATCGCTGCGCTGCATTCGGGGCTATTACCGGTTTTGCCTTTGGCAAAAGGCATCGCAGCTGAAATCTGAAATTATAAGATCATAATCGTGCTGCATCTTTTATTATATCTGAAGGGGGGTAATTGATCAAAGAAATATCTTAATCAGCCAAAATCTCTGCAAATGCCACTTTGGATAAGCCCGCCAATTCGGCAGCTTGCCCGAGTGATAACCTTCCGCTTTCATACATTTTTGCCGCCAGAAATCTTTTAGTTTCTATTTCGCCAAGGTCAAGATGGTCCGGAATAGTTAAAGTTAAATGCTTCATAGTCTCAAATTATTAAA
>Ga0105055_10004938_pt1 | contig 19121 bp, 13 predicted proteins | sample BON03_FD_78090 | JGI IMG/M metagenome (GOLD analysis project Ga0105055, IMG submission 78090) | Freshwater microbial communities from Lake Bonney liftoff mats and glacier meltwater in Antarctica - BON-03 | ecosystem: Environmental > Aquatic > Freshwater > Ice > Glacier meltwater | place: Lake...
AGCCCCTGGACCTTAACTATATGATAATAAAAAGGTTTCCAAAGGCCGCCGGCCTTTGGTGGGTCCAGGGCAAAGCCCTGGCCTTGCCTTTGTACATCGGTCAATCAATAGGGCGGTTGGTATCAGCCGCCGCGCAGCGCCCGCCATACCCGCTCGGGCGTTGCCGGCATGTCGAGCGGTCCGCCGCCGGCATGGGCGATCGCGTCGATCAGAGCGTTCATGACGGCAGGCGCGCCGCCGGCGGCCCCCGCCTCGCCGCAGCCCTTGATGCCCAGCGGGTGGGTGGGGGCATCGGTTGGCAGGGTTTCGAGGGTTAGCGGGGGCAGTTCGTCGGCGCGGGGGATCTGGTAGTCCATGAAGGAGCCGGAGAGGACCTGTCCACTGTCCGGGTCATGGACGACGTGCTCCATGGCGGCTTGGCCGATACCCTGGGCGACGCCGCCCTGGAGCTGGCCTTCGAGCATCATCGGGTTCAGCACGCGGCCGAAATCGTGCAGCATGGTGTAGCGGGCGAGCGTCCATTCGCCGGTCTCGGGATCGATCTCGACCTCGGCGACGTGGCAGCCGTTCGGGAAGGTGGGGCCCGGGGGGGTCCAGGCGCCGGTGCCCTCCAGCAGGGCGGGTGCGGCTCCCTGCCCCAGGCGTTGCGCGACGGCCTGGAGGGTGACGCGCCGGTCTGTGCCGACGATGCGGAAGGCGCCGTCCGCGAAGGTGACGTCCACCGCGGCGGCTTCCAGCGCGTCGGCGGCGAGCGGCAGGGCCTTGGCGACGAGGTCGCTGGAGGCCTCGACCAGGGCCGCGCCGGCGATGGGGATGGAGGCCGATCCGCCGGTGCCGTGGCCGGAGGGAATGCGGTCGGTGTCGCCCTGGATCACGTCGATATCGTCGACATCCACGCCGAGGCGGTCGGCGATCAACTGGGCATAGGCGGTCTCGTGGCCCTGGCCGTTGGACATGGAGCCGAGCAGCGCGGTGACGCGGCCGTCGGGGCGCAGTTCCAGCCAGGCGTTCTCGCCCCAGCTTCCGGCGACACGTTCGCAGTAATGCGCCCAGCCGAAGCCGCGCAGCCGGCCGCGGGCCTCGGCCTCGGCGCGGCGGGCGGGGAAGCCCGTGTGGTCGGCGCGCAGCAAGGCGGTGTCGAGCATGCGCGGGAAATCGCCGCTGTCGTAGTTGAGGCCGAGGGCGGTGCGGTAGGGATATTCGGCCGGGGTCAGCAGGTTGCGGCGGCGCAGATCCAGCCGGTCGATGCCGAGCACGCGGGCGGCGTGGTCGACGGTGCGTTCGAGCAGGTAGACGGCCTCCGGCCGGCCGGCGCCGCGATAGACCTCGGTGGGCGCGGTATGGCTGAACACGCCGGTGACGGCGACGTGGATGGCGGGGAGTCGATACACCCCGGCCAGGGCGGGCATGTTGGCGGTGGGCGAAAGCTGGCCCTTGGGGGCGAGGTAGGCGCCGATGGCGGCCACCGAGTTCACCCGCAGGGCGAGGAAGCGGTAGTCGTCGTCCAGCGCCAGTTCGGCGGTGTAGACGTTGTCGCGGGCCTGGTAGTCGGAGACGAAGCCGTCGCTGCGCTCGCCGATCCAGGCGACCGGGCGGCCGACGCGCTGGGCGGCCCAAAGAACAAGGATCTGTTCGGGATACAGCGCGTTCTTGATGCCGAAACTGCCGCCGACATCGGCCACGAGCACGCGCACGCGGTCGGGCGGAATGCGGAAAACCTCCTCGGCCAGGGCCTGTTTCAGGCCATGCGGCATCTGGGTGCCCGTCTGCAGGGTGTAGCGGCCCGTGACTGCGTCGAATTCGCCGATGGCGCCGCGCGTCTCCATCGAGCCGACATGGATGCGGTTGTTCAGCGTGTCGAGCCGGACCGTGTGGGCGGCGTGTGCGAAGGCGGCATCGACGGCTTCGGCGTCGCCGGCCTGCCAGCGGAAGCAGGCGTTGTCCGGCGCTTCGTCCCATACCAGCGGCGCGCCTGGGCGGGCGGCGGCGGCGGTGTCGGTCACCGAAGGCAGCGGGTCGTAGTCGACCAGCACCGCCTCGGCGGCGTCGCGCGCCTGCTGGACGGTGGCAGCGACCACCATCGCCACGGCCACGCCGCCATGGCGCACCCGCTCGCGTGCCAGGGCGGGGTGTTCGGGACGGAACAGGAAATCCTGGTCGGGCGGGGTGCCGGGCAGGCGGATGAGTGGGCCACCGGGGGAGACGCCGCCCAGGCCGGCTTCGGCGTAGTCGTCCCCGGTCAGCACCGCCAGCACGCCGGGCATGGCGGCGGCGGCCGACACGTCGATGGACTGGATCAGCGCATGGGCGTGCGGGCTGCGGACCATCACGGCATGGGCCATGCCGGGCCGGACCAGGTCGGCGGTGAAGCGGCCGGTGCCGGTGAGCAGGCGCCGGTCTTCCTTGCGTCGCAGGGGCTGGCCGAAGGCGTTGGTGGACATCCGTTCCTCGTTCACGTCACTGGTTGGAGGGTGGCGGGAATCCGGCGGGAAAAGAACCCTTGGCAGCCCGTCGACCTAATTGGGCATCAAACTGGGGCGAGAGTCGCCGGAATGATGGGAGGGGGCGCCAGGGCCAGGGTGGGCCAGCGCTGCGCCACGGCCGCGATCACCGCATCCACCGACAGGCTTTCCAGCATGGTGTGCCCCTCGCCCTCGCGGCGGACCTGTTCCAGCAGGGTGGGCAGCGATTCGGGGGTGCGGACCACCAGCCCGTTGGCGCCCCACGGGGCATAGAGGTCGTCGGGCGTGGGGCCGAACAGGCCCGCCGTGCGGGTGCCGGCCGCCGCGGCCAGGTGCATCAGCCCGGAATCGTTGCCGACGAACAGGGTGCTGCGCTCCAGCAGGGCGGCGGTCAGCGGGATGCCGGCGTCGAAGCCGTCGACCAGCAGCCCCGGGGGGATCGCCTGCATCACGGCGCGCGCGTCCGCGCGTTCCTGCGCGGTACCAACCAGCAGCACGCGGCCGCCCGCGAGCGGCCCGCCGGGGCCGACCATCCGGCGTGCAAGCTCGGCGTACGCGCCGATCGGCCAGGTCTTGGGCAGCCAGTTCGCCCCGGTGCCCAGGGCCAGCACCGGCCCGCCGGGCGGCAGCATCCTGGCCGCCGCCTCGCGCAATGGGGCATCGAGCCAGACGCAGGGCGGCAGCGGGGCTAGCCCCAGCGTGCGCGCGGCCAATTCCACCCGGTGCTCGCCCGGCCGGGGGCGCGGCACCAGGTGGCGGGCATCGGCGCGCAGAACCCAGGGCATCGCCGAGCGGCGCATGTCCACCACCCGCCGCCAGCGCCTGCCGGCGACGGCGCGCCAAAGGTCCATCCAGTGGCCCACCAGCCCGCGCTTGTGCATCACGTGCAGGGCTTCAAGGCGCGGCGCGGTGGCCAGCACCAGGGCGGCCACCGGGCCGCAGGCGATGGTGATCGGCTCGTCCGGGAAGTCGCGCAGCATGCGGTCGACCAGCCCGGTGGCGATGACCGCATCGCCCAGGCAGCTCGGCCCGATGAACAGCTGGGACACCGTCGCCGCCCCTTCAGCCCGCCCGCAGCGGGGCGCGGGGGGCCAGGGCCGCAAGGCGGAAGGTCCGGGGTTCGGTAGCGGCAATGCAGTTCATGCCAGGACTAGACCACTTCCGCGCCCGGATTGCGAGATTCGCCGTTCAGAACTCCAGCGACACCGCCTGCATCACCAGCGGCAGGGTGCGCACCATGGCCAGCACGTCCTCCGGCACCGGCTCGTCGACCGACACCAGGCAGATTGCATCGCCCCCCGCCTCCGACCGGCCGAGGTGGAAGGTGGCGATGTTGATCCCGGCACCGGCCAGGGTGGCGCCGAAGCGGCCGATGAAGCCAGGCTTGTCCTGGTTGGTGACGTACAGCATGTGGCGGCCGAAATCAGCCTCCACCTTGATGCCCTTGATCTCGACGATGCGCGGGCGGGAGCCGGCGAACAGGGTGCCGGCGACCGAGCGGGATTGCTCCTCGGTGGTGACCGTGACGCGCACCAGGGTCTGGTACTCGCTGGGTCGGTCGTGCACGGTCTCGGCGACGTCGATGCCGCGCTCGCGGGCCAGTACCGGGGCGTTGACCATGTTGGCCCCGGCCATCATCGGCGCCAGCAGGCCGGCCAGGGCCGCGGCGGTGAGCGGGCGGTGGTTCATCTGCGCGGCCACGCCCTCGTATTCGATGGTGATCTCGCGCAGCACGCCCTCGCGCGACTGGGTCAACTGCCCGGCGAAGGCGCCGAGCAGGCGGCACAGCTCCATGTAGGGCTTCAGGCGCGGCGCGTCCTCGGCCGAGACGCTGGGCATGTTGATGGCGTTGGACACCGCGCCGGTGAGCAGGAAGTCGCTCATCTGCTCGGCGACCTGCAGGGCCACGTTCTCCTGCGCCTCGGCCGTCGCGGCACCCAAATGAGGGGTGCAGACCACGTTCTCCAGCGCAAACAGCGGGCTTTCGGTGGCAGGCTCGGTCTCGAAGACGTCCAGTGCCGCGCCGGCGACATGGCCCGCGACCAGTGCCTCGGCCAGGGCGGCCTCGTCGATCAGCCCGCCCCGGGCGCAGTTGACGATGCGCACGCCCTTCCTGGTGCGCGCCAGCGCCTCGCGCGACAGCACGTTGCGCGTCGACTCGGTCAGCGGCGTGTGCAGTGTGATGATGTCGGCGCGGGCCAGCAGCTCGTCGAGCTCCACCTTCTCCACGCCCAGGTCCAGCGCCCGCTTCTCGGTGAGATACGGGTCGTAGGCGATGACGCGCATCTGCAGGCCGATGGCGCGGTTGGCGACGATGGAGCCGATGTTGCCGCAGCCGATCAGGCCGAGCGTCTTGGCGGTGAGTTCCACGCCCATGAAGCGGTTCTTTTCCCAGCGGCCGGCCTTGGTGGAGGCGCTGGCCTCGGGGATCTGGCGGGCGAGGGCGAACATCATGGCGATGGCGTGCTCGGCGGTGGTGATGGCGTTGCCGTAGGGGGTGTTCATCACCACCACGCCGGCGGCGGTGGCCGACTTCACGTCCACATTGTCCACGCCGATGCCGGCGCGGCCGACGACCTTGAGGTTGGGTGCGGCTTCAAGAAGTTCGCGCGTGACCTTGGTGGCGGAGCGCACGGCCAGCCCGTCGTAGTCGCCGATGATGGCGCGCAGTTCGGCGGGCGAGAGGCCGGTCTTGAGGTCGGCCTCGATGCCGCGGCTGCGGAATATCTCGACGGCGGCGGGGGAGAGCTTGTCGCTGATCAGAACCTTGGCCATTTCCGTCACTCCCCCGCCACTTCGGCATAGGCCCAGTCCAGCCACGGCAGCAGGGCCGCCACGTCGTCCGGCTCCACGGTGGCACCGGCCCAGATGCGCAGCCCGGGCGGGGCGTCGCGGTAGGCGGCGATGTCGTAGGCCACGCCGCGCTTCTCCAGCAGGCCCGCGATCTGCTTCGCCGCATCGGCCTGGCCGGCGGTGTCCAGCGCCAGGAACCAGGGCGAGACGATCTTCAGGCAGATCGAGGTGCAGGAGATGGTGGCGGGGTCCTCGGCCAGGAACGCCGCCCAGCCGCTCGCCGCCAACCAGTCGCGCACATGGGCCAGGCTGGCCTCGCTGCGCGCGATCAGCGCCGGCAGCCCGCCGATCCCCTCGGCCCAGCGCAGGCCGTCCAGCGCGTCCTCGACGCAGAGCATGGAGGGGGTGTTGATGGTCTCGCCGCGGAAGATGCCCTCGGACAGCTTGCCGCCGGAGGTGAGGCGGAAGATCTTCGGCATCGGCCAGGCCGGCTTGTGGCTCTCCAGCCGGGCCACGGCGCGCGGCGACAGAGCCAGCATGCCGTGCGCGCCCTCGCCGCCCAGCACCTTCTGCCAGGACCAGGTGACGACATCTAGCTTCTGCCATTCCAATGGCATGGCGAAGGCAGCTGATGTGGCGTCGCAGATGGCCAGTCCCTCGCGGTCGGCGGCGATGAAATCCGCGTTCGGCACGCGCACGCCGGAGGTGGTGCCGTTCCAGGCGAACACCAAGTCATGCGCCGGGTCCACCTGCGACAGGTCGGGCAGCTTGCCATAGGGGGCCTTGAGCACGCGGGCATCGGTCAGCTTCAACTGCTTCACGATGTCGTCGGCCCAGGTCTGGGAAAAACTCTCGAAGGCCATGATGTCCACTGGGCGCGGCCCCAGCAGCGACCATAGCGCCATCTCGACGGCCCCGGTGTCTGACGCGGGCACGATGCCAAGGCGCCAGTCGGCGGGCATGCCGAGGATGGCACGCGAGCGCTCGATCACCTCGGCCAGCTTGGCCTTGGGGTCCTTGGCGCGATGCGAGCGGCCGAGTGCAGCACCGTGCAGGCCCGCGAGCGAATAGCCCGGGCGCTTGGCACACGGGCCAGATGAGAAATAGGGGGATGCCGGGCGCAGGGCCGGCAGGGTACGACGCGGCCCATCGGCCGCGGCAGAGGCGAGTGCCATTGTTTGGCTCTCCCTTTCAGAAGAGAAGCGCTCCGGTGGGGGAGCGTGGCCCACGCGCCGTATAGGCGTTCGGATGCCGCGCTGCAACAATTTGTCGGAACACCGGCAGTTAAGGTTTCAGGTAATGATTTGCGGTCAGTATGGCGCGGCATGCAGCACCCTGGCACCACCCCGCTCGCCCATCGTCTCGCCCGCGCCCAGCACGGCGTGGCACGGCTGCCATGTGCCTGGATCGAGGCGCGCGTTACCGCCGCCACCGGCCAGCGCGCCACCCTGCCCCCGCTGCCCGGCCTGCTCTCGGTCGGCGACCGGCTGGAGGTGCTGTCGCGCAGCGGCGAGGCGGTGCCCGCCCAGGCCACCGGCAGCACCGATCGCGACACCACCGTCACGCTCTACCGCGAGGCTGCGGGGTTGGGGGCCGGGGCGTTGGCGCGCCTGCCCATCGCCCCGGCATCGGCCACCCTGCCGGTCACCGGCGGCTGGATCGGCCGGGTCGTCGATCCGCTGGGCCAACCGCTGGACGGCGGCGGCGCACTTCCCTGCGCGCATGCCGGGCAGAAGCTGCGCTGCCTGGCGCCGCCAGCCACCAGTCGCGGCCGGCTCGGCGCGAAAGTGGCGCTGGGGGTGCGCGCCATGGACTTGTTCACCACCTGCCGCGAAGGCCAGCGGATGGGGCTGTTCGCCGGCCCCGGCGTCGGCAAGTCGACCCTGCTGGGCATGCTCGCGCGCTGGGCGGATTTCGATGTCATCGTCGTCGCACTGGTGGGCGAGCGCGGGCGCGAAGTGCGGGAATTCCTCGAGGACGACCTGGGGCCCGAGGGAAGGCGCCGCTCGCTGCTGGTGGTTGCCACCGCCGATGCCACGGCGCTGATGCGCGTGGAGGCGATGTACGCCGCCATGGCCGCGGCCGAGCATTTCCGCGATCGGGGACAGCGGGTTCTGCTGCTGGTCGACAGTCTCACCCGGTTCTGCCACGCCGCGCGCGACGTCGCCTTGTCGGCCGGCGAACTGCCGGTGGCCCGGGGTTTCCCGCCCAGCGTGTTCGCCGAACTGGCCGGCCTGCTGGAACGCGCCGGGCCCGGGCCGGAGCAGCCGGCAGCGGCGGGCGCGAGAGCGGGGGGGGCGGGAGCTGGGGGGGCGGCCGGCAGCATCACCGGATTCTTCACCGTGCTGGTCGATGGCGACGACATGACCGAGCCTGTGGCCGACGCGGTGCGCGGCATCCTGGACGGGCACATCATCCTCAGCCGCGCCATCGCCGAGCGCGGGCGCTATCCGGCCATCGACATTCCGCGCTCGCTGTCGCGCGTGGCCACTGGCTGCCACACGCCGGACCGCAGCGAGTTGCTGCGCCTCGCCCGCCAGGCGATGGCCGAGTCGGAGGAGTTGGAGCAACTCGCCCGCCTCGGGCTGTACCGGGCCGGGGCGGATGCGCAGTCCGACCGGATGCTGGCGCTGAACCGCAAGCTGGTGGAGTTTCTGCGCCAGGACACCCGCACCCGCCAGGACCCGGAGGCCGGGTTCGACGAACTCGGCGTGATCGTCGCCAGCGAGCGTGGGAAACCCGACCGATCCGGCGCATGATCGCCGCGGGGAACGGTGGAGAGCGGCATGGCGCCAGGCGACCAGGCAATGACGCAGCACAGCATTTCCGGCCCTGGCCTGCGCGCCACGATCGCCCGCAAGGGCGCGGAGATCATCCAGCTCGGTGACGAACAGGGCCGCGAGGTACTGTGGCCGGGCACCGCGCCGTGGCCGCGCCATGCGCCGAACCTGTTCCCCATCGTCGGCCGGCTGAAGGACGACCGACTGCGCCATGCCGGGCGAGAGTACCGCCTCACCCAGCACGGCTTCGCCCGCGACCGGGAGTTCACTTGGCTGGAGGCGACGCCCACCACCTGCCGGCTGGAATTGCGCGACGATGCGGCGACGCGCGCGCTCTATCCGTTCGGGTTCCGCTTCGAGGTTGCCTACGCCGTCGCCGGCAATGCGCTGGCGGTCACCTTCACGGCCGAGAACCCCGGGCCGGGTGTGCTGCCCGCCAGTTTCGGCGCCCATCCGGCCTTCCGCTGGCCGCTGCAGCCGGGGATCGCCAAGACGGCGCACCGGCTGGAGTTCAGCGACGACGAGCCCGGGAAGGTGCGCCAGGCGGAAGGCGGGTTGCTGCTGCCCGGGCGCGTGGCCTCGCCGATCCTCGGGCGGGTGCTGGCGCTGGACGAGGGCCTTTTCGTCCCGGATGCGGTCATCCTTGAGGCGCCGCGCAGCGACTGGGTGCGGTATTCGGCGCCCGGCGCGCCCGCGGTGACAGTGGCATGGGATTCGGGGTTTCCGAATCTCGGGATCTGGTCGCGCGCGGATGCGGATCTGCTGTGCATCGAGCCCTGGCACGGCATGGCCAGCCCCGCGGGGTTCGACGGCGACATCATGGACAAGCCCGGCATCATGCACATCCCGCCCGGCGAGATGCGCCGTGCGGTGCACCGTATCGCCATCGCGTGACGCCGCAGTCTGCTGGGGTGGGGGTCAGCCCAGCCGGGTGAGGTCCACGGTCACGGCATGGTTCAGCGGCCCGTGCCCTCCGCCATAGCCCGGCGCGGTGGCGATCGCCATGTGGACGTAGGTGCGCGCCCGCGCCACCGCATCCGCCATCGCCATGCCCTGCGCGAGACCCGCCGCGATGGCGCTGGCCAGGGTGCAGCCGGTGCCATGGGTATGGCGGCTGGCAAGGCGGGGCGAACGGAATTCCACCACGCCGGCTTGGGTCGCCAGCAGGTCGAGCACGTCGGGGCTGTCGAGGTGGCCGCCCTTCAGCAGCACCGCCGGCGCGCCCAGCCGCAGCAGCACGTCCGTCGCGGCACGCATCTGCGCCTCGGAGGCGATCTTCATGCCGGCCAGCATCTCCGCCTCCGGCAGGTTCGGGGTCAGCAGCGCGGCCAGCGGCAGCAGCATGGCCTTCAGGCGCGCCACCGCCGCGTCCTGCAGCAGCTTGTGTCCGCCCTTGGCCACCATCACCGGGTCCACCACAATGGGTATGGCGCCACCCAGCCGGGAAAGGGCCTCGGCCACCACGTCGATGGTCGCGCCGTCGCCGAGCATGCCGGTCTTCACCGCGTCGGCGCCCAGATCGTCCAGCACGCTCGCTATCTGCAGCCGCAGGAACGCAGGCGGCACCGGATGCACGCCCTGCACGCCGAGGGTGTTCTGGGCGGTCAGCGCGGTCACCGCCGTCATGGCGAAGGCGTCGAGCGCGGTGACGGCCTTGATGTCGGCCTGGATGCCGGCGCCGCCGCCGGAATCGGAGCCGGCGATGATGAGGACCCGTCCCTTCACGGCGGCGCGCCCTAGATCGCGCCCTGGGCGGACAGCGTCGCCGCCTCGCCGATCACCGCGCACACCTCGTCCACCACGCGCTCCACCAGCGCCTCGTCCTCGGCCTCGGCCATCACGCGTATGACCGGTTCGGTGCCGCTCTTGCGGATCAGCAGCCGCCCGCCGTTGGCCAGTTCCGCCTCGGCCGCCGCCACCGCCTTCTGCACCGCCGGCGAGTCCAGCGGCGAATCGCCGTTGAAGCGCACGCTGCGCAGCACCTGCGGCAGGCGCTGGAACACCCGGCACACCTCGCTGGCCGGCCGGCCCTGTTCCACCAGCACCGCCAGTACCTGCAGCGCCGCCAGCAACCCGTCGCCGGTGGTGGCGTAGTCCGACAGGATCATGTGGCCGGACTGCTCGCCGCCCACGTTGAAGCCGCCGGCGCGCATCTTCTCCATTACGTAGCGGTCGCCGACCTGGGTGCGGTGCAGCGCCAGCCCCTGGCCGCCGAGATAGTGCTCCAGCCCCAGGTTCGACATGACGGTGGCCACGATGCCGCCGCCGGCAAGCCGCCCGGAATCGCGCCACGAGCGGGCGATGAGCGCCAGGATCTGGTCGCCGTCGATGATGCTGCCGCGCTCGTCCGACAGGATCAGCCGGTCGGCATCGCCGTCCAGCGCCAGGCCCAAATCCGCGCCATGCCGCCGCACCTCGCCGCGCAGGAAGTTCGGCACGGTGGAGCCGCAGTCACGGTTGATGTTGAACCCGTCCGGTGCCACGCCGACCGGCACGACATCCGCGCCCAGTTCCCACAGCACCGTGGGCGCCACCTTGTAGGCGGCACCGTTGGCGCAATCGACGACGATCTTCATGCCGTCCAGCCGCAGTCCGCGCGGAAAGGTGTACTTGGCGAACTCCATGTAGCGCCCGCCGGCATCCTCCATGCGCTTGGCTCGCCCGAGTTTCGTGGAGGGGGCCATGCGGGAAGCGAGGTCGGCGCCCATCAACTGCTCGATCTCGGCCTCGGTGGCGTCGGACAGCTTGAAGCCGTCCGGGCCGAACAGCTTGATGCCGTTGTCCTCGAAGGTATTGTGCGAGGCGGAGATCATCACGCCCAGGTCGGCGCGCAGGCTGCGGGTGAGCATGGCGATCGCCGGGGTGGGCAGCGGGCCCACCAGCACCACGTCCATCCCGGCGCCGATGAAGCCGGCGACCAGGGCCGGTTCCAACATGTAGCCGGACAGGCGCGTGTCCTTGCCGATCACCACGCGGTGGCGGTGGTTGCCGCGGGTGAACAGCAGCCCGGCCGCCTGGCCCAGCCGCAGCACCGTCTCGGCCGTCATGGGCTCGGCATTGGCCGTGCCACGGATGCCGTCAGTGCCGAACAGACGTCGTGTCGTGGCCATGCGTGCATGTTCTCCAGGATGTTGACCGACGGCGTTTCGGCAAACGTAGCGCAGATGGCGGCTTGTACGAAATTGAACGCGCCGGTGGATAGCTATCCCGGGTGCCGCCCGCCGTCGGCTGGCGCGCACTGGCACATCCCGCGCCAGACGCGCACCGCCTGCACCGTTTCCGCGACATCGTGCACCCGCAGCAACGTGGCGCCCTGGTCCGCCACATGCAGGGCGGCGGCCAGCGAGCCGGGACCACGGCGCAGGGCCTGCGGCTCGTCCGCCAGGGTGCCGACGAAGCGCTTGCGCGACACGCCCACCAGCAGGGGCAGGCCCAGGCCCAGCAGCACGCCCAGTCGGTTCAGCAGGTCGAGGTTGTGGGCGAGGTCCTTGGCGAAGCCGATGCCGGGGTCGATGGCGATGCGTTCGCGGGCAATTCCGGCCGACACTGCCGCCGCCACCCTGGCGGCCAGTTCCCGCGCCACCTCGGCGGCCACGTCGCCATAGCGTGCGTGATCCTGCATGGTCTGTGGGGTGCCACGCATGTGCATCAGCACCACCGGTGCCGCGTGCGCCGCCACCACGCCGGCCGCCGCCGGATCGTGGGTCAGCGCCGAGACGTCGTTGACCACGCGCGCCCCGGCGCCCAGCGCCGCGCGCATGGTGGCGGCGTGGCGCGTGTCCACCGAGACCGCAACACCTTCGCGGACCAGCGCGCGGATCACCGGCAGCACGCGCTGCTGCTCCTCCGGTGCGGCGACCGCAGCCGACCCGGGGCGGGTGCTCTCGCCGCCGACATCGACAAGGTCGGCGCCCGCCTCGCGCATCGCCAACCCGGCCGCCACGGCAAGCGCGGTGTCGAAATGCCGGCCGCCATCGCTGAAACTGTCGGGCGTGACGTTGAGGATGCCCATGATCCAGGGGGGCGACCCCGTGAGTCCCGCCCAGCCTGGCCTGGGTGCGGCCACGCGGTGCAGCGCGGCCTGGAATGGCGCGGGCACGGCGCCCACGGGCATGATACGCCCCATCTCAACGCCGCCTGACGTGCCGACCAGCCGGACCAACGAAAACGCGGCCGGCCCGCCCGCCAGGGGCATCGCCAGACCGCGTTCGATGGCCTCGCCGGCCGCCCCGCCGTGGATCAAGCCGAGCGGTTCGACGAACAAGGCGGCTAGCCCGGCTGCGGCGCCTGCCCCAGCCCACCGTCCGGCGCCGGCGGCACCGGCCGCCCGGCCGACGGCACCGAGGCGCGCCGCGAGTCCGGGCCGGGCTCATCAACCACCACCTTGATCACCTTCTCGCCGCGCAGCACCGTGCGGATCTCGTCGCCCGACAGCGATTCATGCTCCAGCAACGCACGCGCCACGGCGTGCAGATGCACCAGGTTCTCCGTCAGGATACGCTTGGCGCTGACATAGGCGTTGTCGATGATCGACTTGATCTCACTGTCGATCTCACGCGCCGTCGCCTCGGACACGTTCTTGTTCTGCGTGACCGAATGGCCAAGGAACACCTCCTGGCTGTTGTCGCCATAGGCGATCATGCCGAGCTTGGTGCTCATGCCCCATTCCGTGACCATTCGGCGGGTCTGGTCGGTGGCCATCTTGATGTCACCCGAGGCGCCGTTGGAGACCTTGTCAGCGCCGAAGATGATCTCCTCGGCGGCGCGTCCGCCCATCGCCATGGTCAGTTCATCCAGGCACTTGGCCTTCGACTTCGAGTAGCGGTCGCCCTCAGGCAGGCTCATCACCATGCCGAGCGCACGGCCGCGCGGGATGATCGTCGCCTTGTGCACCGGGTCGCATTCCGGAAGGTTCATGGCGCACAGGGCGTGGCCGGCCTCGTGATAGGCGGTCATTTCCTTCTCGGCGTCGGACATGACCAGCGAACGGCGTTCGGCGCCCATCATCACCTTGTCCTTGGCGTGCTCGAACTCGAACATCGCCACCACGCGCTTGCCGCTGCGCGCGGCCAGCAGGGCGGCCTCGTTCACCAGGTTGGCGAGGTCGGCGCCGGAGAAGCCGGGGGTGCCGCGGGCGATCACCTTTGGGTCGACATCGCTGGCCAGCGGCACCTTGCGCATGTGAACGCGCAGGATCTTCTCGCGGCCGTTCACATCGGGGTTCGGCACCATCACTTGGCGGTCGAAGCGGCCCGGGCGCAGCAGCGCGGGGTCGAGCACGTCGGGCCGGTTGGTCGCCGCGATGAGGATGACGCCCTCGTTGCTTTCGAAGCCGTCCATCTCCACGAGCAACTGGTTCAACGTCTGCTCGCGCTCGTCGTTGCCGCCGCCGAGGCCGGCGCCGCGATGGCGGCCGACTGCGTCGATCTCGTCGATGAAGACGATGCAGGGGGCGTTCTTCTTGCCCTGCTCGAACATGTCGCGCACGCGGCTGGCGCCGACGCCGACGAACATCTCCACGAAGTCGGAGCCGGAGATGGTGAAGAACGGCACGTTGGCCTCGCCGGCGATGGCACGGGCCAGCAGCGTCTTACCGGTGCCGGGGGGGCCAACCAACAATACGCCCTTGGGGATCTTGCCGCCCAGGCGCTGGAACTTCTGCGGGTCCTTGAGGAACTCCACGATTTCCTGGAGTTCGCTCTTGGCCTCGTCGATGCCGGCCACGTCGTCGAAGGTGATGCGGCCCTGCTTCTCGGTGAGCAGCCGGGCACGGCTTTTGCCGAATCCCATGGCGCGGCCGCCACCGCCCTGCATCTGGCGCATGAAGAAGATCCACACGCCGATCAGCAGCAGCATCGGGAACCAGCTGAGCACATAGTGCAGCAGCGGATTGATGTCGCTTTCCTCGGGCTTGGCGATGACCCGCACGCCCTTTTCGGTCAGCCGGTTGACCAGGGTGGGGTCTTCCGGCGTGTAGGTCTGGAAGCTGCGCCCGTCGGTCAACTGGCCGCTGACGATGCGGCCCTGGATCACCACGTCGCGCACCCGGCCGCCATTCACGTCGGCGATGAAGTCCGAATAGGCAAGCTGCGTGGAGGGCGAGCGGTTCGTACTCGGTTGGAACAGGTTGAAAAGCACCACCAGCAGCAGTGCAATGATGACCCAAAGCGCGAGATTGCGGCCGAAATTGCTCATTCCATTCCCTGGCCGGTGCGGCCTTCCAGTCGTCCCCTGCAGGCGCACGCCGCTGCGTGAGTCGCGGCACAAGCCCGATCAGGGCATTTCCCGCGGCGGATGCAACGGGCTTCCAGCGGGCGACGGCACGCGCCACCACTGCCAGACAGGAATAACATAGGATGCTTACACAGTCCTTGCACCCCCGCCAGACGCGGCAACTCCCAAATGGTTGATCACCTCTGGTAAACCCGGCATGAACGAAGCGCAGGCAAGCGGTACGGCCGGCACGAACGCCACCTGGAGGCGCGCGCAGACCCTGCCATCAGGATAGTCCAGATGCGGCACGGCGACCACGGTGCCACCCACCCGCACCGCCGGCAGGGCGCGCAGGACCGCGTCGGGCCATGCCACGCCACCGCCCCGCACCCGGGGGGCGTCGGCACCCAGCGCGCCCAGGGTGGCGCCGGCAGGCGGCATGGCCGAGGCGGACAGGCGGAACCGGCCATCCCACGTCACCCCCGGCCCGGCCGCCACCGGCGGGGCCATTGCCGCCGCCTCGCGCACCACCAGCCACTCGCCCGGCGCGCCCATCCGCCCTGCGGGCAGCAACCTCGCCCCCGCCAGGGTGGCCGCCCGCGGGGCCCGCGCCAGGGATTGGACGGCGGCGCTCGGCACCGGATAGTCGCGCCCGGCGACCATGCGCAGCAGCGCCGACAGGGCGGCGGCGGAAACCGGGGGGGCGTGGAGCACGGCCCATCCCTCGGGGTATAGCCGCACGCAGGCCGCGAGTTCGGCAGCGATCGCGCCATCCTCCGCGGCCCGGCATTCGCCCTGCGCCGCTGCCGCGCGCACGAGGCCGGCCACCACGGGCCCTTCGCCGTCCGGATCGGCCAGTTCCAGCCGCAGGCGTGCGCGCAGTGTTGCCAGATTGTAGTTCGACGGGTCCTCGACCCATTCGAGTCCGGCAGCGCGCAACAATGCGCGCAGGCGCGCGGGGGGCACGGCGAGCAACGGGCGCAGCAGGCGCAGGTGCTCGCCCTCCACCACGGCCGCCATCCCGGCGAGGCCGCGCGCGCCGCTGCCGGATAGTTGCCGCATGCGCAGCGTCTCCGCCTGGTCGCCGGCATGATGCCCCAGCAGCAGGTGCAGGATGCCCACCTCGGCGCAAGCCGCGATCAGCGCCGCATAGCGCGCCGCCCGTGCCCGCGCCGCCAGCGCCGGGCCGGGGGTGAGGTCGCAAAGGGTGATGAGCCGGGCGGGGATGCCCTGCCGGCCCAGCCGGTCCAAGGTTGTCCGCGCCTCGTTTGCCGAGGCAGCGCGCAGGCCGTGGTCTACCACCAGCGCCGTCAGGCTGCCGCCGCGTGGCGCCAGCCAGTCGCGCGCCAGCAGCGCCAGGGCCAAGCTGTCGGCGCCACCGGAGACGGCGGCGGCAAGCGCGGGCGCCGGCTCGAACGGGGGCAGCCGTGCCATGGCGGCGGCGAACGCGTCATGCAGCGATGCCTCCATCGCCGCGCGGTGGCTCAGCGGCAGCCGGCGCGCTTGCGGGCGGCGGCGATCGCCTCGCGCAGGTCGGCGCGCGGGCTGGAAAACTCGGCCCTGAGCTTGTTGAGCGTTTCGCAGGCGGCGCGCTTTTCGTCGATGGCGGTGAGCGAATTGGCCAGCCCAAGCAACGCCGGCTGGGCATTGGAGCCCTTCCTGCTGCGGTTGTAGGCGTCGTCGAACGCTACCGCGGCGGCCGCATGGTCGCGCTTGCCGGCCAGCGCCTGGGCCAGCAGCAACTGGCCATCCAGCGCGCGCGGCGAGCGCGGAAAGGCCAGCACCTCGCGGGCGGCGACTTCGGCGGCGGCATAATCGCGACGTGCCAGGGCGGCATTGCCTTGCTGCATGGCCAACTCGGGCGTGCGCCGGGCCGCGGCGGGAGGCGCTGCGGCAGGCGGCTTCGCGGCAGCTTGGGGCGTGTCGGGCACATTGCCCAGCGGCCGGGGCGGCGGGCTGGTGGTCGCGGTGCCCCCAGCCGCGGCCCCGGCACCCAGCCCGAGCTTGAAGTTCAGGTCCTCCAGCTCCTTGCGGAGGTCCTCGCCCTGACGTTGGCGCACGTTGTCCACCTCGTCCAGCCGCCCCTGCATCCGGCGCACCTGCTCCTCCAGCTGGCTGACACGCGCCAGCAGGGCCGCCGTGAGGTCGCCGGAGGTGACCGGGGCTGACGGGCGTTGAAAGCCAAGCGAGGAGCCGCCGCCGCCGCTGCCGATGCGGCCGATCTGCTCGCGCAGCCCTTGCATGTCGCGGCGCAGTTCCAGCATTTCGTTCTGCAGCTGGATGGCCTCGCGGGACTCCATTTGCGCCCGTGCCGGACCGCCCGCGATGGCCGCCACGGCCAGAACGCCCAAAATTGCCAGGCCACGCGCCAGGCCACGCGCCAGTCTGCCCATCCAATAGTCTCCCTCAAGTTGCGTCTGTCATGGCCCCCGGCGCGAGTATCGCCCAAAAGCCGGCACAACGGAACGCGGCTGCGGCCGTGGCGATCCGGGTGGCGGGCACGTTGCGCATGGCGCGCCCGCCCCATGTTGCACATGCCCGGCGAAGGTTGGGACCGCTTCCATCAGGCAGGCGGCCCATGGCCCAGCTAGGCAGTATAGCGTACGCATTTAAAGCCGACGGCCTAATGGCCGCCGGCTTCGCATGCTTCAAGCGGAAGGCAAGGCCCCCTGCCCGTCATCCACGGGCCCGCCCACAGGCGAGCCCGCGCCAGCCAGGACGATCAGCGAACCGAGGTGATGGCGTTGCGGTTCTGCGCCCAGGCGGCTTCGTTCGAGCCGAGGGCGGTCGGGCGGTCCTTGCCGAAGGAGATGGTGGAGATGCGGCCGGCGGCCACGCCCTTGGCCACCAGGTAGTCGCGCGCGGCATTGGCGCGGCGATTGCCCAGGGCGATGTTGTAGGCCTGGGTGCCGCGCTCGTCAGTATTGCCGGCGATCTGCACGTTGTTCTGCGAGAAGCGGGACAGCCACTCGGCCTGGCGCTCCAGGGTGGCGGCGGCATCGGCGCGCAGGCTCGACTTGTCGAAGTCGTAGAATACGCGGTCGCCGACATTGGCGACGAGGTCTTCCTGGCTGCCCGGAGCCGGGCCGGCGCTGACGGCGGCGGTGGGGGTCGGCGCGGGTTCAGTCGAGCACGCCGCCAGCAGTGCCACGGCGGCAACGGTGCCCAGCATCTTGATGTTCATTCGAGTTGGATCCCTGGAAGGAGTATTCAGCGGATGAGGCCCGCTGGGCGACGGCCCTGGCGGGGAGCAGGAGAGGCGAGGCGGTGGCAGTGGACTGAGGCGGCCATGCACCGCGACCGCTCGCGCGGGAACGATATCATGAGACGGCTTGTCTGCGGTCGATTAGCGCAGTGAAACGAGTGCGGTCAAGAACTCGTCACGGCCAACCGAAACATATCTTCCATGAGCCGGCAACGACGTCACCGCCTTAATTTGGCCGCTTCGCCGGTATGGGAGTGCTGGAACCCGATGGATTTGCCCCTGCACCGCCAGGGCGGCGTTGGCTATGCCGGCAGCGGCGACCACGCGGGGTCGGAGGCGTCGGTCGGCGTCGTCATCACCCGTTCGTTGAAGCCGGTGATGTCGATCGAGACCAGCCGCGAGGAGAAGCCGGAGCCACGCGCATCGCGCGCCGGCGTCTCGCGCCAGAACATGATCACCCGCCCGTTCGGCGCGAAGGTCGGGCCCTCCACATAAAAGCTCTCCGACAGGATCCGCTCGCCCGAGCCGTCCGGGCGCATCACGCCGATGGAAAAGGTGCCGCCCGCCATGCGGGTGAAGGCGATCAGGTCGCCGCGCGGCGACCAGACCGGCGTGGCATAGCGACCCTGGCCGAAGCTGATCCGCTTCGCGCCGCCGCCATTCGCGCCCATGACATAGATCTGCTGGTTGCCGCCGCGGTCGGATTCGAAGCAGATCTGCTGGCCATCGGGGCTGAAGCACGGTGAAACGTCGATCGCGCCGCCTGAATCCGTCAGCCGCCGCGGCGCCCCGCCGGTGACCGGGATCATCACGATGTCCGACCCGGCGCCGCGCGTCTGCGACATGATGATGCTGCCGCCGTCGGGCGAATAGCGCGGCGACAGGGTGATGCCCTCGAAGTTGCCGAGCATCTGCTGGCGCCCGGAGCTCAGGTCGAAGGTGTAGACGCGCGGCCGGTTGTTGACGTAGCTCATGAAGGCGATCTGGTCGCGCGTGGGGTGGAAGCGCGGGCTGAGGGCGAGCGAACTGCCGTCGGTGAGGAAGCGGTTGTTCTCGCCGTCCTGGTCCATGATCGCCAGCCGCTTCACGCGCCGGTCGCGCGGGCCGGAGCCGGCGATGTAGACGATGCGGGTGTCGAAATAGCCCTTCTCGCCCAGCAGGCGCTCATAGATCACGTCGGAGATGATGTGCGCGATGCGCCGCCAGTTCGACAGGGTGGCGGTATAGGCGGTGCCCTGGATCTGCGTGCCGGGCAGCACGTCCCAGAGGCGGAACTCCACGCGAACCTTATCGCCGCCCTGGCTTTCGACCTTGCCGGTCACCAGCGCCTGCGCGCCAATCACCTTCCAGTTGGCGAAATTGGGCACGTCGCCGGTGCCACCCGCGATGAAGGCGGCGCGGTCGATGGCCCGGAACAGGCCCGAACGCACCAGGTTGTTGGTGATCACCGCCGCCATGTCGCGGCCAAGCTGGGAAGTGTCGCCGCCCGCGCCCACCAACTGCGGGATCGCGATCGGAATCGGCTCGGCACGCGCGCGGTCCACGGTGATCTCGGCCGTCTGCTGCGCCCGCGCAACGCCCGGGGCCACCACCAGCCCGGCCGCGCCCGCGAATAGGCCGCGCCGGCCGAACCGCACCCCGATGGGGCTCGGCAGGATCGTGCGGAGA
>Ga0105055_10004950_pt1 | contig 19098 bp, 13 predicted proteins | sample BON03_FD_78090 | JGI IMG/M metagenome (GOLD analysis project Ga0105055, IMG submission 78090) | Freshwater microbial communities from Lake Bonney liftoff mats and glacier meltwater in Antarctica - BON-03 | ecosystem: Environmental > Aquatic > Freshwater > Ice > Glacier meltwater | place: Lake...
TCAGCAAACCCGCTGGTTGAAATAGCTCAAGTACTACAACCAGCACGAGACGCTGTTGATACAAAGCAAAGAATGTTGGTTGAATTGCTTAAGGAATACAGCATCCGAAAAGAAAAGCGCGATTTGGAAACATATCATAAATACATTTCCCGAGCTCGATTGTTTGACAAACTGGCCACCAAGTTGCAACAGTGGATAGGCCGCAGATTGATAAATCTGAGACTAAAAAGACTGAAGTGCATTCGAAGACATTGTCCATTTGGTTTTATTCTGCTTCAAGCAATTCATAGAGGTCGCTTATTACGCAACAAGCCAAATATTGTAGCCGAAATTCACTTCAAACACATCTCACACCTTTCAAATAGAATGAAAATCGCCTTCGAGGAACAAATAAGATCTTTTGAAACATTTCAAGTTTCAACAGCCTTCATTAAAAAAACCAAACAGTGTCGAGTTCGATACAGTGATTCTGATCACCTCAGGGACAATTGCAAATTGGAATACTATACATTCTTGGAGGCCAATCTTCTATGCCGAGAATCAATCGGGAAACAATTCTTAATTTTCCACTCAAAGCGTGTGGAGTCCCATGCGCAAGCTTGCAAAACAGTGCTGACAGACATAGCCGATTTGAAAACGACTCTTGAAAAAATCGAATACATAAGAGGAAAGATTGATAGTAGAATATCATTTATTATGGCAAATCATGGAAACAAACTCTATGATATGTTTGATGAACCAGTTTTGAAATTGCTCATTCAAAAAAATAGCGAAGAACTTTTCAAAAAAGCTAGTGACATTGAAGTTGGGTGGCTTCGTAATTGTGTGAACAATGAATTACTACCATTAAAATACACTGCAAAGACAATTGTAGCCCGCTTTGCATACTTTGAGGTTCAGAGATTGGAGGCAGAATTACGTACTCATGAAAAACTCCAACAAATTAGCTCTCGAGTTGACCAATTGCACCGCCAAGAAACTGTCTACCGAAAAGAACTTCTCTCTGTAGAAATAGAACGAATTCAATGTTCCACCAAAAAAGCTCAAAAAAATACTGCGATTCGTCTCTTAGAACAAGCGAAACGGATAAGAGGATGTATAACCAACATCTACGAGGAGACTCAAAAAGAAGAGATGCGATTCCTCAAGACTTGCGAAATTCAGCCTCAAAAAGTGTCAGCTCCTGATGTATCCGAAAAGAAACATATTTTGAAAACCGTCCATAGGGTAAAGAAGGAAGTCAAGTATCTTGCGTGGATTGTAGAGCTTTCTTCCGAATGGATCAAGCCAAAAGGTTTGAAAGAATCTCAGGATCAGATTCTTCAACGACAAAATAGCGTTGCGAACAAAAATGAACAGTTGGCGCACTTGGAGAATCTAAAGGCTGAGCAGGAGAAACGGAGACATAATGAATTGGAGATGATGCTGGAATTGGAAAAAACAACTGGGAAAAGAGGCTTGAAACCGATGGAAGAACTTTTCGTGCAAGCTGCTAATGGAAAGAAGAAACAGGATTTAAAGTCGAAATTATTGAACAGTGTTATGAACACGTCCAAGAAGCTAGAAAGAAAAAAGATTCTCAAGTCTATCTTAAACAAGCAAGGTGAAGGCGTGGGCGTGACTGCAGGAATCTCGGAACTGCGTTTCACAGTCGGTGAAGATGAAGAATCGGAAATGGCCGTTCAATCTCTCGAAGAGCGGAAACGTGGAGTTCCTGAATTTCAGTGCATCCGCCGAGATCTTTGTTGCATCTTTAAACTCCCGGGACCCGTTTTTCTATGGGTCAAAAAAGATGCGAATCCATTGTTGCAAATCAAGACTTTGAATCTAACAACACTTGCTGAATCAACTAACACTATCCGTCATGAAAAATTTCCCCCGAAATTTGGGCTGCAATTTGGTTTTCTGGGACTGGCGAAAGATTCAATCGTAGACATTCGGTTTTCTTTTACATTGGAGGAACAAGAAACGCTGAGAAGGAAGCATTATGAACAAATAATTCCTGAAGTTTCGATGGTTAAAACCACTCAAATTGTTCGTGATAAGTGTTATATGTGGATACTACGACTTGACAATTTTAGCAAACGAAGAGTCCTTGACCTTGAAATGCTGGCAGGCCGAGAAGCCGAGTATCAAAACATTTTGAAAGAAAACCCAGTGAATAAACGAATCAGGCAGCTTCTAGAAGAAACCCAGCTTGATATCAAAGAGCAGCTGTATAATAATAAGAACATTGAGAAAGATATACTTCAAGAAGCTTTGGATCTGGTGGCGATGGACTCACAAGATCTCAAAAAGCTTACTGTTGGTTTTGCATGTTGCGACGGAGACCAATCAGGCGAGATATCTTTACAAGAATTATTTTTCTACATTGGGGTGCGATTAGAGCCTGTTGGGCAAAGTATCTTCTCATTTCTAGATGATTCTGGTGACTCCAAATTGCAATTTGCTGAATTCGTCATGTCTTTGGTCACATTTTGCATGTTTGGGAAGAAGGAAATGGCGCAACTGGTCTTCAATTTCGGGGACAAATCCCGGCTTGGTAGACTGAGTAAATCGCAATTCAAGGATATGCTGCAGCATGTTCACAATATCGATCCAGACGAACATCCTGACCTCGTGAAGATTCTCAAATACGTGGAAGCGACTTATCTTGACTTCATAACATTCGAAGATTTCATGGATATATCTAGCAGGCATGTTCGTGTCATGCGACCGGTAATAGATATTCAATTTGCTATGATGAATAGATTTCTTGGTGAAAAATGGTGGCTAAGGAAGAAAACCCTATTCGAAGCTTGTCGAAAAGAGGTTATCCAAAATCAGTATCGCGATGAAAAGAAACTTATGAAGGCCAAGTATTATCAGACGACGAACCAACTACCACCTTTGCAACTGGCCCAGCAATTGATTGCAAAGAAAATGAACCAGCTGAAGAAAACGTCTGAAGTAGTGGTTGGAAAGTATCTCCCACCATTACAGAACAACAACTCAGAGAGTAGCGATGATGACGAATCCTCGTGTGAAGAAGTAGACCTTCGGAAGGTCATCCATAACACTAAAAAAAGCTATTAATACTATATTATACGGCAATGTTACCAGACCAAACTTCATCTGCAATGGATTCAAAATTATCAAGGCACAATCGGATAGCTTGGAAAAATCCAGTGCTCTCGTAAACTAAACCATTTCGATGGCAAATTTCCACAACTGCAGGCTTGATAAGTGCAAGTCTATGTCGTGGAAGTTGTGGGAAAAGATGATGTTCAATTTGATATTGTAGCCCCCCATGGAACCAATCGGTTTGAGCAGTGCTATCAATGTTTCGAGTGGTGCAAATTTGAAAAGCGAAAAACCCAAGTTTGTCTTCCTCCTCAGCAGTGAAAGCATCTGTTGCAAGATGATTGATCAGTAACTGAACGTGAAGAATACCAACAGTCCAATGAGAAATCAAAACAAAACAAACTGCAAGCGCGCTGGATGGAAGGAGTGAAACCAGAGATATGTAAGTGGCCCAGAAAACGCCCATGCCTATCAGGTCAAATATTTTCTGATTTTTCACAGCATAAACGATGTTGACGATGTAAAAGTTGAAACGGCCAATAAGAACTGCCAAAGGTAGCAAAGTCCGGTGTTGGTTAGCAACCAAGCACTTTGTGATAAACGAAAACAAGAAAAAACCATCGCATTGGTTCTTATAAAAATCCGTGGAAAATTCCTTCAGTGACACACACCACAATGGAAGATAATTGAATTGAGCATCCTGGCATGGTCTCATAGTTAAAGCATGATGTACATTGTGTTCGTCTAACCACATTGCAGAACTAATACCAAAACAAACACTGCCATGAAACCAACCTAGAACATTATTGGGAACCCATGGAGACTTACTTCGAGACTCCCTGGTCCGATTCACCACACCATTATGAAGAGCATCGTGTGCAATGAATGCAGTTTGCTGCCAGAAGAACCCGCAAGTAATGGCAGCAACTACGCATTGCAAAAGGGACATCACTGATTCATCATTGGACACCGACAGTAGCAACACTTGACACACAGTGAATAGTCCTAATGAAAATGAAACTAGATGCTGATGTGCACACGTACGTGCAGATTCCATGTCAGATTCAGCACCCACAAAATACCCATTAGCCCATAAAAACTCTCGCAATCGAATATAGTCCTGGGAGCTGCTAGCGATATCAGTAGACTCCGCTAGTTTTCCTACGCGTAATTTCCCGAGTAATTTGTATACAAATGGATTGTGGAAGGCGGCAAATTGGTCTGATACATCTGCCTGCCTGCTTGAATAATCCAGTAAGAGCGCTTCTCCACCTGGATGAGTTTTGGCAAACTCCCCAATATTATATACATACCCCTCAATGATCACCCATGGTTTGTTTACCATGTCCTTTTTAAATATTGTGGGACATGAAAACTCGTCGTCGTTTTTCTTACTGCTTGCAAACGCTTCAACTTGCTCAAATGTTACTGGACCTAGTGTTGATTCCTCCAATAAATCATTCTTGGAAAGAAATGGTGCAAAGAGAGATGCGAATGAAAATCTAAACACTTCCAACTTGCTTGGCAACTTGTCTTGTTTACGCAAATAATTAGATGCAGTAATTCCAACAAGGCAAAGAAGCATTATGCCAGAAGGAACAACCACTGTTAGAGCCAATAGACTGCTGCTTGAAAACACAAACACCGTGTATAGGAGACTGGCACATGCCCATCCAAAGAGTGCCAGTACAACCAACCTTTGATGCCCTCCCTCCTCTTCAGGACGGCCGTCAGTAACTCCAGCATACGAAGAAAGCAACACCACAAAGATGCCTGCAAGTGTTCCTACCAATACCGATAGTGGCATGTTGAATGTAAGACAGTAACTGGAGAATATCGCACTCAAGTAGAAAGATGTTTCAAAACCAGAGCGGATAGTACGATGCTCCCAATTATGAACTACATTGACCACACGGTCGTGAAGGATAATACCTGCCCAGCGAACAGGATTCCACATAGTTAAAAGCTGTTCAGCTGTGATAAAGGCTACATTAGTAAGAGTTGCTAGCATAACAGCGACCCCTAAATCTTGACTGTCTTGAAAGTGATAAAGTGCTGCAGCCAATACCAAAGCAGTGCCCAAAGACATGAACTGAGGAGTGAATACAATGCCTGCAATTTCCTCACTAGGTGAAGCAACAGCAGATATGTCATCTGCATAATCTGTTGAAAGCCGACGAATCAATTCGTACCCTTTGTTGACAGAGAATTTCCGGATAGACTCAGTGAAGTACTCTCCTACAACTACACAAAAAGCACCTACAACGGTACCAGCAAATGCAGCGATGAGTGGACTCTCAGTAAAAGTATAAATCCTGAAAATAACGTGCAACCAACTTCCTACTTCAACTAGTGACCTAAACGTCTGTTCCTGCCAATTTTGTCTTGTTCTCAAAACTCGATCTTCCATCAGATCAGCGACCCACATAAGCGCACTGGTATTTGTAAAATACACTGCCCAAGGAAACAGCAAGAATCCAAGACCAGACCCAGCCGTGATAGCAAAGGGAAGAAGACCATTAGGTCGAACTCCACCGGCAATACCGAAAAGCGCAACCATCCACCCTCCAAACAGAACCACCAATGATAACATGTATTCAGGGAGGGAAAGTCGCTTGTATAGGGGTTTACCTAGTCCGTCAGTTGTCACTACCATTATTCAAACTGTATTGACCTATTTCTCATTTGGTGGAAACGAGTAAAATTATATTTCTCCATCGAAATCACGTGTTGAGCCAATGTGGGGGACTTTTTATTCCTATAGTTTACTATAAAACATTACTAGGAAACACGTTAATGGTGCACCCATTTCGTATCACAAATTAACTACATTTTTAGACTTATTAGTAGTCCAATCACCAAAATCACTACCAGTAGTGAGGGATGGATGACATTATCGTCATGTACAATGAATCCAATAAAAATATCGTATTTTTTAATGGCTCTTTTTAGGTAGAAAATAGATGCTTGTTATTTCCAGATTGTGGGATTGGCATTTTTGAAAGCAAATCCACAAGCAGCTAGCATTTTATACCTTTCTCTTTCTTTCATGAATCCCGGAGCGATGGTTTTCTTCTTCAGATGCACTGGTAGACAATTTGACTGCCTAGCCTCTAGCACCTCGCGTCGTGCTCTTTCTCGCCTTTGACGAGACCCAAAATGAACGAAAAAATGCTGGATTGTAATCGCTGAATTCTCTCGTAACAGATCCCGTTTGCGCAAGAATTGTTTATCCTGAAATTCGGCTCTATCTCGACAGCATCTCCAGCGAGTTTGAATTCGTGTAGATGCTTTTATTTGCTCGCGCTTCACGCAGGTAAACCAGTCGTCATATGCAACCAAACCTAGTGACTTTGATCCAACAATAAGAGGACGCTTCAATCCAGGATCAAAATGCTTCGACTCTTTCTCTTCCCGTTTATTGTTATTAATATAGATGCTATTTTCCGTCTCCCAATGATGCGTCCAGTGAGATGCAACAAATGGTTTTAACGTGTCCGACCAATCACTCCAAAACCCGCTTGAATTTTGACTTCGGATGGAAAATTCGTGAACAGCCCCAGACCTGATAGATCCTTTCGGCGTTCTGAACAAGCATAATGTACCATCTGATTTCAATTTTCCACTAACGAAATGATCTACTCCGCGTCTTGCGTCTCGCACCCACGTTTGTTCGAACACATGTTCTCTTATTTCAAAACATTCAATTGAAGGATGTGATATAGGGAGAGACCAACGAAGTACTACTTGTCCGTCACTAGCGGATATCACCTGTAAATCTCTAGGAGAAGGAGGTCTTTCAAGCGCTTCTTTCATCTCTCGAGTTATGGCTCTATCAAATACAGGCACATTGCACGAATCAATGCTTCCAGTAGAACAACCGCTTTGAATTAGAAATCTGGCAGACCTTACAGCGTTGCTCCATACAGCTACATGAAGAATAGTAGCGGAATTGTTGTCCCATTTTGTTTTCATAGCACTTTTCTTGTGGTTCTGGGAGAAAGCACCGTATGCAATAAGTATCTTTTCTTCGCTGTGCTCGGTGAAAGATGAACTGAAAATTTTGGAATCCAATTTGAAATCTGCAGGAGAATGGTACAATACAATTTGTTTAACTGTGGCTATGTCATCTCCGCGTAATGCTCTGAATAATTCCTCTTTGTAAATCTTTTCTGAGCCGCCATGGCACTCGCAAACGCGACACATCAATTCTCAACGGTACTATTTTTAATTTTAATACTGGTACCAGGCCCCCACACTTTGCTTGCATGGGTATCACCTTCAGGAAAGGGAAGAACAAAGGTCATGCCCAGAAGGATAGTACAGGGGAGACAGAATGAAATTGCGGGAGATATCCACAACAGAGAGGATGATGTGAGTGAACAGAATGTTGATTTTATTGAAAATGATGAGGGAGAGATTGCGCAAGAACTTCAGAAGGCGTTTGAAGGAAGTGAAGATGTCTTTAACAAGCTGCCGCCGATAGCACTTGAGTATATGAAACAACAAGCGAGAAGAGCGAAGGAATTGGAAGAGTCCAGCAAAGGAAAGACGTGAATTTGAGGAGGAAAGACGTGGATTTGAAGAGGGTTCGTGGCGAGTTGAAGAAAACTGACGAGGAATTGACGAGTGCTGATGCCAAAGAACGGTCGATGTGGGAAAGACTAGGTACCAAGGCTGTGAATGAAATTGTCTTTTTCAGACCGAAAGGTCGAGTTACCGGCTCATCCACAACAACCACAGGTTTTGCACATCCTGATCGTGTTGTTAATTGGAAATTCAAAGTTAAAAGGACTTTTGACAAGTTGACCAAGGAGAAACTGAAGCTTCCCTGTATGGATATATTCCATGTTTACGACCAGGGTGAAGCGACCATGCGACATTACCTCCTCTCGCCATTGACGATACTTGTTGAAGAATGCTGCAACGAATTAAGAAGAGAAATTTCCATTGACATTGGTAAAGTGGTGACTGTATCAGAGCAATATATGAACTCTGGATTGAGGGTTGATTCTGCACTGGTAATAGAAGGTAAAGGAGCATTCATCTATATCGAAGCCAAAAGTTCAATGAGCTACCCTAAGGAGTTCCGTTCCGGTTATGTTCATGACCCTGTTAACATGGCCTAAGAAGTTCCGGTTATGTTCATGACCCTGTTAACATGGCCAAGTGGTACAAAGAGAACGAAGCTCCAGGCATGAGGTTATCTGATTGTAGTCCGATTTTGCAAGTTTACCAGTATGGTTGTGAGAATGAAAGCAAGTATTTGATTTTATCAACTGGGCTTTATACTTGGTTTCTTGTACGTTCAGTTGAAGATGGGAAAGAACGTATTCCGAAAATTTCCCAGACTTTCGTGGCGGATCAGGAAGTACCGTGTTCGTTGGCACAAGCATTCGTATGTTTTATTTTGATGGCACTTGAAGATAAAAACAAGAAAGTGCCCATACCTAGGAGTGCAAATAGTGCTGCCGGAATCAGAACCAGCCAACAAATGAAGAAGAAGAAACAAGATAAGGAAGATAAAAGATCCGATAGTGGCAACAAAAGAAAGAGCTTGGTGAGGAAGGAAGGAGGCGGAGTTGTTGAGGTTTTACTGCCGCTTGACGAGGTTGATTTTGAGTTTAATCCTATAGAAACCTACCATGCACAGCATGGAGTTGCACACAGAATAGTTGTGAATGACCTGGACTGTGTCGTGAAAAGGTGGATGCAAATAAAGATTTTGAAGGTACAAGGTCACTGGAAATCGAATCATCAATGTACGAAGAGGTTGGTCATCTATGCGGCGATATTCTCCCCAATGTTGTGTTCAGTGGCCGACTGTCTCTTGGACGTGCTGGTTTGATTGTATCATGTGAAGGCAAGTCCCTCGACCGAGTTCCAACATAGAGAACTGCGCAAACTTACGAGAAGGCGAAACTAGTTCTCGAGAAGCTTCATTGCAACAATGTGATTCACGCCGACATCGCTTCTCGTAACATTATAATCAGCAACAATGGTGATGTGAAGTTGATTGATTTAGGAAGTGCTTATAAAATGGCCCAAGACGGATCTGAACTAGCGAAGCGAATGGAAATGGAACGATTGAAAGAAGTATTTGAAACCCCAATTGAATATGATTAATTTAAAATCGGGTTATAGTAGAAAATGAAAATGTGAATTACTCTCAAAGCGAAGTGATAGGCCGACCCATATTATGCATATTCATTTCCCCCTCAATTTCGTCGAGGACGGTAAGAGAATTAAGTGGCAGACGATAACTCGGAATTGTAGCAACCAATATCGCTGATTCGACCATCAGTTGAACTTTCAGATGGTTGCCCCGGAGTTCTATAAATGCCAGCATTCCCGTGGAAATGACGGGTACGGCCCACTCACTCGACGGCTATTGACGTACTGTTGCCAAGCAAATATTCCTTCTGTTATTCTGGACTACGTCAGAATGCACAATGCGGAGAAAATATCTGGTGAATCGCGAGTATTCGCGACCTGTCGGAACTTCAAGCAAAAACATTTAAAAAAATTGTCTTGCACCTGCTGAATTTATTTCCCTCGAATGCCTTCGATGATTAAATTCAAATTGATTATTATATTTCTTGACTGCTTTGTTTCAAACCGAGTTGAGAAATCGACTCTATATAACCAAGGCTGCTACACAGGCTGTTAAGAAGCAAGCACAATTGCCTGCTATCATGGCGCTGAAAACTAATTTAGCTAGTGCCTTTTTCTTTGTCGGTGCCATAGCTCCAATCGCCCCGAGATTGATACCAATGCTGGAAAAATTGGAGAAACCGCACAATGCATAAGTGGCTATCGTGTATGACCGAGGATTGATGTCATTTTTCATGGCACCTAGATCCATAAAGGCGACAAATTCATTCACGGTAATTTTAGTCCCGATCAACTGACCAACCTTAAAACTATCATCAGCTGAAACGCCTAACAGCAAAGCAACGGGATAGAAGAAATACCCAAGCATCTGAGTAAAATTCAGTTCGACATTAATGAGTCCAAAGAGAAATGAAGTTGCGCTGTTTAGAAGTGCAATGAGAGATATGAAGACTAGCAAGTTCGCTGCAATGTTCGCGACCAAAGAAATACTGGTGGAGGCACCCTTTGCTGCAGCTTCAACGATATTAACGGATTCGTCTTTAAACAACAGATCTTCAAGAGGCATTCTTTGAGCTTTTCTCGTCTCTGGATAAACTAATTTTGAAATTGCAAGTGCAGCTGGTGCATTCATAAAACAAGCTGCTATCAAATGTTCCGCGGATATCCCAAAACTCATGTATGCACCGAGAGTAGACCCTGCTACGCTTCCAAACCCGGCAGTCAAAACGCAATGCAATTCAGAGTGAGTTAAGTGAGGAAGATAGGGTCTAATCAAAAGTGGAGATTCTGAGGAACCCAAGAAGATGTTCGAAACAGTTGCAACAGTTTCAGGTCCAGAAGTCCCAAGTGCAAACATCATGAATCGCCCGATGCAGTAAACTGTGTTTTGAATCGCGTTCAAGTAGAAGAGAATGGATACAATAGCTGAAAAGAATACTACAATACTCAGAACATAAAATGCGAATACTGGATTCAGTGTAAACTTGACATCTCCAGGAATGGTAACCGTGTCAACTTCATTTTATTCAGAATTTTTATAAATTGTGTATGAACCATTCACTTACCAAGATATCCAAAAACAAAACGAGCTCCAAAATAGGTGTAGTTGATAAAAGCAACGAAATTCTCAGCCAACCACTGAAACACTTGGTTGCCTACATATGTGCGCAGGGCCAGAAGACCGAATAAATATTGCAACAAAATACCTCCAATAATTGGCTGCAGTTCAACATCTTTTCTTTTCCATGAAAGTATATAGCAACTCAGTAAAATGCAAAAGATTCCACCCAATGGGGTAAGCTTCTCCCACTCACCCCAGTTCAGAATCACCGATGTTATTACGATTAGAAAAGTCGCAAAGAGAGTTCCGATTCTAGCAACCTTTATTTCTCTGTTTTGCATCCTTTGATTCACTGACCGATTTAAACTGTTTGAAAATGCTGTAATGCTTGCTTCATAGTAATGACATAAAAAATTCAAAATATAGTAGACCAGGACAATCATTTCAATGACGAATAGCGGAAGAGCCCTATTGAAATCAATGACGAAGGCTGCGATTGAAAATCCCACTAATCCCAACAACATCAATGCCAAGATCACTTTCTTCAAAATCTTGGTGGACAAGCCTGGGATAAGCGCTTCACCATCACCGAATTGTTCTTCCTCTTCACTTAAAACAGGATCGTCGTCTGAGCAAGCACTTGGCGAGATATCCAAATGGTATCTTTCCTCTTGCACCTTCATCGATTTATTCGCCAAAACCAATTGATCCTCAAATACCATTCAGACATTTTCAAATTTAAACTGAACCACTACGGTACGGTCCCCTCTTTTCAATCACGTGTGAAAACATTCCACATTTCACTAATTTGTAATGATGGGTCACTTTCCGAAGCGCTTCTATATATGGTGCTTAATACGCACTATTTTCCAAGTAGCCATATCTTTCTATGCCCTTGATTTCGTCATCAATAGCAACTTCTTCCACCCGTCGGGCTATCAATCTGATGCATGGAACAAGGAACATCTTCGAGTTATGTACCTGCCTCAAGCGGTTTTCGAACTATTAGATTTACTCATGGAACTATGGATGCTTAGGAAAGAGAATAGCAAAGCACATTTGCCATGGGACAGTATAATACATCACGGAGTATCTGGAATGTATGCATTGTACATTTATGTATATGCTGATTCACTGTCGCATGAATTCTTGGGACTTGCAGTTGCAGCTTTGTCGTGTCAAGTCATTGGACCATTATACACGATATACAGGATGAAATTTCGATTCAAGTATCTTGGTTTGGTTATTCTCGCTGTTCAACTTCTCTACAGGTGTCCTTTAGCACTCGTTTCATGCTTACGGTACGTTTTGTTCTATATATATTGTTACATGATCTTCTTATATTTTGATTAGGGCATATGAATACTTTGACCATTGCCCATGGGCTCATTTTGGAATATGTTTCGTTCTGGCTAACCTAGATTATCGTTGGACTTTGTGGTCTTACAATCTTCATAAGCGACTTACTAAAAATATCAATGGTGAAAACGATGTTATCAAACAGGGCTTGAAAACTCTCTAAAACTAATTATCATGTCTTTTCTTCATCGGATCGGAATATCATTCCAGGATCTTTCTAAGCCCTCCACCAGAATATCGTATGCCCTTCGAACTTCCTGGTATTTTTCTCTGGCTATTATTTGATGGCTTTCAGGTTTATTGTACCACTTATCAGGATGCCAAGTCAAACTCATATTCTGAAAAGCTTTACTTAGCTCCGATCGTGTCGCAACCTTAAAAGTAGGCAGTCGAAGCAGCTGGTAAAGATTTTGATAATTATCCACGCCACTCTCAACTCTCAATTTATTTTCAGCATCGGCTTGACGTTTTTCTTTCTTTTTGGCCTTCCATTTCTCCATTTTGCGTTTCTTATCCATTTCCAATTGCACTGGACAGTTCTCTTGAGTATGCCCTGGGAGCCTGCAGGTAAAACAAGGCTTCCTCGGGCATTCTGATTTTGAATGCCCCTTTTCTTTACATATGTAACACTTCTTACCATCAGACGTCAAATCTTCCTCCACAGGTGTATCATCATCAACCAACGAAAATCCTTTTGCTTTCATATTATCTTCCTTGTTTTGCTTCAATAAAGATGCCTCAATATCCTGCTTCGCAATTTCAGTCAGGTTATCGCAATACGCATCTAAATCTATTGCTTCCTCAGTTTTTGGTGCTTCTTCGCTTCCATTTGCCAGTTTCTGCTTGAACTTCATTAACCTCAACTTCTTCTTCGCAACGACAGGATCATCGAATTCACTGGTTTGAACGGGATTCATATTGTTCCTGTCATCAATAGGATCACCTTTGACGCTGATTCCAACAGCACTAGTCTTGTTTCGCCATCGCTCCAGTCTCTCCCGCTTTTTACCATCCATGTTTCTTAATACAGCATGTAGTACATATTTAATACACATCTGTTGGATCATATGGAGGAATGCTGGCGTCAAACGAAGTCTATTGCTGAGGCTGCACTTGTTCAAAACCCATCTTCAATAGATGGCTTAATATTATCTTCCATTTCTAAATACGGACTTAATGACCTTCTTTCGGAGTGGCTTCTTCAGTACATCCAAGAAAAACACATCGCCATTGCAGCCTCGGAATTCCACTCTGCTAATAAACAATCGCTTCGCGGTTTTCAAATGGCAATGATACGTGGATACCAAAAATTCAGTACCATTCAAAATGTTTGCTTGAAGGTTGACGAAGTCTGTAAGACCCAATGCGAGCCTCGGTTTCGCCTGCTGTTTGACACTGCGTTTATTGTTGGATCCAATGATACATTGCAGGAGTTCAGATCCATTGTATGGGACTATTTGTCTAAAAAGCTCAGATTATTTTGCAAAGATGAAGAATTGGATGATGAAGAATTGGATGATGAAGAATTGGATGGAGCTGATGATTTGAACGATGAGTATCCCGTCGCCGAATTTGCGGTTCATATAGATGCCATGGGCTGGACTCGTCTGATTGAAGAACCGCTAAGTGGTTTGCTGTGTCAAGAGATCGAAAAACGTATTGAAAATGTCTGCAAAGGACATTATGACGAAAGTCTCTTAGTTGGCGTCTGTCAATGGCTGGAATCTTTCGTGTTAGAGTGGCTGGGCAATGTCATTTTGTCTGATGATTCTCTTCATGAACAATATAAAGCCAGGCTTGAATTTCATGTGTTTGAAACTCTGTGCGAGGTTCGTATGACGGAATTATTTGATATGATCACTGAATTTCCTGATTCAACCAATGCGATTTTAGATCTCAAGGAGAGTTTAGAACGAACACATCAATATCGCGATTTAGTCCAATGTCTCAGAAGTGCATTTTCGTCCAGGCTTCTACATCCTGGCGCTAATACATCGCAGATCTTGGATGTTTACATTGCCACTATCAAATCACTTCGATTGCTCGATCCAAGTGGAGTATTGCTAGAAGCCATTAGTGAACCTGTTAAAGCATATTTACGAAACAGGGAAGACACGATCCGGTGTATTGTAACAAGTCTGACTGACGACAGTAATTCGGAATTATTTGAAGGCGTTGGCACTGAAAACGTATCCAGCTTGGATATCGCCAGCGATGATGAATGCGAAAACACTGGAGAAAGCTGGATACCTGATCCAATTGAAGCTGATCCTAGCAAAACCTCCAAAAGCAGAAAATCGAATGATATTCTCAGTATGTTGGTTCATATATACGGTTCCAAAGAGTTGTTTGTGAACGAATACCGCCTAATGCTTGCAGACAAACTACTCTCGAATGTCAATGAAATTGATGTTGATAGGGAAGTTCGAAATCTTGAATTGTTAAAGTTACGTTTCGGCGAAAATTCCATGACAAATTGTGAAATTATGATCAAGGATATTGAGGATTCAAGGAGAATAAACGCTAATATCAAACCGACAATCGCTTCAAAATTGAAAGACCAGGATACAGATTTTTCATCCGCGCAGTTGCACTCGATGGAAGTAACCATTGTGTCTAAGCAGTTTTGGCCAACTTTGCATGGCCAAGATATCGAACTTCATCCTCTGATTCAGAACAGGATGAAAGTCATTGCCCATGAGTATTCTGTCCTGAAAAATCCGCGTCAACTTGTGTGGAAGACAAACTTGGGAATGGTGCATTTAGAACTTGAGTTTAATGGCGGTCAAACCAAAGAATTTACAGTCGCACCAATATTTGCAAATATCATTATGCATTTAGCTGATAGGGACTCTTGGTCTGCTAGTGAATTAGCTGATACCACCAAATTAGATATGACCACTCTGAGCAAGCGCGTAGCTTATTGGATCAATCAGGGCGTTGTCAAGACGAAGAAAAGCAATACCGGAGCCCTTCATTACTTGGTAGTTGAGTCATTGTCTGCAGATCAACAAAGCCAGCTGACATTGGATGAAGATGCAAGTGAAAGTGCCGTTTCAGGTGATGCCCAACTGGCAGAGGAAATGCAAGTCTACGAGTCGTTTGTTCGAGGAATGCTCAACAATTATGAGTCTCTTCCTCTTGATCGAATTCATAACATGTTAAAGATGTTTGTGTCTAGTGGCGAACACAAATATGACAAAACAGTGCAGCAGCTTGAGAGCTTTCTTGGCCAATTAGTTGTCGCTGAAATATTAGTGTTTACAGCAGGTTCCTATTTCTTAAAAAAGTAATTGTTTTGTATTTTTAAATCAAAAGGAATTCGATATTAAAATCCTATTCGAAGTCCCCGAACAGCAAGAATCACTTTCATCCTATGTCCTGGCTTTTCCAAATTTAAATCGTTGGTCACCATGTTTTTCAAATCATCATCACTGAGTTGAGAAATCAATTCAAGATCGTCATATCCGGCTTCCTCGAATGCAGGTATTAATTCTTGAAACCCATTCTTTTCTGCCCATGCTGCGAATGTCATCAACTCTTCAGATTCTTCGTTGGAATTTGAATTTGGGATAGACCTACGTCTGGGTCTGACTTCATCAACACTTCTTGAATACTTCTTCATGTGTTTCTTAAATCGGCCGGCAACGGTAGTTGATGCAGATCTAAATCGAGAATTTGATTCTTCATTCAGTGTTTCACTTTTTGATCTGCTTTTCATTGAAACAACCAAACTTCGATTACATTGCGATTGCAGTGCTTCTAGCCACAACTGCATATTCTCAATTGAATTCACGCCCAAGTACCATGTAGTATCACGACTGCTTAATTCAAGAATGAACATCAATGAATGGCTCGCGTAGGAATCTTCCGTCAAAGTAGCTGAAGAATACGGATCTATGGTGAAGGTCGCACTTGGACCATTCGTTGTTGTTTCGTTGGAGAAACAACTCAGTTGCAGTTCGTGCAAGTGACAATACACTTTGCTATACGATGAATCTTGAGAACATCGTTGAAAAATCCACCCGGACACCCATCCGTCGACGTTGACTGTCCCTTCCGGTTCACTCTCCTTCTTGTTCTTTAAAAAGTTAATCACCCGGAGTTTGTCGACCAAACGGTGTTTTTGCACTCGCTTCCAAGTACTGGCACTAATTATGGCGCTAGCAGGGCGAGTCCATGTTGTCTCCCCTGTCGCAGGATTAAAGTAATAGTTTCTCTTTGATTTGGGGTCATCACATTCAACCCATTGTTCACTATCCTTGCCTGCTTCATTCGCTTTTTCTTCGCTTTCTACGAGTTCATCTTCTCCATTGACAATTGAAGTAATTTTTCCTAGAGGCTTAACCCAAGTGGTTTCCTTTGTTGACTTTGACACATAATATACACGTTGACTGCGTTCATCCATAACTTCCCAAAAGTCCTCGGAGACAGTACTCGATCTCCATCGTGACACTGCATGCGGCTCTTCCCATGTTGTTTCTTTCGTTTTTATGTTTCCCCAGTACGTTTTACCTGATGCAGGGTCTACTCTCTCTATCCATGCTTGCACACTGTCCATCTTTCGCAACGGTCAAAAAATAGATCCGTTAAGAAAGTTCCTTTTTTTAGACTGAAGTACAGCACCATGCAGTTATGGAAGCATTGTGAAGATTCAGAGGATCGTTCTTATTTCTATAACACTACCACTGAAGAATCTGTGTGGGATGTTCCAGAAGGAGAAGACGACTGGTTGGAGTGCGAAGACCCGAAAACAGGAAAGCCATTTTACCACAATTCGCATCGAGATATTTCAGTATGGAATTTGCCATCATTGAATTCAGCAGACAAATGGCTGGAATGCATCGATAGTAACACAGGAAGGACTTTTTATTACGATGTTAAAACGAGACAATCTGTATGGCAGAAACCTGATGAAAACGAAGACGAAGAAGTCGAGGAACAAAAAGGAGAACGAGAAAGTGCATCTTCGCTTAGTGATATTGAATCACTGGAAGTGAATGGTTTTCATGATTATGTTCTCAAAGAAGGTGGGGGGACTACGATGTTTGGGAGGAAGAGTTGGAAGAAGAGGTTCATGGTTTTACAGCACGGGGAGATTGGATGGTTTAAATCCTATAAGGATTTTGCAGCAGGTCATATGCCACTGAAGGGTCGATGGACAAATTTGCAATCCTATAGACTGGAAGAAATGTTGAGCGAACCTCTGGGAGTAAGACTATTGCCAATGAGCATTCACGCTGGTGACAGATTATGGAACCTTAAACTGGAGGATGAACAAAAAAAAATTAAATTGATCGAGGCGCTTACTCCTCATGTTAGCTCACAAGGATTTGTCAAAACATTGGACAGAGAACTCAGTGGACGTAGATTCCTGGCAGGGTTCACATAGATTAAAATAATTATCAAGGAGATTCAAATTTGTCTGCGAAGAACTATTTTCGAACCCAAAAGTGGACGTTACGAATTTTCATGTCGAGCACTCCACGAAGCACCGCATCGGGATCTCGTGATCATTCTGAAAAACTGGTTGGAGATATTTTAAAAGCATTAAATGAATGCTGTTTGAATAAAATAAGAAAGCAGTTTGACAGGTACGATAGTGGAGTGAACCTTGAAACTTTTATAAGCATAATGCAATCCCATATACCCAATTTACGAACACGAGATTTATATGAACTGTTTCAACAAATAGATGTTAATGGAGATGGATCAATGGAATGGAATGAAGTTATGGCTTTCATGGTGGAGAAGTCATCTACATACAAAGACGCTGTGAAAGACTCATTGTACGTACCGTTTAAGGAGCAGGATAGATCCACAGGCTTGGACGAAAAAGAGATTTTAAAACTCAACTATATTCAGGAGTTGGATACCATTGCTGAAATTAGAACACATTCAAAGGTTATTAGACTCTATGATGCACAAGTGACATCAAGTGAAATTGGGAGGCTCTCGGGATATTCTGGTGTCCCTATATGCTGCGAATACATACCCAATAACAATAGCATGGAATTTGCTAACGCCCGTATTCAAGCAGGAACACTTGCAACCGCGTGCTTAAACTTAACCATCGTCTTGTGGTCACTTGCACCGGGAGAAAATCAGTTCACTGTGTCTTGTAAATGGCCCACCCGTCATACCCAAACATCCTTATGCTGGATAAATCAGTATAAAACGTTATTTAGTTGCAGCGTGGCCGGGACTATTCATTTATGGGACATCGAGAATCGTACTGAGAAGGCTTGTATCCGAGAAGCTCATGAGGATATCGGTACATGTCTGAAACCTGTAAACGAGATAGATTGTATCGCCAGTGGAGGCATGGATGACGTGGTTTGTTTGTGGGATGTCCATAATTGTGTCAAACGTCAAACCTTTCGGGGACATGGTAGTGGTATCTTGGCACTTGAATATTGTCCAGCACATAAAACTATTCTCAGTGGAAGTGTCGATCATAAGATATGTCTATGGAGCCCATTCTCTCCATTGTGCACCTATGAACTTGTAGGTCATAATGAACCTGTGGTAGACATACATCGGGTGTCTGGTTCTGATTACGAGATCGTTTCAGGTGACACCTCTGGGACTTTTAAATTGTGGGATCTCAGAACATATGGATGTATTCAGACTTTTACTGACGAATCACCTCACGAATTAAATAACATGACTTCTTTTGTAGCTTGTGATGGTCATGATTCTCAAAATGCCACAAAGGTGGACAATGTTCCTTATATGAATCGAATCGTGGCTGGCACGAAAAGACTGCATATATTCGATCAGAGAGACCCCATTATTGAACTTGTATCAGAAGATATACCGGTTATCTCAGCTATCATCAACACTGTTTTCTTACAAGTGATTACTGCAACATCGAAGCGAGTGCGTATATGGGACCTTTTGACAGGGAAATTGCTTCGAGAGTATGCCGATATTGTCACTAGCGATATGACTTCGATTTGTCTCGACGATAGACAACGCAAATTTATCATAGGTACTCA
>Ga0105055_10004960_pt1 | contig 19066 bp, 17 predicted proteins | sample BON03_FD_78090 | JGI IMG/M metagenome (GOLD analysis project Ga0105055, IMG submission 78090) | Freshwater microbial communities from Lake Bonney liftoff mats and glacier meltwater in Antarctica - BON-03 | ecosystem: Environmental > Aquatic > Freshwater > Ice > Glacier meltwater | place: Lake...
ACGCTGGCGTTGACCACCCGACAACTCATTTGGACGGTGCTTAGTTCTATCTCCCAGTCCTACATTTGACAATGCTTGGAAAGCGATTTCCTCCCGATCTGATTTACTCAAGCCTGCATAGACCAATGGGAGGGCAACGTTCTCTAAACAACTTGCTCTCGGGAGCAGGTTGAACGTTTGAAATACAAATCCAATTTCTTTATTTCTAATTTCTGCTAGTTCATTCTCGGTCATGTACGAAACATCCTTGTTGTTCAAAACATAAGTTCCTGAGGTAGGAGTGTCTAGACAGCCGATAATATTCATCAATGTTGATTTACCCGAGCCTGAAGGTCCCATGAAAGCCACATACTCTCCTTTATCTACAGAAATGGAAACTGACTTGAGGGCTTGGATAATTTCAGAGCCCATTTTGTAGGTTTTGTTGATCTCGTGGGTTTCTATAATTTTTGTCATGGCTGGGATTTTACTTAAGTTACTATTTTGGGTGGGAAAAAATATTTTCCCTTCCTCAAAAAACGTTAATAAGAATCAATAGTTCAAGTTCTGTAGGCTTTGAAGTTCCGCTACACTTACCCATTGTTTTAAAAGTTCTAATGATTCATCGGCATACTTATCGAGACCACTTTCTCGTGCTGCTTTGATCTTCATCATCCATAGTATGGGATCAAAATTAAATTCGGTGGCAGCATTTAAGATTTCATATTGTACAAGTGAATCATTATTAATCTCTACCGCACTACTAATCAGCGGACTAAGGTAGGGGTTAGCTGTTAGCTCATCGCTTGCTTTGATCCAAGAAATGAAAGCATTGACAGAATTCTTATTCTTTAGGTCAGGATTATCAACAAACGTTTTAAGCTCTTCTTGCGGACCTATTTTTTCGGAAATAAATTTTTCTAATTCTATTAAATTCTCTTTGTCTAACCCGTGTGATTTGTATGCAATTAGACGGATTGCTATGTCCGTTTTCAACTCACTCGCGGGAAGTGCCCGCCATTGAGACAGTAGGCTTTGGGGAGAGGATTGGTGGATTTTGCTGATTATTTTTAAATACTCAGGAATTGCTTCATCCTTATTAGTCAGATAAGCTGGCAAACGAATCTGATAATTATCATATATTTCTTTTGCTTTTTCAGGCATTCCAGCCAGCCCAAAGATGCTAAAGTGATGCGTGTTGAATCCTTGAAAACCTTTCTCTTCAGCGGCGATATATTCATTCGCGGCTTTTCGGAAATCCAGGTTTTGAGCTAAAATATTCCCTGAAAGTTGCAAGTAATATCCTGCGTCATTTGGGTTTCGAAAGGCCAAACCATTAAGATTCTTCACTGCTTCAGTCACTCTTCCCGCCGACAAACTCCTAATCACGGCAGTTTCTTGAAGTGACATCAGATAGTTTGACATTTCAGGATTTTGTCCCAAACTATCTAGCATCTTCAAATCCGCACTTGGATCATTTCTGTTCACTTCAGAAAGTAGGTTTCTCCATCCAGCATTGACAAGCATGGGAGAGTCTTCAGTTTGCAAGTTGTCTTTTATGGCTTGCAAAAGTTGTTCAGAAGGTACATTGGCTAGTGCATTGGAAGTAGCTAGCTCGTTGATTTGAGATATCAAATCTGAAGATTGATTTGGAATGGCTTCTGGCTGCCCAAGTTTGGTTTTTAAGGCGGTAAGATTCGAATTAAGTATCGGATCAGTACTGCCAGTATTTTTCATCAGTTCCAGTCCTTCATTTGACTTGTTGACTTTCGTATAGAGCAAGCTCAGATTATTGAGCAAATGTGGGTTATTTGGAAAAATTGAAAGTCCTTTTTCGAGGTAATAAATAGCTTCGAAAACATTGTTTTCCTGATGTAATCTATCGCTCAAAAGCAAAATATTATCCACTTGAGGAACTTCTGTAAAACTCTCCTCCAAATGCTGTTTTGCCAAAGTAGGCTGCTTTAGGTCTAATAAAAGTTGAGCTGTTGCAAATTTTGCCTTTGGGTTTTTGCGATAACGCATCCAAGAATTTTCGTACAGGATACTTGCCTCGAGTTTCTTGTCTGTTTGGTAATAATAGTCTGCAAGAATATTGGTAGTCATGGCACTGGCCTGAACACCGACTATTCCGCCAGTGTAAGTCGTCAGAACAAGAATTACAATTAATCCACCTATTCTAATATGGTAATATACAAGTGAATAGGGTTTGTATAGAATTTTTTCCACGCTCTTGCCCGAGTTCATCACCGACATGAAATTTGCCATGAGATAGATAAAAAAGAATAAGGAGAATCCCAGCTGGGAATAGATGAAGAGGTGCTTGAAAAGTTCTTCTGCAGGTTGATTTCCTGAAAGTTTAAGTTTCCAGACAAGCCATAATGAAAGTCCCCAACCGATTAAATGTAGCGCTTTAATGACTGCCGAAGTAGCTACTAATTGATCACTTTGTTCCACTTTTTCTCCAATAGAAATCCATCCAAAAACCCCAAGAGGCAAGAGTAGAAATAAGGGCGAGAAGGCGGGGAATGGGAATCTCAACTCTCCCTGTAAATCCAATAAAATGCAAAAAATGGATCCAATATATAGTACCGATATGATGCTGATTTGTACGGCTATGTTCAGATTTAAATTACGATTTGCTCTACTTAGCAAGATGTAAATACCCGAAAGAATTCCGTGTCCATTCCAAAAAAACCAAGCAAGTGCAAGGCAAAACCCAATCGTTAAAGAATGCTCGGCTAGGTGAATCTCGGGACTTGTGATTGGGCTTAGCGTGATCAGCAGGGCTAAAGCTGAGAATGTCGCAGCAAAGGATATAAGCCATTTAATCACCAAATGGAGTCTTTGTCCCCAAAGATGAAAGTATATCAAAGGAATCAGCGTGGCACTCAAAAGAATAATCAAGGGGTAATTGGCACTCTGGCCTCCAATATTTAGTCCATTGAAATCGCTAAAAGTGAGTAACACAATCCAAAGGATACCTCCGACGATGAAATATGCTTTTTTGAATTCTGTCATTAATGTCAGCACAGAAACAGCAGCAAGCCAGACGATGCCAGCATAGATGTACGATTCTATCAGGTGAATCTCGGGAGGCAGTGCCTTGAATTCTTGGAAAACCAAGAAATTGTCAACTTGAATAGGAAAGGAAATTGGGCCAATCTGAACCCAGTCAAAAGGGATTGGGATGCTGTCTAGAAATGATGCCGCCTGAATATTGATATAGGGCTGAGGATCGAAGATCAGGTAATACAGTGCAAAAAGCCCTCCTGAAATGATAAATAGGAGGGCTAAAATTTTAAAAAGAGTTGAGGTATTCAATGTGTTTTTCAAGTTCGTTACTCCATTACTTTCGGTACACGGAAGTAGTCTGAGTCTTTCTTTGGTGCGTTTTTCATTCCAGATTCATGGTCGAGCTGATGTCCGATTTTATCCTCCCGCATGTCATTCACTTCAGAGGACATCGTAGTCAGTGGCTCTATATTCTCGGTGTCTATTTCATTCAATTTCTCTACCCAATTAAGGATTTGGCTCATGTCTGACGACATTTTCTCAGCACTGCTTTCGTCAAATTCTAGCCTTGCTAAGTGAGCAATTTTCTTGATTGAGTTAGTATCTATTTTCATCAGTTTATATTTTGATTTTTCTCTAAGTGAGATGTTTTCGTTATGCTCGATTTCATGATTTTGAATTATCTAGGTTGAGTTGATTTTGAATAACCTGAAAACATTTTTCTTTCAGCGCTTTTTCAGAATCATAAGCTTCAGGAAGTAATGGCTCGTGGAGAACCATTTTTGCAGATCTCCAGTGAAACAAAAACTTTCCGTCGTCGGGCAAAATTAGATGATTATAGGATAAAGTGACAGGGATGATCGGGATTTGTTTCTCTTTGGCCAATCGGAAAGCTCCATTCTTGAATGGAATCATCTCAGGTGGATTTTGAGTGAAGATTCCCCCTTCGGGAAATATGATCACCGAACTTCCGGTTGCAAGCGCTTGGTGAGTTCGCGTCATAGTTTCAGCCCTGCTTCTCAATCTGTCCCTGTCCACGGCGATGTGGAGTTCCTTGAAATAATACCCGAAAAGTGGTGCTTTGCGAATTGAAGCTTTTCCCACGAAAAGCACTTCACCGGGAATAAATCCCATCATGGCAATATCTAGGTAGCTAAAGTGGTTTGCCAGGAAAATATATGGTTTGTTCTTTTCTATCTTTTTACTTTTTTGAATCTTCACAGGAAGGAAAATGCAGGTGAAATATCCTCTGGCCCAGTAACGATTGATTTTCCGTCCAAATTTTTTCCAGCCGGGAATCCAAATGCAAATCAGTATAAACGGAAAAATGAGCAAAAAGCTCAGAACGAAAATCACTGCGGCATAAATTGAATACAGCCTAGAAAGCAGATTACGCATGGTTGATCATGTGATTTGCCGCCTTGGAGTAATAGTCCATCATAGCTTCACGAATATTCGGTTCTATCGGAAGCTGATCCAAAGCCACGAGCATTGCATTCATCCAGTGATCTCTCATCTCTGTATTGATTTCCCATTTGGCATGACGCATTCTCAATCGTGGATGACCTCGCTGCTCTGAATAAGATTCGGGACCTCCAAATACCTGAAGTAAAAAAAGAAATAATCGTTGCTCAGCAGGAGCCAAATCATCTGGATAAAGTGTATTAAGCGCTTCATTTTTCGCAACTTCCTGATAGAAATACTTGGTAAGTAATCGGATTTGTTCTTCGCCGATCAGGTCATATATCGTCTGAGAAGTATTCATGTCGCAAACTTACCAATTTCTATCAAGCCTCCCATTTTTTCACTTTCAGGGAAGTACCTTCAGTGGAAATGACGATAATATTTTCACCCTGATCAATAAATTCTCCTCTGGAATAAGCATCATAGACATCTCCGTCTATCTCTATTTTACCGCTAGGTCTGAGGCGTGAGTGAACTATTCCAGTTTTGCCTTTGAGCGTATCTGCATAAATAGAAGAAGTATAACCTTCGCTTCGCTGCTGTGTAGTGGCGAGTGTGATAGTTTTGAATGCGCCCCACTCATTTACTTTTGGCGTAAGCCAAAACACTAAGCCAACTGAGGCAATTGAAGCCAATATTACCGTAAGTAAAGCTCCAAATAAATCAGCTGCTGGCACAAAATCAAAGTTGAAATTCTGATTTGGAATCATGCCAAGAACCAAGCCCGTCAAAACCCCAATGATCCCCAGAACTCCGAAAATCCCAAAACCAGGTATGACAAAAAGCTCTACAGCCAACAAAATCACTCCTATGATAAATACCAGAATTTCCCAGTTCTCTGCAAGTCCATTGAGATAGTAGGGAGTGAAATAAAGTAATACAGCTACCATAGAGGCGAGAATTGGAAAGCCAATACCAGGCGTCTGCAATTCAAAATATAACCCTCCGATAATGATCAGAATCAAAAATCCGCTAATAGCGGGACTTAAGAAAAATGCGATTATTGTCTCTGACATGCCAGTTTCATAGGTGATTATCTCAGCATCAGCAAGATTTTGAGCGGCAAGGATATCCTTTATAGAATCATATTGGCCGTCACAGAAACCGTATTTTATAGCTTCAGACACGGAAAATGTAATCACTGAGCCAGCTTTAGAGATTCCCTCAATCTCGATTTTCTCATCTACCATCGCTTCTGCGATTTTGGGATCACGACCTTTTGCTTCAGCGGTGCTTCTCATCATTGAACGCATGTATGACTGATATTTGTCCGGTGCTGCGGCTCCGTCCGTACCATTTACTACGGTGGCAGCACCGATACTCGCACCCGGCGCCATATAGATACTATCTGTAGCAATGGAAATCAACGCGCCAGCAGAAGCAGCGTCTTTATTAATAAAAACATAAATAGGAATAGCTGAATTGAGGATCAACGTCCTGATTTCATCTGCGTCATTTACCGCACCACCATAGGTATCCATATCAATAATAATTAGATCCGCCTCTTCTTTTTCGGCCTCTTCCAGCGCTAGCTTCACTCGACGGGTCATAGCGGGATCAATATTTGTATCGATCTTAAAGGTGAAAACTTTCTTATCAATACCAGTATCCGTTTGGGCTAGAACAAGTTGTGAAGAAAGTAGAAGGAGGATGAGTAAAGAGCTGAAATAGATTTTCATTGTAGCAAGGCATGTTCGATTGATAAAAGATACGAAATACGTATAGAAACAGATACTTTTCTTTGGCTAGCTGAGATTTGTTGATGTATTTCCCTATGTTAAATTCCAATTCTGGGACTATTATCTGATCTTTGTTCAGAATACAGGATCTTGATCAGCCCATTTCTTTTCTAGCATAATTCTTGCGCCTCTCGACTTTGGAAATTAATCTTGTATTTCTAATTCGTTTACTCCCAACTCAGTATATCCCTATGAATGATAGATCACAGTTTTTCTGGTCCTTTCTTCTTCTTTTTTCACTTTCTTACTCATTATCAGTGGCTTCCGAGCTTACTTCTATCGATTCGGTGGGAGTTCAGCGCATAGGCGATCAGTCCTACATTTTACATGAAGTGGATGCCAAGGAGACGCTTTTCGGGATTTCGCGTCGGTATAAATCAGCAGTAAGCGAAATTGTCGATGCAAACCCTGTTCTAAAGCAAGGATTGAAAATCGGACAAACAATCAAAGTGCCGTTTGTCTCAATGGCTGAACTTCCTGCAGGCTCAGTTTTGCATAATGTTGTTCCTGGTGAAACGCTTTTCTCCATTTCCAAAAAGTATGGGGTGCCTGTAGAAAGTGTGATGAATGACAATGGTCTAAAGGGAAATGACCTAAGTGTAGGACAATCTTTAATAATTGAACCAGCTGTTCCTATAGCAGTGGAAAAAGAACCAGTTGTTGCGATTGCTAAAACAACAGAAGTAACTAAGGCGGAAACAAAGACGAAAGAAAAGCCAGCAAAGAAAACTGAAGAAGCTACTAAAATAAAAGAGAAAATTGAGTCGTCACCAAAATCGGAAGCGATCAGAACAGCAAATCCTCAGGCGGCTGTAGAAACTAGTAACCCAATGGTTCCAGGAGACTGGAGATCACATAGCGTGCAAACGGGAGAGACACTTTTTTCCATCGCCAGTCAATATTCAGCTCGAGTAGAAGATCTGATTACTTGGAATGCGTTGACTTCAAATAATTTGCAGCAGGGTCAAATCCTCAAGGTAGGTCGTGGAGCCATGCAAGAGTCAACAGTGCCAGTAATTGGTACGCCAAGAGTCGTCTCTAGTGTAGATGAAATGATGATAGAGCCTACAGATTCTAATACTTCTGGTGGCTTTAAAAATATTAAAGAAACTGGCCAAGCAGAGCTGATCGAGGGCACTGGTGGTCATAAGAAATACTTGGTTCTTCACAGAACTGCTCCAGTGGGAACAATCATGCGCGTTAAAAATGAGGAGAATGATGTGACGATTTTTGCTAGAGTGGTTGGTACACTTCCCGAAACTGGTGATAACAGCAAATTGGTGATCAAGCTTTCTCAGGCAGCCTTTGATCAGCTTAAAGCTGTGAATGGACGATTCCCTGTAGAAGTGATGTATTAAAAGGAGCCGAAAGACAGAAGATCGAAGTTGCTTCAGAGTTAAAGTTCATCAAATCAAATGATGGGTTCGTTACTAAATTATAAGCATAATGAGTAGTAGATATATTGGAGACCGTCAGAAATGGCGGTCTTTTTTCGTTCTGAACCTATAGTTTCATCTTTAGGTTTTAAGAGGGGATTTTGATTTCCTCAAGGCCACTGCTAATTTTGCGTTCGCACTATGAATAAAGTCCAACTCATATTCCATCACATTTTCCGATTCATTTGGAATCTGATTTTTGTAATTTCTTATCCGATTTTAGCAAGTTTTGGTGTGCTCTTAATTGGCGTGACCTATGTATTTTCTTTGCTTTCAAGATTCCTGAATAGGTTTCGATCAGAAGGCAAGAAGGTAGTTTTGAAAGAGTCAGAATGGGAAGACTTGCCTTTTTCAGCGGATTTGTTGGAGGCCAAATTGATCAAACAAATAGTTTTTGGGCCTTCCGGATTCAAGTTTAGGAGAAAAGATGGTGTGCCTTCTGTCCTTTCAGATTTTGTTTTTGGCGAAAAAGTCCGTGTGCTTGAAGAAGGTTTTATTCTGGAAAAGTGGAATAGTACAGAGCCTAAAGATCTCCCTGATTTTGATATTTGTTTATATGATCCAGATCAAGATTCTCTTCGGTCGCTTACGAATATCAAATGCTTTGATTGGCACGTGTCCGAAAAAGTAGATAATGAGCTTTCCTTCAAATGGTTTGATGGGACTCAAGGAGGAGAGGTTAAAGTCACTCTTTGATGCATAATCTAAAGGAATTTTTAGACGAAAAAGTTGAGCTTTACAATCGTCCAGGGTTTATAACACTCGACCCTATTTCGATTCCTCACCGATTTTTCAAGAAGGAAGATATAGAGATTTCAGGTTTTATTGCAGCTATTTTGGCTTGGGGTCAGCGCAAGACAATCATTAATAAATGCATAGAATTGTTTCAGATGATGGACAATTCACCGCATGATTTTTTGTTGAATCATCAGGAAGAAGATCTTAAGCCTTTTCTAAATTTCAAACATAGAACTTTCAATGACGTGGATACATTGTATTTTATCCACTTTTTAAGTTGGTTCTATAAAGAGCATAGCTCTCTTGAAGAAGCTTTTCTACTTGGTCAAACAGGCGAGGTAGATGCGATGGGATCTATTCTGACCAAGTTTCAGGAATTCTTTTTTTCCTTGTCTGATTCTCCATATCGTACGCGCAAGCATATCGCAACGCCAAGCCGAAAGTCGGCCTGCAAGCGTATAAATATGTATCTGCGCTGGATGGTACGAGATGATAATATGGGCGTTGATTTTGGGCTTTGGAAGAAAATATCGCCTTCTCAGTTGATTTGCCCTTGTGATCTTCACGTAGATCGAGTGGGAAGGAAGCTTGGAATGATTACCAGAAAGCAAACGGATTGGCTTACAGCTCTGGAATTGACCCAGAAACTCCGTGAATTTGATGCAAACGATCCTGTCAAATACGACTTTGCACTTTTTGGACTAGGAGTAGAAGAGAAGTTTTGAGAATCTAATGACTAGAGGAGCAAGTACTTTGATGTATGCAGCAGAAGGTGACTATTAGAGTGCTTTTATTGAAGGGTCATTGACTATTACAGGAACTTTCAGTGGCCGATATCTTCAAAATATGGCATCTCCAGCAAGGCGGTTGATAATTTCAACAACCGTTCTCCCAATCTTACAAAGTCTGAAAAACACTTTCTTTGACCTTATGAACCTTATTATTGTTCCAGAAATAAATATGAAAGGAAATGGTTTTTGTTATTAGTTTGCTTTTTCTTGTTACTGGAATCCTTTTATTGAGGAATCAAAAGGGTAGCTAACAAAAAGAGGGTTTTTTGTAGATAGGTTTCTAATTCAGAGTCATGGAATATATGCTTATAGGTTCTGGGGATATTCTCAAAATACGGGAATTAATACTGTTGTTTAGTTAAAAAAAAAGTCCTAATTAAGAAGCTTTTGTTTTATAAAGCAGCGATACTTTTGAGTTTGGCCGCCCCGTCTGAGCGTAGAATGTGCATTGGGCTAGTGTAGGTTGCAACTACACCTAACGATACCTTTGAATTTATAATTCAGGTTTTTGGCACTAATTTCATTATATGGGAGATGCTTATCAGATCAGAGATCAAGAGATGTCCTATTTCTTAACCTTTCAAGTGGTACGTTGGGCAGAAGTTTTTACGAGAAAATTTTACCGAGATTTTATTTTAGAAACTTGATCTATTCCAGAAAAGAAAAAGGCTTGTGTATGTATGGCTATGTGATCATGAGTAATCATATTCACCTAATTGTCCAGCAAAAAGATGGAAAACTATCCGATTGGGTTAGGGATTTCAACAAGTTAACCAGTAAGAAATTGCTGAAAATGAGTCTTGAAAATCCTCAGGAAAGGAGAATATAATGGCTAAAGATGGTCTTTGAATACCAAGCCAAATTCAATAAGCGGGCTGAGGATATGCAGTTTTGGACGCATGAAAATCATGCTATTGAATTGTTCCGACCGCAGATGATCGAAAGTCGAATGAACTATATTCATGAAAATCCAGGGACGGCTGGCATTGTTGAAAAGCCTGAAGATTTTCTTTATTCAAGTGCTAGGAATTATTCAGGATTGAAAGACTCAATTGAGGTGAATTATTGGTGATTTTCAAGTAGTTTCCAATAGTAAATTGATAAGCAAAGAAAGGTGTACTTACACCCATCCTCAGTGTAGTATAGGCATTATTTGCAATGGAGCGTTGACTAGGTTTAGATTGTATCTACACCTTTCTATAAAAAAGAATTCTAACTCATATTGCATAGAGTTTTAATAGTATGATTAGATTATCAGAGATATCTTTTAGAGGTAGGGCATAGTTGTGTTTTATTTGACAAAAAATTATGAGTAAAGAGGCTTTTTTTTTTATGCTATCATCCTATTTTTTGAAAGCTCAAAACTTACCAAGTAGCTTAAATTCAAAGCTTCCTAAGCCTTCGATATCAAATTCTATTTCTACTCTACCTTCCAAACCTGAAATACCCTATCTGGAAGAACTCAAACAGATCCAAACACTGAAGAAATCTTACGATTCGCTTCGGAAAGAACTTAAAGACTTTAAAGATATCACAACTGACAGTACCCAGCGTGACAGCCTGTTTACCCTTGCAAAAGAAAGAAGCAAAACAGTGCTGGAACAGGAAAGTAAAACCTGATTGAGAGTGAGGATATTCCCGGAGAAGAAATCAAGAGTGCTGCAAAAGAACCTTGGATAGAGTAAGTGATTATAAAAGCCAAGTTTGAAAAGATCCGTGAAGTTTCAGACTTAGAATCTCTAATTGATCAGAACGAAGAAAACCTCAAAGCTTTAACGAACGAATAGATCATGCCCGAGGTGGAGAATTTAAGAATATTTGACTTTTGGTAGACCAAAAGTATATCACCTACCTTCTATATCGGATCTACTTTTCATGTACAAACAAGTTGAGAGCTATATGACAACAACCTCAAAAATAAGGATAAAGAACCATTCAGTTTTTAATAAGTGAGACTTGCCGTATTCTTTTAGATTTTTAGGGAGACGGTCATCATTGCAATTGGATAAAATTTAGATTGATTGAAAAACATGAGATTTACAATTTTATCGCTATCGTTCTTGAGAAGAATAGATACGGTTGCTATACTAAAACCCAAAAGCAATATATAGCTGAAGCATTTAAGATAGAAAGAAAATGAAGGAAGAATGGAATCTTAACAATTAATGCTAAAAAGAAAGATTAGGTTGAGTAACTAATTAAAAACTTTTATTTATAGCCTTCATTAACGGGGAAGCTATTTTTATCACTTCCAATAAATATAGTTATTAGATAACTATCAAAATTAAGTACATTAGAATCAATCCATTACTATAAGTTAACAAACTGCCACTATGCCAATATACATGGATAGACATGATGTTTCTGAATCTGTTACAGCAGAACATGTTGCACAATTGCACAAGGAAGATCTGAAAATTCAGGATACTTTTGGCTGCAGGGGCCTAACGTATTGGTTTGATGATAGAAGAAAAACTGCTTTTTGTCTGGTTGAAGCACCAAATGAACAGGCAATAAGGGATATGCATGACAAGGCGCATGGACAGATACCCCACAGTATCATAGAAGTAGATGCCGGAATCGTAGAATCATTTTTAGGAAGAATTGAAGACCCGAAAAAAAACCAAGACAGTACATTAAATAGTATAGACGATCCTGCTTTCAGAACGATCATGGTAATAGCAAAGGAATCATCGCGCTCAGAATATAGTAACGTTCATCAATCAACCGATTTATTAACAGCGTATTTTGAAGCTATTCATTATGTACTTAAAACTAATGATGGAAGAGTGGTGAAAGAAACTAAAGATCTTTTTATCGTATCATTTAAATCAGTCTCAAAAGCAGTTAAAGCATCCCTGGAAATAAAATCAAAATCTCATGAGTCGCAATTTGATACTATCTCTTTAAAAATTGGGCTGAGTGCAGGCGTTCCGGTAACAGAAAAAAAATCAATTTTTGAAGACACAATAAATCTGGCAGAACGGATTTGTGCTATTATACCTGGAGAAATTATAGTCTCGGCAGAAGTTGCAGATCTTTCGGGTAGCGATAATTTAAATACATTTAGCAAAGCTCAGAACATTGTGATTTTGAAGCCTGATGAAGAACATTTTATAACCCAGCTGATGGATTTTATAGATTCAACTTGGGGAGATTCAACTTTGAAAGTTGATGACTTCAGTAAGCCATCGGGATTGAGCAAATCTCAACTCTATCGTAAATTAAAAATACTCACGGGTAAATCACCCAATACTTTCTTAAAGGACTACCGTTTAAAAAAAGCCCTAGCATTACTCAATAAAAACACGGGCAATGTTTCAGAGATTGCATTTGAAACTGGCTTTACCAGTCCTTCTTATTTTTCAAAGTGCTTTCATAAAAAATATGGACATTCTCCATCGGAATATATACCAGCCAATGCCTAATCAGCTTCTTTTTATATGGTAGTACGGAGTATGCTAGAAACCAAATTAAATTTCCTTCCCTATCGATAAAAACCTACTTCGGTGGCCGAGCGAAGTCAAGGCCATTTGGTAAAGACTGACTACTGGTAGAAAAGCGTATACACGTACTTTTTAATCTGTATATCCGCTTTTCTGCAAGTAAAAGACAAAATCAAGAGAGAATTTGGTGATCCCGATAGCCATCGGGACTAGCAAAGGCGCCACTTCGGTCTTCCGTCATCGGTCTTCCAGCCCGATAAGCAAAGAAAATAAGACTAGTCGCATCATTGCGGATAATCATACTTTTTAACATGCAGTTGAACCAAAATTACAAACCTTTGAATTAAATGTGACAGCCATTGGCTGCTCTAGCTTATACATTTGAGTTTATTAATAACTTTTAAATAAACTACTATGAGCTTGAACAAAAGTCTTTTTGAAAACCTAGGAGGTACCGTGGGCATCACTGCCATTGTGGATGACGTGGTAGAGGCACACATGAATAACCCTGCCATCAATGCACGGTTTTTACCTTATAAAGATGAGCCTGAACGTCTGGCTGTAATCAAGAAACACACGGTTGATTTTTTCAGTGCCGGAAGTGGCGGACCGGTCACTTACACTGGAAGAGACATGCCCACGGCACACCGAGAAATGAACATCACTGCGGCAGAATACCAGCACACGGTGGATGATATCATGTATGTTTTAAACAAACATAAAATTGATGAACAATCTCAGGTCAATGTGCAGGCTATCCTGAGTTCATTAAAAGATTCAATTATGGGTAAATAGTTATTAGCAACCTTTAAAATAGAAATTATGACAACCTTAATAAAAGATCTTGATGCTGCTGTTATTGAAAAATTCGCAACTCTGATAAGGGGTACAATAATACTGCCTGCTGACAAAGCATATGATGATACTCGTAAAGTATTCAATGCCATGATTGATAAACATCCGGGTATGATTGTAAAATGTGTGGATGTTGCGGATGTAATGCACGCTGTAAATTTTGGAAGAGACAACAATTTACTGGTTGCAGTGCGGGGCGGCGGGCATAATGGAGGAGGCTTGGGTCTTTGTGAGAATGGTTTGGTGATAGACCTTTCGGGTATCAAATTCGTGTCGGTGAACCAGAAGAATAATACCGTGAAAGTTGGTGGTGGAAATCTTTGGGGTGAAATAGATCATGCCACCAATCCATTTGGATTGGCTGTGCCCTCCGGTATCATTTCTACTACGGGAGTAGGCGGTTTAACACTAGGCGGAGGGGTAGGCTATTTATCAAGAAAGTACGGACTCACCATTGACAATCTACTGGAAGCTGATATGGTGCTGGCCGACGGTTCATTCGTTACGGTAAATGCTAAAGAAAATGTAGATCTGTTTTGGGCCATCCGTGGGGGTGGTGGGAATTTCGGAATTGTAACCTCTTTTACTTTCCAGGCTCATCCTGTTAAGAATGTATATGGCGGCCCTACATTATGGCCTATTGAGCAAACCAAGGAGATTATGGTCTGGTACAACAAATTCATTCAGGATGCACCGGACGAATTAAATGGGTTTATTGCTACCATGATTATACCAGGACCTCCTTTTCCTGAAGCCCTGCATAACAAACAATTTTGTGGTATAATATGGTGTTACGTAGGTGATGAAAAGAAAGCCGAAGAACTCTTCAAGCCAATAATGGACCTGAATCCGGTATTTGCGCATGTGGGTACAATGCCCTATCCTGCTATACAATCCATGTTTGACGGATTGCTACCTCCGGGGCTGCAATGGTACTGGAGAGCAGATTTCTTTGATGACCTCGGAGCCGATGCAAGTGCAAAACATCTGGAGTTCGGTTCAAAAATCCCAACCCCACTATCCCAAATGCACATGTATCCGATTAGTGGTGCAGCAAGCCGGGTAGCTAAAGATGCAACGCCTTGGGCTTATAGAGATGCAAAGTATGCCGGAGTCATAGTTGGCGTGGATCCAGATCCTGCCAATGCAGAAAAAATTACCGCCTGGTGTAAAGATTACTGGAATGCACCTTCTCTTATTAAGCCGAACCAGATTATATCATGGGCACTATAAAAAATATCCATTCTATGCGTTTTTGGTCGGATAAATACATGAAATTATATGGTCACCTCTTTCATCTGTAATCTTTCCGGTACTCCAACATCCAAATCCTATTGCCAAAAAATGTCTACCCCAATTTCTTTTTTTAAGTTCAGGAAATTCCATTTGTAATTTTCTTGATGAACGACCCTACATTAACTTTACTCGATTACTAATATTTTGGGAGGGGATATTCAAAGCGCATATGAATATGGTCTATTAAGACAACTCTTTTTAAGATTTGAACTCCTTCCGCTTCACAAATCTGTATCAAAAGGGTTCTACATCTTGTTTTAACATTACCTTCTAGTACAGCATACCTGTATTTTGTAGCCCAAAAAATATCAACGGTTAATCTTGAAACTGTATGTCAATTTGTTCTTTAAAAATCTATAAAACAAATGTAATTCGTTTTTAGAAGAAAAAGCGAAATGCACTAAAGTGCATAGTTTTAACTATTTCTGGGATCAATAAAAAGAGGGCGATATAAAGATGTTAAAATGTAGAACTTTGGTCTTTTAACCATAATTCGCTCTTTGCTTAAGAGACAGAAATACATATAAAACAATCAATTTTAGCAAATAATTATAATTAATTGGTTGTCGGAATGGACTCAACAATAGTACAGTAATAAATGTATTTCACTTTTGAGGAGTAACAGGATTTTTACACCTTGAATAATCAGATCTTAACATCAAAGCAACAAAGAATGGTGGGCCTCTACTTTTTAGTATGGATCAGCATTTTATATATTATGTCGTTATTATAACAAAAAATGTCTGATTTGTGCATAATATGCGGGTTCGATAATGGATAGATTTACAATTAAAAAAAAACCCAAAAAACCATTATGAAAAAAATCTTTATCAATCAGTTTTGGGGCAAGTCAATGATTCTTGCACTATACATAGGCATTCAGGTGCTTTCACCGAATTTGACGATGGCTATGGAATCGAATAAGTTGGACATTATCGTTCGGGGTACTGTCAAAGACAATAATAAGCAACCGCTACCCGGAGTCACTGTTGTGTTACAGGGAAGTACTGTGGGAACTGTGACGGATGGAGATGGATCTTACCAATTGAATGTACCGGAAAATGCCACACTGTCCTTTTCATTTATCGGATTTATCAGTCAAAGTATTGCGATCAGAAACAGAAGCATGATAGACGTGGTTTTGGAGGAGGACTTGAAGAGTCTCGACGAGGTAGTTGTAGTCGGGTATGGTACGCAAAAGAAGGCAAATTTAACCGGTTCCGTAGCGACCATCGCATCCAATGAAATCATCAAGCGTCCCGGAACCAACGTAGCAAATTTATTGCAGGGAAAACTAGCGGGAGTGCAGGTTTCATCGCACTCCGGCAAACCGGGAAGCGAAAACAACACCATTCGCATTAGGGGGCTAGGTACCTTCAGTGCTGCGGGAAGTGATCCGCTTGTTTTGATTAACGGCATCGCCGGAGATATGACCACCTTGGATCCAAACGATGTGGAATCCATTTCGGTGCTGAAGGATGCTGCATCCAGTGCCATTTATGGTGCCCGGGCTGCAAACGGCGTTATATTGATCACTACCAAGAAAGGAAAAGCCGGAGAAATGTCCATTGACATCCATAGCAACGTACAAGTACAGCAAGCCACCCGATTGCCAAATTTGTTGACCAATTCGGCTGATTACATGATGTATTGGAACCAAGGCAGAGAACGCTCCGGGCAGAAACCTTATTTTACTCAGTCAGAGATTGATGCTTTCAGAAACAATACCAATGATCCCGTAAACTATCCCAATTTTAATTGGATTGACCATTCCTTCCGGACATCGGTAGCCCACAATCAGTCCATCAATATAGGAGGGGGAAATGAAAAGACCACCTTTAATGTTTCATTGGGCTATTTTGACCAACCAGGGATTACAAGTCTGTATGAGTTCCAAAAATTAAATTCTCGGGTAGTTATTGAGTCGCAAGTGAAAGATTGGTTCAAACTTGGCGGAGATATCCAATTTGTAAGTCAGAACATCCAACGGAGTAACTGGGATAATGGCGATGTAGATTATCAGATATTGGCGATTTATGGGGCAGCCCCCAACTATACTCCGACAATGACTTTACCCGATGGTTCCCAGGGATATGTGGCCCGCTATAGCTCTGCAATTGGAGAGTGGACCGTTCGTAATCCCGATGCCCAAAATGCCAGCGGCGTTCAAACAGATATACGGTATAATGTACTTCCACAACTTTATGCGGAAATCAAACCTCTGAAAAACTTGACTTGGTTTACAAAGGGAGCCATCAATTACAGTACCAGAGCAAATAAGAACCATGAAATTCCAGTGAATAATTATTTTTTCAACAACGGGGCTTTTGCCCACAACAATTCCACCTGGCAACTTGGCGTAAGGGAAGACTGGGGCACACAGATGTTGTCCACCTTTTATTCCACACTGAATTATCAAAAACAATTCAATTCCATCCACGATGTAAATATTCTGGGAGGATACAACCAAGAATATAACCTGGACCGATCGTTGGGAGGTTCCAAGGTCTTTTTTCCGACAAATGAATTGAAAGAATTAGATGCCGGTGCGCCGCTTAATCAAAGTACGAGAGGAAGTTCCGGTGAATGGGCCATTCAATCACTTTTCATGCGTGCAATGTATGGATTCAAGGGAAAATACCTCTTTGAAGCCAATGCCCGGTATGACGGCACTTCACGAATTGCAGCTGATACCCGCTGGGGATTTTTCCCATCAGTATCCGCAGGATGGAGGATTTCCCAGGAGCCGTTCCTGATGCAGAGTACATGGATGGATAATTTGAAAATAAGGGCTTCCTGGGGACAATTAGGAAATCAAAACATCGGATTGTATCCTTATCAGGAATTATTATCTACCACCTCCTATGCCTTTTCTACAACCTTTCCGGGAGCCATTATGAACCGAATGGTTGATCCTAGACTAAGATGGGAAACCACCACCATGGCAGATATTGGCTTCGACTTAAGTGTCAAAGAAGGCCTGTTGAATGTTACCTTTGACTGGTTTGATAAAGTGACTGATGATATCCTTTTTAATATACCTATACCAGCAAGTATCGGTTTGAGTTCCCCCACCGTTAATTACGGCAAGATGAGAAACAGGGGATATGAGATAGAATTAGGCTCCACCAAGCAGATTGGAGAACTGACGTTAAATGTCAGTTTAAACTTCTCTACTTATAAGAATGAAGTGATGAACATTTTAGCTCCAATCTACGGAAACTTTACCGTCCAGGAAGGGCTTCCTTTCAATTCCCATTTTATGACAGAGTGGACGGGTATTTTCCAAAATGAGCAAGAGATTGCGGAAGGTCCCAAACACCCTTTTAACCCTAAGCCGGGAGATTTGAAATTTAAAGACCAAAATGACGATGGGGTAATCAACTCCCTAGACAGGGTGGTGATGGACGGAGCTTACCCGGATTTTATCTACGGCGGTACGATCAATTTGGCCTGGAGAAATTTTGATATCAATGCGTTCTTTCAAGGTGTCGAAGGAATCAAACAAAGTACCCAAGGCCTATCCTGGGGTTTGGTTCCATACATACAGGGATCACCACCTACAGTGGACTTTATCAACAACATGTGGACCGGAGAAGGGTCTACCAACTTGCATCCTGCCATGTACATATCTGGCTATGCGCCTGTAACGGGTACCAGAAACTCCTACTGGTTATTGGATGCGTCCTACCTGAGATTAAAGAACGTTGCTCTGGGATATAATCTCCCACGGGTAATTGCCCAGCGGATTGGGTTAAAGAATGCCCGGATATATGTTTCCGGAGATAACCTCCTGACCTTTACCAAATGGCCAGGTTCTGACCCTGAAAGAGCTAACACTCAGTGGTTTCAAGCTTATCCACAAATTACCTCTTACACCATGGGCATCAAAGTAAGCCTATAATCATGGCTTTTTCCAACCAAAAATTTTGAAAAACAATGAAACAGATAGATAGAATCAAGCAATATATAGCTCGACCTCACCTCTTAATAGGTGCCCTTTTATTAGCATTGGTGTCTTGTAATGATTTTCTAGATAAAGATCCGACATCGCAGATTTCGGGTCCGACATTTTGGAAAACCCAAAAAGATGCGGAATTGGCATTAGCGGGGGTTTACTCCCGGCTAAATGTGAATACCTTTAACTTCGAAGGGGTGTATTCCTTGGACATTATGGCAGGAGATGCAAATGAAGGCGCACAAAGCCTAGGCGCAAGTTCTACAGGGTCATTTGCCTTGGGCAATATGGAAGCTGTCTCCGGGGGATTATTGAGTAATATTTATGTTCAATGCTACCAGGGAGTAGG
>Ga0105055_10004972_pt1 | contig 19032 bp, 15 predicted proteins | sample BON03_FD_78090 | JGI IMG/M metagenome (GOLD analysis project Ga0105055, IMG submission 78090) | Freshwater microbial communities from Lake Bonney liftoff mats and glacier meltwater in Antarctica - BON-03 | ecosystem: Environmental > Aquatic > Freshwater > Ice > Glacier meltwater | place: Lake...
GATGAGAGTAGTGATGAGAGTGGCGATGAGGTTTTGCCAGATACTGGGCCGATCGTGCGTCAGCAACTAACGCTTTCCACGTTTGTAGCGAGGCGATGATGAGCCGCAGCGCGGCGCGTTACCCAGCTGTCGCGCTTGTCGGGGGACTGACGCTGGTAGAGCTACTGGTATCCCTGGCGCTTGGTGTGCTGCTCAGTGCCGGTATGGTCAGTGCCTACCTCGGTGCCAAGCGCAATCTGTTCTACGAAGACCAAATAGCGCGCATGCAGGAAAACGGACGCTATGCCATGCGGTTGCTGTCGCGGGAACTGGCAATGTCGGGCTTTTATGGTGGCCTGCCTGCAGGAACCAGGGCGTTGCCGGTTCCGGTCAGCGCTGATTGCAGCGCTGGAAATTGGGCGCTGGACAGCAGCCAACCAATGGATCTGGTGAATGATTATGCAGGGCAATCGCCGCCTATGTCGGTGCATCTCGTCACACTGACCTGCCTTGATCATAGCGCTATCGCGCCGGAGACAGACCTTCTTGCGCTTAAACGCACCGCTGCTGATGCGAGTCTGGATCATGGGGTGCCCGCCGCAAACATGAGCGCTTCGACGGTAGAGCGTTGGTACCTGCGCGCGGACTCTGACAATCGGCCTGAGTGGGTAAAGCTGAGGGCAGCGGACTTATACGACCCCGGGAACACATTGCCATCACTGAGCTACTGGGAAGCGGTAAGCAAGGTCTTTTTTGTCCGCGCGTATGCCAATGACAAGGATGATGGTATCCCCAGCCTTTGCATGGAGACATTGGCAGGGGCCGCAATGACATCGCGCTGCCTGGTGGAAGGGGTAGAGAATTTGCAATTGGAATTTGGTATTGATGCCGACGACGATGGCGTTCCGAACCAGTACACGGCAGCTCCTACGGCGACGGAGATGCAGCAGACCGTCGCTGTGAGAATCCATCTGTTGTTGCGCAGCATCAGTAAGCTGACCGGTCATCACGACGATAAGTCATACCATCTCGGACAAAAGGTTCTAGCTGCAAGGGGCGATGCTTACCTGCGTCGCGTCCTAAGTGCCACCGTCCTTCTGCGCAACCATACAGCTGCAGGCGGGTAATGCGTGCCGAGTTCGGGCCATTATTCACAAAGCGCGCTGCGATTACAGAGTCGGGGTGCCGCACTGCTGCTTGCATTGGTGTTCATGCTGATGTTGGCCATGATCGCAGCGACAGTGATGCAGACCGCGATACTGCAACTGCGCATGGCGGGTAACGATCAGTTTCTGGAAGAAGTGCTGCAAACGGCCCAGGCCATTGCTGACGAGCTCTCGCTCGATGCGGATAATTTCCCTCTATCAGGGCAGGTGGGTGACATTAACTGTCCGCAGCACTTGGAGAATCCCGAGTGCACACGAACCCAGCTGCAGATCCCGGAATCAGCAGACACAACAGAGAGTGTTGTACTGCAGTATCGGGTGACAAGGCGGGAGCCATTGGTGTGGAATGGCTTCCCAATCAGGGAGGCCCAGAGCGCGGTGTCGAGCAGTAGCAGCTTTGACGCAGCGCTGTTTGAAATTGATGTGCGTATCGATGGCAGTGCAGCGCGGCTGGGCAGTGCCCATGTGATTCAGGGCATTGTTGTAAGAGTGCCTGCGATTGATTAGTACGAAAGAAAGGGTGATGCCCTAAGCCCCAAAGTGGCACTTAGGCGGTGAATTGAATGATATAGGGTTGGGACTGTGCGAGGCAGGACGCCGAGCCCAAGCCGACATGGATGTATTTACGGCGGGTCCCAGCCCTATATCATTCAATTTATCGCCGACCCTGAAACACAAGACGGTGCCGTCCAGTGCGGGAGTTATGAACGATGAGATTATTAATCCTGTTGTCGCTGCTCTTGCCGTTTTTATCGGTAAATTCGACGCATGCAGATGATATAGAGGCCTATCTCTACAACGGCGCCGTGGATGGCGTGTATATACACGTTGTAATGGATACAGGAAATGCCGACGTTGACAGCGCACTGTGCACCTATCGCGTCGACTGCGGGCCGCCATTTATGACAGCTGCGGCCCACCAGCACCTTGGGGATATGTACCTTGATGGGCAAGCTGTTACCGCGCCGGGGGTATTCAAGGCGGTGTTGGCGGCAGTACTGGACAACCCGCTACTGGATAGTCTGCAGCTGTCATTGCTTATCTCCAATCATCATGACAACGTTGCGCAAAGCCACGGGCCAGGTGTCGGCGGTGGTACGGTTCTTCGTGGCTATCGGCGCCTGGAGCGGCAGCGCGAATCCTTTCTGACCACACTGAAGGCCGTTCCGGCATTGGCGTCGCCGATGTCTCATGCGTTTCAGCCTGTCGAGACCTACCTTGAGTGGCTACGCTATCTAAGAGGTACCAATGTGGCGCTAGGGCAGAATACAGAGGGAAACTTTGGTAGCCTGGCCCCGACAAGCGCTCCTGTCCCAAATTATGATCAGGCCATTATCGCCGACGGTAAATATCTCACACCTTTATCCGATGCCCAGGCATGTCCGCGGCTTTACTCGATTCTTTTCACACTCGGTTCGCCGTCCAGAGATGGCGATCTCGACGCGGAAATGTCGGCGGAGATCAATTCTCCAGGCATCGATACCTTTGCTGAAATTTTTCGCCACCTGCACGGCAACACGACCGATCTCTTGCCACAGATTGAAGCCGCTGTACCGCTGCTGAACACCTGGGTTGTGACAAGTCGAGGGCGTGCGGGTAATGCGGCCGAATACGCCCTGGCTGCTGGTAGTCGCCTGCTCTATGTGAACGAACCGGTCGAGCTTGAAGGACGTTTGACCCGTGCCCTTGTTGATATTGTGGCAGTGCCGGGCACTTCTCTCGATGCGACTTTTGTCAGGGATGGTTTCCATCGAGGAGCGATGCTGGATACGGTGCTGCTGCCATTTTTTTTGTCGCAGACCGGCGCCAACTGGCCCGGCAACCTGAAAAAATTGAAAATCAAAAGTTCCCCGGAGGGTGGGCCGGGTGGCAGTCTGAACGGTTTTTATGAGGTCATTGACGCGCACGGTAACGCGGCCTTTGAGCCGTCTGGTGATGATAAGGGGCGCTTGCGCTTTGAAGCACTAACGTTATGGACAGATGTCTTAACACTGCCCCCTGGCGGCGGCATAATACCCGACAATGCAGACGGTCCATTCGTGGTGCGCGGAGGCGCGGGGCAGAAGCTGGATGGGTTCGTACGTTACACCGGCGAGGCGCAAGAACCGGTGAGCTATTTTATTGGGGATGCCAACTCTGATGCCCCCGTTGATGGATACGGCCCGAGGCAACTTTTTTACGAGACCGAAGTTGGACTGCAACTAGCGCCACTCGACGCTACACCTTTGACCGCCAATGCGCTCGCTCCGCTGCTGAATGCCGACGCAAGCTTGAGTGAGGCGGCTGTGCTCAATCTGGTCCGATGGGCGAGAGGGCAGGATGTCGATAACGGAAAACCCACCGCGCGGGGCTGGTTGATGGGCCCGGTAATGCACTCACGGCCATTCGCTTTGAACTATGGCGCCACACCCGGTTACAGTGAAGAGAATCCTAATATCCGTGTCCTGTTCGGCAGCGGCGATGGCTTGTTTCACATCTTACAGAACACCGATACCGATGGCCGTGAGTCGGGTCGTGAAGTGTTTGGGTTCTATCCGCGAGAATCATTGGCGGCGACCCGCTGGCGCTATGACGACGTCAGTACCGCCTCGCCGCGGCATTATGGCGTAGACGGTGCGCCAGCAGTACTGCGAGTCGATCGCAATGCCGATGGCACCCTTGATCCAGCAGCCGGCGATGAGGCGCACGTCTACTTTGGCCTTCGTCGTGGCGGTGCTAGCTATTATGCGCTGGATATCAGCGACCCCAATGCAATGCCCAGCCTGTTGTGGAAAATCAGCCATACCGGCGCTGGCGATTTTGATGATCTGGGCTTGACGTTTTCTACGCCGGTAGTGGGCAAGGTGAACTACAGCGGTGTGCCGATGGATGTGGTGATCTTCGCCGGTGGCTATGACGGTGGCTGGACCGAGGACTTTACTGCCAGACGCGGTAAAGACCTTGGTTCCGCCGATGATTCCGTTGGAAATGCGATTTTCATCGTTAACGCGCGCACGGGTGAACTCGTCTGGAAGGCAGCAAGGGGCAATACGGGGGGCCGCTCTAATACCCGATATTTGCATGCAGGACTGGTAGACAGCATACCCTCCACTGTGTCTGTCCTGCGCACACCGGCCGGCATTATTCACCGGGTCTACGTGGGCGATAGTGGTGGTGCACTATGGCGTATTGATTTGCCGCCGAGCCCGGGTAGAAATGCATTTCACCGTCGGGATCACTGGTTCATCAGCAAGCTAGCGGAGTTGGGTTCAGATGCAGCAGAGCCCGGTGGTTCTGAGCGCGATGACAGACGATTTTTTCACGCCCCCGATCTTGTGCAATCCTACGATGTTATCGGCACATTTGATGGGGTGTTGATACAAAGCGGTAATCGCGCAGACCCTAACGAGACGCTAGTCGACAACGCGCTGTTCTATATCAAGGACCGGGAAGTAGCGAGCGGCAGTGCAGTCGTGCATTTAGAAAATGAGGTCAATAGCCCGCCGGGTAGAATTCAGATAGAGGACTTGCTGGATCAATCTATCTGCGTTGAGGGGACGGAGGAGGTAGTCGGTGAAGGTGGCGCTAGCTGCGCCGAGCGCGTCAGCCAAAGCGGCTGGAAGGTGAGATTTGAACAGCCCGGTGAAAAAGGACTTTCCTCGCCTCTCACCGACGGTGGCAGGGTGTTTGCATCGACGTTTATTCCGGGCGCAGCAGCTGCCTGCTCTAGTGGGCAGGGCAAGGGTCGTCTGTATGTGCTGAACCTTGGCAATGCCACTGCTATGGTCAACGGTCAAAGGCACTATGACCTGGGTGATGGCATTCCATCAGGCGCACTGCCTGTTGGTAATGCCATTTTTTTGCCCGGTGGTGGAGTCGATCTCTATGATCTGGATGAAGACGGCGCGCGCGATAACACCCAGTTTCTGCCTAGCCAGGCGCAGACACTGTATCGAACCTACTGGCGGGAACCGGGTATTGATGCCCTGTAAGGGCGAGGCGAGGTTGTTTTGGGCAATAAACCCAACCGAGGTTTCACACTGATAGAGCTCGCGGTAGTGGTCTGTATAGTGGCTGTTCTGCTTATGCTTGCTTTGCCGGCCTACCAGCGGCAACTATGGGAGACACGACGGTATCTTGGGGGAGCAGCGTTGTTGCAGGTGATGGTGCGCCAGGAGCAGTATTTTCTCGAAAACAGGCGTTTTGCAGAAACGCTGACAGAGCTCGCTTACCCGGAGCACCCCTATGCCATCAATTCACAGGGTAGTGCGGTGTCGGCACAAGCACAGAACAGAATTTACCTGATCGAACTGTCAACGCGCGCCAATGCCTATACGTTATCGGCCACGCCACAGTTGGATCAGGCGGGCGATGATCAATGCGGCACCCTGCGTCTAAGCTCCATCGGGGTGAAGCAGGCAAGCGGTGAAGGCACCGATCAGACGTGCTGGTGACGCCCGTTGAGCCTCAATCTTCAATCCTCAATGCCCAGTTTCTTTTGGCGATAGCGAAGGCTGCGGAAAGTGATACCCAGCAGTTTTGCCGTCGCCGTTTTGTTCCAGCGACACTCTTCCAGCGCAGCGCTGATAATTTCTCGCTCGAAGTCTTCAAGATAACCCTCCAGATCACCAAACGCCTCTTTTGCTGCGCGCGCATGAATAGGCCGTCCGACCGCTGGTGACTCAATCGGTGACTCTGCGGCGGCTGTGGCGCTGGAAAACTGTAAATCTTCGGCGACAATTTTCTGACCATCAGACAGTGCCAGAGCCCGCTCAAGCATATTTTCCAGTTCGCGAACATTGCCCGGAAAGCTGTACTTTCCCAGTGCAGCGAGCGCCGATTTATCCAGGTAAGCGACTTTGTCATCCCCCGCGCAAATACGCTTTAGAATGGCAGTGGTCAGCGCAGGCAGATCCTCTAATCTCTCGCGTAGGCTCGGCACCTGCACACCAATGACATTAATACGGTAGTAGAGATCCTGGCGAAAATGTCCAGCCGCTACCTCCTTCTCCAGATCCTTGTGGGTCGCGCTAAGCAGGCGGATATCGGTGCGTTGCTCTGCGCTTGCGCCGACTGGACGGACCGTTTTTTCCTGAATAGCACGCAACAATTTGACCTGCATGGCCAATGGCAGATCTGCCACTTCGTCCAGAAATAATGTGCCACCAGACGCTGCCTGAAACAGGCCAACTTTGTCCTGGCTGGCGCCGGTAAAGCTGCCTTTCATATGCCCGAACAACTCACTCTCCATCAGTTCGGGGGGGATGGCGCCACAATTTACCGCGACGAAAGGACCGTTTGCACGAGCACCATTATTATGAATCAGGCGCGCGACGACTTCTTTTCCGCTGCCGGATTCCCCGTGGATGTGCACCGGCGCCTGGCTGCGTGCCAGCTTGGATATTTGTTGCCGCAACGTTTGAATGGCGGGAGCTGAGCCGATCAGTTCCTGGTCAACAGCGTCCTGAGCGCGGCTTGTATCCCCTTCCAGTTGTAGGGCAGAGCTTACCAGTCGGCGTAAGTTCTCAAGCTCAATGGGTTTGCTGATGAAATCGAACGCCCCTGCTTTAAGCGCCTGAATGGCCGCTTCCACGCTGCCGTGTGCAGTGATCATGGCCACGGGTATATGGGGAAATTCCTGTTGGATATGTTCGACCAAACTGATGCCATTGCCGTCGGGCAGGCGCATGTCGGTCAGGCACAGGTCTGGCCTGATGCGCTTTACCATCTCGCGGGCTTCTCCCAGTGTTGCTGCGCTGTGGGTGACAAGGCCCATGCGGCTGAGGGTGATATCCAGCAACTCTCGGATATCCGGCTCGTCATCGACAATCAAAACACTTTGGCTGGTCATTTACTGCGCTCTTTGTTTCATGGAAATGCGAAAACAGCTTTCGCCCTTTCGAGTCGGACGGTAGTCGAGGTCCGCATTGTTGATCTCACAAAGCTCTTTGCACAGGTACAAGCCCATGCCGCTGCCCACCGCCATAGTGGTAAAAAAGGGCTCAAACAGCTTTGTCAGGTCCGCCGATGGTACGCCATTACCGGCGTCGATAATGTCAAGCTGACATTGATGCAAGGAGGAATCGAGATCGACGTGAATACGCGCAGTTTCTTTGCCTGTTACCAGTTTGCTATGACGCAGCGCATTGTCGAGCAGGTTGGCAATCACTCTCTGCAGATTCTCCGGGTCAAACTCCACCAGCAGTTCTTTATAGTCACAATCAATGGTCACCTGAGCGTCGCGGTTTAATGCGTCGAGATAATCGCCGACGAACTCCGTCAACCAGGGCGCCAATAGCAGGTACTGTGGTTTGGGCGGTTCGCGTCGGGAGATTTGCATCACGCTCTCCACAATTTGATTGACCCGCTCACAGTGACTTTGAATGATATCGGCCATTCGTTTGTCGGGGGCCGACAGATCTTGCGACTCCAGTAGTAACTGTGCAGCGTGACTGATGGCGCCCAGTGGATTACGAATTTCGTGGGCGATACTGGCTGTCAGCCGGCTCAGTGAGTTGAGCTTCAATGACTGGGCATACTGTGTCACTGGGGTGTAGTCCTCGACAAAAACGAGGGACTCGCGATTGGCATTGGGTTGCAGCTCTTTGAAATTGGCGATCACCGGTAAAGTGCCTTCCACAACAATGAAGGGCTTGGCCCTGTGCAGTCCTGAGTCTTTCCAATGCTCAAACTGATACGCGAGTTCCGGGCAGTAGTCCGCCAGTTGTCTGCCCTGTTCGACTGTCACGGGTCGCTCGGGGGCGAGCAGGCTGCTCGCCGCCTTGTTCATAATCCGCACCACCCCCTCATTATTTACCAACAGGATGCCCGTCTGCATGTGTTGGACAATTTGCTCGTTAAGCCGTTGCAGGCTGTACAGGTCGCTGGCACGATTGCGCGCCAGTTCTTCAGCCCGACCCAGCCGATGTGCAATCGGCTGTACCATCAGCGAAACGCCAAAAATCAGCAGCCCCAGAATGCCTGCGGGAAACAGCGAACTGCTATCGAGTACGTCGTGCAGTATAAGCCACACGGTATCCAGCAGAATTGCCATAACGCTTATTGCGGCAATCAGCGTGGCCAGTGTGCGGTTGGTGATCAGTACTGCGCTGGCCGCGACCGTGATAACCAGCAACACGGGCAAGCCGCTAATCATACCGCCGCTGCTGTCCGACAGCAGCGTGATCGCAACGATATCCACCAGGAATACCAGCAGCATCAGCTTCTGGCTTTGATTGAGTCGTGTGGAAAGCGAGCCCACTAACGGGATGCTGGTGGCGAGATAGGCCAGGGCGATGGTGGTGTACATTGCCGGATTCAGTGTGCCAACCAGTTGCCGGGTGTTGGGGCTTACCAGCATGATCAGCAGAACAACAGACAGCAGCGAACGGTAGCCCACGTAGACACGAAACAGCGCCAGGTTCTGGTGGCTCGGAGAGTGAGCATCGGGTTTTGTGAGAATGGCGGGGCGATTCACCGTGCGCAGGCCTTATGACTTTTATGGCTATTTCGACAGAAAGGGATTGTAACAGGTATTGCGTGTTTCAAGGGCTGGCTATAAAGCGCGCTTTTCCGGACAATGGCGGCCTGCCAACCGAGAGCGACAACACGTTCCATGAGTACCCTCAATACCCTCAATATCCTGATGGCCCAGATGAACACCCTCGTGGGTGATTTCGAAGGCAACACACAGAAAGTGATCGAGGCCATGACGGTCGCAGAGCGCGCGCACGATGCGCCGATCGTGGTCTGCCCGGAGCTAACCTTGAGTGGCTATCCACCTGAGGATTTGCTGTTGCGCCCCAGCATCGGACTGCGGGTGAGAGAATCGCTGGACGTCATTTGTGCGTCCATGAACGGCTCGGCTTATCTTGTCATTGGATACCCTTTGCGTATTGACGGCGCGCTGTATAACGCCGCAGGTGTATTGCACCGTGGCAAAATCGTAGCCGAGTACCGCAAACAGAGCCTCCCCAACTATCAGGTGTTTGATGAGAAGCGCTACTTCACGCAGGGTGAGGCGGCGTGTGTTGTCACTATCAATGGCGTCGCAGTGGGCTTGAGTATTTGTGAGGATATCTGGGAGAGGGCGCCGGCGGTTCAGGCGGCAGCTGCCGGCGCGCAATTGTTGCTGAATATCAATTCTTCGCCCTATCATCAGGGCAAGCGACTGGAGCGTTGGGAAACAGTGTCTGCACGTGCCAAAGAGGCGGGCATCCCCATTGTGTATGTCAATCAGGTGGGTGGACAGGATGAGCTGGTGTTTGATGGAGGCTCATTTGCAGTGACTGCCGATGGCACGGTAGCGTCTGCTGCACCGTGTTTTGAAGAGGGCATGTACTGGTTGCAAGCGGATTTTAGTGAGCAACCCGCGACGATTATTGGTCCGGTGCATTCTGCGCCGCCACAGGAATTGCAAGCCACTTGGCAGGCGCTGGTGCTGGGCGTTCGTGATTATGTGAACAAGAATCATTTTCGGGGGGTCGTGCTGGGCCTTTCAGGGGGTGTGGATTCTGCACTGACGCTAGCCATAGCGGTCGAAGCGCTCGGGGCCGATCGAGTGGAGGCCATCATGATGCCGTTTCGCTATACCTCACAGATGAGTGTAGAGGATGCAGCCGAGCAGGCCCGCGTGCAGGGCGTCACACACAAAGTGATATCCATCGAGCCTATCTACGAGGCGTTCATGGCCAGTCTGCAAAGTGAGTTTGCCGGAACCAGGCCCGATACCACAGAAGAGAACCTGCAGGCGCGGTGCCGCGGGGTACTGCTGATGTCTATTTCCAATAAAAAAGGCTTTTTGGTACTGACCACAGGCAACAAGAGTGAGATGGCAGTCGGTTATTCGACACTGTACGGTGATATGGCTGGGGGGTTCGATGTGTTGAAGGATGTCCCCAAAACACTGGTGTTCGCGCTGTGCCATTATCGCAATTCGTTAGGGCCGTGTATCCCGCAGCGGGTGATTGATCGTCCGCCCTCGGCAGAACTGGCGCCCGACCAGAAAGATGAAGACAGCCTGCCGCCCTATGACATTCTGGATCGCATACTGGCGCTCTATATCGAGGAGGATTACAGCGCCGAGGCAATCATCGCGACAGGCATTGATCGCGAGCAGGTAAACAGGGTGTTGCGGCTGGTGGATATGAACGAGTACAAGCGCCGTCAGGCTCCCATCGGAGTGCGTATTACGCGGCGTGGTTTTGGACGTGACAGACGATACCCGATCACCTCGGGTTGGCGCCTGGGGCATTGAGGCAGGGCTAGAAGCCTCTCTTTATCCGCGATCAAATTACCCTCGATCAAACTTCCGGACGGTGGTCGAATTGGGGGGGTTGAGGTGGATCGAACAAGCCCAAAGAAAGTTTGTTGAACCAAGAGCGCTGTTCTCCGTCCAGCGTGTAGTTGCTGACAAACTGGCCGCTCTTATCGAGAGCGGGGTAGTTGGGGAAGTTGGTAGCCAGCACTTCAATGGCTTCCTCGGCCAGATCATTCATGTCGAGGAATATATACCCTTGCGCCATAATCGCCAGCCCGTCAGGGATTGAAGGTGTGCGCTGGAAGTTTTCCACGACATAGCGCGCTCCATTGATGGCCGCGAGGTAGGCGCCGCGGCGCAGGTAGTAGTTAGCGATCATAATTTCATGGCGCGCCAGCAAATTGCGCAGTGAGATCATGCGCGCCTCAGCATCCGCTGCATACGGGCTATTCGGGAATCTGGAGACCAGTTGCGCAAATTCACCGAAGGCTTCTTTGGCTTGTGAGGTATCGCGCTGGGTGGCATCGGTGGGCATAAAACGGGTGAATATGTCCTCATTGGCGGAGTAGGCTGCCAGGCCTTTCATATAGTAGGCGTAGTCCACACTGGGATGCTGCGGGTGCAGCCGGATAAATCGGTCGGCTGCTTCAACGGCCGCCTCATGTTCAAAAGCGTTGTAATAGGCGTAAATGAGTTCCAGTTGTGCCTGTTCAGCGTATTTGCCAAAGGGGTAGCGTGATTCCAGTAGAACCAGGCTCTTGACCGCTAAACTGTAATTATCGCCGCGCAGGTAACGCTGCGCATCTTCATAGATTTGCTGCTCTCCGGCATCTGCTGCAATGTCGGGCAACTCCTCGTTGCCGGAGCAGCCGTAAAGGGTCAGGCTCAAAATAATGAAGAGAATGTATTTCATGGTTCCACCTAATGGCTGGCGCCAGCGTGCTAAAATTGTGCACAGCGCGGGTGCTAGTGCTGACGTATTTAACCACAGGCTGGCTGGCGCATAAACAGGTATCGTAATGAATGACAGGGTGGAACTGCAGGCAAGCGTGCCGCAGGAAATGCACGGTAACAGGCTGGACCAGGTCGCAGCTCAGCTTTTTCCGCAATATTCACGCTCGCGTTTGCAGGAGTGGATCAAAGCTGGCGCCCTCTGCGTCGACGGGCTGCAGTGCCGGCCGCGGGATAAAGTGTCTGAAGGCGCTAGCGTGAGGATTGACGCAGTCCTGCAGGCCGAAGTCGGTTGGCAGGGTCAGGATATGGCACTGGACATCGTCTATGAGGACGACGCCATTCTGGTCGTCAACAAACCGGCTGGTTTGGTGGTGCATCCCGCCGCGGGTCATGCGGAGGGCACGCTGGTCAATGCCCTGCTCGGACATGCGCCCGAACTTGCGCTGTTGCCGCGCGCCGGCATCGTGCATCGGCTGGATATGGAAACCTCGGGTTTGCTGGTCGTGGCAAGATCACTCCCGGCACATCATCACCTGGTGGAGCAGTTACAGGCCCGCACGGTCAAGCGAGAGTATTGTGCACTGTGCATCGGTGCCATGACCGGCGGTGGCACGGTGGATGCGGCCATGGGGCGGCACCCGCGGCAGCGCAAGAAAATGGCGGTTCTCGCCGTTGGTGGCAAAGAGGCCGTCACACATTACCGTCTGGCGCAGCGCTTTGGTCATCACACCCGCATCACGGTGAACCTTGAAACCGGTCGCACGCACCAGATCCGAGTGCACATGGGGCATCGGCACTATCCCCTGATCGGAGATCCTCTCTACGGTGGTCGCCCCCGTATCCCCAAGGGTGCGTCGGATTTGTTGATCAATACCCTGCGGAATTTTCCACGGCAGGCGCTGCACGCTCGCTCGCTGGGTTTTATCCATCCCAACACGCAGGAAAGCGTGCAATTTGAATGTCCGCTGCCGGATGATATCCGCACCCTGATAGCGGTGCTTGAGACGGAAGATCCTCCGCTTGCCAGTGATACCGACCTTTATTGAGCCACACTGGCCGGCCCCGGCCAGTGTACTTGCCCTGAGCACCACGCGGCTGGGAGGTTATAGTAAGGCGCCTTTCGACAGCTTTAATCTGGGCGCCCATGTTGAGGATAACGCCAGCGATGTGGCGCTGAATCGGAAAATATTGTGCCGCGCATTGCCCCCCGAAGCGGCCGTATCCTGGCTATCTCAAGTGCATGGCACGACCGTGGTTGAGGCGCAGCGGGACGCGCCGATGCCGGCTGCAGACGCCCAGTGGAGTCGCACGCCTGGCCTTGCCTGCGCGATATTGACAGCCGACTGCCTGCCGGTGCTGCTGTGTTCTATAAAGGGCGACGTTGTGGCCGCAGCGCACGCGGGTTGGCGCGGTTTACAGGCCGGTGTGCTGGAGGCCACCGTAGCGTCGATGGACACTAACCCGGAGCAACTCATCGCATGGATGGGGCCTGTCATAGGGCCCATTGCCTTTGAAGTGGGCGCCGAAGTCCGCGATACGTTTCTGGCGTCGGCCGAACCCTCTCAGGCCGCTGCCACGGCTGCCTGTTTCGTTCTCTCTGCCGATCACCTCGGACGCTATCTTGCAGATCTGGGCGGCCTTGCCAGAGTGCGGTTGAGGACCCTGGGTGTAACCCGTGTGTTCGGCAGTGGCTGCTGCACTTACAGCGACAGGGCGCGTTTCTTTTCCTATCGCCGTGATGGTCAGACAGGCCGCATGGCTAGCCTGATCCTGTTGCGCTAGATTTTAGTCACCCGCGCAATTTCCTTACTTGAATTGGGGTAATTCACCCCCATTTACTCTAGCAGTGAGCACGCTATGCCTCCGCAGGAGGTGACCAGTGAGGAGACTATCGAATGAGAATGGATAAGTTGACCAACCAGTTACAAACAGCACTGGCAGATGCCCAGTCCCTGGCGTTGGGTAATGACCATAATTTTATTGAGCCGATGCACTTACTGAGTGCGCTGCTGGAGCAGCGCGGTGGGGCCTGCAAGCCGCTACTGCAGAAGGCAGGTGCGGATGTGGCCGACTTGTTAGCCCGCGCTAAATCAGCGGTAGATGCGCTGCCAAAGGTTACCGGCACTGCAGGTGACGTGCATATGTCGAACGATCTCAGCCGCATCCTGAACGTCACCGACAAGTTGGCCCAGCAGGGCGGCGATACCTACATTTCCAGTGAATTGGTGTTGTTAGCAATGCTGGAAAGTAAAACAGCCGCCGGTGAAATAATGAAGGCCAGCGGCGTCAAGCCGCTGGACCTGAAAGCGGCGATCGATGCAGTTCGCGGGGGTGAAGCAGTGGATAATCCCGCGGCCGAGGAATCCCGTCAGGCGCTGGACAAATACACGATTGATCTGACCGAGCGCGCCGAAAAGGGCAAGCTGGATCCAGTAATCGGTCGCGATGATGAGATTCGGCGCACCATTCAGGTATTGCAGCGCCGTACCAAAAATAATCCGGTGTTGATCGGTGAGCCCGGCGTTGGCAAAACGGCCATTATTGAGGGCCTTGCGCAGCGCGTGGTGAACGGTGAAGTACCGGAAAGCATGCGCGGCAAGCGTGTTTTGTCGCTGGATCTCGGCGCGCTGCTGGCTGGGACCAAGTTTCGCGGTGATTTCGAAGAGCGACTCAAGGCCGTGCTCAACGAGCTCTCCCGGCAGGAGGGTCGAGTCATTCTGTTTATCGATGAACTGCATACCATGGTGGGCGCCGGCAAGGCCGAGGGCTCTATGGATGCTGGCAATATGCTAAAGCCTGCACTGGCGCGCGGTGAACTGCATTGCGTCGGTGCGACTACGTTGAACGAATATCGCCAGTACGTGGAGAAAGATGCGGCACTGGAGCGACGCTTCCAGAAAGTATTGGTGGATGAGCCCAATGAGGAAGACACCATCGCCATTTTGCGCGGCCTGAAAGAGCGTTACGAAGTGCACCACGGCGTCGATATCACTGACAGTGCGATTATCGCCGCTGCCAAGTTATCGCAGCGCTACATCACTGATCGCCAGTTGCCCGACAAGGCCATCGACCTGATCGATGAGGCGGCCAGTCGCATTAGGATGGAGATCGATTCCAAGCCGGAGGTGATGGATAAACTGGAACGGCGTCTGATCCAGTTGAAGATTGAGCGCGAGGCGGTAAAGAAAGACAGCGATCCGGCCGCCCAAAAGCAGGTGGAGAGACTCAACGAGGAAATCGAAAAGGTCGGACGGGAGTTCTCCGATCTCGAAGAAATATGGAAGGCAGAGAAAGCCGCTGTGCAGGGAGCGGCACAAATCAAGAGCGATCTGGAGCAGGTCAAGCTGGACCTTGAGGCCGCACGCCGCGTAGGCGATCTCACGCGCATGTCGGAACTGCAATACGGCCGTATTCCGGAGCTGGAGAAGCAACTGCTGATGGCCCAGGAATCGGAGAACACAGAGACTGTACTGCTGCGCAATAAGGTGACCGAGGAGGAAATTGCCGAGGTCGTATCGCGCTGGACGGGAATCCCGGTCTCCAAGATGATGGAGGGTGACCGCGAGAAACTCCTGCGCATGGAATATGCCCTGCGTGAAAGAGTCGTTGGGCAGGACGAGGCTGTTACGGCCGTGTCGGATGCCGTGCGTCGCTCGCGCGCTGGTTTGTCAGATCCCAAACGCCCCAACGGGTCCTTTCTGTTTTTAGGCCCCACCGGCGTAGGCAAAACCGAACTGTGCAAAGCGCTGGCTGAATTCATGTTTGACAGTGAAGACGCAATGGTGCGCCTTGATATGTCAGAATTTATGGAGAAGCATTCGGTGGCACGATTGATCGGTGCACCACCGGGTTATGTGGGCTATGAAGAGGGTGGCTACCTCACGGAGGCGGTAAGACGCCGGCCCTATTCACTGCTATTGCTGGATGAGGTTGAGAAAGCACATCCGGATGTCTTCAATATTCTGCTGCAAGTACTGGAGGATGGCAGGCTCACCGATGGCCAGGGCCGCACCGTGGATTTTCGCAATACGGTTGTCGTTATGACCTCTAATCTCGGTTCCCACCTTATTCAGGAAATGGCCGGTGAAGACAATTACGAAGCCATGAAAGCAGCAGTGATGGAAGTGGTAGGCACACATTTTCGGCCGGAGTTTATTAACCGCGTGGACGAATCGGTGGTGTTCCATCCGCTGAGTGAAGAGCAGATTCGTGGTATCGCTGTTATTCAATTGCGCAGTCTGCAGGATCGTCTGGCGGAGCGTGAGTTGTCGCTTGAAATCAGTGATGCCTTTATGGATCGTCTGGTCTCAGCAGGCTTTGATCCTGTCTATGGCGCAAGGCCATTGAAGCGCGCGATACAGAAAGAGTTGGAGAATCCGCTGGCGCAGCGCTTGCTGGCGGGCGAATTTCCCCCCGGATGCACCATTACTGCCGACGTAAAAGAAGGCGGTACGGTGTTTAGTGTGACCTAGGGCACGCATTCCAGGCGTTTTAGGCGACGCTTGTGGATGACGTGATCGAGTTAACACATTAAATGGAGATAAAGGGAGTTCGTGATTGACTCCCCGCACGCTATTGAAATAGCCTTTATAGGATTCGTCAGTTCTGAAAAAGGCAAACCCACTGAAAGGTGGGGACGCAAAGCAACCGGTCTAAGGGGCGCAAGCCCGATGATAGCGGAGCCGCCGGAATGGAAAGCGACAGCAGTGCGTGCATGGGGTTATGCCCTTCGCCTGCCACAAGTGCCGGAAATGCTCCGACACCCGCCCATCCCCCCGTCTTTGTTATTCGACCGCTTCGATTTGCCGCGCCTGTTCAGGTACTCAAATTGGTGGGGCTTTTTTGAGCCCGCCGAAAGGTAAGGTGAAAGTGGCTATGAAAGCGACCCATTGCGAACACAGGATGCGCGGCAGTGCTTGCGGGAATATCGATTTCAGTCGGGACAGTGGATTCTCAATTATCGAGGTAATGATCGTGCTGGTCATAGCCTCCATTCTGGTGGCGGTGGCCGCGCCCGGATTTCGGGATCTTATGGGCAATAATCGTTCGATCGCAGAAGTGTACACCTTGAGGGCGACCCTCAACCAGGCGCGATCGGAGGCAGTGGCGCGCCGTGCGCCGGTGGTGGTTTGTCCCACTATCGATGGCCTCGCCTGTGCGGATTCTGATGATTGGTCGACCGGATATATGGCTTTTGTCGATACGGACAACAACAATATCGCGGATTCAGGTAACCCTGACGAAGAGATTATTCGGCTTATAATCGGGCCGCGCCCTCTGGACATGGCTTTCAATAACAGTAACAAGCGAGTGCGCTTTGCTGCGCAGGGTGTTGCTCTGGGATTCGAGGGAACCTTTACATTTTGCGATGAACGCGGCGCAAAAAATGCCCGTGCACTCATTATAAACCCCGTCGGCACCCTGGCTGCTGCGACGGACACCGATGAACCCGGAGACGATATTGTGAATGATGCCGGGGACACCAATGTTACTTGCGACTAGTAAAACCTCCCCGGTGAGTATCCGCGCCCAGTCCGGATTTACTCTGATCGAGGCACTGATTGCTGCCGTCATTCTGGCGATTGGGGTGGTGGGTATAGTCAGCCTGCTGACCCTGTCTAAAGTTTACCAGCACGAGAGCATTCAACGTGTTCGAGCGGTGGAACTCGCCGACGGTATTATCGAACGTATTCGCAGAAATCCAGCAGATGTTGCCGCATACGACACCGGGCTGCTATCCCCGTTGGTCAATGCCAGTGGCGGAACAGACCCTGACTGCGCCAGCAGCTGCGATGCAGCCGAACTGGCGGCGTACGATCTCTGGGACTGGAAGCGGTTGCTGGATGGCGCCTCTGCGACGGTTACCGAAGAAGGCGAGCCCAAGAATACGGTGGGTCTGCGCAATGTTCGCGCCTGCATCGAGTTTACTGCGGATACCGGCAGGACGAATACCGGAATTGTGGATGTCGTTATCCAGTGGCAGGGAATCAGGGAAGCATCTGATGCGGTCGCTGCCGGAGGAGTGACCTGCGGCGAAGCGGGTGACGTGGACCTCACCCGGCGCCAGGTCATTGTGAGTAGCTACGTAATAGATGAGATGGAACTGTGATGCGATCCAGAAAAACCATGGCAATAAGTGAATCTGCAAAGGGGTTTTCTCTGATAGAGCTCATGGTCGCAATGGTGGTGGGCCTTATCATCGTAGGTGGTGCAGGTTCCATCTATGTGGCCTCCAAGCGGTCATTGACTGAAACGGAACAAATCGCCGCCCTTTCCGAAAATGGCCGTTTTGCGCTGCAGTTGATCAGCAACTCTGCGCGGCATATAGGATTTTACGGCGGGGCCAATCCAGCGGATATCCGCCCGGATGAATCCTTGGGTGCGGTTGTTGACAATTGCTCTGGCGGTGCTGAAGCCTATGACACTGCCAACTCGATTTTTGCTGTTCGTGCCACTAACACGACCGTACTGACTTGTATCAAGGATGCACGTTTAGGCACAGATGTGCTGGTTATCAAGGGTGTTGACCCGAGTTCTCTATGGGATGCCGATCCAAACGATCCCACTGCGGAGCGTGATGGAGACTTCCCCGCCGCCGCCTGGAATAACCAGGAGACGTACGTTATCTCCAACAGTGAATCAGGTATTCTGATGGACGGCGCAGACACGCCGCCCAGTGTAGCGGAAGGTGAAGAGTTTGCGCTCGGAGCCGCATGGCCCTACCGATTGCAGATTTACTATATAAAAGAGGAAGACGGCGCCACGCCCACGCTGAGCCGTAAAATCCTCGCCTGGGACGGTAGCGCGATGTCCGTACAGACTCAGGACCTGGTGCAGGGGGTGGAGAATATTCGCTTTCTTTTTGGTTACGACAGCACCAACAACGGCAGAGTCGATACCCTCGCAAATTTGGAGGACGTAACCACTGCCAACGCGTGGGATCAGGTGATTTCACTGCAGGCGTTTATCCTGCTGCGCAGCGATGTGGCCGATCCCAACTATGACAATGCGAAAACCTACAATCTGGGCGATATCTCAATTGCCCCGGAAGACAATGTGCGCAGGATTCTGTTGCATTCCGACATCGTGATGCGCAATCCAAGACTGGTCCTGAGTGGAGGGATTTGATGATGGACGCTATAAAAGTGGCTGAGCACCAACGCGGCGTTGCACTTGTGACAGTGCTGCTTTTTCTTGTGGTGGTCAGTGTCATTTCGCTTACCGCCGCACAAAATAGTGCCCTGGGCCTGAAAATGTCGGGCAGCATGCAGGATTCGTATCTTTCCTTTGAGGCAGCAGAGGCCGGTCTTTACGCGGCGCTCGGGCTGGCCGGTGGCGCTCAGGACCCATTTCAACGACAGCCTATCGTTGCAGACCCGTTCCAGAATGTCGCCATCAATCCGCTGAGGAACCATGCCGCCGACCCCGGTAACCCTGGTGCTGATCCTATAGACGTAAATGTATACCTTGTTTCCATGCAGCGCGCCTGCCCGAGACCACCGACCGCCCGCGGCGGGTCCAGCGTCGGGAAGTTCGAGTGCGATTACTATCGAATTAAGTCTAAGCACGATATGCCGGGGCGGGCACGAACGCATGTCGAACTCGGCGTGGTAAAGACAGTGATCGGAAGTACTTGATCAGTACTCCATCGGATTAAACGTATGAGTAGCCCTGGAGGGTAGTTCCATGCAAAGC
>Ga0105055_10004975_pt1 | contig 19027 bp, 11 predicted proteins | sample BON03_FD_78090 | JGI IMG/M metagenome (GOLD analysis project Ga0105055, IMG submission 78090) | Freshwater microbial communities from Lake Bonney liftoff mats and glacier meltwater in Antarctica - BON-03 | ecosystem: Environmental > Aquatic > Freshwater > Ice > Glacier meltwater | place: Lake...
CAATAGAACCACGGAGATGAACATCTAAGAATTTTCCGTTACCAGAAGAATTGCAATTGTACACCCGTTCACCAACAGAATCCACCAAGTTAGCATATCGTGCAAAATGCCGAAGAACCTGAACAGTCCTGTTTTTGGTTTCAAAAAAAAGTACCAAAAAAGGGTGATGGGGATCTACCCTTTGCCTTTTTGGAAAGTTTTTTTGCAGAAACCCGTAGCGAGCAAGCGACGCCACACCGCAACCAGATCAGCTTACATCGTGCGGCATTTCTATACTTTCTTATTCATAACTTTGTCTTCGAACTAATCCGATCAAGGGTCGCACGACGCGTCTATTAAAGTGTTGACCAACCATTTGAAAGAAATGAGCGATGTGTTTGGCGGATATTTCCAAGCATTGGCTTTGGATATGAAGGACGATTTGCTAGGAACATGGTTCGAATCATCTTTATTTGTTCCTGCTTCAATAAATGCCGCCTCTTCTAATGGTTTTTGAACTTTTTCGCTCAATGGTTTTGCAAACCAACCAGTCCTGAAAGAATTTGTAGAGGTTTGCGTATTTGGATCGTGAAGTCCGTAGATCAACGCAAAATGATTATTTCCAAGCCAAGAACGTTTAGTAAAAATTGGGTGCAAATTGTTTCCTTGCCTCAAGACTTGGATGAAACTAACGAAGCTGCAATCGAAGCCATCCTTGTGGAAAGCGAAAACTGAATTTCCCCGATGACGACTCGAGCGTGACGAAAGCTGTTCTCATGAAATACTTCAATGATTCGCTGTAATGCATCATTAGCTGTGAATTTAAAGTCCTGTAGGCTTTCCAGGGCAGCTGCATCATCACGACCTTTCAACAGCTGTTGAACAAGCGCTATCACTCGTGAGTCAAGATCATTCAAATTTCGATCCATTTTTTTTTGCTAAGAGTTTGTAAGGAAAAACCAAAAGAAAACCCCAAAAAAAAAACTTCCTACCGAAAACTCTTAGGCGAGTCCTATGTTTTGCCCATTATTGATTAGTGAGCCAGAGGAAGAAGAATGGACGAGGACGAGCGAGAGATACAAGAGATGCAGGCGCGTCTATTAGAGATAGAAGCCGAAGCTGCAAAACTGGCAGAGGAAGATGGTACAGGTGAAGAAGCCCCTGGCGAGGAAGCTGTTGATGATGCGGAAGACAGACAAATCTACGTCGGCAACTTGGACGAGAGCGTGACTCCTGATACCCTGAACGAGTTTTTCAAAGAATGTGGCACCGTGAACCGTATTACTATCCTGTGCGATAAATTCACAGGAAAGCCTAAAGGATTCGCATACATGGAATTTGAACAGAAGGAAGCTGTGGAGTTGGCGATTGGACTGAATGAAACGGAAATGAACGGTAGACAGATTAAGGTGACACTGAAGCGGAAGAACGTTCCTAGGCATATGCTTGGTGGCCGTGGTAGGGGGCGAGGCAGAGGTAGAGGAGGCGGTTACCGAGGAAGAGGAGGAGGTTTTAGAGGCAGAGGTAGAATAAGGTTCAACCCTTACTGAAGTCGTTTGATTTATTGGTCATAGCAAAGTTTCAATAAGTAAAATTTTTTATAATTTTTAACTGTTTTTAAAGACGTCGGGTTGTCTTTGTTTCATGGAGCGGTTCGCACGCAGCTGGTTTGTCAGCAGCAGTAGGATTGCGGATATTTTCTCCATTTACTCTTCTGTTTTCGTCAACGCCGTGAGCATAGGTGGGTTGCGGTGGCTGCATGAAATGCGGGTAAGGCTGAGGATAGTTATAATACTGTCCAACATAGGCCATATGGGGTTGATAAAACATTACACCGTGGTTCGGCTGAACAAATGGAAATACAGGTACCGGAGCAAGAGACACACTAGAAGGGAACGATTGTTTGCCCCAATAGAGTCGGACATGAGTCCGTCCTATCAACTTGCCCTGTAATGCCGCTATAGCGTTTCGAGCTTGCTCGTGAGTCGAAAATCGAACAAAACCACATGACTTTCTTGGCGGTATTTTAACATTCTCAATATTTCCAAATGGCGAGAATAACTTATAGATTGTTTCGAAGCCCACTTCTTCGTCAAGTTGCCCGATGAAAACCGTCGTGAAAAAATCTGACGCGGAAGTACTAAGTTCCGATTTCCTTTCAGTAGCGAAGCCAACTCGGACAGCTCGCGAACCAATAATAACATTATTCATCGACTCGCGTGCTTGATTGCAATCCTCTTTATTGGAGAACCTGACAAATCCGTAACCTTTTGAATGACCGGTTACCATATCCGCAATCACTTTGGCTTCATAGCAAGACGGATAATTCACTTGAAAAGCTTCTAAAAGTAAGTGGTCCGTGATTTCGTTTCCAAGATCACCTACAAACAAGGAGCTTACATCGCCGGACTGGGTAGTACCTCTGGAGGGCTTTGTTCTTGAACTCCAATTCAATCGAAAAGTGAATGGTGTTCCTGGGATAGGTACGCCACTGACACTATCTAGAACTTGTTGAGCGGATTCTGAACTTCTGAATTCAATAAAAGCATAACCGGTTAGAACTGCATTAGTCCTCATAAGTTTAATTCCCACTACAGTTCCGAAATGAGCGAATAGATTGTATAAGTATGTCTCATCCCAACCTGGTTGAACAGCACCCATCCACAAGGTTCTAGACTCCAGCGACTCCTCAGTGGTTTGGGCCTGCATGTATTCTACCTAGCCTGCTTGAGTGCCAGTAGTATTTGGGAAGTGTCTCTCACACGCACTTTGTACAATGTCGTTAGGATCAGAAAAAATATAATGGGACGTAAGTTTCCTATTGTTTTACTTAGGAATACCTTACTACTAGTAACATAGGAGACGGATTTCTTCTACCCAGAAACGAAAATATTTTGAGTATTTCGGACAAAACCACATCTGCAGTGGATTGGGACTTTTTAAAATATTCAATTGAATTTGCTCGGATTTTGAAAAAACTTTGAATACATTGAGCAACACTCGCGCGATTTTGATGATCAATTATGGAGTTTGTTGAATAATCTATTGAGAAAATTTTGAAAGCCAAGTCAGAAGTTTCAGAACTTGTTTGGAGGTACCATGGTACCGAAAACAATTTTTTTGGCTTTTGAGTCTCCTTTGAATTAAAAACGCAACTGAACATTGTACGCAGTTGTATTTTGAATCTCTTACTTTCTTTTGGCAACTCGTGTTATTTCGAAAACGAAAAATTCAAATTAGTGTGCAACTATTATTGTCATGAAATAATTTGTTGAAAAGCACACGTTATCATATATGGAAGTTCAGCTGCTATTGAATGCAGAATTAGATGCTATTCGAAATCAGAATGTTCCGGATATAAGGACAGTGGTGTTGTTGATCTGGAAGTCTCGGAATGATCCTTCTGTTGCGGAGTTTCTCACGCAACTGATGAGTAATTATGTGTCGAATAGATCTACTTATAAGGGCATCGAATTTTACCTTCCGCAACTGGCTCATTTGATGGTGCATATCGACTGGGCTAGTAGCAATACACTCGAGTACTTCACCCTTCTTATTGCCCAGCAGTCATTGCATAGTGCTTTGTTGTTACATTGGATACTTAGTGGTTTTTTGAAGGATTATCAAAAGGAGAACGAAGCAGAAAAAGTAAACGTGAATGCAGATTCCACTCTTTATATAAGATGCTCTGATCTTCTTTCTAAATTAGAACGATCAGTGGTTTTCGGGAACCCAAGCAACTCCACTTTCGCAAAGATGCTTCAAGAGGCAACTATCACCAAAGAGGAATTGATTGAACTGGAAAATAGTGACAGAAAATTTCAAGCAATGAGATTTTGTGAGGACGATGCCACTTTGCCGGAAACAATTGAATTTTCTGGTATCCTCAGTTTTCATCGATGCAATGAAAGGGGTGTCCCTCACTTGAAAAACACATGGAAAGAACGAAAATTCGTCATCATTAACCGCGTGCTTTGTTGTCTTCGAATATCTGATAACGTCATTAAGCGTTCAATACCCTTAGCGGATTGCACCGTAAGAGCAGGGAGTGTGTCGGAAATCACTCAGGGTTTGTTTTATCTAGAACTTACTCAAAACGAAACGGGGCATAAATTCAAGATGGCCGCCCCTTCTGAAGCCATTCGTCATGAGTGGCTCGTTTATTTGAAAAAGGCAATTGCATCTCCTCCTAGACTTGTTAAGTCCCAAGCGATTGACATTAACACGTTGACCCCTTCCCAAATCGCTCGCTTTGGTTTTTTCAAATCCACTCGAGATTTTATAAGCCGACTGACTGACATATCAGAGAGCCTAAGATTTGTGGATAGAGATAAACGCAAAGTCGCTCTTGAGAAAGCTTTGTCGACACTGGTGGTACCTGGGTGCGTTTACATACCACTCTGCAGCAGCACAGAATCCTGGAAGAGAGTCGTACGCGCAGTTCCTTCTAAATCCTTCCCTTTTTCTACCAAGGAGCAATGTCCTTGTTTGATGACATTTGAAACTACCGCGGATGAAAGCGAGCAAACGGATGTGGCCACCTATTTGTACACGACATTGGGGTTCGATACGATACTATACCAGCAACAAGCGGCAGAGACGGTCCCAACAAACAGAAGGGCCGAGTTTCAACAAGAGTTCATCAGAGCGGCGAGGAACTCTGTAACGGAACTTGATGTTGACATAGAACAGCTGGAAGAAGCAGTTGGTCCGAGTAACCTGTGGATGGATAGCCATCCAAATAACAGAATTTCTCATGATCTGAATATGAAGGAGCAAGAAGCAATTAAACGATTCAAATTGAATCGGGTCATCTCAGAAGTTGTAGACTACGTACCCCCATCCAATAAAGGCAAATTCTTGAGTTCATTGGGAAAGTATATTGAAGTTGAATCCGATTCCATGTCCAACAAGTTGGATATAAGAGATCGCACTGAGAGCGGCTCTTTGTTAACATTTGGCCGTTTGATTGCTAAAAGTAACGATGATTTACGTCAAGAAGTTTTCATTATGCAGGTGATTACTTATTTTCATGACATATGGGCGGTGGCGAAACTGAATCTACCCCTGAAGCCATACCAAATACTTTCTACATCCCAAACCTGTGGGTTGATCGAAGTGTTGGAAAATTCCAATTCAATTGACGGGATGAAAAAGGAAAACGGCAAGTGTAGCATTCTGGAATTTTTTCAAAAACGTTTTGGAAGCACAGAGAAATTGCATCTTGCTCAGAGAAATTTTACTGAATCCATGGCAGCTTACAGTGTTACGAATTATATTTTGGGGATAAAGGATCGACACAATGGGAATATTATGTTGGAACTGGATACTGGTAGAGTCGTGCATATCGACTTTGGATTTGTATTAGGCATGGCTCCAGGAAAAGACAAATTTGGCAACACGAACTTTTCATTTGAACGTGCGCCATTCAAACTAACGAAGGAACTCGCCGATGCCATGGGAACTCATAATTGGGATTATTTTGTTGAACTACTTGGGAAAGGGTTACTTGAAATACGAAAGCATTACGATACCGTCATCACACTCATCGAAATCATGGGGTACAAGTCGAAGCTGCCATGCTTCAATCAACCGGGAGGCGGGGTTCAACGAGTACTTCGAGAGTTTAAACAGAAGCTATTTCTTGATGCCGATGACTCTGCGATTCCAAACATTGTAAAACGACTCGCTAAGACCTCCCTTAATTCTAGAGGCACACAATTTTATGAATGGTTCCAACTGAAAACTAATGGAATTGAACCCGTTCATTAGTTTTCTAATTTTTATATATAATTTTAATTTTCAAACGTTAGAGTTTGAATCATCTGAGGCAAATAAACCCAACCCACAAAGCGGGTCCATCAATACCTAAGCCTTCACTATGTGGATCATGGGAAAGTTCGATTGAAACCCCATCATTTAATACAATACCAACACAACAATGTCTGTGTTCTCCACGAGGTGATTTTCCAGCAAATACACATCTAATTCCAGAACTCATCGGCAATGGCAGTTTACCTTCTACACATGGCACTTTCACGAAGCCCATCGCGGGTTGTTTACAGGCGAGAAATTCCGTCAGTGCGACCAGGTAGCCTCTGGAATCTTCAGTAGCATTGGGCACATCTTCTAAATGAGCGGTTCCTAGAATGGTGGCCACGCATGCCTGCAATGCATTTCCTGCACCATGCGTGTGATTTGTTTGAAAATGCAGCATTTTTTTCCCTACTGTGCTGGGTTCAAAATGGACCTTGAAACTCTGGTCAAGCAGAAAGAACAGGAGCTCCATGAGATTCATGATTACCGATTACGAACATTAGAAGTCGCACTGAGAGACCGTGAAGGGCAATTAGCCTTGGAAAATGAACGCTTTGAGAAGCTTAGAGACGACTTCCAGTACAACTTGAAGCTGATTGAAGATCGAGATCTTGAACTTGCCAACTACGACGATGCATTCGTGGAGATGAAGGAGCTTCTAAGAAGAAAAGATGAAGATATTTCACAGCTACAAATAAAATTGGAAGATTATAATGCGTCACAACGAAGGGAGATTTCCAAGTTACAGCAACTGGAATCGCATTACACTCAGAAGATACAAAATATGAAAACGTCCTTTGATAGCGCTAAATGGGCGCTGGATGATGCGAATAGAAGAGATAGAGAATCTTTTGATGAACTCAGGGCAGACATCGAGTTCAAGTTTCAACAAGCCAGCGATGATCACGAAAGGCAAGTACGCGAACTAACAGATACATTTAATCAAGTTTCCAGGAATAAACATGTCGAAACGCAAAACAAGATTGATCTCCTGTATCAAACATGTCGACAAGCTGAAATTAATTTACAAGAAAAATCCAAAGAGCTGGAGGCCGTGAAGTTGTCGATGAATAACGCTGGTTTGGAATCAGAACAACACGAAGATGAATTCAAGAAATTAGAGACCAGATGCAAAGAGATGAAATGGCAACTGGAAGATATGAATAATTTGAAAGACGCGAAGATTGGAGAGTTGACTGCTGAAAAAATAGAACTTGGACGTTCAAAGCAAATGATTCTTGATGAATATGAGGATAAAATGACTGACCTCATTAACTCGTTACATGCAGTGGAAAAAGCTTTCGTTCAACAGAAGAATCATTTTGAAAATCAAATCGAACAGCAGATTCATATAAGGGACGAGGAAATCGATATCAAGTCAAAAGACCTTGAATCAAGACTTTGTTTGTTGAATCAAAAATTGCAGGTAACTGAAGGTCATTTAAGAGATGCTAATTCGGATTTCCAGCATGCCAAGTGGGAATACGAAGAACAGTTGTTGGCAAAGTCAAGGGAAATTGAAAAATATAAAGAGGATTTAGTGAATACAGAGAGTTCTTCTGTGGGCCAAACAATCGAAATTCAGAATCAACTGAGGAAAAAGGATGCCGAGATTATGAATCTGCGAAACCAAGTATTCGCAATAAATTCAGACCTTGCCAAGTCTGTTGAAAATCTATCGAATTCAGAATCCAGAGCAAACGAGTTAGCTTTGAGTGAATTGGAACTAAAGAACCAATTAGAGGACTTGAAGAAAAGTTTTATCACGCAACAAGAAGCTAGAACTGAGCAAGATTCCAACAAAGAGTTAATGGAAACAAATAGGGAGCTGGAGCAAAAAATCCATCAGCTAGAGACTTATTCTGCAGAATTAAGATCTCAGGTGAATACGTTCAAATCAGAGTTGAGATTAGCTCGTGATTTCAATACGAAGACGAGAGAGTCGGTGGGCGAGCGTCTAGATGGTGATTCGTTGTTATTTGACGATGATGAATTTGGACCACCGTCTCCTATCGAATCCTTGGCATCCTCAAGCAAACGTACAAATACGAAGCAATTGGAATTCGAAAACCTTCAACATGAAAACGAAAATCTTAGAAATGCGTTGAAGGATATGCGAAATGGAATGGAAACGCTCACTATGGAACTTCCTCCTTTTAATCAAACTACTAGTCAAGTTACAGATACATCTTGCCAAACGGACCTTTTTAGGAATGCTGACTTCACAGGGGCTGAGTTCAGTTATAAACAAAACACGAAACTTAATGAGTATGTTGAGCTTCTTCAAGCTCAGAAACCTAATCCAGATCGGGAAATATCAATACTCCGTGAATTGCTAAAATCCCAAGCAGAACAAATCAACCATGTTAGAAACACGCTTACAGATTCAATATCTAACGAGTCAGTACAAGTGGAAATTAAGAATCTTCGCAACCAAATGCAAGAGCTTTCCAAGGAGCTTGAAGATACAAAAAAGGAGCGGGACGAACTGGGGGAACTTTCTAACCGTTTGAAGTCACAAGTGAAAAAATCAGCCCGAGGTGACTCTACAGATCTGCAATTAAAACAAGTAGAAGAAACTGTTACGCAACGGTTCCAGGACAAAATTCGCAGCGTAGAACAAGCATTAGAGCAAATCGTGATGCAGAATCGATCACTCAAACAACAGATTCGTGATATCGATTCATCGATGTTGGTGAGGAAGTCAGTAGAGGAACCAATAGAGAAAACAAAGGAGCCTTCTCCAAGTGATAAGAAATCTCTAGAGAAGAAACCCGAGCTTTGTCATTCACTTTCTAGCAAGAAGAAAGATAGTTCGAAACAACAAAATGTTGTGGTTGTAGGGACGACGAAAATACGAAATTATAGCAAACCTCCATAATTATTTTTCAAGATACATTTGTTTCCCTTTGATGAAAGTACCGCGTACTTTCAATGTGTCTTTCTCAAGTAACACGATATCACCCTGGCAGCCAAAATCCAACGTTCCTCTTTGGTGGTTGATCCCAATGGCAGTTGCAGGATTTTCTGTAGCTGTCTTCAAAGCTTCCTCAATAGAGCAATTGGTGAACATCCTTAAATTCCTGATGCATTCATCCATCGGCAAGATCGCTCCAGCTAATGTATCCGTACCTACAAGAACCGCTTTCCTTCCGCTTGTTTCGTCTGCCGCTTTCACCTCCACTTGTTGCTCACCTAAGGAGTGAATTCCATCAGGTAGACCTAAAGCACTCATTGCATCTGTTACTAATATACATCCTTTCGGATTGCATTGGTAGGCCATCGCCACGGAAGAAGGATGTGCGTGAAGTCCATCTGCGATCAACCCGTAGAATACATCAGTCCGACACCCTAAAAGTCCAACAATACCTGGATCACGATGATGAAATGCACCCATTGCATTAAACAAATGTGTGATCATGCTGGCACCTGCATTAATGCCTTTCTCTGCGTCTTGCAAATTGGACCCAGAATGCCCTATGGACACAATGCGGTGACCACAAGCAGGTAAAGGCGTATCTAAAATATCTACAATAGCTTCTAATGAGCCGCTCAATTCGGGAGCCAGCGTCACAATGCGAACGCTGTCTAGATTGCCGCCATATATACTTCGAGGAGAGGCCTCGGTAGGAACTCGTAGGTTTTGAAGGGGGTGTGCACCCTTTTTAGAAGGCTCAAAGTAAGGGCCTTCCAAATGAAGACCAATCATAGAAGCACCTCCTGTAACGCTGCCATCTGTAATCGGAAACAATGGAATTAATCTGTTGTATGCATCAGGGGAGCAACTAATTAACGTGGGACAGAATGATGTTACCCCTGTAGCTAAAAGCTGTTTGGCACATTTCAATATAGTGTCGGGATTTTTCATGTGCGTTACGTTGGAGAAATCTATGCCAAATCCTCCATTGAATTGCAAATCTATGAAACCTGGAGAAACGATCAAGTCGGTGCAATCAATGACAGTTGTTTCACATCTGAGTCCCTCAGAACATAATCCCGTGTAAAACCTTTTCATAGGATCCACAATGAGTCCAGTTTTCATATCCACCCATAAGTCATCGAAGATCAACCCTCCCTCTCTCAGGATCAGGCCATTCTTCAAACAGAGCATTTTGTGCTAGCGGGGGGCTATAGTTATTTTAGGAAAAACGTTGTCCTTCATACCAGCTTGGATTGACAGTAGATGACGTTCGTGGACCCGAATCCTGATCCACCTCCACTGGTTGAAGAGATCGGCGTGTTTCGATCTAGCTGTTGCTTGAACTTAACGCTTCAACGAGAAAGATTTCGACGTAAATACAGGGAGGGTTTGCCGAAACACGAGTTCCAGGTGTACGAAGGAGACGATGGTCTGGGGGTACAGTCGTACGCTGTGATGGAGTCGCAAGGGTACCGGCCTTACATGGAAGATAGGCATGTTCGTATGAATCTATGTGAGAGTAGCGTGTTTGGTTTGGCTGTTCTAGACGGCCACGGAATTGAGGGTGAAGGCCATCTAGTTGCTGAATTTGGAAAGATTAATCTCCCAAAGTTCTTAGAAGATAGATTAGCAGGTGAAGAATGGGATGTTGCTGCACACGGGAAGCAATTGGCGTTAAAAATTGATGGAGCTTTTACCGACTTGGATTTGAGGATTCAATCCGAATATCCAGCTGTAGGAGAAAATAATGGAGCTACATGCGTGGCTTCTTTTGTAGATACTGGATATGTGACCTTTTCGAATATTGGGGATTCTAGAGGATTACTGGTAACTGAATCGTACGGTTTGGATTTTGTGACATTAGATCATAAGCCTAACGTTCCATCGGAGCATCATAGAGTGCATATCGCCGGTGGGTATGTCGATGATTTCCGCGTAAACGGTGATCTCGCAGTTTCGAGGACACTGGGCGATCTTGCATACAAAAAAAACATACAACATCGGAAGAAATGTCCCATAAGCAACGAACCTGATATAACATTTGTTAGAAGAAAATCGAATCATAGATGTGTTGTTCTAGCTACTGATGGCATCTGGGATGCTCTCTCAAGTGCAGATATTATAGCTGTTATTCAAAAACACGACCTGTTTGCCCAAACAATTGAAGCGAAATACAAACAAAAATTAGCTGCTATTTACTCAGAGATAATGAAGATTGCAACTGGACAGAGGTTGAGCAGTGACAACATTACCATAGTTTTTATTCTGTTAGGTCCACCGCACAAACATGTGGCTCACTCCGAGAAAGTAGTGACAACTGTTTAACTTTTATTTTAAACAGCAAAAATCGATTTAAAAAATAATACATAATAATTATATAATGTTCTTGCTTCTGATTACCTCACGGATTGCCATCAGGCTCTTTTCTTTCAACAAGTTACTCTTGTTTATTAAGAAATTAGCATTTGATGGCTTTTATCCACTACTAGTAGTGCTTCAAAAAAATCTATTTTTGTTGTTTTAAAAAAACAAAATTCGTATCCGTTGACAACGGTGATACTTAATTCATGCGAAAGTCGCAGGAGATGAGGTCTCCAACAAGAAGCCAATCTTTTAAGCTACCTCGTAAATTGCCTGAATTTTCAATTAAACGAAGCACTGTCGTTCCAATAAGCGAAGATCCTAGTTCTCATTTTTCAACAAGTGTGCCGATGCGTAGTCACTCCAGCGGAAAATTCTTCAGCCAATTATCACAGAAGAGAGCGGGAGAATCCAAAAAGGCAACCAGTCGTAGATTTGATCCGATTTTAGTGCGACCTAATCAAACAGGTGCGGAGGTAGATTTGGAAATAGTACGTAAAAAGGTGGAGCAAATGTATGAAAATGTCGACTTCATTTTGAATCCAAGGACTCCGATTATGGTCAAATGGGGATATTTGAAATTCTCACTGATTCTTATTTCTGTGTTTTGGACACCATATGAAGTCGCGTTTCATGACATTCAACTGGATGTTGCTTTCTGGCTGAATAGAGCGATCGACTTGTTCTTCATCACTGACTTTGTTCTTCAATTCTTCTTATCCTATTTAAATCCTGTCTCCGGTTGTTGGGAAAGGTCTCGAAGAGAGATTATTAAGCACTACGTCAAAGGTTCTATGTGTATAGACTTGCTGGTCGCCTTTGGGGTTCCGATTTGTGACATCATCTCTGTTCATTCCCAAGGAACATCCTATGATATAGCAACGAACATCAGTCGATTATTACCCACTACCCGTCTCTTACGACTTGTATACTTTCCAATCTTGAGTAAAGTTGCAAGAGAAGCAGCAGAGCACCTGGACGAAAACAAATGGACTTACAACAAACAGAGTCTAGTGAAATTCGTTATTATTATCGCGACTCTGGTGCATTGGATGGCGTGTTGTTGGCGTTTAGTTACCGAGTTTGAAAAACCCCACGAATATTATTATTTATCTTGGATTGTGAGAGATGGTCTCCTGGGGGTTCCACCTACAGAGCAGTACGTTGTATGCTTGTACTGGGCAGCCACAACGATCACAACGATTGGATATGGAGACATTGCCAATCCAGGAACCAAATGGGAGAGAATGCTCGCCATTTTGACATTGCTGGTTGGTGCTCTAGTATGGGCCTATATCATTGGCGGCATTTGTTCTATTGTTCAGGCATTCAACAATGTTGATTTAGAATTTTCGGAGCAAATGGATCATTTGAATGTGTTTATGGAATCGAAACGAATGCCCTTGCATCTTAGAGAGCGACTTCGAACTTTTTTTAACCATCGTCGAAGTCTTGAGCAAGATGACAACAACGCAGTCCTAATGGAGAAGATGTCGCCAGGTTTGAGGGGTGAAGTCGCTCGATTATCAACGGTAGACTGGATACATAAAGTGCCATGGCTAGCAAGTGGAACTCAAGGGTTTATTTCTTCGATTTCAATTGCATTGCATGCAGAGTTATTTGCCCCAAACGAAATGATTGCAGGTGTTGAAATGAGGGTTTTAACAAGAGGCGTTGTGGCGAAAGATGCAAGAATATACACAAGAGGTAGTGTATGGGGTGTTGACATGATCCTTCAAAGCCGTACTCTCAAGAATTTATCGCCCGCTAGATGCCTGACGTATGTCCATGTGTTGGTTCTGAGAGAAGAGGCTCTTGAAGAACTGCTTGAATTGTATCCGAGTCAAAGAACACCCATCAGAGTTGCTGCTATATGGATGGCCCTGAGACGATCTTTCGTCAGATACTCAAAGCAAATGATCGCGAGTCGGATTATGATGAAGCAAATTGCTCAAGATGCTAAAGACGTGGGTGTCGACATTCCAAGGATCTTTCGAAGTAACGATCGAGAAAACAAAAAGTACTTGACAAAGAAAGAATTCGGAAAAGTACTAAGAGAACTTGGATTTGATGGGCCTGATTCGCTGCTTGATATCATCAGAAATCGTTTCGACAAACATGGTAACGGTCACGTGGACTATTTTGAATTCATGACTTATTTCTTCGTTGAGTTTGTCGAAGATGTGGACTATCAAAATCCCGATATAGATCCGTTGGTGGCCTTGAATAGCGATGAAGAGAGTAATAGCAATATATCGAGTGAAGATGTTGAAACCTTTCATTCTTCCCATGACTTTGTAAATGATCATGAGAGCAAGCGAGCCATGATGATTCAGTTGAGGGAACGAAGGCGAAGCAGTAGACCTCTTGATGTAAAAAAACTGGAAACAGAGCTCCTATTCGAGCAGGTGAATATAGCCAGAAAAAATACATTCCAAAGACCTCAAAGTTTTGCCACCTCGAGTTTGAAGGTTGAGTCGGACAAGGCGAAACAAATATCAAACAAGTCTGTTAGTTCTTCAAATTCGGAAGGGAACTCGAATTTAACCCAACAGCAAGTGATATCCGTTGTGAACTCTTCCATGCAAAAACATTTGTCGGTATTTAAAAGCGAGCTTGTGGAGGAATTTCGAGCTTTCATGCAAACAAAAGATTCAATTTAGTTTTATTCTTTGAATAAAGGGTTCGTTTTCAAGAGGAATGAAATCAATATATTTGAATCGGATTTCAATTTAGTTTTATATATAGTATTTATTAAAAGATCTTATTCGGAAAGTGTTCGCTTGAGAGATGAATTCCATCTGTTTTTTATGGAATTGTCAGTTCTACCGGGTAGTAGTCGAGCCATTTCTGCCCATCGATTTCCTAATTTAGCATGTTGCTGAATGATTATTTGATCTTCCAGGTCCGTCCAAGGTCCTTTTCTGATACCGGGAGACAAATGATGACACCACCTTTCTCGGCATTGTTTTGCAATTCTGCAATCAAGATGAGCGGCAATAATCTTCCATTTCTTAGGTCCGTACTCGCTAACAAGTTCCACTAGGAGTTTATCTTCATCTGGATTCCATGGGCCCTTCAAACCTGAAGCGCTGTTTGTTTGTTTCTCTTCCATCATCGTCACTGTTCGAACTGCTTCACACAGTGCAGCTGTCGGAGATTGTATCGTAGAGTTGTCATTGAAGAATTGAGTGTACACAGAAAGGCGCCTCTTCAGCACCACCTTTCTTCGCTTCGCGACTTGGCTTTCCTCGTCGGACTCATCGGAATTCACAGTGGAGGTACAAGTGGAAGAATCCGATTCAAAAGTATGAGCAAATTTAGTGCAAGGGGAGACTGCAGTGTTTGCAAGTAAAGGTGTCTTTCCAATAGGAGTGGCAGGTCGTTTGGCTCCCACGTCACAAAGGACATTGGCAAGCACGTGCAAAGAATGGAACTTGGACTCGCTCACTACCATTCTTTTGTGATGTTGCTAGCTGCAGGGATAGAAGGTGCCTATATCACTAGCACAAAGAGGATCTTGTTCAAGAAGCTGAACCAACAACAGACCTTCTTTGAGATTTGATTGATGGTGCAGGAAAGCGTTAATTCCGCCACAACAAATCGCACCGTATTTTTGTGATTGATTACGGTCACCGACCATTAATACAAACGGTTCAGCGCGAGCGAACCACTAAATTTGAGAAACAAACAATTTCATGACGACGAGGATGAAATCGGAACGGGTCCTCTCAAAATAACGACTTTTTACAACAACTCATCGTATATTTCAAAACCATTAACGGCTACGTACCGTCTTTCCCATTTTTCTAGTCCGAACACCCGTCTGGTATCATGTGATGTGCCTCTGTTACAAGACTGATTTTGTAACTGACAAAAAACAGTTCCATAATTTAAGAGCTCTATGACGGCCAGTGTTCTTGATTCGGCTTATACGAGCTTGAAGAAGAAAAATGGAGGCAAGAACATTCGACGCAGTGATATGGAAGCTGTTTGGACTTCGTTGGGCTTGTATATATCGAAGACCTTAAAACAAGGAAAATCAATATGTATTCCAAAATTTGGCACGTTTTCCTGCTTGGAAGGTACTCCCAAAAAGTCCACGGAAAATGTGCTCACATTTGGTGCTGACTTTCTAGGGGAGACTGGAACCAGGCAAAAACGGGGCGGAATGGTAAAAAGTGCAGCACCGAAGTTGACTTACACTGCACTGAGTCGTGAATCCCAGAGGTCGAAAGATGCTTGCAAAAGTGTCGTTGAAAGCATGCTTTGGAGCTTGAGTTTCTCGCTTATCAAAAATTCTTCGTTTCTGGAATTGGAATTCCCTGAGCTTGGTAAACTGGTTTGCAAAGGGCGAAATCTCAGTTTTGTTTTCCTCAAACCAAACAGCAATTTTCGGCAAGTGGTAGAATCCGATGAAGAAAAATCCGAAGAAGAATCTGTTTACGAATATGCTGAACCGAGTCCTGTTTTTCTAAAACAGAAACCAAATCAAGTTTCTCTAATTCCTTCATCAGTAGATCGACTTCGTGAGAAAGTGATTTCTAGAGGAGGAGCAGCAGGCATCCATGCTCTCAGTCGAACTTTAAAAATAATGGACAGCTCTGGTGATGGATCTTTGGACAAAGAAGAGTTCAAATACGGATTGCAGGATTTTGGAATCAGAATCAATGTTGCGGAGCTTGACGAGATGTTTCGGTTCTTCGATCGAGATAGAAGCGGTAAAGTGAGTTTTGACGAGTTTCTCACTGGCTTAAGAGGTCCCATGAGTCAACGCCGTATTGATTTAATAAAACTTGCCTTTAGGAAATTGGATGCAACTGGGGATGGTGTTGTGACGATAGAAGACATTGAAGTAAACTACAATGCTGATTTTGATCCTGACGTTAAATCAGGTCGCAAGTCGTCTGCAGAAGCTCTTCGTGCTTATCTCGCTCAATTTGATTCAATAGATCAAGATGGAATAGTAACGGAAGAAGAGTTTCTAGAATACTACAAGAATGTTTCAGGGTCTATTGACGATGATGACTATTTTGAATTGATGATTCGAAATGCTTGGCATTTATCAGGTGGTAAAGGGCAGTATGAGAATACTACCTGTCGACGTGTACTGGTTACTCATGCAGATGGAAGACAGACTGTAGAGGAGATCAAGGACGATTTGTTTGTCCGCAAAGATGACAAGGAGGAGATGAAAAGACGATTAGGAAAAGGGAACGTTGAATTGGGTCTTACTTATAGTAATGACGCAACTGCAAAAGCAACTCGTGCTAAGCCGAATCTGAAAGCAACTCGAACTAGTTTGAAACCTTCTTCTAGAAAGGAACCAGAGTTCCAAATAGATGCAGGGGACGAATCCATAGCCCCTGCAGAAAATGCAATGGGAAAGCTGGGCAAGATTCTACTTGAAAAACGTCTTTCAGTTGATGATTTCCTGCAAAAAATTGGAGCGAATCGAGTCTTTGGCGATGCTACTATCACCAATTCTGCGTTCATTCGAGGCGTAACTGCGTTTGATAGCAGAATTAGCGCCAAAGATGCCAAAGAAATCTGCAGGATAGCGGATGCAGATGGAAATGGGTCTATTGATGTACCTGAACTATGCACGCATGTAAAAGGTGCTGGTGCCATTGAGCGAATCAAATCATGTTTAAAATCAAGAGGCGAAGGCATCCACGGTCTTACGCGCACTCTGCGGATTATGGATACTGGACATGAAAAGTGTCTGGACCGATCAGGGGTTCTCAATGGATTCAAAACATTAGGATTGAAGCTGACTTCGCATGACATTGAAGATATATTCTCGTATTTCGACAGGGATAAGAATGGCGTTATCGACATCGATGAGTTTCTTATAGGCTTGAGAGGGGAACTGAATACTAGAAGATCCAGTCTAGTGATGTTGGCATTTAATCAACTAGATAGAACTCAAGACGGGGCCATAACATTCGAAGATATTGAAACATTTTACGACGTGACTCAGCATCCAGATTTTATCTCTGGGGCGAAAAAGAAACGCCAAATCCTCGATGAGTTTTTAAACAACTTTGATCGAAACAATGATGCCACCATTTCGTCGGAAGAGTTTTTAGATTATTACAAAAGTGTTAGCTGCTCCATTGACGATGACGATTATTTTGAATTGATGATTCGAAATGCTTGGCATATTTCAGGTGGTAAAGGGCAGTATGAAAACACCACTTGCAAAAGAGTTCTCATCACAGATTCAAAAGGCAGACAGACAGTTCAACAAGTCAAAGATGATTTTTTTGCCAGGAAGCCTGAAGAGATTCGAGGAAAATTGGACCTAGATCCGACTAGCAAAGTGGAGACACACTACGCCAACAGTGGTCCCAAACCATCTCGCAGCAGTCGCAAAAAAATCCCACCAAAAAAGCAAGAGAATAATTGGTTCACACGCGCAGCAGATAATACAGGCGATGAATCTTTGCCTGGAGAGCCTATCTCTTCATCACGTAGAACGAGTTCGGGGAAACCAGCTGGACCTGCATCAAGTGGGCATTGGTTTGCTCGAGCTCAAGATTCTACTGGAGATGAATACCTTAGAGGATCATCCGCGAGAGTAACACTCCCCGCTGATGTTTCAAGTAACGTTGGATTTCGCACTCGAGCTGAGCCTTTGGTGCTTCAAAAGCTGCGAGATAAAGTTGTAACTCGAGGAGGTTCCAATGGTATTCACACCTTGGGAAGAGTGCTTCGGATTATGGATGATTCCGGGGACAAGCTGTTGGATCGAAGTGAACTGAAGAATGGGTTGGAGGACTATGGAGTCGAATGTACCGATCAAGAGCTATCACAGTTGTTTTCTTTTTTAGACACTGATAAAAGTGGTAAAATCAGTTTTGACGAGTTCCTTGTGGGAATACGAGGTCCGATGAATCCGAGAAGATTAGGACTCGTTTCGTTAGCGTTTAAGAAACTTGACCGAACAGGCGATGGAGTTGTTACTTTGGAAGATCTTGAGATGTCATATGACGCTTCACATAATCCTGATGTCAAGAGTGGCAAACTCTCTAAAGCGGAAGGTTTACGCGAGTTTTTAAATCAATTCGACACAATAGACCAAGATGGTATTGTTACTGAAGAGGAATTTGCTGAGTACTATAAAAACGTCTCTGGGTCTATTGATGGCGATGATTATTTCGAGTTGATGATGAGGAATGCATGGCATATATCTGGTGGTAAGGGTCAATATGAGAACACCACCTGTCGTAGAGTACTAGTCACAGATTCAACTGGTAGACAAACAGTTCAGGAAGTAAAAGATGATCTGTACATGAATGATCCAAAAGCAATGAAGCAGCAACTGAAACGGCAGGGAGTTGATGTCAAGGGAGATTTGGGCATGCACTACACTGATGCTCAAAAACCTCCTACAAGAAAACTCGCCAACCAAAGTACCTTATCGTTGGCTTGGGGGGAGCAAGAAACATCACAGCAGAAAGTCAAGAGTGGGATCGAAAGAGAAAGAAAGATAAGACAAGGAGCAGCAGTGAGAGTTCAAACGCTATTGAGAGCTAAAAAGGCAACAACAACAGTGAGTCTGGAAAAACGCAAGAAGAAGTTGGCTAACGATTTATCCAGGGATGCAGAGAATCAAAGAGCTGCGCAAGCTAATCGAATTATCCGACCTTCTGGAAGCAACTGGTACTAAATAAAAAAAGTGTATATTGGTCATGGAGTGAAATTGTTTTTAAATTTTCAAAACCAGAGTTGGGTCGAATATCTTTTTATCTGATAAAGGAAAGGAATGCAGGCGGTAGCCAGCGCTTTTTTCAATATTCTGATTCCGGATAGCGTATCCGAAGCTGCTTTTGAGTGATGTTAAACCCCATATCATATCCGTATTCATCAACGAATTGAACAAATCAATATCGGTATCCATATCACCATCCTTTGGGATGCAAATATCGGTATCCGTATCTATGG
>Ga0105055_10004977_pt1 | contig 19024 bp, 20 predicted proteins | sample BON03_FD_78090 | JGI IMG/M metagenome (GOLD analysis project Ga0105055, IMG submission 78090) | Freshwater microbial communities from Lake Bonney liftoff mats and glacier meltwater in Antarctica - BON-03 | ecosystem: Environmental > Aquatic > Freshwater > Ice > Glacier meltwater | place: Lake...
CTGAGTTTTGCTCATAGATACACACCAGTGGGTTTAATAGAATCTGGTTACATACCACAGAAAATGAACGATCGTCCCTGTGCCTATGTAGGTCGTGACGACCGAGAAAATTTATTATCTTCATCGAGTCCATCTGATTGGATTAAGATTACCGAATTATTTCTTGGGAAAGTGGATCCTGAATTTACGTTTGAGGCAAAGCACAAATCTTCTTCTTATCCCGTGTCTGCGTCTCAAATACAATCACTCATATGATTTTGTACTTGAAATTAGGATTAAAGCCCCAATCGAAAGCAGAGTCTGTGCGTTAAACCGTTGTCAAATTTAATGCACATTTAAACATGCACGACTCCATTTTGCGGTAAACTCTGAAAATTATGAGGTTGTTGCCATAATAATGCCACATAACATTCAGTACCGACATTTCATTTTTTTTGTAACACCACAACAAGCCATTTTTAAACACAACAAAAATCGATTTTTTTATTAGTATGGTGGAACATGTCGTCATCTTCTGCATTAACGATGCGGATGCGTCATCGTTGGAAAATCTACACAATGAACTTTATTCCCTCAGTTCTTTACCGAGTGTATCGAGACTGGTTTTTGGTAAAGACCACATATTAACGAGAGCGAAAGGGTACACACATGGTCTTGTGACTAGCCATAGTAGCAAGGAAGCTGCGGCAGCGTACCAGAGCCATCCTGAGCATATACGTGTTAGGGATAAAGTGCTTCTCCCTTTGGTTGATAAATCTATCGGGGTACTTTCTATGGATTTCGAAGCGTCACCTACTTGTCGAAATACCGAGAGAAACATTTTGCTCGGAACGATTGTCGTGTTGTTGGGATATTTATTTATCAAACGAAATTAGGGTACATATCTACTTTTTAAATAATTCTAATTTATTGAATGGTGTAGTAGATCACGAAATGCATTCAAATAAGACTGAAATTTGTCAGAAACGAAGCCGTCATGCGTGATAACATCAGTTGGTCCGTCCAACCATCGCTGACTGAATGCTTCCGATATGGATAGAATACTCGTTATTCTGCAAGTCGATTTTTCTTTCCAGCAAATGCAACCTTCAGCATACATAGCTTTGATTCTTGGGATATCCGATGTACTAGGTAAATGACTGCTAGTAGATCGAGCCATCACGCAATAACGCGAGACATTATTCGAAGAAGAGCCATTTTGTTCAAGTAAACCATCAGATATTTCTTGTGTCATTCTTGTCGCCACAAATGCCCATTCATTATCACTGGTTGGAAATTCGTTCCGCTCATGAACGTACGATGTAATAATGTGTTGCTTCCCTTGTAGAGGATCTGAAGTATGATATATCTCGGCAGTTTTCATTCCCGACGAATGGCACCCTTTCATTTGAACTCGATCCAGTATTACTGTTGTGCTCTTATGGTAGTTGGTATGAGACTGTTCAAAAAACTGTCTTGTGACTTCTGGGGAGTTCCATAACCGCCAGTACAACTCAGAAACTTGATTAATATCAACACTAGATTCCAACGAATGATCGATTCGAACATGAAGGATTTTACTGGTCTCACATTCTCTGGCGTATCGAAAAGATACTTGAACGATTTGTTTCAAATCACCGTTTAATGGATGCGCAACTATCCACTTTGGTTTCTCATCAACTGATCGACGAAGAACTGATAGCACATGGTTCACAGCAAAGTCAGCACCTTTCTTATAAATTCTATTTTTTGCCGTTTCACTTGTTGGAATACCATTTGCCATTTGTCGTAAAGCGACCACAAAGAGAGAATGCTCCTCCAATTGTGCCTTGAGAAGTTCGTTCTCTAGATGAACATCAATATCGCCTTTCTCTCTTAATTCCTGAATTGCAGCGGTTAATTTTTCAATGCGTGCAATGAATTCAGCCCTTTCTTGACGCAACTTCTTATTCTCTTCCACCAAACCACTCACTTCTTGTTTCCTTTTTTGTCGAGCAAGTCTGCTTGATTCTGCAACAGAAGATTTATTTGTAATAGTAAGCACATCGTCCCACATCGTCCGATCTGGTCGAATTTTCCTTTTTTTCTTTCTACAAATCCTCAGAAAGGCATTCATCATCATCAATCGGTTTTAGGCCTGACTAGTGAGCCACTCAGGAAAGTCCTGTAGCTTTAAATCGAATGCGCCAACTAAGATCATTGCGTTTAAAATGGATACCCCCAATTTTCAATCGTCCAAATACCTTGACAACGTAGCGAAGAAAGGGAACAAGGCAAATAACTTCAACTTCGATGGGACACGCATATTGCACTTGGCATATTCATTCATATACTACTCGAGATAAATTTTATAATTATGTTGGACATACTGTTCTAATTAAAGACCACAAATGGTGCGATCCGTAGACTGCATGCCTCCTGCTAATTGCTTTGATATAGCAGCTTGGCGTCTCAGTTCAAATACTTCATATCCCTTCGTACTCATCAATCCATCTTTCTCAACCATATTCCCTTCCAAACGAAGACGTTCCAATTTAGGGGATTCTAAAACTTGCCCAGGAAATTCCTTGATTTTGTTGTTTGCCAGCAACATAATTTTCAGATTCTTTGCGGAGCTAATACCTGAGCCAACTGTTTCAATTAAGTTATCCGAAGCGTCTAAAGACACAAGTGATTTCATATCTCCGATGGAGCCAGGTAGTTCAATAAGCTGATTGTTAGAAATATTCAAGTCCACTAGGTTCACCAAGGTGGTTAAAACCGATGGCCATTCTTTTATTGAATTGTTACTCAGAGATAGTTCCTTGAGAGAAACTGGGAGACTAGATATTGATGAAATACGGTTATGATCTAGTTTCAGCTAACCAAATATATAAGTGTCAAATCCCGTTTCTTCGACAAGTAACTTACTGTGCGCAGAGAAACCAAGTTGCAAAAAGTGATAGAAATGATCTCCAAGTCATTATTGCATATATTTAAAGATTTCAGTTTTGTGAGTTTCGTGATATCATCTGGAATGTATTTGAGTAAGTTGCTTTTCAGGTCTAGCGTTTGAAGAAGTGCTAGTTCAAATACCGACACGGGAATAGATTGGAGTTGCGCATTCTGAAGTGGAAGAACACCTGATTTCTTCGCTCTTTCTATTTTATCCTTGTGAGTAGATTTCAGTGTTTGTGCCTTGATAGTTTGTTTTTCATGGGACAGTGCACAACCCATCTTCAATTCCAGGCCTACGTCCAAATTATAAGAAAACTTTCTTGTATTATTTACAACATTACTTAGTCTGATATTACTAATAGCGGAATACGTGTCATTTTGATGCTCGTTTGACTAGCGTGTGCACTACACAACAGGAACATGGATGAAGACCTCCAACTGTCAAGAAGATTCTTCTTTGCCGGTTTCTTGGGACTTCCTTTATTATGGTTCTTCAATGTCGTCAGTTTCTGGAAGAAAAGCTCTCAGCCTAACGTACCGAAGGAGCTCAGAAAATGTAAGTGCTCCTCCAATCGTTTTTGCATGTACTTATCCAGTGACAGACGTTTTATTTTCTTTGTTTGGATGTTTGTTTTGGGCAGTTATCATTATAGTATGGCTTATCTTATTTCAAATAAACTGGAGAGAGTGGAGCAGCCTATTGGTGGTCATTTTTCAGGAGGACGTTTGGTAGCGTTGTTATTTATTGGTACAATTGAATTTAAATTTAAAAAGTAAGATCTAGTTTGCATGTTTTGCAATGATATATACTGCAACCATAATTGTCTGTGACATTAAAATACTAGATCCTAAATAAGTATACGCGTCTGCCCGTTCCAACGAGTATACTTCCTTCGCAAATGAGGACATGGTACTCAATGCGCCACAAAATCCTGCAGTAATTGCACCATGCTTATTAAAATCCTTGATAAAGGTCCTCGAGAGAGCGAATATTGTGCAACTCAATATATTGACAGCGAAAGTTCCAATGGGAAAATTTTGTTCACGCTTTCTAAACATTTCAGAAAACTTCCATCGTATAGCAGCTCCTACAACAGCAAACAAGAGAGCAAGAAGGTTTTGTTTAGCGAATATGACAGCCATAACTATTAGGAATATACTGCAACCAACCAAAAGTTCATCTGGTAGTTTAGTTGCAGGTAGTCTCATATCTCGATGAAAATATCCCAGAGCATACCCCAGAAGAGGAACAGCAATTCCAGATACTTGTACATCAAGCCAGCGATAGACCATCGAGAAACCACCATCCCCTGATGCAAGAATTGAAGAAGATTCATGTATCCATGAAGAGAAAGTGGTCAATGAACCGGCGAATGCGGCACCCATAACTGCGTGTTTAAGAATATCATTCCTATCAGTATTTTCAAGAAATCCTAGCAATAAAGATCCAAAAAAGTTGCTCAATTGATAAGGTGATGGTGACATATGCGATTCCACAACGAATATTTGAGGGCCCCATTTAACGTTGTTAGAAGCCTCGGCAAGCGATATCCGAAGCCAGCAACCATACATCGAAGCGGCAACAAACATGAAAATGAATTGAATTCTCTCTTTCGTTGTCATGCTTTGCAATTCATCCGAGACCGTAGCGTCACTTAAGATGCTCCCATACATTGCAATACTAATAAGCTGGGTTGCAAATTGAAAAAACCTGCAACTGCAGCTCTTAGAGTTGTTGCTAAAGATCTCAAGACGTCAAGAGAAGGCGGTACGCCCCCCTCCACAAAATGTTATCGAGTACTCCAACTCCGTTAATTCCATGCTCCGATCTTGCTCGTGCTTGTGGAGTGAAGAATGTATTTTTGAAAATGGAAAATTGCCAAGTAACAGGGTCGTTTAAAGACCGTGGCATGCAGACACTTTGTGAGGATATCAAGAACAAAGGAGGTGTTGGCATTTGCTGCAGTTCAGGTGGTAACGCCGGCTTGGCTGCTGCTTGGTGTTGCCTTCAATGTGGTCTTGAGGCTGATGTGTTTGTACCAAGTACAACAACTGATACAATAGTCACAAGACTCAAAAGCTATGGTGCCACAGTTCATGTTTGTGGAGACGAATGGAAGACAGCTGATGATGCTGCCCGTTTGTTTTGCAAAGAAAATAATCGAGACTACGTGTCACCATTCGATGATGGTCGTCTTTGGGATGGACATGCTTCGTTGGTGGATGAATTGACTCATCAAATGAGTCAAGTTCCAGACGTCATTGCTTTCAGTGTTGGTGGAGGAGGACTTGCAGCAGGTATAATCACTGGTTTAAACCGATCTGAATGGAGTCCTAGTATCGTTTTATGTGAAACTGAACTTGCTGGAAGCATGAACGCTGCTCTAATTGCAGGAGAACCTGTTTCGATTGGACCTATTAAATCGATAGCTACTTCTTTAGGAGCTCCCTTAGTAAGTAAAGGAGCTTTTGAATTACTTCAAAGTTATCAAGGTAAAGTGCACAGTCAGTTAGTATCGGATGCAGCCGCCGTTGAAGGTTGTCTTTACTTGGCGAATCAGCAGCGTGTTCTAGTTGAACCTGCTTGTGGTGCTACTCTAGCGGGATTTCGCGCCTGGGTTTCGAATATGCCGGTAGATGGGAGAGAAGATATGACGATAGTCTTGATCATTTGTGGGGGTAGTGGGATCTCGTTGGATCTACTTAACAAATATAGGATGGCTGAGTCAGGTTAACACGAATAAACTGTTTTATACGAAGGAGTAGAGAGTTATTAGAAACCAACAGCTACAAAAATACCACAATTTATTTTGATTTACCAATCGGTAGGTACAATCCTTTAACTGATACAGGATTTCTAATTTTCACGTACGCCTATAGAAGTATGTGCCAGATAATTTTGAACCAGTTGCGGATTGGCGAATATGACTCGGAAAATGACTTCGAAGGTTAAGCAATACCTGAAACAAATCTAATACTGGAGTTGAAATCGGTGATCAATTTCAGTTCAAAATTGTGAACCTCGTTTTTCTATATATTGTAAAGGCCTACAACCGACTATTAAACAGACCATTGACGATGTAGACGGTCATATATTACTCCATGTTAGTTTCAAGATTCAGAATCTACAGTCCCAGAGAAATAATAGATGCTAAAGCCTCGACGTTCATGAATGAATCACTCACTACGTGCCGCCAAATCGCTACATTCATAATACCGGTAAAAATTGAGATACAGGTTTTTGAAAATAGTTCGGGAATCGGGGCAACAATAGTTCAGCTGGCTGACATATGACCAGTGCATTAATTAAATGAAAATATTTAAAGTTGACTTTAATTATAAGTTTTACACGTCAAGTGGTTATTATCTTCAAAATTAAAACTACCAGTGTCGCGATTCAAAAAGGAAAACCAAAATTATTTTACTTCAGACAGAGCTTGAGCAGACAATTAATTATATGGGTTATTTCACTTTCACATTCGGTCCAATAAATTCAGGGCTGTAAGCCGCTCCCTATTTTTCGTCTGAACTCTAGGTATACAGTCTAGGTATGTGCATTGATTAAACAATAATTGAAGTCACTTTCAAAGTTCATTTATAATCTCGTTCGTATAGTTCACAGTCCCCAGTTCCACGTGCCCGGAATTTGAGTATGCTTTTAAAAGAATTCATAAGACTTCAGACCTTGAATCGCCCAACCAATCTGGACATTTTCTAAAATTGAAGCATTGAACACGTGCGGGTCCACTCTTTTCAGAATTTGACTTTTGTCAGTTAATATAATTATTGGAAGCATCAGTTCTAATCCGTCGTTTCATATGGATAGCTTGAGGTACTTCAAAACTTTGTCAACTAAATTAAAACCAAAAAATGGGGAACAAGCCGAACAACTCGATCTCAGTACCTTTCATGGACATCTGGGCACCTGATAAATTTTAGTTGCACGTATTGTTACAAGTTGAAGACAGAATATACTTAAGCACTATACTTACCAGTGTCGTGTAATTATTCTTGAAGTGCATTACATTTATAAATACAGACCGATAAATCAAACTAAGTAGTTGGGTATTTAATGCATATGTAGAGAACAAAGAAGCAAGTGCCGAATGTTCAAATCACTCTTACAAGTGATAGATGATTAAACGACTTCTGATATGGCAAGAAGATTGAGTCAAGATTTGAAAATTCTGTTGAATTCAGCAAACATTCTGCTGGGGTTTCAACCATCTGATTATTACATAAACGCTCGAAAAATTGCTGTAAGTTCTGTGTCCTAGTCTCTCCAATGTTGACCTTCCCAGGCAGTCACTTTTCATTTTGGTGAATCAAAAGGTGGCGACTTTTCGTTGGTGCAAATTTTGCTCTGATATTCTGAGGTCTGGAAATGATGTATGTCAGACTTGAGAGATAGCTATTCAAAAATTGAAAATGGTGCCTGTCACTTGAAAGTTGGGTTGGCTTTTTTATCTTAATTAAAACCAAGTATTGGTCGCCTCACAATGCGCCTGCACTTAAGATACGAACAAGTGGTATTCTTTTTAGTATCCAACTTCATAGAAGATCCATTGAACAAACAGGCCTTCAGATTTTGGTAAAATCAAAAGTTCATCCCTCGAGTGACTGATTTGATAATTTTGAATAGTTGAAGCATTTATTTTTAAATATCATGTTTTAAGCTGCTCATGCTTGAAATTAACGAGCATGCTACGAAGTTTGAAAATACCGGAGTGCACATGTGGACATCTCTTATCATAAAAAAAAGTCTAAAATTGATTGCCAAGAACTTTGCAAACTGCTTTGACACTTCAAGACTATGACTTCTTGAAATGGATGTTGAACAATGAGGTAGTTGATTGATGAGTTTACATGGAAAACATCGCCAGTAGTTATCTACCAGTTTCTACCTCTAAAATCACAAAACGGGGGGGTTAGGGAGGTCTGCCAAAAAAGGCTTCCTAGAAAAAATGTTTATTTTGGGCTGATCAATTCATTGGTAAACTCAGTTGAAAATTTGAACCCCTGATAAAGTTGAAGTAATCCATGATATATACAAGTAAACAAAACCAAAACATTGAAATACTTCTCAGTCATAACTAAGTTTCCATGAATACCTTTGGAGTTTCATTTCTTCAATCAAGTCCTTTTCAGACCGTGGAGCCCATTGCTGATGTCTTGCAGTCTCCTTCGATGCAAGCCATGGTGAATTTTGATGAGTTTATTGCCAACACAAACTCGGATGGTCAATCAGTGTGTCACACCCCGAGTTTTAAACTTCTCTCATTCGATATTGTGCCTGCTGAAACAGTTTCAGAAAAGGTCTCTAATAATTTGACATCATCATTCCCAGGAAACCAGCTAAATGCTCTGATTGGCGACAACCATCTACATGAAATGATGGTTTGTTGAGAGGATCAGCAGGACGAACCGGTGAACAGCCTGGACACAATTCCTTTTTTCTAAATGTGCTCTTCAATGCTGAATCAGAATCTCTAGAAGATTCATTCTTGCTTGAGATACTGTTCTGTCAGCCCAGCTCACCAGTCTATTGACTCACTTCAACAACAAATTGAGATTCCAGAGATGGATCTGTCAAAATTCCAACGAATAAACCTCGATGGGCTTTTTGTGGAGTATGACTTAGAAGAGTTTCTAGAGCGAATTAAGAAAACAGATGAAAGGGAAACGGGGGGTTGCAAGATGGAGACGATTGCATGGCGCCTGAAAAAAGAATATAACGGAAACATCGGATTGTATCGACGATGGTGAATTCCAGTTTCGATGGGAGAATGAAGCAACTACAAAGCAGCCAATCAATAGAATTCGAATCTTGCGAATCTCGATACTAGATCAACTCTCAGCGATTGATATTGATATCATCAAATTTGATCAAAACCTTGACGATGTTTTTGCTAACTTTGACATTGAAGAGTTTTTAGAACGAGTTAAGAGAACTGAAAAGATGTCAATGAAGAATAAAACCAGGCTGTGCAATGAAGAATTCAAAATTCAACGTGAAATATTTTGGTACGGACTATTAGATTATGTCCAAGGTGCTAAAGATAGTGAAGGAACAAGTGGTAGTCCTAGATTGTCAGCGAGTCAGTCAGTCACACCGGTAAACAACAAAATAAACCATGTAGTAAAGACAATGATTTATCAGAAAATGACAAGGTTATAGTCTTAGACGAAGCAGTTCAAATGATCAATACAGTCAATGGCGTACCCTCGGAGTTAGATACTGAGATAGTCAAAATAGACGAAGTGTTTGACACTGCCAACACAGTCAATGACGCACTCTCAGAGTCAGATAATGAGATAGTCTTAGACGAAGCAATTCAAATGATCAATACAGTCAATGAAGCACTCTCAGTCTTCTGATATCTTTTCACGTTTGTTTCGCAGTGGCACCAGGAGAAGCCGAATTGAAGCTGGATACCACAGAGCTCAACACAGGGTCTATCCCGAACCAAATCCATTCCATCCCCACCAATTTGGAGGGAGACCTTGGTAATCAAAAAAACCCACAGATATAATCCCAGAGTACTGTACTGTCGATTTCAGATCATCTTTCGAATGTTTTCAATATACTAATGCTTAGCTGATAGTCCGTCACTCACTATCAGTCTATCACTTTTTCAGACTTCCCCATTCAGTGATTTACTTCGAACGTATCGACATTCAGTTTCAAGAGCGCTCGTATTTTGAAAATCGAATTAAAACTCCGAGACTACGAATATATAATAAATACGCAGATTTTCAAAAACTGATCAGCCGTGAGTTTGTTTCTGAAAAAGAGAATTCCTAGTGCAGGTATATCAGCGTAATCAGATTATAATTCTTCAGTCGAGGGGATGAATGATCTACTTCCGATACACGATTAAAATAAATAATCTCATTGGGTGATAGAGGCATAGTGTACACAAGTGTTGTTCTGAGCCAAATTTAGACAATCTAGGTCCCCGCATCATTTCGACACTCTTTTTCTTTTTTACGGACGTTGCACTTTTTTCTTTCGATGTCGTCAAAGCGAGGAACGCCTCAAACAAATCGCGGTAAGAAAGTTAAAACAGGAGAAAGAATGGAAGAATATAATCGGCCTACACCAGACTCTAATGTCTTTGATGCTTCGAGACTAGTTAAGAGAGAGCATCCTTCACCAGGACTAACGCCGACAAGCATCGTTTGCCCTCCGACTCCTCGTCTTAGCTCTGCGAGAGCGAAAAAGTCAAAGGTGAACTATCCATCACCACTGTATATATCTCCTGGCTCGTCGAAAATCCCTAAACTTGAAACGATTCTTGCCATAGGATCTGGCTCCTTCGCTAATGTGTGGCTTGTAAGGGACAAGGACTCTGGATTATTTTCTGCCTTGAAGCGAAATATTGACCCTTATTTTGTTGGGAGCGAATCGCATGATAAGATTCATGAATCGATCAATATTTGGAAGAATTTAATATCTTGTCCTAATATTTGCAAACTCTTTAGTGCTTGGGAAGACGAAGGTGTATTTGTGAATATCCAGATGGAGTATTGCGAAGGAGGACATCTTTTACAATACGCTGAAAAATGTATGGAGGACTCTAACGGCGGTTATTCAAGAATATGGGATGAAATTCAAATCTGGAAATGTCTTGCTGATACTCTCTGCGGTTTATCTCAAATTCATCAACTCGAGTTTTGTCACAATGATATCAAACCAGAAAATTTGCTGGTCACAAAGCATCACAAGACCGGTAAACTTAAGATAGTTTTAGCAGATTTTGGCCATCTTCGTAAAGGGAATACGAAAATTGATGGCGAGGAAGGTGACTGTAAATATATAAGCCAGGAGATGCTTCGGGATGGTTTAGCAACTTGTGCAAGTGATATGTTTTCGGTAGGGATAAGTTTCTATGAAGTTGTCTCAGATATATGTTTACCGGACCACGGGGAGTGGTATAGTAAACTACGAGAAGGGGACGTACCGCGAATACCGACACAGTTTTCTGCAGATTTAAATGATGTGATTCAAAAAATGATGAGCGCGGATCCGAAATCGAGACCATCCTCGATGGAACTATTAGATCATAAATGTGTTCAGGATTCAAAGGACGTTGAACTTGAAAAGGTTGATATCATTGAAGACCCAGAAGCGATTGCCAAGGTGATGGATTCGCGTAGGGATGGGGTGAGCACACCAACCCATAGTGCATTTTCAAGTCACCGGGGATTCGAAAGATATAGCACCGTTAAAACAAATCGGAGCTCAGGATCTGTTGAAGTAGCAGTACCGAAGAAGAATATCAACAGAGATCTTCTTAATGATTTTATGGACTGTCAATAAATATATTAGGTCACCTTTTCTAATAATTTCTCCAACAAAGTTTTCTCTCTCCAGCCAAGAAGCAGCGCAATATCAGGAAAAGGGATTCGGGGAATAGAAAAGGGTACCAAGCGACAAAGTTTTTCATAATTGAAATTGGGTAATCGCATTCCAGTTGGCCATTTAATATCTTGGACGTTCTTCAATACAACGGAGATAAAGCCGAGTGATTCCGAGAATAATGTCTTGAAAGCTCCGGTGATGACCATTCCAACCACCACTAAAAAGGCTAAAGCAACCAACACATCAATTAAATCAGTCTTATTCCGTCTCCAGAATCTCGCTACTTTTCGAGACACCTTGCCAACTAACGAGGGTGAATCAATTAGAAAGTTACAAACACGTGATGGTATGGATGCCAATAAACGGTACACCCATCTTCCTATTCTACTAAGTGATACAATGTTATATATAGTTATCCTAACCGGTAACAAGACAATACTGGCACTTGAATACATTTTCTTCAATAGCTCCACGAACTTGATGAATCCTATTTCTTGAATTTGGACCCCAAATCTGATAAATCCTTTCCCGATACTTTGAAAGATTTGAGTAAAATTCGTCAGTACATAAGCTATCGCATCATATATTTTAGAACAGTTTTCCCAAAAGTGTTTTAAATGAAAAATGACTCGATAAGCAAAAACCTCCGAGAATGATAAAGTCCTGCGAAATAGTTCCCCAGGAACCCGATACAGTCCACGAGCCAAAGAAATTAGAAGAGGACATATACTAAACAGGATTTGCTTTGCAAAGAAAACTATCCTCCACACCGTTTTTAAAGGCCAAATAAGCAACAAGTTAAATACAACCGATAAGGGAAGGGAAACAATTGGCGGCAAGAAAAACCCAATTATTCGCCAAAGGGCGCTTTCAATCATGTCCCATTCAAGATCAAAATCTATTCTCTTGTCGTTTACAATTTTCTTCTTTTTTGGTTCTTTTCTCAGTTCTTTTACCGGACTTGGTTCATCCTCACTTGACAAATCAGAATCATCGGAGTAAAAGTCAAGAGAGCTTTCCGCGGCAACTTGAGAATTCAATAGATTCACTTCCTCCAATGACAGACTCACAAGTTTGCCGTCCTCGTCTTTATAATAATATTCTACCTCTGGTTCATCCATTTGTTGCACGCGGGGTGTGTGTGCCTTTTCATGTAGGTCCCCGCAGACTAACGAGTATTCTGACTTTTCTCTTTCGTTTCAATCCAGAACAGTCATGGGCGTTCCCGTATTCGTCACCGGTATTTCACTTGGATCAAATGCCATATTAAGTCTCGTGGGAGTAGCTGATTTCTTCTCGGCTACTCTTCCTCTCGTAGGCGAGCCTATTGGCACTTGTGGAGCCGCATGTTTCGCATCTAACTTGGTAGGCTCGCTCCTCATTGCCAAAAGTGTGTCAACACTCACAGCAGTACTCTCAAATCCTCATGAAGGCACCTTTGTGAGAAGGAATCTGCTGCTTGCTATCGGTGCTTGTGATCTACTTGTCGCAATCAGTGTCTACTCTGCATCGAAAAACACACTAAGCATTATTGTTTCAACTGCGCTTTTTGCAGAAGCAGGGGCATTCATTCAAGATGCTGTGTTTAGAAAAAGAATCACCAAACCCGTATAGTAGCTTCTAAAATGAGATACTACTTGAAGTGTTTAAAAGAATCGATTTTTTGTTTGAGTTTGCAATTTTGTTTTAAAAACACAATGAGAATTGAAAGATTACTTTAAATGGGCGTCTAACCAGGTACATATCTTGGCAAAAACTTCTTCTCGAATGGGCCGCTCCTCATGAAGAGGTTGGTGATATATATTATCTAGCTCCAGCATTTCCTTATCCTGAATTGCGACCGCACTGAAAAACTTTTGGGACCCTTGAATCCCAGCATGCAAATCTAAATGTCCATGAATAATGAACAACGGTGTTTTAAAGTTTGGGGCATATTCAAAAGCCATTTTGGTACCTTTTATGAGTTCAAGTCCTTGATGCACTCTAACATTTCCATGATAGTTCAACGGGTCTTGAGTGCCATGGTCCTGCACTTGTCGAAATGATGTGGCTATATGTCTAGGAAAAGAAACCAAGGGAGCTTTTGGGAATACTTTATCTATGATACCACCAATTAGTCGTAAATACCACGTATCTCGAGACGGATCTAAATTAAGCGCAGGGGAACTTAAAATTGCCCCGTTCAATTTAAGAGCTGGTTTGGTTGAGTTTTGACATTTGAATGCAGTGTGAAGTGCAATGAGCCCGCCCATGGAATGTCCCATGATAAATCTAGGAATCACTTTCCATTCTAAATGATCATTGTAAACTACTTTCTCAAGAAACTCAGTAACATCTTCAACATAATCTTCAAACAATTCAACGTGGCAGCGATCCCCTTCACTTCGACCAAACCCTTGATGATCCATTGCAAACATTGCATAGTCGTGGTTATTTACATAATCAGCTACATGATGATAGCGCTTACTATGCTCAGAATGACCGTGTAAAAATACGATAATGCCTTTAGGAGTCTTATTCGGTTTATTCCACCACAAAACGTGATTGATCCAAAGACCTTGACGGTTTTGAAAGAAATGAGTTTTCAACATGTCACGTGGAGGCTCTCTCTTGTCACTGATGCGTTTACTTTGCAACACTGAATGTCGTTTGAGGTTCTTTCCTTGGGTCAGTCTGTACCCGCAGTACCCTAAGAAAGCAGCAAGCACTACTTCAGACAATGGGATTAAGAATTTGGCTAATCGAAGGGACAATATCTTTATAGCTTCTTGAAATCCATCCGAAAGAAACACTTCGTATGTCTCCTTCACTAGAGACTCTCCAAACATTGTGATATTCGAAAAGGATTAAAAAAAGGTATGCTAGGTGTTCGGCTTGTGCACCCAAAAAAATCGTAATTAGTAAAAAACACATGGAATTTCACCCACACGTGTTGTCATTTGAAATCAAATTCAAAAATATATATTTGTTTATTTCTTCCGCTTCGAGTATCGCACTCGAACTGGCTTGGCATCAGGACCCACGACTCCAAAAGCTTGCCTAAAATCCATTCCAGGTAAAGGATCAATGAGTTCCATGTCGTATTCTCGGAATACAAGGGCCATCACAACCGGAATCTCCAGCATCGCCAAACTGTACCCTGCACACTTATGTCGTCCTGCAGAAAATGGAACATATGCATATTGATGACCATTGATTGTTGGAGATAGTCCAGCACCAGTTCCTAGAAACCTTTCAGGTTGAAACTCCGTCGGGTGATCATGAACTTTAGGATCCAAGTGGCGCATCGCAAAATGCAGACCTATCAATGTATCTTTCGGGATTAAATATTTAGTCCCCGAGGAAGATTTCAAAACACAATCACTCTGGGCTTGTCTCCAAGCAATAGAGTAAGTTTTCAACCGTAGCGTTTCTTTCAATGCAGCAGTGAGATATTCCAACTTATCATAGTTATAATGTCCGTTTGCATCAGGCTCGGATGCAAACGCACCATCCACTTCTGCATATGCCTTTGCTTTTGCTTTGGGATCGTTTAAAACCATTCCGAACGTCCACACAGTTGAGGGCAAAGTGTTGCCTTGACCGCCCCACCAAGCAGCTGTTGACATTTTAGCAGTGAGATCTGGATCTTCATTGTTCGTGGCATCTCCATAAAATTTCATAAGAGGCCCAACAGGACATCCTCCGCTTTCATCTTGTTTTATCATGGATGAAAAGTGTTTGTATGCAGTATTCACTCCTGCCTTCACTTCAGGCACTTCACGACCTTTCAACGCCTTACCGAAGAAATTATCGATATTTTCAAACGCCTCAAATAAAAAAGGAGCATCCTTAATATTCGCACCATCTCCAAATAGAGCTTGGGTCATTGGCCAAAATATCGCAGTTCCCAGTTCACGCAGGTCCATTTCACCTGATTCCCCCATCACTTCACGCATGTATTTAAGGAGCTTGTCTGCAATAATATCTGACAGATGGGCGTTCTCATTTAAAAGATACTTCCTCAAACCTGAAATTGCATTTTGTTCGTGACGCTCAAGTTGCTCTGCAGGTATTTGAAATATTCTTTTGTTAACCGACATGTTCGGAGTGACAGGGTTTCCAAATTCGGTATCATAGGTAAGCACGTCTTCAAACATGTTAACATCACTCAGAACCACATACTTATGTCCATGGCCCCTATCAACCATAAACACTTCCGGATGCTTTTTAGCCGTTTCAAGTAGAAAATGTATCGGATCGTTGGAAGTTGCAGGAGTTGCAAGGACAGTGGGAGGTAAGATCGCTCCAGATAAATCATGAAGTTCATTGGCAGATAATTTATTGGATGCAATGGACACATCCAGCCTGTTATCCAGGTGACAGGACAGTGTCTTAATACGTTGCATCAGGTATTCCAGGTATGCAATTTGAATTCCAATCAGGATAGGACGTTGAGGGGGACTATTATTAGGAATAGCAATGAGTGGGCTGTGGTTGATGCTAGGGAGCTTCACTGTCGGAGTTTCTTATGCATACGTTTTGTTAGTATCCATAATGACACTAGATGCGGCGGAGTTACAACACAGTTTTGATACACATGGAGTAGTTTTCTATCTTTGCTTGGTACCTTCTTCCATTCCAGCCATGTTCTTGTTGTCGTATATAATTTGGATTGGTTTGAAAATATACATTCACACACCTCATATTGTAAATAAAATGGACTAGCATTACGATTGAATCTATCAAATTCTTTTTGTTGATTAAGTAAATGCGTGGCTATTGTATATAAAAATGATTTATAACTAGTAGTCCACACGCTCTACAGCAATAGCGACTCCCTGGCCTCCACCAATACAAAGAGTGGCAAGAGCTTTCTTAACATTTTTATTCCTTTGCATTTCATGAAGAAGTGTAACAAGAATTCGTGCACCAGATGCCCCGATTGGATGTCCTAAACTGATAGCACCACCATTAACATTAACAATCGCAGGATCGATACCAAGCTCATTACGAACCGCCAAACATTGAGATGCGAATGCTTCATTGGCTTCTACTAGATCTAAATCCTTGACTGTCCATCCTGCTTTTTTAAGGCACAACTCAACTGCTGGTACTGGTCCCATGCCCATGATCTTAGGATCTACTCCAGCACTTGCATATGCAACGATCCTTGCCATTATAGGTGATCCCATCTTACGGGCTACTTCCTCTGAAGTCACAACAATGGCAGCTGCTCCATCATTAAGCCCAGAGGCATTTGCAGCGGTTACAGTTCCGTCTTTTTTAAAGGCCGGACGAAGTTTAGCGAGAGACTCACTCTTAACACCACCTACAAATACATATTTAACATTGAAATAGAACAGTCATCACTAAAAAACGTACTCTTTGGGTATTCGTCTTTCGTCAGTACAATCGGATCACCTTTTCTTTGTGGAATGGTAATAGGAACAATTTCGTCTGCAAATATATCCTTTGCATTAGCTGCTTCAGCTTTTTGTTGTGACGAAGCAGCAAAGTCATCTTGTTCTTCTCGGGTAATTCCGTACTTCTCTGCAATATTCTCTGCAGTAATTCCCATATGGTAGTCGTTGAAAGCACACCATAAACCATCTTTAATCATGGTATCTTCCATTTTCCAGTCACCCATACGTTTACCATCGCGACTTCTAGGCAGAATATGAGGACTTTGACTCATATTTTCATGACCTCCAGCTACAATAATCTCAGCGTCACCACATTTGATTGCTTGGGCGGCCAAATGAACAGCTTTAAGACCCGACCCACATACTTTGTTGATCGAAAGACAAGGAACTTCATTGGGAAGACCAGCTTTCAATGCTGCTTGTCTAGCAGAGTTCTGTCCAACTCCGGCTTGCAAAACATGACCAAAAATAACTTCATCGACCCTATGCTTTTCAACTCCTCCTCGTTTCAAAGCCTCTTCAATGACAACAGCTCCAAGAGTAGGGGCAGACAATTTCGAGAGAGACCCGCCGAAACTGCCAATGATGGTCCTGCATGCGGCTATGATAACTGGGTTACTCATGGAATGTTTTGTTTTGTTTTGTAGTCATGTATTATCCCATGCATAAAAAAAATGCGCATTTCTGATCATTTCACTTCAGAATATTTATGGATTCAGTGATCGAAGCAACGAATGCTGGAGTTGGAAGTGCATGCTCCAAGATAGTAGTATACCCACTTGACCTAGTCAAGACTAGGATGGCTACAGATCCACAAGCAAAAACTGTATTATCGACTTTCGCTACTATTCAAAGAGAGAAAGGTTTGTCGGGACTGTACAAAGGCATCCAACCGAAACTGGTGAAATCTATCACTGGAAAAGTTCTTTACTTTTATATATATAGTAGCTTATCCAAACTAGTTGCTGACTCCGATGGTCAACTTAGCACAATCGCGAATATGATAGTTGGCTTCTTCTCTGAGGTGATTGAACTCCCAGTTATTATGCCGCTGGAGGCTATTGTTTCCCGTGTACAGTCAAGCAAGTCAGACGAAGGAGGAATAGATGCAGCCAAACAAATGTACCAGGAAGGGGGGCTGCAAGGATTTTATGTTTCACTTGACGCATACATTCTAGGTGCTCTTCAGCCATCTATACAAATGACACTCTTTGACCAAATTCGTCCCATGATATTAGGTGGTGCTCGTAAAGAGTTAAGTGCAATGGAGGCATTTCTATTGGCTACGTTGGCTAGTTCTGTTGCTGTGACATGTACGTACCCCATGGACCTTGCAAGGACAATAAACCAGTCAAGACACACAGGCGAAAAATCAAAAGGATTGGGAGAGACATTGAAAGATATAATCAAGACCGACGGCTTCGTAGGTATGTTCAAAGGTCTACAACCACAGTTAATGCAATCCGTTCTTTCTTCTGCTATTATGCTGATGGTCAAGGAGAAAATCAAGGCAACTACAACGAAGTTCATGATATGGTTGATAGTCCTGCTTGGATTCAAAAAGAAATCCATCTCGACATAAATCATTATTATACTTTAGATAAATGAAAACATAGTTAGCTAGCAGGGTTTTTCCTAACTTCTTCTTTCACGCGATGATTATATGCTTCTCTATTGTGTACAAACAGCTCGTAAGGCTCACCTATGTATACGATTAGATTTCATAAATAGAACAAAACGACACTTACTTTGTGCTGGTGAATCTGGGTTGGGGCTGTCCAATAAATCTTGCACTCCGATAAGAACCTGTTTGAGGGTCACCGTGGGGTTCCAATCATATTCGGCATTTAGAATCGACAAGCAAACAGTGCCAGATGGATAAACGTTAGGGTGAAATAGAACAGGGACAAATTGTACCTTAGGAGGAGAAGAGGGGAAATCATCGGGATACAGAATCTTCACCCGGAAAAGACCACCTTCCCAAAGTGTACCCACTTTTCCAGGTATTCCTGCTTCCCATTTCAATAGGTCAGTTGATCCATCGGCATTTCTCATGGGACGTGCGTAGAAGCCAACAGGATGATCCTTGCGCCATTGCTTTCGTTCTTCACTCAGCCTCCCGCGTGCAATATCACCCATTCGTACGTGGATGGAAACGAGCTTTCAAAATAACTACGAATTGTTTTTTTTGGTTCTAAAAAAAGCCATCAGGCTCTTTTCTTTCAACAAGATACTCTTGTTTATTTATTTTTTTATTTTTTTATTTTTTTATTTTTTATTTTAAACAACAACAAAAATCGATTTTTTTAAAACTACTAGTAGTGGATAAAAGCCATCA
>Ga0105055_10004979_pt1 | contig 19017 bp, 21 predicted proteins | sample BON03_FD_78090 | JGI IMG/M metagenome (GOLD analysis project Ga0105055, IMG submission 78090) | Freshwater microbial communities from Lake Bonney liftoff mats and glacier meltwater in Antarctica - BON-03 | ecosystem: Environmental > Aquatic > Freshwater > Ice > Glacier meltwater | place: Lake...
AGGCGAACGGCTGTGCGTGCCGGAGAACATAACCTTGCTGCCGCTGCCGCCCTACTGCCCCGAACTCAACCCAATGGAAAACGTCTGGCACTACCTGAGAGAACACAAGCTGTGTGCAACCGTTTGGAATACATACGACGAGATCGTTGATGCATGCCGCAAAGCGTGGCGCCTCCTGACCGACGATCCAGACCGCACCCGGTCACTCGGCACGCGCGAATGGGCAACGGTCAATGGTTAGGAGGGTTGGTATGAGGACGCAAATCTTCCAATCTGGCGTTTCCGCCAGATTGGATATTGCTCTAGGAGAAGCAAGATGACCGACGAAACCCTACGCGCCAAAGGCGTGGCCATGCGCCGTGACCTGATGGGACCGGCCTATGCCGACAGCCTGGAAGGCACCGTGTATGCCGACGAAGCCATGCAGGAATTCCGCGACCTGGCGACCGACATCGCGTTCGCGACGGTGTGGACCAGGCCCGGCCTGGACCTCAAGACCCGCACCATGATCTGCGTGGTCTCGGATACAGCCACGGGACGGACCCCGGAACTGGCGATCCACCTGCGCATGGCGCGGCGGCACGGCTGGAGCGAGAAGGAACTCTACGAGGCGCTGCTGCACCTGACCGTGTATATCGGCCTGCCGCTGGTGCGCGAGGCCACGCTTACCGCCCGCGAAACCTTCGCCGCCATGCGAGCGGAAGAGGCGGCCGGGTAGGAAGCAGGGCGGGGGCTTCGTCACGCGCCAAGTGATGGGGTCAAGGGGTCCCTGACCCCTTGCGGGTCCAGGGCAGCGCCCTGGCCTTGCCTGCCTCTCCCTCAGGCCGCCTGTTCCAGGCTCGGCGCGACGTCTTCGACGGTGGTTCGCCGCATGTCGCGGATTTCGCCGGTGTCGTGGTAGCGGCGGGCGCGGTGCATGGTTTGGCGGTTATCCCATATGACGAGGTCGTGCTGGCGCCATTTATGGGTGTAGGTGAATTCCGGGCGGGTGGCGTGTTCGGCGAGGTCGCGGATGAGGGCCATGGCTTCGGGGCGGGGCATGCCTTCGATTTCGCCGATATGGGACGAGAGAAAGATGGCGCGGCGGTCCGTGGCGGGGTTGCGACGGACGAGGCGTTGGCGGACGGGGGCGAATTTCAGTTTCTCCTCGGCGGTGAATTCGCCGAAGCCGAGCAGGCCGCGCGAGTAAATCAGCGAGTGGTGGGTGACCATGGGCTCGACGAGGGCGCGGGTTTCGTCGTCCAGCGCGTCGTAGGCGGCGCGCATGTCGGCGAATTCGGTGTCGCCGCCGGTGCGCGGGATGGTTCGCGCCGAGAGGGCGGAATACTTGGCCGGTGTGGGTTTGAACGAGCTGTCGGAGTGCCACAGCAGGTTGCCGAGGTTGAACATGCGGCGGCGGTCGTCGCGCTGGAACACCTGGTTGTTCTGGTCGAGGTTGGAGATGTCGGCCATTTCCATGTCCAGCCGGCGTTCCTCGGGCTTCTGGATGTTGCCGGTGGCCTGTTCGAGCGAGCCGAAATGGCGCGAGAAGGCCTTCTGCTGTTCGTCGGTGAGGTCCTGGTCGTGGAAGACGAGCACGGCGTAGCGGTTCATCGCGGCGTCGATTTCGGCGGCCTGGGTGGGGGTGAGGGGCTGGCGCAGGTCGATGCCGGAGACCTCGGCGACGAAGTGCGGGTGGATCTGGGTGAAGTGCATTTGGTGTTTCCCCTGGCTGGCGCCTCGCCGGGCGCTGGGGGAAAGGGTATGCCAGGGGCCGGTTTCGGGGAAGGGAGGGGATGATCGTGCCATATGCCGAGGTGAACGGGACGCGGCTGCATTACGTGCTGGACGGGGCCGAGGGCGCGCCGGTGGTGGCGCTGTCGAACTCGCTGTCGACCGACATGCGGATGTGGAACCCGCAGCATGGGGTGCTGGCGGCGAAGTATCGGGTGCTGCGCTACGACGTGCGCGGGCACGGCAAGTCGATGGCGTCGCCGTCGCCGTATTCGGTGGAGATGCTGGCCGATGACCTGGCCGGGCTGGTCGATGTGCTGGGGCTGGGGGCGGTGCATGTGGTCGGGCTGTCGCTGGGCGGCATGACGGCGCAGGTGCTGGCGATGCGCCGGCCGGAGCTGGTGGCCAGCCTGGCACTGGTGGCCACGACCTGTCAGCCGCCGTTCGGCACGCGCGAGGCGTGGGGCAAGCGGGCGGACGAGGTGCGCCAGACCGGGGATTTCAGCCTGGTGGAGGGGCCGATGCTGGAACGCTGGCTCACGCGGCGGTTCCGCCGGGCGCGGCCGGACGGGGTGGCGCTGGTGCGCGAGATGATCCAGGGCACTTCGCTGGAAGGCTACATGGGCGCGTGCCACGCCATTGGCGGGCTGGATGCCTGCGGCGGGCTGCGGGACTTCGCGCGGCCGGTGCGGATATTCGCCGGCGAGGAGGACCCGGGCACCACGGTGGAGGATGCCGAGATGATCGCCGCCGGCATTCCCGGGGCACGGCTTGTGGTGGTGGAGCATGCGCGGCATCTGCTGAACTGGGATGCCGAGGCGCAGTTCACGCCGATGCTGATGGGGTGGCTGGCGGAGGTGGCGGGATAGCCGCTCAGCCGGCGAGGTCGACGAGGGCGCGGATGATCGAGGCGGCGGCGGTGACAACAAGGGCGGCCAGCGCGAGCGGGCGGTAGGAGCGGGCGCCGTAGCGCTTGAACGCCCAGGTGCCGAGCCAGCCGCCGCCGATCATGATCGGCATGCCGAGCAGGCCCAGCGTGGCCGACGCTGTGTCCAGCAGGCCGGCGGCATATACCATCGGCAGGCTGAGCAGCGAGACGACCGGGAAGAAGACCATCAGCGAACTGCGCATCACCGCCACCTTCGGCTGGAACGCCAGGAAGTAGGCGACGGCGGGCGGCCCGGCCATGGCGGCCAGGCCGTGGAACACGCCCGAGGTGAAGCCGGTGGCCAGGGTGAGGGCCTGGGGCGGCGGGCGGCGGGCCGCGTGTGGTTTCCAGGTCAGCGCCGCCGCGCCCAGCACCGCCACGCCGAGGATCGCGCGCACCTGCGAGGCCGAGAGCAGGGCCAGTGCCAGCACGCCGAGCGGCATGCCGGCGAGGGCGCCGATGGTCAGGCGGGCGAGGGCGGGGCGGTCGGACTGGCGCCATTCCATGAAGCAGTCGCGCAGGCCGATGCCAAGCTGCATCACCAGGATGGCGGCGACGATGCGCGAGGGCGGCATGAACAGGCTGGCCAACGGCACGGCAGCCAGCGCGAAGCCGAAGCCGGTGAAGCCGCGCAGGACGGATGCGAACATGATGGCCGCGGCGGTGGCCGAAAGCTGGAAGGCGGTCAGCCCGACGGCACTCAGCATGCGCCATCGGCCAGGGCGGCGGCAAAGCTGGCGTGCAGGGCGTCGGGCGGCGGCAGGTCGGGCGTGCCGATCAGCACCAGGCCGGTGGGGGCGGTGCCGGGCGCTGGCGTAAGGGCCCAGCGCTGTGCGGCGTATTGCAGCAGCATCGTTTCCGCGCCGGGCGCGAAGCGGCAGATGCCCTTCACCCGCAGCACGCTGGGTGGCAGCGCTTCCAGCACTGTGCGCAGGCGGTCGCGGTCGAGCGGGCCGGGGGGCTGGAAATGCCAGGTATGGAATGGGTGGCGCACGGCCTCGGCGTGCAGGCGGCTGGGGCGCGGGCGGGACGGTGAGTCGATGGGGAAGGAGAGGTCGTCGGCGGTGACGGCGCCCGCGGTGGTGCGGCGGGTCAGGGTGCCCGGGCGTTGGCGGGCCAGTTCCGCCTCCACCGCTTCGGCCTGCGCGGGGCTGGCGAGGTCGGCCTTGGTGAGCAGGAAGATTTCGGCGTGCTGGAGTTGCAGGCGCACGGTGTCGGCGATCCATTTGTCGTCGAGTTGCGCCTGGAACGCGGTGGCGTCGGCCAGCACCACCAGGGGTTCGAGGGTGAAGCCGGATTCGATCAGGGCAAGCTGGGCGATGCGCCAGGGGTCGCCGACGCCGCTGGCCTCGACGATGACGTGCTCGGGGGCGGGGGTGCGGGCGGCGAGGCGGGCGAGGGCTTCGCCCAGGTCGTCACCCATGGAACAGCAGACGCAGCCATTGGCCAGCGCGATGGTGTCGCCGTCGCGCGCGGCGATCAGCGCGGCATCGACGTTGACCGCGCCGAAATCGTTGACCAGCACGCCCCAGCGGCGCTCGGCGGTGCGCAGCAGGTGGTTGACCAGCGTGGTCTTGCCGGCGCCCAGGAAGCCGCCGATGACCGTGAGCGGGATCGGGGCGGTCACAGCTTGGGGAAGACGCGACCGCCCATGACCGTGGCGTGCACGCCGATGTCCTTGATCGCCTCGGGAGCGACTTCCAGCGGGTTGTCGTCGAGCACCGCGAAATCGGCGAACTTGCCCACGTCGATGCTGCCGATGGCATGGTCGAGGTTCAGTGTATAGGCCGCGCCGAGGGTGACGGCGTGCAGGGCCTGGGCCGGGCTGATGCGCTCGCCCTCGCCCAGCACGCGGCCCGTGGGGGTGAGGCGGTTCACCGCGCACCACATGGTGAACAGCGGATCGACCGGGGTCACCGGGGTGTCGGAATGGATCGCGAGCGGCACGCCTTCCGCAAGGGCGGTGCCGCAGGCGTCCAGCCGCAGGGCGCGGGAAGGCCCCATGGTGATCGCGCGGTGCTGCTCGCCCCAGTAGAACACGTGGTTGGCGAACAGGTTCACGCACATGCCGAGGGTCGCCATGCGGCGGAAGGTGGCGGCGTCGGCCATCTGGCAGTGCTGCAGGGTGTGGCGGTGGTCGCGGCGCGGGTGCTTGGCGAGGGCGCGGCCGACCATTTCGGTAGCGAGCTCGCTGGCCTCGTCGCCGTTGGTGTGGATGTGCAGGTGCACGCCGGCCGCGTGGTAGGCGGCGACGATGGTTTCCAGCTCGGCGGGGGCGAGTACCACAGGCCGTTCGGCGCGCCGTTGTGGTAGCCGGGCCAGCGCAGCCGGCCGGTGAAGCCCTGGATGGAGCCGTCGACGACGATCTTGACGATGCCGAAATGCAGCTTGCCGGTGTTCAGGCGCTTCAGTTCGGCGATACGGGTCAGGCCTTCGTCGAGCGTGTAGGCGCGCTGCTGCATGGCGGGGACCAGGCGGATCGGGTAGTCGGCCTCGGCGGTGGCGGTGGTCAGCGCCTCGACGATCTCGGGCGTGAGCGCGTTGGACAGGTCGGTGGAGGTGGTGACGCCGACGCGCCGGGCGATCTGGCCATAGGTGCGGTAGGCTGGGGCGTCCATCGCGCGCATCAGCCCGGCATCGCCGCTGGCCCGCGCGGCACGGCCCATGACGGCGGGACCGAGCAGTTCTCCGGTAAGGTTGCCCTGGGTGTCGCGCAACAGGCCGTCGATGTTGCTGTCGCGCGAAAAGCCGCAGGCGGTCAGCACCTTGGTGTTCACGTTCATGATGTGGCCGGAGACGTGGCCGATGACGATCATGCGTTCGGTGGAGATGCTGTCGAGGTCGGAAGCGGTCATGCGCCTTCCTTCGAAGTAGATCGGGTCGAAGCCCCAGGCGGTGAGGGGCGTGGTGGGGTCGGGCAGCTTCGCCGCCGCCGCCTTCAGGTGGGCGACGACCTCGGCGATGCTCTTGAAGCCGCCGGCCTTCTGCCCGTCGGGGCCAGTGCGCGGGTAGAAGCCGACATAGGGGTTGCGCCAGACTATGCCGTCGGCGGCATGGCCGTGGCCCTCGACGAAGCCGGGGACGATCACCTTGTCGGCGAAGCGGTCATCCAGCGTGGCGCCGAACTCCGCGACGATCTCCGGCCCGCCATAGCCAAGGATGCGGCCGTCGCGCACGGCCACGTGGCTGGCCCGCGGCAGGGAGAGGTTCAGGGTGACGATGTCGCGGGCGGCGAAGACGGTGGCGGATGCGGGCACGGGCTAGCTCCTTGGCGCGAGCTTCGATGATCGGCGCGATGCGGTGGTATGGGCAAGCCCGCTGGCGGGGGCATTGGCGGCAAGGGGGTATTGCACGGTGCCGGAAAGCGCGGGAAGGATCGTCGTATCATTGCGTTGTGGTGCGGTGTGGCCCGGGACTTCATAAGGCTGGATGCCCTGCGCGAGGGCGAGATCGTGGCGCTGCTGGAGCGGGCGCAGGAGATGGCGCTGATGGGGGCGGCGAGGCGCATGCCGCCGGTGCTGGCCGGACTTCGGGTGGCGCTGATCGTGGATGACGGCGGCTGGCGCAACACCACGGCGTTCGACCTGGGCATCACCGCCATGGGCGGGCAGTGCGTGCGGGCGCCGGTGACGCTCGGCGGGCGCGAGACGGTGGCGGACCTGGCGGCATATTTCGACAACTTGGTGGATGGGATCGTGATCCGCAGCCCCGAGTTGGCGGCGGTCGAGGCCCTGGCGGCGGCGTCGGTGGCGCCGGAGGGAAACATCCTCGCGTCGTGGATCGAGGCGGCGGCGGTGCTGCCGGTGGCGGTGGTGCAGGTCTATCCGGCGGAGTGGCATGTGCGGCGGCCGGCGCCAGGGTTCCGCTGCGCCACCGACCCGGGCGAACTGGCCGATGCCGATGTGATCGTCACCGATTGCTGGCCGCGGGGTGCCCCGGCGGAACGGCTGCTGCCGTACCAGGTGACGGCGCGGGTGCTTGATGCGACGCGGCCGGATACGGTGTTTCTGCCCTATCCGCCGGTGACGCGCGGGCAGGAGGTGGCCGACGATGCCATGCGGCATGCGAGGTGCCGGGTGGTGGTGGCCAAGGCGTTCCTGCTGCACGCGCAGAACGCGTTGCTGGAGTGGAGCCTGGGTGCTTGAGGGGCGCAGCGGAGGGAGTGGGATGAAGATCAAGGATGTCGAGCGGATCAACGCGTTGCTGAAGGCACTGGGCGTGGTGCGGGAGTTGATCGGGCGGATCGAGGCCGCCGAGCCGGGGGATTTCGATCTGCTGATCGAGCGCGGCGGCGACGGGTCGATCAAGCTGTCGGAGGAGGGGGCGGATTCGACCCACTACCAGGGCTATCCGGTGTCGTCGGGCTTTCGCGAGAAGCTGAAGCTTTTGGCGCTGGAGGAGCTGGGCGCGCGGCGCAAGTCGATCGAGGGCGACCTGGCGGCGATGGGGGTGGAGACGGACGAGTAGGGCGCGCGCCTTTCGACAAGCCCCCCTCTCCTCACGCAGTGCGGAGAGGGGGGAGGCGCGTCAGGCTTTCTTGACGTTCCAGAACAGCGGGCGCGTTGCCTTCAGGATTCCGGTGACGTTGCTGCGCCGGGCGATCGGCAGGCGCCATAGGCCGGTGGGGATGAATGGCACCTCCTCCAGCGCCAGCAGCTGCATCTCGCGGCCGAGCCGCTGCTGGGTGGCAAGATCTGCCGCGTCGAACCAGGCATCGCGCATGACTTCCATCTTCGGGCTGTTGTACCAGCCGAACCAGGCCTTCTGGCCGGTGCCCCACAGCGCGGTGTAGACGGCCGGGTTGGAGAAGGTGAAGCCGTCGCCATAGGTGCAGAAGATGCTCCAGCCGCCCTTGTCCACCGGCTCGCGCGAGGCGCGGCGCTGCACCAGCGCGCCCCAGTCGGTGGCCACGTAGTCGATGTTGAGGCCGAGCTGGTCGCAGACGCTGCGGGTCACCTGGGCGAGGGCGTTGATCACCGGGAAATCGGTGGGCGCCATGATGACCACCCGCTCGCCGTTGTAGCCGGACTCAGCCACCAGCTTCTTGGCGGCGGCGAGGTTGCGCGGGCCGTTGATTTTTTCCATGCCGGCGTCGGAGGCCAGCGGCGTGCCGGGGGTGAAGACGCCGACGCCGGCCACAGTGTTCGGGCTGTCCGGGCCCATGACGGCGGCCAGGAAGTCCTTTTGGTCCACCAGGGCGAGCACCGCCTGGCGCAGCTTCTGGTTGTTGAAGGGCGGGTGCAGGTGGTTGAAGCGGATGATGCCGATGTTGCCGAACAGCTCGGTGCTTTCCACCACCACGCCGCGGCTGCGGCCAAGCATGGGCAGCAGGTCGGCCAGGGGCTGTTCCACCCAGTCGATCTCGCCGGTCTGCAGCGCGGCGGAGGCGGTGGAGGGGTCGCCGGTGACCTGCCATTCGACGCGGTCGATGTGCACCACCTTGGCGCCAGCCATGTTCGACGGCGCCTCGCTGCGCGGAATGTACTTGTCGTTCTTGAGATAGACGGCGCGCGAGCCGGACACCCATTCGTCGCGGATGAAGCGGAACGGGCCGCTGCCGACATATTCGGTGATCTGCTGGAACGCGTCGGTCTTGGCCATGCGTTCGGGCATCATGTGGCAGTTGTTGGCGAAGGCCATCGGCAGCAGCGGAAACGGCTTGTTGAGGATGATCTCGAAGGTCTTGTCATTGACGACCTTCATTTCGTTCAACTGGCTGGCGATGCGCTGGCCCATGCCGTCGCGCTTCATCCAGCGGGCGAGCGAGGCGATGCAGTCCACCGAGCGGACGGGCACGCCGTCATGGAACATCAGCCCGTCGCGCAGCGCGAGCCGCCAGGTGAGCTTGTCGTCCGAGATGGTGGCGCCGGCCAGCATCTGCAGGCGCGGCGTGAGCGATTCGTCGAAGTTCCACAGCTGGTCCCACACCATGTGGGCGTGGTTGGCGGCGACGATGGCGGTGGTCCAGACCGGGTCGGGGTTGGCGAGATTGGCCTGCGGTACGAATCTCAGCGTGTTTCTGGCGCCCTGGCTGATGGCCGGGCGGGGTAGCCCGATGGTGGCGGCCGCGCCCATGGCGGCGGCGCCGGTGAGAAGCCTCCTGCGGTGCATTTTTTGTCTCCCTGTTGCGGCCCTCAATTTCGGCGAGCCCGCGTAATGAGCAGCCTAGACGCACCCTGGCCGGGCCTTCTAGTGGTGATTCGCCGCCTCACGCCGCAGCGCCTCGATGGTTTCACGCTGCGGGCGGGCGGTGCCGGTGGCCATGACCGCGGCGGCACCGGCGGCCAGGCCCCAGCCCAATGCCTCCGCCGGGGACTCGCCGCGCACCAGGGCCAGCACCAAGGCGGCCAGGAAGCTATCGCCCGCGCCCACCGTGCCCACGGCCTTCACCGGGATCGCCGGGCGGCGCACCACGCCGTCACTTGTGGCCAGCAGGGCGCCGCCGGCCGAGAGGCTGATGGCGACGCGCTCGGCGGCCCCCTCGCGCACCAGGCGCAGCGCCGCTTCGTCCTGGGCGGCCGGGTCGGGCAGGGAGCGGCCCACCAGTTCCTCGAACTCGCGCAGGCTGGGCTTGATCAGGGCCAGACCCTGGCCGAGGGCGGCGCGCAGGGCGGGGCCGGAGGAGTCGACCACGACCTTCCGGCCGGCCTCGTGGGCCTGGCGCACGATCTGGCCCAGTGTGGCAGGTTCGATGCCACGCGGCAGGCTGCCCGAGATCACCAGCCACTCGCCCGGCTCCTCGGCGAGCACGCGCAGGCAGGCTTCCACCTCGCCCGGCTGGATCACCGGGCCCTCGCCGACGAAGCGGTATTCGTGGCCGTTCTTCTCGTCGCAGACGGTCATGGAGAGGCGGGTGGTGCCGGCGATCGGCACGGGGTGGCAGGCGACGCCCTCCTGCTCGATCAGCGCCTCCAGATGGCGGCCGAAGACGCCGCCGGACAGCACGATGGCGCAAGATCGCGCGCCCAGTTCGTGCAGCACGCGGGCGACATTCACCCCGCCCCCGCCGGGGTCCATGCGCTGGCCATGGGTGCGCAGCTTGTGCTGGGGCACGACCTCGGCGGTGGCGCAGGCGATGTCGACCGCCGGATTTAGCGTGAGGGTGATAATCTGGTTCATGACTGGAGCATCCGCGTGGGGGTATCGGGGGTCAATGGTCTTGCGCCGCGCGCTGTTCCCTGGCACGGCGGAGAGAATGTGCGGGGAGGATGGCATGAGCGAGCGCAACCGGGGCTTCAAGCTGGTGATGCTGCCGCCGCAGAGCGACCTCACCCGTGGCTGGGCGGCGCGCCTGGCCGGCGAGGTGGCCGAGGCCGAGGTGGTGGTGGCCGAGGACATGGCGGCGGCCGAGGCCGCGGTGGTGACGGCGGACGGGGTGTTCGGCACGCTGACGCCGGGGCTGCTGGCGAAGGCGGCGCGGTTGCGCTGGCTGCAGGCACCGCAGGCGGCCCCGCCGGCCGGGTTCTATTTCCCCGAACTGGTGGCCCACCGGCTGGTGGCGACGAATTTTCGCGAGATTTTCAACGACCATATCGGCGCGCACATCATGGCATTCGTGCTGGCCTTCGCGCGCGGGTTCGACCGTTACATTCCGCAGCAGACCCGGCGCGAGTGGAAGAAGCCGCCGGAGGACCATGGGGTGGTGCACCTGCCGGATGCGACGATGCTGGTCGTCGGCCTGGGCGGTATCGGGGCGGAGGCGGCGCGGCTGGCGGCGGCGTTCGGGATCACGGTGATCGCCACCGACCTGCGGCGCGGCGGGCCGACCGAGGGCGTGGCCGAACTGCACCGGCCGGAGGCGCTGGACAGCCTGTTGCCGCGGGCCGATTTCGTGGTGCTGACGGTGCCGCACACGCCGGCGACCGAGAGCTTCATGGACCGGGCACGGTTCCAGCGGATGAAGAAGGGGGCGTTTTTCATCAATATCGGCCGCGGCATGACGACCAGGCTGGACGACCTTGTCGCGGCCCTGCGGGCGGGCGAGATCGCCGGGGCGGGGCTGGACGTGTTCGAGCAGGAACCGCTGCCGGCGGAGCATCCGCTGTGGACGCTGCCGGGGGTGCTGATCACGCCGCACATGGCCGGCTACGGGCCGCACCTGAACGAGCGGCGCTACGGGATCCTGCGCGACAATTGCCGGGCAATGATCGAGGGCGCGGCGCTGCGCAATGTGGTGGACAAGGCCAACTGGTTCTGACGGCGGGGCACCTCGGCCGGTGTGGCGGGGCGGAGCGTGAGCGCGACTGGCGGGCTCAGCTGCTGCCGCCGAAGCCGGCGCCGGCGGGGGCGGGTTGGAGGCGGACCAGGCGCGAGTCCAGCACCGCGGCCTGGCGGTGCCTGACGGCCGCGCGGTAGGCGGGATCGCGGATCATTTCGGAAAATGCGGCGACCGAAGGGTATTCGGCGATGAAGCATTCGTCCCAGCGTTCGTCGGCCGGGCCGATGAGCATCAGCTCGAAGCTGCCGCGCCAGACGATGCGCCCGCCCAGCCGGGAGAAGACGGGATGGCTGTCGCGGCCATAGGCGGCATAGGCCTGGGCACCGGTGGCCTCGCGGTCGTCGGGGTAGGCGGCGCGGTCGCGGAAGCGGACCAGGTTCAGCATGTGGATCGGGCCGACGCGGTCGTTGGCGCGGAAGGCGGCGAAGGTTTCCCTGGTCGGGTCGATATGGCCGGTCATGGGGCGTCCCTGAGGCTGCGGTGGAGGGGGCAGGTGGTTTCGAGGAACTCGATCCAGTTGGCGTTGGCGCCGGCATGGGTGGTGGCGATGCGGTTCAGGGCACCCGACTCCGGGTCGATGGCGTAGGTGCCGACCGCGCCGCTGGCCTGGCCGGCGCACAGCAGGAACCGGCCGCCGGGGGCGATGGCGATGCCGCGCGGGCCTGGCTCGGAAGGTACCTGGCCGATGGGCGCCATGGCGCCGGTCGCGGGGTTGAGCCGGTATGCGGCGATGATGTTGGTCATGCGCTCGGTGGCGAAGACGAAGCGGCCGTCGGGGGTGATTTGGAGGTCGGCGGCGGCGATGCGGCTGCCCGGCGGGATGGCGGTGCCGGGCGGCAGCATGGCCTCGGTCTGGAACGCGGCGAGGCCGCCCTGGGCATCGACGGTGCAGGCGGTGACGGTGGCGTCGAGCTCGCCGACGATGTAGGCGTGCCGCCCGTCCGGGGAAAAGCGCATGTGGCGCGGGCCGCATCCCTCGTGGGTGGGCAGGCGGCCGGTCTGGGTCATCAGGCCGGTGGCGGGATCGAGGGCGAGTTGCAGCACCACGTCGCCGCCGAGGCAGGGCACGTAGATGGCGCGCCCGGAGGGCTCGGTGATGATGGCGTGGGCGCGCAGCGGTGTGTCGATGACCTGGCGGGCCGGGCCGGTGACCGCGCCGTCGGGGCCGATGGCGTGGCTCGACAGGATCGCGCCAGGGTAGGAGGCGCCCAGGAGGTTCCCGCCGCTCGGGTCGACGAGGATATACGCCATTGCTTCCGGCAGGTCGGTGCCGCCAATGTGGGTGAGCGCGCCGGTCGTGGGGTCGATGGCGAAGCTGCTGGCGGGGTAGGGGGCGAGGCGCACGGCGGCGTGCAGGTATCGCCGATTGGGCGCCATGGCGAGCGGCATGCTCATGCTGGCGCCCGTGGGGCCGGGCACCGGGGTGGAATCGCGCCGGGTCAGGGCGCCGGTGGCACGGTCCATGGCGAAGGTGACGATGGCGCGCTCGTCGGCGCAGGAGACGTAGGCGAGAAGCTCGGACATGGACGGGTTCCCCGGTGGTTGCGCGCAGATTGGCCGAAGTGGGCGGGCGTTGCACCCCTCGCTCCGGTTCGGGCGACGGCGCCGCGGCGGCGGGGGGTTGCCACCGTCTGCGGGCGTGGCAAAACGGGGCACGGGGGAGAGTGCATGGTCGACCTGACGCGAATCTACGATGTGCTGGTGATCGGCGGCGGCAACGCGGCGATGACGGCGGCGGTGACGGCGCGCCAGGGCGGGGCCAGCGTGCTGGTGCTGGAGCACGCGCCAAAGCCCATGCGCGGCGGCAATTCACGGCACACGCGCAACCTGCGCGCGATGCACAAGGCGCCGACCTCCGTGCTGACCGAGGCGTACCTGGAGGACGAATACTGGGACGATCTGCTGCGGGTTACCGGCGGGCAGACCGACGAGCACCTCGCCCGCATGACGATCCGCGCCAGCGAGGCGGCGCTGCCGTTCCTGGAAGCCTGCGGGGTGCGGTTCCAGCCCTCGCTGACCGGCACGCTGAACCTGTCCCGCACCAACGCCTTCTTCCTCGGCGGCGGCAAGGCGCTGCTGAACGCGGTGTATGCCACGGCGGAGAAGCTCGGCGTGGACATCCTGTACGACACCGAGGTGCGCGTGGTGCACCTTGACGAGGGCTTCGCGCGCGAGGTGGACATCAACCACAAGGGCTTCCCGGAGACGGTGCGGGCGCGCTGCGTGATCGCCTCTTCGGGCGGGTTCCAGGCCAACCTGGACTGGATGCGGAAATACTGGGGCGATGCCGTCGACAATTTTATCATCCGCGGCACCCCCTACGCCAAGGGCCGGGTGCTGAAGAACCTGCTGGACCAAGGGGTGGCGCAGATCGGTGACCCGACCCAGTTCCATGCCGTGGCACTGGATGCCCGAGCGCCGCAATTCGACGGCGGCATCGTGACCAGGCTGGATTCGGTGCCATTCTCCATCGTCGTCAACCGCGACGGGCAGCGCTTCTACGACGAGGGCGAGGATGTATGGCCGAAGCGCTACGCCATCTGGGGCCGGCTGATCGCACAGCAGCCGGGGCAGATCGCCTATTCGATCTGCGACGCGAAATCGGTGCCGCTGTTCATGCCCTCGGTATTTCCAGCGTTCACCGCCGGCAGCGTGGGCGAGCTGGCGCAGAAGATGGGGCTCGACCCCGCCACGGTGGAGGCGACGGTGCGGAACTACAACGCCGCCGTGCAACCGGGCGACTTCAACGACCGCAAGCTCGATGGCTCCCGGACGGAGGGTATCACGCCGCCCAAGACCAACTGGGCACGCAGGATCGATACCGCGCCGTTCATCGGCTATCCGCTGCGGCCGGGCATCACCTTCACCTATCTCGGCGTGAAGGTGAACGAGCGGGCGCGGGTGCTGATGGAGAACGGCCGCCCGACCGCCAACCTGTTCGCCTCGGGCGAGATCATGGCGGGCAACATCCTCGGCAAGGGCTACCTGGCCGGGTTCGGGATGACGATCGGCACTGTGTTTGGAAGAATAGCGGGCGCGGAGGCCGCGAAACATGCGCGAAACTGACGCGATCGCCGAGGCGCGGCGCAATCTCGAGATCTGCAACGCCTGCCGCTACTGCGAGGGCTACTGCGCGGTATTCCCGGCGATGGAATTGCGGCGGGAGTTCCCGGCCGTTGATCTCGGCTACCTCGCGAACCTGTGCCATGGCTGCCGCGGCTGCTTCTACTCCTGCCAATACGCGGCGCCGCACGAGTTCGGCATCAACCTGCCGAAGGTGTTCGCGGAGATCCGGCAGGAAAGCTACGTGCAATACGCCTGGCCCAGGCCATTGGCGAAGCTGTTCGACCGCAACGGCACCGTGGTGTCGGTGGCTGCCGCGCTGATCACCGCACTGGTGATGATCGGCACCGCGCTGTTCCAGTCGCCGGAGCGGCTGTTCGGCACCCATCGCGGCGAGGGCGCATTCTATGCGGTGATCCCGCACAACGTGATGGTGCTGCTGGCCGGCTCCACCTTCGTGTTCGCGCTGGTGGCGATCGCGATCTCGGTGGCCCGCTTCTGGCGCGAGGCCGGCGGCGGCGCCGGGCCGGTGGGCGAGCCGCTGCTCCAAGCCTTCCGCGATGCGATGACCTTGAAGAACCTCGGCGGCGGCGGCCATGGCTGCAACGACCGCGACGGCAGTTTCGCGACCTCGCGCCGCAACCTGCACCACGCGCTGTTCTATGGTTTCCTGCTGTGCTTCGCCTCCACCAACGTGGCGACATTCTACCACTACGGGCTGGGGCTCCAGGCGCCGTACGGCTATCTCAGCGTGCCGGTGGTCCTCGGCACCGTCGGCGGCATCGGCATGACGGTCGGTGCCACCGGGCTGATCTGGCTGAAGATCGTGGGCGACCCCGAACCGGTGTCGCGCCGGCTGCTGGGAGCGGACTATGCCATGCTGGTGCTGCTGTGGCTGGTGGCGGTGACCGGGCTGGTGCTGTTGGCGGTGCGCGCGACGCCGGCGATGGGCGTCACCCTGGCGATCCATCTGGGCTTCGTGCTGGCGCTGTTCGTGGCGCTGCCATACAGCCGGATGGTGCATGGCGCCTATCGCTTCGCCGCCCTGGTGCGTGCGGCGCGCGAGCGCTGATGGCGAGGCGGCGTTCCTGACCTAGGCGACGCCCCCGGGTCGGCAAGCAAGCGCGTTCTTTCTTGAAAGAAAGAACCAAAGAACTTCGCACTTATCGTGTTCCCTGTTGATATGGTCCAAGGCCGGCGGCAGCCATGACCCAATCGTCTGGCTGAGCGGTTGGGCCGAAGGCTTCGATGGTTCGTCTCCAGCTGAGGTAGCTGGGCAGGTTCGCGGTGGCCACGCCGTGGAAGCGGCGCATCCATTCCTTCAGGCGCCCTTGATAGGCGTAGACGTTGTTGATGTGCAGGTGCGGTGCTTCCGGCCTCAGCAACATGCGGGTCATCCTGATCGACGGACCCGCCCTTGCCGGCTTGATGATCGATCACGATGTCGGTGTCCGCGCCGAGCGGACGATCACCCTCAAACGCCTCGATCTCGACTATTTCGAGGACGCCGATCCATGAACGCACGCGCCCCTTGCACCGGCCGGAGAAACATACTAACTAACACACGTGACCGCCGCCCCAAACCGCACCGAGCCAAGCCAGCCGACCGCGCCCCCCGCCGGGCGCCTCTCGGCAGGCCTGTGCGACCTGCGGCTCGCTCTCGCCCAGGACATTTCGGAAAATCCCAGCCCCGCGCTCCTCGCGGCCGCATTCCATGCCGTGATCGACCGCCTTCTCGCCCTCCTCATCACCCTCGCCGCCCGCTTCGCCGCCGGCGAACCCATCCCCACCCCAACCGCCCGGCAGGCGCCCGCACCACGTTCCGCCACCACGCCGCCCAACCCTCCCCTCGCGTGGTGGCGCGCCCCTTTCCGCTGGTGCTTCGCGCCCAATCACCCCGCGCGCCCCATCGCTCCCGCCCGCCGGGAGCATGGCGCCCTGCGCATCACCACACCCGCGTCGTGCCGCCCGTCCTCGCACCCGGCACCGGCGCTCGCGTCGAGCCAACCATCGCCCGCGCCCCCGCGCCCCCGCGGTGCCGCCCTCGCCTGGGTCTGCGTCCCACACGAACCGCCGCACGCCGCGCTTCCCCGCCCCTCGCTCCTGCGTTGGCGACCGGATCACCCGCTCTCGGCCACGCTCTTCAAAAATGGGCAATGGCAACAGTGCATACCCACGCTCATAATGTTACGTTAACGAAACAAATATCACATCGCCCCAATTTTCTCCCGCCCCGCACTCTCGGGCATCCCCCCAGGGAGAACATCCATGACCACCCCGGCAGGCGAGGCCGGCGATCAATCCTTGGGCAGCGGCCAACGGTCGAGATAGGGCTGGTATTCCGGCTCCACGTCGACCTGCATCGTCGCCAGGAAGCGCACCACGCCCATTGCGGGCGGATGCGCCGGTAGTGCTGGAGGCCGAGCGGGTGCGAAAAACCCTTCCGCCAGCGCAGCTGGCCCAGGTGTGCGACCGGGTCGCGGTGATGTATCGTGGCGAGATCGTGGAACTGCGCCCGACCGCGGAGCTGTTCGCCGACCCGCGCCACCCCTATGTGCGCGACCTTCTGGCTGCCGTGCCCGGCCGGCGCTGGCTGCCCGCGGTCGCCGGCTGAACTGGAGGTATGCTATGGCCGAGCCCGAGTACGAGGCGATCATCATCGGCGCCGGCATGTCCGGCCTGTACCAGCTGCATCGGCTGCGCGAGCTGGGCATGAAGGTGCTGGTGCTGGAGGCCGGCACCGGGGTTGGCGGCACCTGGTACTGGAACCGCTACCCCGGCGCCCGGTTCGATTCCGAAAGCTATTCCTACGGCTATTCCTGGTCGAAGGAGCTGCTGGAGGAATGGGACTGGAGCGAGCATTTCGCCCCGCAGCCGGAAACCGAGCGCTACCTGAACCACGTCGCCGACCGCTTCGACCTGCGGCGCGACATCCGCTTCGCAAGCCGCGTCGCCAGCGCCCACTGGAACGAGGCCACGCGCCACTGGGCGCTGACGCTCACCGACGGCACAGCGTTTACCGCCCGCTTCCTGGTCACCGCGATCGGCCCGCTCTCGGCCCCGGTGATGCCGCGCATCGAGGACATCGACAGCTTCAAAGGCGAGGCCTATCACACGGCCACTTGGCCCAAGACTCCCGTCAGCTTCGAAGGCAAGCGCGTCGCGGTGATCGGTACCGGGGCGACCGGCGTGCAGACCATCCAGGAAGTCGCCAAGACCGCGGCCACGCTGACCGTCTTCCAGCGCACGCCGAACTGGTGCGCCCCGTTGTTGAACGCCAAGATCGACAAGGCCGAGATGGCGCGCATCCGCGCCGGCTACCCCGACCTGTTCGAGCGGTGCCAGCAAACCTTCGCCGGCTTCATCCACACCGCCGACCCGCGCGGCACCTTCGAGGTGACGGAGGAGGAGCGCGAGGCGTTCTGGGAGAAACTCTACAACGAGCCTGGCTTCGGCATCTGGGTCGGCAATTTCCGCGACATCCTGATGGACCGCGGCGCCAACGCCGAGCTGTCGGCCTTTGTCGCGCGCAAGATCCGCGCCCGAGTGCATGACCAGGCGGTCGCCGAGAAGCTGATCCCGCGCAACCACGGCTTCGGCACCCGCCGTGTGCCGCTGGAGACCAAGTACTACGAGGTCTACAACCAGCCCAATGTGCGCCTGGTCGACATCAAGGAGACGCCAATCGAGCGCATCACGGTCGGCGGCATCCGCACCGCGGCCGAGAATTTTGATTTCGACATGATCATCTACGCCACCGGCTTCGACGCGCTGACCGGCAGCTTCGACCGCATCGATTTCCGCGGTACCGACGGCCAGCGCCTGCGCGACGCCTGGGCGGGTGGGCCCCGGACCTTCCTGGGCGTGCAGGTGCAGGGCTTCCCCAACATGATGATGCTGATGGGGCCGCACACCGCACTGGGCAACCTGCCTCGCAGCATTGAATACAACGTCGATTTCGTCACCGGGCTGGTCGGCTTCCTGCGCCGCCGCGGCATCACCCGTGCAGAGGCCACCGCCGAGGCGGCGCAGGAGTGGACCGAGCACGTCAAGGCGATCGGCGAGGGGCTTATGTCCAACGAGGTCGATTCCTGGTTCACCGGCATCAATCGCAACATCGGCAAGGAAACCCGCATCATCGCCCGCTACAGCGGCAGCGCGCCCGACTACCGCAAACGCTGCGAGGAGGTGGCCGCCGCTGACTACCGCGAGTTGTCCCTGGCCTAGCCACCTCCGCGCGGATCATAGTTTCGGCACCCGCGGGCGCCATGATGTGCACGCCTTGGAACTGCCCATGGAGTCCCGCGTGCGCCAATTCATACATGCCGTCCGCCGCCTCGTCGGCACGAACGACCTGGCCGCGCCGAGCAATGCCGGCCATCCCGCCCTCGCCGCGCGCCGCGCCGTCGTTCCGGGAGGAGCTGGCGCGGTGAGCGCATCTCCTGCGGCGCCGGGCTCTGGCAGGCTGATGCGCAAGGAGAGCGAAGCGCTTGTTGACAAGGCGCACCGCATGGCATGCCCTGGCCTTGCTGCTGCTGCTGCTGCTGCTGCTGCTGCTGCTGCTGCTGCTGCTGCTGCTGCTTGCTGCTGCGGCTGGTCGGCGGAGCCAGGTCGGCCGCCCATGGGCACGCCACGGCGCCCACGGGCCTGCCGCCCGACGGCACGCGGCTGGTGTTTCTGAGCGACCGCGACCTGCCGCCCGACGAGTTCCTCGACGGCGATATGCCTCGTGGTGCCAGTGTCGACCTCGCCCATGCCACCGGCCGCGTGCTGGGCTGCCCGGTCGAGATGCGGCTGTGGTTCGCCTCCGCCGCCTATGTGCTGATGACGGCGTTACGGCGCATCGGGCTGGCCCATACAACCTTCGCCACCGCCACCCGTTGCGTATTCCGATCCATTCCAGCCGGTGATTCCGACGGAAGCCAGCCACTGTTTCCGACGCATTCCAGCCGCCCCTGAGTGGGTTGGTGGGCGGCGCGGTTCGCGAGCAGTCATTCACCCACGGCACGGTGTCTCTCCAGCGATTTGGGGAGTGCCATGCCAGGCCAGAGATTGCCAATGCGTCAGGTTCGAGAAGTCCTTCGCCTCAAACATG
>Ga0105055_10004980_pt1 | contig 19017 bp, 10 predicted proteins | sample BON03_FD_78090 | JGI IMG/M metagenome (GOLD analysis project Ga0105055, IMG submission 78090) | Freshwater microbial communities from Lake Bonney liftoff mats and glacier meltwater in Antarctica - BON-03 | ecosystem: Environmental > Aquatic > Freshwater > Ice > Glacier meltwater | place: Lake...
CACTATCCGTAGAGTTCAGCGTAGCGTCTCTACGGATTCTCAAATGAAAAAGAGTCTTCAGACTCGCTGTAGTTTAATTTTATTAGCAAGATTTAAGATACACGGATTTTAGTTCCCTTGATTGCTGGTAAGATTGCGGATCCAGGCCCGGCATGACATGGGTCAGGTTCGCAATGAAAAGTCATTGCTGGGAACATTATAAGGTTGCGGGTTATGCCCGCAATGACATTGCATTAGTGAGAGAATAAGGAGATTCCGGCGCGGAGGCCGGAATCGGAGTACTCACTGTCCGTAGTTTAAGCGCACTATCCGTAGAGTTCAGCGTAGCGTCTCTATGGATTCTCAAATGAAAAAGAGTCTTCAGACTCGCTGTAGTTTAATTTACACACTGTCCGTAGAGTTTCCAGCGAATACCAAAATTGATTTTATAGTACAACAGATATTAGCTGTTGTACAGGTTAAGTGCAGCGTCTCTATAGAATATTCAATGCAATCCCGTAAATACGGGACAGACTCGTTTACAAAAAATACCCTTAATTGTCTGCTTAGACCGTTCACTTGAAAGAATCGGAATTGTGAAAGGTGAAATTCCAGTTTGATGTGCACTTTCTGGCAAGATTCTGGCGCACTTTTCACCAAAAAGGGGCTCTACGCCCCCAATTCTTAGTTCTGTGGAGAATATCGGATTCGAACCGATCACCTCTTCACTGCCAGCGAAGCGCTCTAGCCAAATGAGCTAATCCCCCAATTTGAAGTATTCCAATGAAATGGCTCTCCGGCTACAATTATCAGCATTTTAAATGAATTTTCAAACTTGCATCATGAAACTTTCGTTTTCTTTATTAGCACTATGCCTGAAATTCAGATTAGTAATTGCAAAATTCTTAGGTTATGAATGATTATGGATTATTTACAATTAAAAATTATTAAATAAAGTATTTCTTATAATTTTTATTAATCAGATTTCATGATAAAATCAGTTCCCTTTATAATGATTTTCTCTTTGTTCAGGTTCATTATCCATTGAAGGTCCCTGTTTAATGGCTTTCCAATCAATTTTATAATTGTATTTTTCCATTGCCTTGTCCCAATCAAAAATGATTTTACTTGGAAACTCAAATTCATATGGCGTATAATCAGGCTTTGAACTGAAAAAATCATCCAATAAACTGGCAGATATGTCGTATTGATTAACATAAGGCACACCTAAAATATTATAGATAACTTTTAATATTGAACCGAAATTTGCGTGGGTTTTTGAAACATAATTTCTTTTAACATAGGGGCCTGCCATCATCAAAATACTTCTGTGTGCATCAACATGATCAACACCACCCTGAGGATCATCTTCGGTCACAATAACCAACATATTTTTCCAATAGGGTGTCTTACTTAAAAAGTTTAAAGTACGGCCTAATGCCAAATCATTGTCAGCCATAAATGATTGTGAATAGGGATACCCGTCTTCCGGCCTGATGCCTGCTCCATGATCATTCGGAAGCATCATCGTGATTAGTTGCGGTAAGGTATCTTTACCGTTTAACCACATTTTTGAAAATTCCTCTTCAAATTGCTTTACCCTGAATTGATCTGGAATATTCGTATTGTATCCTGCAAAATTATGAGATGTTTTACTCCATAATGCTTTTTGCATAGGTACCATTACGATATGGGCGGCTCCTGTTAAAGTGTCTGTTGCATTTTCCCTGACATGAGCAGTTTCATTTGCCTGGCCAAAATTGTAATAGGAAATATTTTTACGTTCCAATGCTTCCCATAGGCCTCCAATTTCTGCATAATCCTCAGGATCCATACTACCGGTTGAACCGGGAAATCTTCTACCTGGTGCTGATGAGAATAATTTTGCAGTCTTACTCACACTTGAATTGGTCTCTACCCATTCATTTGGGATTACACCTAACATCCAGTGATGGCCATGAATTGAAGCATCGCTGTCGCAATAAAAATTGTCTCCTACTGCAAACTGGCTGGCAATTTTTATATGATTCGGACTAATATTTAACTCCTTAAATTCACCATTATTAAGTTTCACTTTCACATTATTGCCATATCTCGCTAAACTTGTATCTCCTTTTACATTTTTAACCTGACTTAATACTTCATCAAATGTTCGATTTTCTTTCGTAATAAAAACGATGTGCTTTATAGGAGAATCAGAGCTTCCAGGTAATACTGGCAGGGGACTTGTTTCTTTGGCATTTAATGATATGTAAGTATTGCCTATAACTTCTTTAGTATAGCTTGCTAATTCTTTTTCATTTGGCATTTTAACCTTTTGAAAAGTCCCTAGCTGGATATCGCCAATATAAGTTCCCTGAGGGGGTTTAATAAAATTTTTTCCACCATTTGGCCCCGCCCCGAACCCTCTGCAAGAAATGATATATAATTCTGATTCAGTAGATGATAATTGCACTCTTGCCGGCCCCCAACCCGTTGGAATCAGTCCTTTAGTTATTCCACTTTGAACATCAATTACTGCAATAGCATTAAATCCAAGAAGTGCTGCATAAAGAGTTTTTTGATCTTTACTCAAGCTTAATCCAAAAGGAAGCAATCCCCGATATTTATCTAGATTTTTATCAACCTTGATGGGAATATGTTTGATTATTTCTCCTTTTTTATAATCAATAACAGAAATATTATCATTCGTTGCATTGCTTACATAAGCATAATTTTTACCCATTACAATGGAGTTAGGGCTTGAGCCGCCAACCACTTCAGCATCATCTATCCATTCCCCTAAAAGATATCCTGTTTTAAGCTTTTTGATAGTTTTATTAGTTTTTAAGTCAATAATAAATACACTCATTGATTCTGTTGAATTAGGATCGCCAAGGCCGGGAATTTTTTTTCCATCGATAACAGTTCCCTCGATAGACTCTTTTGTATTGTTAGGATAAGGATGCCAGTTAATCATTTGTTGATTGATATTTTTAGGCCTTGTTCCTTCAACCAGAGGATAGGAATACATTCCCACATTTGCCACTAAAACTGTTTTATAATCCGGAGAAATAGCTAATCCAAAAGGCTGCCTGCCGGTTGGAATAGATGCTGTAACTTTTTTACTGTTAATGTCTATTCTTACTAATCTGAAATTGCCTCTGTCTAATACAATTAATTCATTTTTATCAGGATTAAATATCAAGTCGCTAGTGAAGCTATCTTCAAATGTGTTGTTGCCAAATTTTCCATCTAAATCAATTTTATCTATAAGTTTAAAATTTTTATAATCATAAATTATAATAGTTCCTTCATCCCCTCCACTTAGATATACATAATTCAATACCGGATGAAAGGCTAAACCTAGAAATGAACCTTTTTTTAACGGAGTCTCATATTTTTTTTCATAATCAGGGATTCGGGTTGCATGCATATTTCCCAATGAAATAATACTGATTACCCCATTATGCAAAGAAATAGCTGTTTTCCCGTCGGGAGAAACATTTAATCCAAAAGGGTCATGTGTAATTTGAATGGTTTCTCCTACAGGACTCACATATCTACCGCTAGGTAATACGGATTTTCCGGTAAGATTAATACCTGCATATTCTCTGTAGCCGGGTACCGAAAGATATTTATTTGTTTTTTCCTGAGATTTCAAACCTGAAATGCAATTTATTTGAACCAGAAAGGCAATCAAAAGATTTAGTTTGTAATTTTTCATTTGCTTAAATTTTTCTACATAGATAGCCCTCTAAATTTAATTAGAGATATCTCAACTGTTAAGCAATTGTGAACAATTATACTTTCGTTTACATAACCTCAGAGAAAGTAAATAAATAGTTAAGAGACAATTATCAATTCATTAAATAAATAATTTTTTAATAATTATTAATCAGCTTTTCAGGGTTAAATCTTTACATAAATAAAATTGTCTATTAACACCGAGTTTATTTTGCAGGAGAATATTTGGATAAAATTAAATCTTAAAATAAACAGTGATTATGAAACAGAATGCTACAATGTTTTTCAAAAAATTTATTTTTCTGACATTGATTTTAGTTTTTAGTGCTTTTTTTAATGCTTTCGCACAAAATCAACTAAAAGGGACAGTTAGAGATTCAAACAACCAGGGCTTACCTGGCGTAAGTGTAAAGATTAAGGGTACTACAACGGGTGCAGTAACTAGTATGGACGGCGCATTCAGTATTCTCTCCCAATCGAATCAGGGAACTTTAGTTTTTACTTACATCGGCTTTCTAACTCAGGAAGTTGTGATAGATAGCAGAGTAAATTATGTAATTACCTTAATTGAAGATGCGACATCTTTAAACGAAGTAGTTGTAACAGCTTTAGGTATTAAAAAGGATGCTAGACGTTTGGGCGTAGCTATACAAACGGTCGATGGATCTACTTTGGTTAAAGCAAGAGAACCAAATGCTATTAACGCCTTAGTTGGAAAAGTGGCAGGTCTAACTATCGGAGCCCAACCTGAGTTGTTAAGAAGGCCAAACATTGCACTTAGAGGAAACAGAGATGTCTTATTTGTGGTGGATGGTGTGCCGGTTAATTCAGATACATGGAACATTAGTGCTGATGATGTAGAAACATACTCAGTTTTAAAAGGAGCTTCAGCAGCGGCGCTTTATGGTTTTAGAGGAAAAAACGGCGCCATTATGATCACAACTAAAAAGGGATCAAAAGATAAAAGAGGTTATCAGATTGACTTTAATTCATCAAATATGATGGATAATGGCTTTTACGCAATTCCCTTAACTCAAGATGAATATGGGCCTGGCGATCACGGTAAATATGCATTTGGAGATGGCCGTGGTGGAGGATTAAATGATGGTGACTATGATGGAGGTTGGGGTCCTAAATTTAATGGCCAATTAATTCCTCAATACGACTCACCGGTAGATCCGGTTACAGGTGTAAGACAAGGTACACCATGGGTTGCCAGAGGAAAAGATAATCTAAAAAGATTCTTGGATCCGGGTTTTTTGTCAACAAATAATATATCTATTGCCTCAAGCGGTGAGAAGTATAACTTGAGATTTTCCGGTTCGCATATCTATCAAAAGGGAATTGTTCCGAACACTAAATTAAACATGACCAACTTTAATATCTCTTCAGATTATTCCTTTTCTGAAAAATTAAAGTTTGAAAGCAGTTTACAATATAACCGTCAATACACTCCAAATTTTCCGGATGTAAATTATGGACCAAATTCTATTATTTATAACATGACTTTATGGGCCGGAGCTGATTGGAATGTTGATGATATGAGAAATTATTGGCAACCTGGTAAAGAAGGTATTCAACAGATCTATGCTGAATACCAACGATACAATAACCCTTACTTTATGAGCTATGAATGGTTAAGAGGACACTATAAGTCGGATGTTATTGGGCAATTGGCAATGACTTATAAATTCACCCCATTCTTAGATTTAATGGCTCGTACTCAAATAACTACTTGGGATTTAACGAGAACCGAAAAAATGCCTTTTAGTGCAGGATCTTATGGAAGAGATGAGAGAAGAGGAGATTACAGAGAAGACAGACGGAATTTATTTGAGAATAACACGGATCTTTTAGTTCGATTTGATAAGGATCTGGTTAAAGATTTAAATTCAAAAGTCTGGGTCGGCGCCAATATCCGGTCATTTAATTATAATTCTCAATTTGGTACGACTGATTATTTGAACGTACCGGGATTATACAATTTCTCAAATTCGGCAAACCCTGTAAAGAATTATAATTTTAATGCAGATATGAGAGTGCTTTCTGCTTATTATTCTGCAGATTTTACTTACAAAGATTGGCTTACAGTTTCTGCAACAGGTAGGGTGGATAAATTGTCAACCTTGCCAAAAGGAAATAATACATTTTTCTACCCTTCAGTTGCATTATCAACAGTAGTTTCTGATTATTTGAAATTACCTAGCCTGATTTCCTTTTTTAAATTAAGAGGTTCATTTGCTAATGTAAAAGATGGATTAACTCAATCAACTATCGGAACAACTCCGGCTGACAGTTTTCCTATAGGTTATGGTGAACAATATGCTTCACCGTATGATGGTCCTACCTACCAAAACTCTGCATTTTATAGTACACCTTTTACCTATAATAATACGCCTGCAGCGAGATATACGAATGTTTTGAATAATCCTGAATTACAACCGAGTACTACATCGCAGTTTGAATTTGGTGGTGATCTAAGAGTTTTAAGAAATAGAATTGGGGTAGATTTCACCTATTTTAAATCAGATGAAGGTCCGCGTATTTTCAATCTACCGGTTTCAACAACAACTGGATATTCATCAGCATTGGTAAATGGAATTGAGACTCAGAAAACTGGTGTGGAAATTGCATTGAACGCATCTCCATTTAGGAGTCAAAATGGATTTTCTTGGGATGTGAATGTTAATTATTCCACTTTCAAGGAAACATTAAGTGCAATATACCCTGGCGTTGAAAACTTAAATAGATTTTTCAAAGTAGGAGATCGTATGGATAAATACTATGGCAGAGCATTTGTGAGAAATCCTGAGGGACAAATTATAAATGATGCATCAGGGCGTCCAATCTATAATCCCGTAGCTCAGTACTTAGGTAATATTAATCCTGATTTTGTGCTGGGTTTAAATAACAGACTTTCTTACAAAAACATCTCAATGAGTTTCCAATTTGATGGAAGATTTGGTGGTGTTATTTCTAACTATGTTCAACAGCAAACTTATAGAGGTGGTCGTCACATTGGAACAGTTGAAGGTGAAATGGGTGTAGCCAGATTTCAGGATTTTCTTGGCGTTAAGGCCTATGTTGGACAAGGTGTTCAAGTGGCTAACGCTACAGCCATTAAGTACGATATTGATGGCAAGGTTACTAATTTCTCTGAATTGACATACAAACAGAATGATACCAAACAATTTGTTCAGGATTGGGTCAGCCGTTATTATAATTCAAATGAAGGAAACCTAATGGATCGAACTTTTGGAATGTTAAGAGAAGTTGTTGTAGGATACAATTTGCCTACAAAATGGTTCAATAATAAAGTTCAAGCATTTAGTGTATCAATGGTTGGTAGAAATCTGTTGTATTTCGCTGAAAAGAAAGATATTGACTTAAATCAATACATAGGTGATGGTGGCTCTAGCATGCAAACACCGTCTACCAGAAGATATGGTCTGAACCTTAACGTTACTTTCTAAAAATTTTTAAATAAAATCATCATGAAAAATTTGAGATATATTTTAGTACTCCTTCTCTCTATCTCCTTTATGGGGTGTGAGAAGTCATTTGAAGAATTGGAAGTGGATTCAAACAGGCCCGTAAGCGTACCTGCCTCTCTGGTACTTCAGTCTGTTCAGTTTGATATGTATAACAATACCGGTCGTGCCTTTGGTCCAGAAATGAGGTGGAACCAGTATTATTGCTCCAATTATAACTATTATGCTACCAATGAATACACATGGTCAGAAATGCCAAACCACTTTTTCACTTTAAAAAATATTGTTAAAATGGAAGAGGAAGCGAAAAGGGCCGGGGCAGATGCAGTTAATCCATACTCAGCTGTGGCGAAATTTTACAAGGCTTTTTTCTATGATCAAATGTCTAAGCGTGTTGGAGATTTGCCATTGGCAGAGGGCTTATTGGGTATATCAAATCTTAGTCCTAAGTATGACTCTCAAAAGCAGATTTATATCCAGATATTAAAATGGTTAGAAGAATCAAATGCAGATTTAGCTTCATTAATTACCAAAGGAAATCAAACTTTGACAGGTGATATCTATTTTGGTGGAGATTTAAAACGTTGGCAAAAGGCTGTAAATGCTTTTCAGTTGAGAATCTTGGTGCAATTAAGTAAAAAGGAATCAGATAATGATCTTGCGATCAAGACTAAATTTGCGGCAATTGTAAGCAATCCTTCTAAATATCCCTTAATGAGTAGTTTAAGTGAAAGCCTTCAGTTTACATCAAATCTATTCAATAAATACCCATCCAACCCTGATAATTTTGGTTTTGATGCAACCCGCCAAAATATGTCGAGAGCTTATGTTGAAAGGTTAACCGAAAGGAATGACCCGAGGGTTATGGTTACTTGTGAGCCTGCAGGTTCTGCACTTAAAGCCGGAAAATTGCCTTCTGATTTTACAAGTTATGTCGGTGCGAGTTCAGCAGAAGATTTAGCAGACATGTCGTCAAAAGCTGGAACATCTAATGGTGCGGATTTTGCTCCTGGGCAATATTCTTTTCAAAACAGAAAAAGATATTATAGTAATTATGTAGGTGAACCTACCTTTTTAGTTGGATATCCTGAAATGTGTTTCAATATCGCTGAAGGTTATAATAGGAATTGGGCAACTGGTAGTGCTGCTCAATGGTATGAAACTGGTATTAAATCATCTATGGACTTCTATGGCATTAAAAACGGATCTAATACGATGACCTATTCCAGAAATGGAAGTAAAGATGCTGTTGATTTAAGAACATTCAATATAAATTTTGATGTCACTAATTACTTGGCACAATTAAATGTAGTGTATGTACCTGGTACTGCAGGTCTTGAGAAAATTATTACCCAGAAATATCTTGCATTCTTTATGAATTCAGGTATGGAAGCCTATTTTGACTGGAGAAGAACTGGTTATCCTGCTTTTTATTCAGGTGTTGGCAACGGTAATTCGAACAGGATTGCGTTGAGATGGCTTTACCCTGCTACAGAACGTGCAAGTAATTTAACAAATTATAAAGCAGCAATTGATGCTCAATTTGCCGGTAAAGATGATATCAATGATCAGATTTGGTTGTTGAAATAATCATTCTCGGTATAGGATAAAAAAAGAGGTTGTCTCAATATTTAACTCGAGACAACCTCTTTTTTATGTTCATACTATTTTAACATCTGCTTAATAAGGGTTTTGTTATTTAGCTATGTGGTGGTAGTGCTTATGTTGTGAATTATATCCATAATACTTTAGCTAATTTTTACTGCCCCCCTCTCAATTTCAATTTAGGAATTGAAATAAATATTAATCTCTATCAATGAATAAATCTATTTATGTAAAGTTTGAGTTTCCGGGTAAGGAATTAGAATTAATTGAAGAGGAATTGCCAGAATTAAAGGAAGGTGAAATTTTAGTAAAAAATACTTATACAACACTATGTAGGAGTGATTTGCACACTTATAAAGGCTTAAGAAAAGAAAAGTGTCCAACTATTCTTGGCCATGAAATAACAGGATACATTGTGAGTTTTGGAAAAGAAAGCGAGAAATTTGATCTCAGAGGCAAAAAACTTAAAATAAGAGATCGCATTACATGGGCAATTTATGCCAGCGATCCTGAAGATCAGAATTCAAAAAGAGGATTGCCTCAAAAAGCCAAAAATGTTTTTAAGTATGGGCATGAGCAAATAACTAAAAACAATAATTTTCATGGGGGCTTATCCCAATTTACAATCATCAGAAAGAATACCCCGATTGTGTGTCTAAAGGATATTGTACCTGACCAGATAGCTGCCCTGATTAACTGTTCAGCAGCGACGATAGCTGCTGCGATTCGTTTAGCCGGTGATTTAAGAAATAAGCATGTTTTAATCAGTGGGGCAGGCATGTTAGGTGTTTTTGGTTGTGCTATGGCATCAAAATTAGGAGCTTCAACGGTTACAGCGCTCGATATTGATGTTAAGAGGCTCGAAATAGCAAAATCATTCGGTGCACAGGAGACTGTACAATCTGTTAATGATTTTAACAGAAAGTTTGATGTAATTATCGAAACCAGTGGTTTTCCTGAAGTGATATCCGGTACACTTTTGCAAATGGAGATTGGAGGAACAGTGGTTTGGTTAGGTGCAGTTTTTCCACAAGATGACCTTAAGATTAATGCCGAATTCATAGTCAGAAATTTAATTACCATCAAAGGCTTGCATAATTATAATGAGTTTGATTTGGTAGCTGCGGTTGAATTTATTGAACAAAATATTGAACAATTTGATTTCGGAAAGCTTGTAAATGGAGGCTATGGTTTATCTACCGTAAATGAAGCATTTGAGTTTGCAATAAATGAAAACCCCTTTCGGGTAGGTATTACAATTCATTAGGATTTTCAGTTTTATTAATTTCAAATGATTCTATCCGACAGAAAAATAAGTAAGAGTGATTTAAGATTTATTCTGACTGCATCTTTTGCAGCATTCACAACTTATTTGAGCATGTATGCCTTCCGAAAACCATTTATTGCGGCTACATTTGATAATCTGCAGGCTTTTGGAATAGACTATAAAATTTTATTGATTATAAGTCAGCTAGCTGGATATACCCTTTCAAAATATATTGGTATTAAATTTATTGCTGAATTAAAACCGGAGAACAGAACTAAAACATTGGCTTATTTAATGGCTTTTGCTTGGTTTTCTTTATTCCTTTTCGCTATCACTCCTTATCCCTATAATTTCCCCTTAATGTTTTTTAATGGATTTCCTCTTGGAATGATCTGGGGTGTAGTGTTTAGTTATCTTGAAGGCAGAAAGTTTACAGAAGTTTTAGGGGCAGTAATGGCCTCCAGTTTTATTGTCTCATCCGGATTGGTAAAGGGGGTAGGCAGATATTTGATTGATCAATTTGGAGTTCTAGAAATGTGGATGCCCTTTGTTACAGGTATGATTTTTCTCCCTGTGCTATATTTAGGAATTAAATTATTGCACAACTTACCTCCCCCAAGTAAGGAAGATATAGAATTAAGGACAGAGCGGGTTCCTATGAATCAGGCTGAACGAAGAAAGTTTTTCAAGTATTTCGCTCCCGGTATTATTTTTTCAGTACTCATTTATGTTGGTCTTACTGTTTTCAGAGATTTAAGAGATAACTTTGCTGTTGAATTCTGGAATGGGTATGGATTTTCAAATACTCCTGCTCTCCTTGTTTTTTCAGAAATACCTATAGCAATTCTCGTATTAATTGTTATTGGATTAATGATCTTTATTAAAGACAATAAAACTGCTTTTTTTGTAAATATTTTCGTCAATTTATTTAGTGGAATCTTCTTACTAGTTATTACCTTATTGTTATTTTTCGATCGATTTGATCCGCTTTCTTGGATGATTTTGGCTGGATTTGCCATGTACTTGCCCTACATAATTTTTCATACCGTATATTTTGAACGTTGGATAGCTTATTTCAAAATCAAAAGTAATATTGGTTTTTTAATGTATCTCTCTGATACCGCCGGATATCTTGGAAGTACCTGTATTTTGTTGTTTAAAAATTTCAATTCCTACCAAATTAGTTGGGTTGATTTTTTCAAAATAAGTGGATTAATTACAGCAGTACTAATCATTGTCTTATCTCTATTGACTTATTTTTATTTTGATAAGAAACATTTAGAGATTCAAAATAAATAAAACAAAATGGATAATAAATCAGCAATAGTAGTCGGTGCCGGTATCTTAGGAATGGCCACTGCAAGAGCATTAGCAATCAGGGGCTTTCGTGTTAAGGTAATTGAAAGATCTCAATTCTCAATTGGTGCTTCCATTAGAAATTTTGGCATGTTATGGCCAATCGGACAACCTGATGGACATTTATATGATCGGGCGATCCGTTCCAGAGAAATATGGAAGGAATATTTGAATGCAAGTTCAATTCCCTATAATCCATGCGGAAGTTTGCATTTAGCTTATTGTAAGGAAGAATGGGATGTACTAGAGGACTTATCCAATCTATTTGGATCAAAAGGCAGGCCTGTAAATCTGCTTACACCAATTAAAATAGCCCAAAAATTTAATGGAATAAATCAGGCTAATTTAATTGGAGGTTTATTTAGTGAGGATGAAATGATCATTAACCCCCGAGAAGGCATTCATAATCTACCGGCATATTTATCAACGAAATACGGAGTTGAGTTTGTTTGGGGTACTGCTATTTCTAAAGTACAAACAGGTTCAGTTTTTTCAGGCTCATCAAGATTTGATTCGGATTTGATATTCATTTCTTCCGGAGCAGATTTTGAGGTATTATATCCCGAGTTTTTTAAACAACAGGATATAACCAAGTGCAAATTACAGATGATGCGTTTTGTTTCTGATGAGCCTGATTATAAACTTGGAACTTCTATTTGCGGAGGTTTGTCATTATTACATTATAAAAGTTTTACAGCTTCAAAATCATTAGAAACGCTGAAAGCAAAAATTGAGGCTGAATTACCTGAGTATATTAAATTGGGGATTCATGTAATGGTGTCTCAAAACATGCAGGGAGAATTAACAGTTGGTGATTCTCATGAATACGGATTAGATTTTGAACCATTTGATAAAAATTATATCAATGAACTAATACTAGCCTATTTAAAAAAGTTAGTTCATATTGATCGATGGAAATTAATGGAAACCTGGAATGGTATTTATCCTAAAATGACGAATGGAGCAACAGATTTACATGTAGAAGTAGAGAGAGGTGTACATATTCTAAATGGGATTGGAGGAAATGGCATGACCTTATCTTTCGGTTTTGCAGAAGAAATAATTAATAAAATCTAAAAAATTAAAACCTTTATGTTAAGTCCTATTACAAATCAAATCGTACAATTATTTGAATTGAATGGAAATTCAATGTACGGTGGCGAAGCAGTCACTCAATTGGAGCATGCTTTGCAGACAGCTAATCTTGCAAGGCAAGAAGGTGCAACAGATAGCCTGATCACGGCTTCTTTATTACATGATATCGGACACCTGCTGCACGATTTGCCTGAAATGTCAAGTGAGGATGGAATTGATGATATACATGAAGAGTTAGCTTCAGTGTTTTTAAAGAATCATTTTATTGATGCGGTAGTTGAGCCTGTAAAATTACACGTCCAGGCAAAGCGTTATTTGTGTGCAATTGAATCCGGATATTATGAATCTTTATCTCATCCTTCAAAAACAAGTCTTGCTATTCAAGGAGGAGTTATGAATGACACAGAGATTGGAGAATTCGAAAATAATCCTTTTTATAAAGACGCTGTTTCTTTAAGGAAATGGGATGATATGGCCAAGGATCCTGATTTGCGCGGCCCTGATTTGCATGAATTTATATCTTCCATTGAGTCTTCATTAATTAAATAATATGAGCGTACAATTAGTTGTATTTGATATGGCAGGGACTACTGTCGATGAGGATAATGTTGTCTATAAAACCCTGCAAGAAGCATTGGTTTCCCATTCCTACATTGTTACCCTGGATCAGGTTTTGCAATATGGTGCAGGTAAAGAGAAGCTTCAGGCGATTATTGATATCTTAAACGGTACAGGAAGTGAAGCGAGTTCTGAAACTATCGATTTGATATTCTCTTATTTTAATAAACAATTAGCCCTGAATTACGAAACCTTTGATGTAAAGCCACTTCCTGATGTTGAAAGAGTTTTCAAAGAATTACGAAACAGAAATATCAAAGTTGCTTTAAATACCGGATACAACCGGATGACAGCTGAGTTTTTGATTAAAAAACTGGGATGGGATAAATCAAATCAATTCGATTTATTGGTTACCGCCTCTGATGTTAATCGTAACAGACCTCAACCCGACATGATTTTATTGGCTATGTCTGATTTGGGCATTGCTAATCCTGAAATGGTCATTAAAGTGGGTGACTCTTCAGTGGATATTCAAGAGGGTCGAAATGCCGGATGTATTTTAAATATCGGAATTACAACAGGTGCTCATTCCAGAGAACAGTTAAGAGAGGCTGATCCGGATTATATAATAGATAATTTATATGAGCTAATTGGAATTATTGATCATATTAATTAATTCATAATAAATTAATATGCACTAAAATTGATTTAGCTTAATGTCAAAATTTATTACTTGTAAATAGTTGATTTTCATACAAGTAGTATATTATGTTATTGTTCAGAAATCTGCATCCTGATTTAGCACAATCTGATTTTTCTTCAAAATAAAACATTCCCCTATTATTGGCTTAATATTCAGAATCTACTTTTGACGATAAATTATTTATCCACCTAAAGTTCAAATTCTGATTTATGAAAAGACAATACCTGATCTTTTTTAGTAAAATTCTGATTTTATTAATTACTTTTTCTTTCCTTGACTTTCATGGCAAAGTATTTGCCCAAACTCAAATATCCGGTAAAGTAAAAGATGTAAAAAATGAACCCATTCCGGGGGTTAGTGTACGTTTGAAAGGCACAACAAATGGTGCTACTACCGATGTTAATGGAGATTTTAAGTTGACTATTACTCTCAATCAGGGTATTCTGGTTTTTTCTTCAATTGGTTTCACTACTATTGAAATGCCTTTGGATAGTAGAAAAGAGTATGCCGTTACGCTCACTGAAGATAATAAGTTTCTGAACGAGGTAGTTGTTACTGCTTTGGGTATTAAAAGAGAAGAAAAATCACTTGGTTTTGCTGCACAGACAATTACTGCCGATGCGGTTGTTGACGCCAAAACAAATAATTGGATAAATTCACTTTCAGGAAAGGTTGCTGGATTAAATATTCAGGGAACAGGTGCCGGTCCAATGGGCTCGTCAAGAATCACGCTTAGAGGTGAATCATCACTAAATCTTGATAACAACCAAGCCTTGATTGTTGTAGATGGAGTACCTATTAGTAGTAGGATAACCGGAACTGGATTTAATTCTCACCTTTCTCAGGATAGTCCGGTAGATTATGGATCAGGTGTTTCAGATATTAATCCTGATGATATAGAAACTGTAACAGTGTTGAAAGGACCGGGTGCGACAGCATTATACGGTAGTCGTGCAGCTGGTGGGGTAATTATTATAACTACGAAGAGTGGTGAACGAAAAGGCAATGGAATAGGTGTTACCTTTAATTCCAATTTTAACATTGAGCAGGTAAATCGTTGGCCTGATTACCAGTTTGAATACGGCGAAGGTAGAACAAGTGCCTATTATTCCTATTTAGACAGTCCGGATGGAATAAATACCAGCACCACGGTGGCAGCAGGAAGAGCCTGGGGGCCTAAATTTGCCGGACAGAGTTATTATCAATTTGATCCAAATACTCCCAACAATAAACCTACACAAAAAACACCTTGGGTGGCTCATGACGACTATATTTCAGGATATTTCCGTACTGGTAACACCTTGTCAAATAATTTGTCAATTGAAGGTGGTTCTGAAAAAAGTTCAGCTAGGCTTTCCATTACTCAATTAAAGAACGAATGGATTATACCGAATACCGGCTTCGAAAGATTGAACGCAGCTTTATCCTTCAATCAAAAAGTTTCTGAGAAATTAAAAATTACCGGTAGAGCAAATTATTCAAATAAAAAGAGTGATAACCTGCCATTGGCAGGATACAATAATCAGACGCTAATGTATTTTCTGATTATAGGTACAACTCCCAACGTTAGGCCTGAATGGTTTAAACCTTACTGGCAGCCGGGTTTAGAAAATGTTGTTCAAAGAAATCCATATAATCCCGGCCCAGACAATCCATATTTGGGAATGTACGAAATGCTGAACAAAATGAATAAAAATGGATTAATTGGGAATGTTTCTGCCGCTTATGAGATTTCTAAAAAGTTTGATCTATTGCTTAGAACCGGAATCGATATGTCTAATGAATTTCGTTCGCAACAAAGGCCTTTTAGCATGACTAGATATTCTCGAGGAATGTATCGCGAACAAAATGTGTTCGCCTATGAATCAAACACAGATCTTTTGCTTTCGTTTAAAGACAGACTTGCACCAAAAATTTCTATCAGTGCGAGCGCCGGTGCAAATACAATGATTCAACAGTATGATTTCGCAGGGGTATATGCAGATCAGTTAGCTCAACCGGGTGTTTACCAAATTTCTAATAGTTTAGATCAGGCAGTAGTTGATCCATCCAGAACTAAGAAGGCAATAAATAGTGTATACGGAAGTACTCAGATTGCTTATGATGATAAAATATTTTTGGATCTGACAGGAAGAAATGACTGGTCAAGTACCCTTCCCTTTAAGAACAATTCATTCTTTTATCCTTCAGTAAGTTCAAGCTTTATTTTGGATGAGATCTTTAAATTACCCAAGGTAATTACCTTTTCTAAATTCAGGGCTTCTTGGGCTCAAGTAGGTAATGATACCAGACCTTATCAGACCGCAAGGTATTATGACCGTATTTATGGCAATTCATTCACAAACCCTAATCAATTGTTTAACGCAGAGTTAAAACCGGAAATAACGGCAAGTTATGAGTTTGGTTTAGATATGCGTTTTTTAAACAATAGAATAGGATTTGATGTTGCATATTATAATAATAATAGTCGTAACCAGATTTTATCTATTCCATTAGATCCAGTTACAGGTTTTTCTACCGCCTTAATCAACGCGGGTTTGATTAACAGTAAAGGTTGGGAAGTTCAGTTAAACGGAAAACCGATTGTAAAGGATAAATTCTCTTGGAATACGACTTTACTGTGGAATAGAAATCGCAGCTACGTTAAGGAATTGGCAGAAGGATTAACTAATCAAATTATATATCAACATAATTCCAATGTAATTATTGAAGCTCGTGTTGGTGGATTAATGGGAGATATGTATGGAAGAGGTTTTCAGCGTTCTCCAGATGGTCAGATTATATACAACTCTGCAAATGGTTTGCCAGCTCCACTGGACCAGGTTGCTCGTAAAATGGGTAACGCTTTTGCTGATTGGAGAGGTAGTTTAATGAATGAATTCAGGTATAAAAATATAAATCTGAGCATTTTAATGGATGGACAGTATGGAGGAGAAATGTATTCTCAAACCAGCCATAAAAATAATACCCTTGGAAAAACTAGAGTAACTCTTCCCGGTCGTGATGGTGGAATTGTTGGTGATGGGGTCGTAAAATTAGCAGATGGTTCATTTGTCCCAAATACAAAAGTTGCAGCAGCAAGTGCCTACTATGATAACTACTATACTATCAGCAATGCAGAAACCAATATTTTCGACGCATCCTTTTTAAAGATTCGAGAAGTAAGGTTAGAGTTTGGACTTCCTGCTAATTTGCTTAAAAAATTAGGCGTTCAAAAAACATCCATTGCGATCTGGGGCAGAGACCTATTCAATTTTACCAAATTCCCGGGTTTTGATCCGGAGGGTGGTAATTTGAATAACGGGACTTTAACGCCGGGAGTAGAATTAACCCAATTTCCATCTAATCGATTAATGGGTACCAACCTAACGTTTAAGTTTTAATCTCAATTTGATTTATAAAATTCAACAGACATGAAATTTTCAACTAAAATACTTTCCTTAATACTTTTTGTATTTACCTTTTTGTTCTCTTGTACTGACAATTTCGAGGAATTAAATATTGATCCTAATCGACCTAAAGATGTAAACCCCGGAATCTTATTAGGCCAAATGCAATATAGAATTGTAAATAGTTCTATTCAAGCTTCCCGTAGTTTTACCCATGAATTAATGCAGGTTGATGCTCCCAGATCCAGTCCGGGTGGACAAGGTTTACATCGTTATGTAGTTCAACCTGGGGAGGCGGTTTGGTCTAGTTTTTATGATCGCTTAACAGATGTGGAAGATATGTATAAGATTTCAGATCAATTAAAAGAGAACAATTACAAAGCGATTGCTTTGGTTTATAAAAGCTGGGCTTATTCCATTTTAACTGATTTGTATGGAGATATTCCTTATTCACAGGCAACTAAGGCATCCGAAGGTAATTTTTCGCCAGCCTTTGATAAGCAAAAAGATATCTATATCCAAATTTTAAAGGATCTGGAAACTGCAAATAGCTTATTTGATGATACTAAAGCCCTGACGTATGGTGGTGATTTGGTTTACAATGCGAATGTATTGTCGGGTAGTAAAAATATTGGAATTCAAAAATGGAAGAAATTTACCAACTCACTTAGATTGAGATTATTGCTTAGAATTTCCAAGCGAGATGGTGAAATAAATGTCAACCAACAAATTAATTCAATTTTAGCAAATCCTACTACAAATCCCGTATTCGCTGCCAATGCAGATGAAGCAATTTTCAGATACCCGGGAACATTTCCATATTTTAATCCCTACTTTAATGCACGTACTTTAGGATGGAGAGATGGAACTTATTTCACTAAGTTTTTTCTTAATCACATGAATGCTGTAAGCGATCCAAGAAGAGCAATTTGGTCAACACCTGTTACGGTTAATGGGCTTAGTGTTTATCAGGGTATAGAAAGTGGTTATCCTACCAGTTTGGAATATATTGTAGGAAGGAATTCAAGTTATAATGATATATTAAGAACATCGCCACTTTTAGGGGTAATGATGACTTATTCGGAGGTCGAATTTATTAACGCTGAATTGGCTTTAAAAGGATATTCTACTGGGAAAACTGCAAAAGCACATTATGAAGCTGGTATTACAGCTTCCATGTTTCAATGGGGTGCAAGTATACCTGCTGGATTTTTGAATCAGGCGGGTATGGCATATAATTCCACCGGTACTATACCACAACAATTAGAGCAAATTATACTGCAAAAATATTATGCTTACTTGTTTGTTGACTATCAATCATGGTTTGAAAAACGCCGTACAGGTTATCCGGTTTTGCCAAGAGGAACTGGCATTCCTGCTGAGAATATTTTTCCTTCAAGAGTGCCTTATCCTACCTACTTACAATCCTTAAATTCCAGTAATCTCCAATCGGCGATTACATCAATGGGCGGAGATGGTAGCACTGTTAAAGTTTGGTGGGAGAAATAGTATATTCAATTTTAAAATAAAAAAAATGAAAAAATTACTTTTTCTTAGCTTAATGCTTCTTGCCTTTGTTTCAAATGCACAGGTCTTAAATAATCAGTTGAATGCAAAGAGAATCATGCTTCCTAATGGCTGGTCATTATCTCCGGCCGGAAGATCGATTGAATTGGGAGATCTTCCATTGAATATAGCAGTTTCAAGTTCTGAAAAGCTGATGGCTGTCAGTAACAACGGACAGAGTATACAAACCATTCAATTAATTGACCCGAAAGCAGAAAAAGTTTTAGATAAGGTTGAAATTCCCAAATCTTTTTATGGATTAAAATTCAGTAAAGATGATCG
>Ga0105055_10004983_pt1 | contig 19014 bp, 23 predicted proteins | sample BON03_FD_78090 | JGI IMG/M metagenome (GOLD analysis project Ga0105055, IMG submission 78090) | Freshwater microbial communities from Lake Bonney liftoff mats and glacier meltwater in Antarctica - BON-03 | ecosystem: Environmental > Aquatic > Freshwater > Ice > Glacier meltwater | place: Lake...
ATCATATAGAAAATATTAAAGCATATAGATTTTGTAATACACTAGCATATAATTTATACAATAAAGATATAAATGAAATTATAAAGTTTATTCACACGTTAAATCTAAGAGAAGAAGATTCAATAGCTTTGTTGTTTGGAGAAGTTGATTGTAGATGGTGGATTCCTTATTATTCTAGCACTAACAATGTTTTTATAAGCGATGTTATTACATCCACCACTGAGTCTTATTTATCTTCGTTTTTAGAAATCAAAAAAACATTTTCTAATAAGCTTGTGTTTATATCTACTCATCCTTCGACAACCGACGAACATTGTTCTGATAAAGATAAGCCTGTTTTTAGAGAATGCTTATATAGAAATTTTATTTCTCGTGAATTTAATAATAAAATGAAAAATATTTGTAAAAATAACGAAATAATAAATGTTGAAGTTTTTAATGAAATTTTAACTAAAGACGGAATGACGAATATGATGTATTTTAAAGATTATTGTCACCTAGATAACAAGTGTATTCCAATGTATATTGAACAATTTAAACAAAAGAATTTATTATGATAAACAAAGAAGATTTTTTAAATACGTATAAAAAAATAGAAAAATACGAAGACACGCCGCACATCCTTCCTTTCTGGAAAAATATTAATAGACAAGTTTTGTCTGATTTCTCTCCGCATCCACCAGATAATTATTTATTGAATAAGCACTTAGGCCAGACAATGTATTCGCATAATACCGACTGGGCAAAAATACATTTAGAGTATCTTCTTTCAAAATATTCAAAAGAACAAGTTTTGAATATGGTCAAAGAAAACCAAATAGGCGGAACGGTTATAATCAACAAAGAATTTGAGGCTTCTTGCAATAGCATTCATCATCAGTATCACTTAGATCATTTCCTTTCTAATTGTAATGCAAAAAATATTAATATGCAAAATGTTGATATAGTTGAATGGGGAGGAGGATATGGTAGAATTCCGTTTGGTTTAGAAAGAAGAACTGATATTAAATGGAAAAGATACACGATTATAGACACTCCTGTTTTTTGTAGTTTGCAAAACTATTATTTGACTGAGCTTGGATATAAAACTAATGTTGTTACTGAGACCACGCCGTATTCGGATGATTTGAATATTATTAACTTAATACCAGTTGGTCTTTTAGACAAGGTTGAGTTAACAATAAATTGTGATATATTTCTTGCGATGTGGTCTTTGTCAGAATCTTCTATTGTCTCTGTCGATTACTTAAATAGAAATAATTTTTTTAATGCAAATAAATTGTTTCTGGGATATCATGGATACAAAGACGGAGATTTACCATCTGGAAACATTCTTTTTGAATTAATAAAACAATATAACAATACAACAATAGAAGCTAGTTTTGTTTCTGGACACTATTATTCGGTGGTTAATAAAGATGGAAATTTATAATTTAAAGCACTTTACAAGAGGATGGCTAGTTGGTAATTTTGAGCCATCAATAGAAAAAAGAGAAGATATAGAAGTTGGAATACAGAAATATTCAAAAGGAGAAGAGCATCCTGGTCATTATCATAAAATATCAGACGAGTTTAATGTTGTAATTTCTGGAAAGTGTAAATTTAGATTTTATACAAAAGACGAACAGCCGGGCGACAAGTGGAACATAACTGATAATATTACGTTAGAAACGAACGATATAATCAAAATAGATAAAAATCAAGCTACTTCTTTTGAAGCCGTGGAAGATTGTGTAATATTGTGTATTAAAACTTCTTCTGTCATTAATGATAAGTTCTTAATTTGAAACGACTTATATGCAAAATATTGAAAAAATCAAAAAAGTTCTTTTAGAAGTTCTAGAAGAACAAGATTGTTTGTCCTGTATAAATCTATTGATAGCCAAAGATATTCAAAAAATATGTATTTCTAAAGAAATAACAAAAGAAGACATAGATTTTCTTTATAAGCATGGTTCTTTTAATACTGATTTTGACAAGAAATATCATATAACTCAATGGATTTCGTTAGTAAAAAATCAAATCAGAGAGAGAACATCTGGAGGATTATTTTTACAAAAGGTTATTATATCGTGTGATAAATATAAAGAGATATGTGAATATTACGACATTTTAGAAAAAACTAGCTGTTGTAAAATATACGGTGTAACAATTTCAACATCTTCATTCGTACATAATAATAATGATATAATTGGAATATGTGATAGTAACTTTAGCATAGTTGATTATACAAACATGATAGCAAAAGGGAGAATTGAATAATGTCTATAGTTCAAGTAAATGCAGACGGATATCAGATAACAAATAGAGCCACGGTATTTTCTCCGAGATTTCCGCTGAGCTATGATATAAACGATGGCCCAGAAACAGATCCAGATGCTCCAAGAGTTAACGCAGATACCTTTTGTGATTGTGTGTGCAGCGGATGACATTAATTAATATCAATGAATTTAATAGAAACGGAAACAGGATTACTGTAAAAACACAGGGATCTTATATTTCTGCTGGAATAGAAGGATCTATATCCATCGTAGAAGTTGATAATGATTCAAAGGTTGGAATAGGAATGACAAAAAAACCTGGATCGAGATTAATTTTAGCTATTTCTTCTCCTCCTGAAAGTACTGATTGTAATTGTAGTAATAATTGTGTAACATTTGACGATGGCGTACACACAGGCTTTGCTACTATTCTGAATGGCCCATGTGTAGACGGGTATCCAGTTTATACAAGCGGGGTAATACGAGTATTTGGTAGTGGACTTTATTATCTTGATGGAAGATGGAAAATAGACAATGTAGCTAATTTTGTAGGCGGATGGGCCGGGAAATATCTTGGTCCTGAGGCAGCTTGTCCCGATGGAATATACACAGTAGAAGTAGACCAGAGCGGATCTCCTCCTCCGACGATTACGGTTACGTCTGGAGCGTGTGCATAATATAAAGCATTAGCATGATACATAAAATATTAAAAATTAAATGTGTCAAGTATAACGAAGATATATTAAGCATTATTTATCCATCACAATATTTTTTAACCTCTTCTGTAATAAGAATACAAGAATTTGATAATTCGATAGATAGCAATAAATTTACACTAGATAGTATATTAGACGCTTATGTTTACAAGCATGGAAAATTATCTTATTTTTCAGACTGGGCAGGATTTTGTATTACAGATGAAACCATCAAGGGTTTTTATGATTCATTAAAATTATCACTGTCCGACAAAGAAAAAGTATTTTTTAGTGCAATAAAGAAAAACATAAAAAACTGGAAAAACAGCAGATATTGTGTTGTTTGTAGCACTAATAATAAGTCTGATTTTAAACACGAACTAGCACATTGTTTTTTTTATTTATACAAAGATTATGAAAACGAGATGACAGAGATGGTGAAGAAATTGAGTTTTTTTTCTAAAATAAGAAAGAAATTAATAAAACTAGGATATTCTAGCGATTCTATCATAGATGAATGCCAAGCGTATTTGTCTACATCAAATCAAAAATTTCTTAAAGAAGTATTTAATATTAGCACTAATTTAGAAATACTAAAATTTAGACAAGTATATAATAAATTCAAGGGACTGGCATGAGCGGTATAAAAGATATAGAAATACATAGAAATTATAAGTGCGATAATTGTAAATACTGTTTTGGTATAAAGCAAACAGCATCAGAAAAATGGAAAAAGAAATGTCCAAAGTGCAAAAAACACTTGTTATTTATATCTGACTCATGGGATAACATGTCTACAATAGTTGATTTTGGAACTCCGAAAACAGTAGGGTCCTTAGCAGAACATAATACTAAAAAAATGATAAAAGAAGATAAACTTGAGGATAAAGCTAAGGCTAAAACCAACTACAATATCTTAAAAGATCCCGCTAAATACATAGAGACTGGTAAAATATGAAAATACATGAGGAATTTGTATTATCTTGTATTTATTGTAGAAAAAAGCTTGCGTCTGTATTAGTAGTAGAATCCAACGAAGAAAGAATAGGCAATAATAAAAAATCATTATCTTGTTCTTTTATGCTTAACGAATGTGGACAGTGTAATAAGAAAAACAATGTGGAATCAAAGATTTTTCACGGAACCACAGTTATTCAATCTTTGGAAAATAATGAAATAATATTAGAAGATACGATACTTAAAAAGGGGGTAGTTAAAAATATAATTTCTACCAAAATAAAATGAGACGATTCTTAGCAAAAAATGAAAAAAACGTTGGAAAAAACGACTTGGTGATTCTTAAAAAACCTCCTACCGAAGAAGAATACGAAGTTACTAAGTATAATTCAAATGGAATCACTATAGACTCCTTGTCTGACGAAGATTGTTGTATTATAGTGTTTAAGAATAAAACTAACAATAGAAATATTTTTAAAGTACAGTGTACAAAAATAGGCAAGCTATATAATCCACTGAACAAAAGCATTAAGTATCATCTTGCCGCAAAAGATAATATTAGCAATAAAATGTTTAAATTTAGAGAAGTTAATTATAACTCTTATATTAATTATTTAAAATTCCTACAAAATAGGAACAATAGCAATTTAATAATTGCAGAAAGAGAAATGCGATGACGCTTAAAGAAAAAGTTTTAGCATGTGTTGCAGAAAACACTCCTAGTAAATATCGTGGCATGTTAATAAAAAAGATTAAAGAAATTTTCTTGTCTGTTGAAAGATACAGAGTGAACGAAGACGAAGTAATTAAACTTCATAGCAAGAAAGAAGAAACCCACAGAATCCTAACAGAAAAAGATTCAGCCATCGGAGATGCAGCATTAACTAAGCATAATGCAAAAAAATATGACAAAAATTAACTTATTGTTATCAGACGACACCGTTGTAGAAATTGACCCTATCGAATGGAAAAATGTAGATCTTATTTTAAGAGATAGAAAAATAGCAGAAATGTTATTGGTTCTAGATAAAAATAAATTCTATCTTCCCAAAAAGGCAGATGGGTACGTTTTTATAAAAAAAATTATTAAGTCCATGAATGGACAAAGTGATATGTATCTACTAGGAATTGGTCATTTAGTAAAAGATCAAGTAGAGATGTCTTGGATTTCAGAGAAAAGTGCAAGCATAGTTGGTACTGAAACAAGACCTATTAGTCGATCTAAAATTGGCCTCGTATATAATAAAAAACTATGATTAAAATAGATTGGTCTAAGCCGCCTGAATTTAACCACTCAGGGAACTGGAGCCGTAGTCACAAGTCTATAATGAATCCCATGTCAACAATAACGTTTCCGCAGCTAGTTGCGGAAATGGTTTTTTTTAATAGATCAACATATATAAAAACCTATCCCAAAATACAAAAGGGATCAGGCTGGACAAAAGGAATTGAGTCACAATATAGATCTGTTATTCAACAATGTTATAATTTATGCAACTATTTCCCTAAAGCTGACGATAATAAGTTAGTAGAATTATCTTTTAGAAACTTCTTTAGGAATAATAGATGCATGGCAATTGGGGCATATAGGAAAACTAGACTTACCAAGAATAATAAGATTAATATTTCACAGGCAGAGAAAGATGTTATTAAAGGAATAACTTATGAGCTTGAGAAATTAGAAAATAACAATAGAAAAATATGTTTTTCTCCTGTCGAACCAGAAGAGATTATTGTTCTTCCAGAAGTAACAAAAATAAACAACATAATTCCCGTCAATAGAAAAATAAGTAGATTTGAAAAATTTCTAAACATAGAAAAGAATATAGAGAACAAAGATGAGTAAAAAAGAAACAGATAATATTTTAAGAATATCTGGAGAGAAACTCTTCCAACAAAAGAGAGATGTATTAAAATGCACGCTATCCGCAGATCTAGGGCTCGGAGGAGGAATACCTAGAGGATCTACTGTTCTTATAGGAGGAAGACCTAAGCTTGGGAAAGCATTGAGCAATGATTCTCCTCTTCTATATAAAGACGGCTGGAAGAAGATTGGAGACGCTAGAGTAGGAGACGAGATTTGTGGATCAGATGGTAACTTTCATAAAATCACTGGTGTTTTTCCACAAGGAGTTAAATCCTTAAGAAAAGTGATATTTAGTGACGATACTTTTGTTATTACTTGCAAAGACCATCTTTGGAAAATAAATTATCGTCTTTCAAGAAAAGAAAGCACAAGACAACGTAATTCTATCAGAACAACAGAACACATTCAGAATGATTTAAAGTTTTCTGGAAGAATTCCTATATATAAAAATAGAATAGACTTTGTAAGTCCTATTAATTTTCCTGAAAAAGATCTTCCAGTAGATCCATATGTGCTAGGGAAATATTTATCTAATTTGTCTTACAATGATAACGTTGTTAAAAACTCACAAGATGCATTATCAACGCTTGACAAAACATGGAAAGAATCATGGAAAGATGATTGGAATAAAAGATTTATCAAGAAAGAATTTTTATATACTTCTGTACTTGACAGAGTAAGATTGTTAAAAGGATTGATGAATCAAAACCAAATAATACTCTCTAGCTCAGACGAGCTGACGGAGAATGTTAAGTTCTTGGTTGAGTCTCTTGGCAGTTTTTGCTACATCGTTAAAGACAAAGATCTAAATATAACTAAGATATCTGCTGTTATATTAAACAAGAATATTCGATGGATTCTTAATATAAAAGAATATAACAAACCAACTTATAAGACAATTGTTAATGTTGTAGAATGTGGAGAAGGAGAATGCACATGTATTCAAGTAGATTCTTCTGACTCATTATTTTTGACCAATGATTTTATATTAACTCATAATACCACTATTTCCTTGCAATATGCAGCGTATGCACAAACGCATTTTGGAGCCAAGGTATTTTATTTTAATGTAGAAGGAAGATTATCCAGATTAGTATTAAGTCAGATACAAAACTTGTCTCTAGCAGAAGATATGTTCGAAGTCATTTCTGCGGCTCCTATAACAAAAGGAGACAAGGTAATCGGAACTAAGAAATTATCTGGAGAAGACTGGTGGAATGAAATTGGATTATGTATTCAAAATAATCCTGGAGCAGTAATCATCGTTGATTCTATTGCTAACATGTCATCAGAAAAAGAATTTTCAGAGAACATGGGCCATCAAGACAGAGGCGGTAAGAATAAACTAGAATCACAATTCTGTCGAAAATATGGAGACTTAGTTTCTCCCATGGAAATTACATTATTCTTATTGACTCATATAATGGCGAACACTTCTGGATACGGAGCACCTTTTCAGGCTAAGGTTGGTAATGATATCAAGCACCAAGCAGATATTATTTTGTTTGGTAAGTCAATGAAAAAGTGGGACGAAGTTAATGGAAAAGTCCTTGGTCATAACATGATTTATACTGTAGAAGCAAGTGCTATGGGGCCACCAAACGTAGAGATCGAAGTTCCGTTAAGATATGGATTTGGTTGCGATAATGTTACTGATATTATTACATTTTGTATTAATTATGATATTATATCGAAGAGTGGTTCTTGGTTCCTGCTTCCTTTTGACGAAAACGGAAAAGAGCCAGAAGACGAAAAGAACAAAATGAAAGTTCAGGGACAAGCCAATATTTGGAATCTACTAGTAGCAGATACTACTAAGAAAGATCTATTATATACTGCTTTGTCTAAAAAATTATTATTATGATAACTTTATTAGTTGGAACAATAGGATCAGGAAAAAGCACTGTCTCTAAGAAAATATATGAACAAAACACAAGAAATACCATTGTTGTTAATGATGATTCTCTTGTAACCATGCTTCATGCTGGAAATTATCTCGATTACAATTATGATAATAGGCATCTTTATAAAGCAATAGAACTTTCTATCTTGACACATTGTCTTTGTAATAAGACAAATATTATTATTGATAAGACTTCTCTAACTAAGATAACTAGATATAAATATATTAGTATAGCACAAAGTTTTTCTGAACAAATTAGATGCATATATTTTCCACCAGAGAGTCCAGAGACTCATGCGTTAAGAAGAGTCAAAGACGACCACAGAGGAAAGACCCTGGATCGTTGGATACAAGTAGCCACATCTCATATCAAATCAATGGAAGAGCCTAGTACAGAGGAGGGTTTCTGTGAAGTTATTCGATATAAATGGGAAGATGACATCAGTTGATATTAGGCCATCCAAATATCCAATGAAAGAACAATGTAAGTCGATCTTTCAAGATAAGATAAAAAACTTGATATTAGAAAAATATGCTAATTATCCTATTTTAGAAGAGTTTAATATACCAGGATCTAGATTATCAATAGATTACATTATATTTCCTATAATGATAGCTTTTGAAATCGATGGTGAACAGCACAGATCTTATAACCCATTCTTTCATGGCCAAGCTCTATTGAATAATTATGGAAAACAAATAGTTAGAGATATAAAAAAAGAAGAATGGTGTAAAATTAATAAAATACAATTAATTAGAATAGAATCTATGAAAGATGCGGACAAAATATGAATACCGAAGATATTAGCATGACAGAAATAGATAAAATTATTACTGATTATGAAGAACAAAATAAGATTTCTTTTAATCTTACTCAGCCATCAGACGATGAGTTGAAATATTTAAATTTAAGCCTAGAAGAAATTGGGCATATGTCTCTAGAAACAATATCTGGTGCCATATATATACTAAACAGATATGCTCTATATATTCAAAGAATTATAAATTCTAATAGAGCTTATGATAGATGGGCAACAGCAAAGATAGACGAAACGGCAGCTTCTTATATTCCTGAAATTCAAGGTATGAATGTTGGTTGGTCTGAAAGGATGCTTATTTGTAAAAATACTCCTCCTTTGTGCAAAAAATTAAATAAATTTTTAAGAATCATAAGAATGAAGAACGATAGAATACAAGACCTCCCAAGTGCAATACATAGAATAGCGGATAGCTTTAGGGATATTAAGTATTCAAAAATAGCGAGACAAAAAAATGAGAACTGAAGAGGATACTATTGCAGAGTCGTTTCTTTTGATTAAAGAAGGTGTCTTATCTCAAGACTGGAATAAAATATGCGTTGCGTATAAAAATATTTCAGGAGAAGAGATTAAGATCCCAGAAAAGAAACTTTCTAAATTAGAAACTATCAGACAAAAAATGTCTGAAAAAACTAAGAAAACTAGCGTTCTTAAAAAAAGTAAAAAACCTGACAAAGATATAATAGAAAAAGTTGTAAATGGAATTAAGTTTGTATCTGATCCAGTTTACGAAGAAGAACAACAGTTTAACAAAAAAGTAGCACGACCAAGAACCTTGGTTAAAAGAAACACAGAAGCTAATAATCTACACACAATTGAAAATAATCCGAATGGTGACTTTAGAGTCAATATGAAACCCAGAAAGCTAAGCGTTGCAAATGAATAATTTTAAAGATATTTCAGCAGAAAGAAATGTCATTGGATCTTTGTTAAAAAGTGGCAAAAATGCTTTTATTGAAATAGATGGTATTGTCGATCATAATGATTTTACCTTATTAATTAATCAAGTATTATTTAAGTCTATGTCAGAGATCTATCATGAAATAGATAACATAGAAAATTTTGACATAGAGTTAGTCAAAAACAAAGCAGAACAGCTTGGATATGAGAATTTAATAAGCAAGAAATCCGAAATAGAATATATTGAACTAGTGAAAGATATCGAAATGTCTCTTGAAGCATTGTCTGCAATGGCTTTTAGAGTAAAAAAAATGTCCATAGTCAGAGAATTATATTCAAAATATGATTATGCTAAAAAATATTTAGAGAACGTAGACTCTTCTGAGTCGCTTGGTAATATCTTATCTAAGGCAGAAGGAATCGTTGTTGACTATCTGTCTGGAGTAGATACTGAAAAAGCATGGCATAGCATGTCTGCGGGGCTGGATGGACTGATTGAAGAGTTAATAAACAAAGAACCGGTTGTGCAAATAGGAATAGATACTGGTTTTAGCAAGTGGGACAATGCAATTGGCGGAGGACCAAGAAAAGGAACTATTTCTGTTATTGGAGCTAGAAGCAAATGTGTGGGATATAAGGACACATGTCTTATCACTGACCAAGGTATTTTAATGCCTTATGAACTACATCCTACTAAACAAGATCAAAACAATCCACCATATTCTGTTCTAAATCTTCACGGAAAGATGGAGCTTCCTTCTTTGTGGTTTCATTCTGGATTAACTAAAAATAAAAGAATAACTACCAAATATGGCTTTTCTATACAATGCACTCCAGACCATCCTGTTAGAATATTATCAGAAGATGGCTCTATGGAATGGAAAAATACAGAACATATCAAACATGGAGATGTCCTGGTGTTAAGAAGAGGAGATAATATCTGGGGAGACAACACTTCAGACATAGATCCATATTTAGCAGGATTGATTTGCGGAGATGGTCATATTGCTAGAAAAGATAATAGTATACAACTAACTACACAAGATGATTTTATCAGAGATTATTTCATAAATAATACAAAATTTGAAGGAGCTTATATTAGCAAAGAGACTAAGCTTAACAATAATGCATCTACATATTGTCTAAGAGGATGTGGAGATATATCTAGAAAAATGTTTAATAGAAGCTTCTTTTATTTGCCAGATGGAAACAAAATAATTCCAGAAAGCATTAGAAAATGTTCAAAAGAACAAATATTTAAATTCATAAGTGGTCTTTTTGATACTGATGGCGGAATTGAAAATAAAGAAACTATAAGCTTTTGTTCTAAAAGCAGGATATTGATCACGCAGGTTCAGGCGATTCTTATGAATTCTGGTATTGTAAGTTCTATTAAAGAAAAAATGGTAAAAATACCAAACAAAGACATTAGAAAGAAATATTATGTTCTAAGAATATTTGGTATAAATGAAGTAAAAAGATTTAGAGATTTAATCGGATTTAAGTTACCATATAAAAATGAACTATTAAACAATATTATTGACAGAAAACAATCTGAAAAGAATGATGTCCTGCCTAATATTTATAATTTATTAAGAATACTAAAAAATAAAATGATAAAGCGTGGTTTTTCATTATATAAATATGATATATCCTTATCTGGCCAACTTGATGCATGGATTAGAAAAGCACGAAGACCACAAAGAAATTCTCTAAGAATGGTATTGGAAGCATTAATTATTTTGAAAGATGAGCCAGTATATAAAAAATTAGAAATGCTTCTTGACGAACATTATTTTTTCGATACGGTAAAATCTATAGATGATTCTGAAGAAGAAACTTTTGATTACAAGATGCCAGTAACTCATTCTTTTGTTACTAATGGAATTATATCGCATAATTGTGGAAAATCCTGGGATGCTATGAATAAGGCAATAAATATTAGTAAAAACAAAGTTCCTACTTTGTATCTAGACACAGAATTAACAATAGATTATCAAAAATCTAGAATGATCTGCATAGAGTCTAAGTGTCCAATCAAAATGATGGAAACCAGTCAGTTTAATAAAGACAAGGGCTTGATTGAAAAAGTAAGAGATAGTAAGAAAGTCTTAGAAAATCTTCCTTTATATTATAGATCAATTTCTGGAATGAATTACACAGAAGCCATGTCTATTATTAGACAATGGATAGTCAAATGTGTTGGATTCAATGAATTTGGAAAAGCTAACGATTGCTGTATTATATATGACTATTTTAAGCTAACAGATGGATCAGGATTAAGCAAAGCAACTCCCGAATACATTCTATTGGGATTAATGTTAACAAGCTTGCATGACTTTGCAGTAAAGTACGAAGTCCCTATAATTGGATACGTTCAGTTGAATAGAGACGGAATCGACGGAAATGACACAGGAATAGTGGCTGGATCTGATAGAATCCTTTGGTTATCATCGTCTATGTCTTTTTTAAAGAATAAAACTGATGACGACGCACAGCTTGGATGTGGACCAGAGTTTGGAAATAAAAAATTATTTATAGCAGCGTGTCGACACGGAAGTGCATTGTCATCTGAGTCAGATTATATAAATCTACACGCTTCTCTTAATCCTTATGTTGACAAGTCTTTTGCGAACGGGTTTATAAAAGAAGGATTGATTTTTAGCGATGTAATTAAAGCAAAAAGTCGAACAGATGAAAATAATAAATGAAAATTATAGCAATCTATTTTTATCAAACTTAAAAAATAAAGCAATAGAAAATATTGATTTTGTTCTTTCTGAATTAGGAATAGATATTGACGATGGCATTGTTAACAATGATGAACTACGATTTTCTTGTCCTGTTCACGGAGGAGATAATCCTACATCTTTTTCTATTAATACTAAATACGGAACATGGAGATGTTATTCTCATAAGTGTCACGATAATTTTGGCTCAAGTATAATTGACTTAGTAAAAGCAGTTGTTTTTAAAGAGTCAAATTCATTTATAGAATCAGTAGAGTGGCTTTGTAATAAATTAGGAATAAGTTCAAACGAAACCATTAACTTAGAAGATTCAGAGCTTCATAAGATAAACAACAGTATAAAACAAGTGCATTCTATTAATAATAAATTAAAATTTAAAGAACACGAAGACTTTAAACCATTTGATTTAAAATTATTAGAAAAAAATGTGAAAACTAGTGATTATTTTCTTAACAAAGGATTTTCATTAAAAACATTAAAAAAGTTTCATATAGGATTTTGTAATGACATTACTAAGCCAATGCACTTAAGATCATTTGCTCCAATTATAGACGAAGATAACAAAAACGTTATTGGAGTAACAGGAAGAACCATATACGAAAAATGCCCATATTGTCCATGGTTTCACCAGCCTAATAAGGGATGTCCCAAGGACAATCCTATGATTAGAGGATATTCCAAATGGAAGCACTTTGGATTTAAAAAAAGCAATGTTCTTTATAATTTTAATAATGCTAAAGAATATATACGAAATACAAAGTCTGTTGTAATAACAGAAGGCCCAAAGGAAATATGGTTTTTAGATGAATATAAAATATACAATGCTATATGCTTATTCGGACTAGATATTTCCATCTATCAGATAAAAAAACTGATAGAGATTGGAGTAGAGAATGTTTACTTAATGTTAGACACAGACGAAAAAGGTTTGTTAGCAACTGAGAAATTTTTTGGAAATTGTCAAAATTATTTCGATATTATAAATATAAACCATCTTATTCCAGTAGGAAAAGACATAGATGAGCTATCCTCTCTTGAGATGACTGATATTTTCTTACCAAGCTTTCAAAGGATCACTAAATGCCAAAGTTAACAATACTTTTTTCAGGTAAAAAATCCTCTGGAAAAACATCTGCTGGTAAATACGCCCTAGCTTATTATCTAAACAAGCAGATTAAAAATGAACGATTCTTAGTTCAATCAAAAGAAAAAGATGTATTTTTATTAGACACATATACTAACAAGAGATTTTATCCAGATATTCCAGGAGAATTTACATCTGCTTTACTAGAAACACATAGGGTAAAAATGTATTCGTTTGCAGATACTCTTAAAGACATATGTATTAATATCTTGGGATTAAACATAATGCAATGCTATGGGACAGACGAAGATAAAAATTCTCTGACTAACATAGAATGGTCGTCTATTTCAGAAGAAATTATTCAATCGTATTATGGAGTTGATAAGAATAGCAAACCAATTAGGCCAACTGGATGCCTAACATCAAGACAAGTAATGGAAATACTAGGAACAAGTATTTTAAGAAAAATGGACGAGAACTGCTGGTCTCGTGGGCTTTATAATAAAATCCAGTCAGATAACATAGATTTTGCAATTATTTGCGACGGAAGATTCCCTAATGAAATTTCAATGGGAAGCGAGAGAGGAGTCTATCCATTTAGATTATTAAGGAACATATTTAACTCTCAAACCAAATCAGAGTGTGCTTTAGATAACTTTCCACTTGGAGAATACTACAGCATTATAGACAACAAAGATATTTCTATTGAACAAACTCAATTAATAATTAAGAGTAAATTAGACACTTTGTTTCAACAACATGGACTATTTTAAAAATGAAAATCGAAGGCATATCAGCATCAAGTTATAACACATATGATCATTGTGAATGGAAATGGTTTCTCTCTTATTCACTTGGAATAGAAGATATAGCGGGAGGAGCAGCACTATTAGGACAAGTCTGTCACGATGTATTTGAAACAATGTCTATAGCATCTATCGAAAAGAAGGATCTATCATCAGATGATTTCGACATAGACAAACAATGGGATCTCTGGCTTAAGTTTTATAAAGATAAAAATCCAGAAATTTTTGAAACAATTAAAGCAGACAAAACAAGAAAAATAAAAAGAGGAGTGGATGATTTAATCACTGGAAAGTACAATAGATATACTCCTATTACTGAAAAAACTCTTTGTGCAGAACAGTATTTTAAATTAGAGATCAAAGAAGAAAGATTTAGACTGCCAAAAGAAGCTGCTCAATCAGAAGATCAACAGTATTTTGCAATTAAGGGTTTTATTGACAGGATTGATCAGATAGATGATGATACTTTAGAAATCATAGATTATAAAACAGGATCTAGATCTTCTTTTTTGTCTGATGATAAAACAAAGAAAAATTCTGCCATGCTGAGAGAAGACATACAGCCACGCATGTATCACTTGGCAGCGAAGCATTTGTATCCACATATTAAACATTTTATAATAACGTTTATTTACACAACCGATGGTGGTCCAGTTTCGACAATTGTTTCAGACGAAGATCTTGAAGAAGTCAAAGATATTATTTATAATAAATTTCAAGAAGTTAAAAATAACGAAGACCCTTTTAGAAATGAAAGTTGGAAATGTAGATTTTGTCATTTCAGTAAACAAAATACTAATCTCTGTGATGAGCTTTATGATGAAAAAGAATCACTAGGAAAAGATGGTATGCAATTTTTAGAAAATAAGTTCAAGATTATAAATCCAAAATCTAAAAGAAGATAAAATGAATAATTATTATACCTTATTCCATTGCCATGACTCATACTCGATCCTAGATGGATATTCCTCTCCAAAAGAGAATGCCAAAAGAGCAAAAGAACTAGGAATGAAGTCTTTGGGTATTTCGAATCACGGCAATACATATTCTCACATACAGCATCATTCTGCTTGTAAAAAAGCAGGAGTAAAGCCAATTCTTGGAATTGAGCTTTATGTTGTTCACAAAGATGCTCATATCAAAGATGTTACTAATAAGCAAAATTCGCACATGGTTATATGGGCGAAAAATAAAGTTGGATGGAAAACTTTAAATGATCTAGTCAGTCACACTAATGATCCAGAGATTTATTATTATAAGCCTAGAATAAGTTTATATAATTCGGTTCGAGAAGAAGACAAGAAAGAGTTTTATGGATTAGAACATTTTCTTGATGGCAATATCATGGGATTTAGTGGACACCAAGGTTCTCATCTGTCCGACATATTGTTTAGTGATATATTTTCTGATGATCCAATAAAGAAAAAAGCAGACATTAGATTAGCATATGCACAATATAAAGAAAAAGATCTTGATTTTTATAAGAAATTTTTAAGAGAAGATTGGTTAGAAAAAGCATCTGAATTAGCTTTGTCGTTTCAAAAAATGTTTGGCAAAGGTAATTTCTTTATAGAATTGCAGAATGAATTAAAAGAATCAGACAAGCTTCCTTTGTGGATTCAACCATTAATCGTAGATTGTTTAAGACAAGTTTCTAAGAAAACTGGAATACCAGCTATTGCTAGTAGTGATCCGCATTACGCGAATCCAGAAGATGCACAGCACCAAAGAACAATGGTCATGATTAACATGAGAGAAACAGAAGAAACAGTTTCTCAAATGTTTGACAAAGATTCTGATGACATTATGGTATTCTTTGGAAGCGATAATTTTTATATGCATTCTTTTGAAGAAATGTCTAAAAAATTTACTAAAGAAGAGCTTAGTCTAACAAATAATATTGCAGAATCAATTGAAGCATATGAGATTTCTAGAAAACCCATGCTTCCAACTATAGAAATAGATCCAAAAGATGTGAAATACACAGTATCAACATCTAAGATAATAGAAGATAACTATTTATTTACAATTGCTATAGAAGGTGCTAAAAAATATAAACCATGGGAAACATCTGGAATTAACAAAGAAGAATATTGGGAAAGACTAAAGCACGAAATGGCTGTTATATCAGAAGCTGGTCTTGCACCATATTTTCTTGTTGTTTGGGATTATTGCATGGCGGCACAAGCTAGACCAAAAGACCATTCTTTTGATTGGAAGCAAAATTTAAAGAGTAATGGAGAATTAGATCCAATTCCCATTGGAATAGGCCGTGGTTGTTTTTTGCCCGATACTGAGATTTTAATGCACAATGGCGTTATAAAAAAAATACAAGATTGCAAAACAGGAGATCTTGTTATTACTCATCTTGGAAATACAAAAAAAATTAATTCTGTTCATAAATATCAATGTAACGAGGAAATCGTAGAACTAACAATAGCAAATAGATCCTTGTTTTGTACAAAAGATCATGAGATTTTTAATGGAATTGAATTCAAAAAAGCTGATAGTTTTTCAAAATCAATTAAAAATGGCAATCTATCTACTAAAAATAAAACTTTTGTATCTATGTCAATTCCTAATGGGACATTAATAGATAAATTAGATCTAGTGAAAATATGTGATTTAAACTCAGTCAATGATCAAAATACTCAATGGATATATAAGTGGGACGACAATAATATATATCTTTATAATGGAAGTCTAAAAAAGAAAAAATATCCTCGATATATTGAAGCGAATAGGGATCTCGGAGTTATAATTGGTTTTTATATATCCGAAGGATATGCCAGATCTAGCACAACAGGATTTTGTTTTCATAAAAATGAAATTCAATATAGAGAAGAAATATCTAGAATAATATTTGATATTTTTAAAATTAAAACAACAGAAATATATCATAAAACTAAAAATTCTTGTCAGTTGTTTTTATATGATAAGTTAATATCTAGAATGTTTTCTTTTTTTGGTAATAATCTTGCTAATTTTAAGAAAATTAATGACCATATATTTAATATTAATAACTTTGGATTTGAAGAAGGATTAATCTATGGATTATTTTCTGGAGACGGATGTATTTTAGGAGAAAGAGTGTCATACTCAACGTGTTCATATGACTTAATCAATCAAATTAAATTTATTTTATTAAAAATGGGGATATATACCAACGTATGCAGATACAAGAGACAACAAGAAAATCACAAAGACGAATTAACTTTGAGAATATCAGGAAAACAATTAATCATTTGGAATAAACTTTTCCCAAAACTTTTTTGTTTTTCAAAACACAAAAATACTAGAAATCAACATTACAGAATAAATAATCATTTTTTGGACTTAGTAAAAGATAAAAAATACCATAGTTACAATGGATATGTTTATGACTTAGAAGTAGAAGATGATAAGTCTTACATAGCAAATTGGAACGCTGTTCACAACAGTGCGGCAGGCTGTTTGGTGTCTGCACTAATAGGTATTACTGATATATTGTCCGATCCATTAAAATACGATTTGTTATTTGCTAGATTTTATAATACAGCAAGAAATACCAAAGACAACGTAGAAATGCCAGATATCGATGTTGACTTTGCAACAGAAGGAAGAGAATGGGTAATAGAATATCTTAAGTGGAAATACGGTGATTCTAAAGTTAGTCAAATCATTACATTCCAAAGAATTCAAGGACGAGCAGCAATAAAAGATGTGTTTAGAGTCAAAGGGATTGTTGGTGGATTTGAAATAGCCAATAGCTTATCCAAATTTATCCCTAATGAGGCAGAGATTGCTGATGAAATCCAAGAAGCAAAAGACTCTGGCTTAGAAGATTACGGAATATTACAATGGGCGATTGATAATAATAAAGAAATTAGCGATTATTACAAACAAGATGAATATAAGAGTATTTTTGAAGACGCTATGAAATTAGAAGGAAAACAAAGAGGAAAAGGAAAGCATCCTTCTGGTGTAATTGTGACTGAAAACGATGTAAGCACTTGTTTTCCCATGTCTTATGATACTAAAACAAAAGAAAGAGTTATTGGGATTGACTATAAGGACGTAGCTACTTGTGGAGGAGTTAAGCTTGATATACTTGGAGTTTCAGTTTTAGATAAGTTAAAACTTGTTCAGGATTTAGTAAATGGATCAATAAAATAAACACAACATGACAAATAAAAAAATAAATGAAGAAATCTTTGATATGATTATTGCTTATAAAAATAGCAATAAGAAAAACATATTAAAAGAAAAATTTAATAAAATACTAAATAATAAAATTCCCGAAACACTGTCTCCTTCTGATTTAAATAGATTAAAATATAGGAAAGAAAAAAGAGGATTCTTTGACTTCTTTTTATATGTTTATGAAAAAACAGAACGAGAAAGCATGATTATACAAGAATGGAAAAAATCTTTAAAGAAAAATGGATACGTAATTGACGTAATCAACTCTGGTGTTGATAACAATGGATTGCCAATTGCAGAAGGAAATAAAGATTTTAAAAATTCTGACTTTACAATATATATCAATGGAATAAAAAATGTATTAGATTTAAAAATTTCTCCAATTATAAAGTGTTTTACATTTAAATTAGATGATTTAAAAAAGTATTTAAAAAATGAGACAAGAATACTATTAGTATTATCTACTGACGAAGTTCCTATTTATTGGTCAATCGTAGGCGATGATTTAATGAACCAAATGCTTGATAATAAAGTTGGAGAAAGATTCAGGCATTTTGGTGGGTTTAAAGAGACGCAAAGAATCTATAGAGACTCAAAAGGCAAAAGATTAGGATATTTAGAATTAGCTAAAAAAGGGCTAATAGAAATTAACGAGTTTTGATATGTATAATTTTAAAAATATTCCATTAGACGATAAGTTAACATGGGATTTAATTTGTTCTGGAAGAACCATTGGTATCTTTCAATTAGAAAGTCAATTAGGACAAGCTTGGGCAAAAAAGATTAAGCCA
>Ga0105055_10004991_pt1 | contig 18991 bp, 15 predicted proteins | sample BON03_FD_78090 | JGI IMG/M metagenome (GOLD analysis project Ga0105055, IMG submission 78090) | Freshwater microbial communities from Lake Bonney liftoff mats and glacier meltwater in Antarctica - BON-03 | ecosystem: Environmental > Aquatic > Freshwater > Ice > Glacier meltwater | place: Lake...
CACCGTTCCTGGGATCCCCACCTCAGAGCAGCCCCACGAGGCCTCGGACCCGATGGCGCAGCTCGAAAAGCTGGCGGACATGAAGGAACGCGGGATTCTCACCGATGACGAGTTTGCGGCTCAGAAGGCAAAGATTCTCGGCGGATAGAAACGGGGTCGGCCAGCAAGGGAGCTCAACTACGAAGGGACTGGCGCAGCCTGCATAGTTAGTGCCAGCAGATTGCGTTTGGGCTGTCCATCCTGACTCTCGACCTTTCGATGAGTCAAAGTGGCACGATTCCTGCCGGCGTGCCGGTAGTCGCAGCTAAACTCGGGCCATGTCAGAAACGGAGCCAAGATCGTCACATAGCGCCCGTTTGTTTGCCGACAAATACGAGAACACCACCAGCGAGAAGCAACTGGGTCAATCCTTTTGGCGGGATTTCTTTCTCACCGTGGTTGGTGTTTCGGATCTTCTCGTTGCCGGTATCGAATTTGAGTTCCCCATTCGAGGAAAGACGGGAACCATTAAGTTCATTGACTGCCTCTGGCCAGGTGTGGTGCTGGTCGAACAGAAGTCCGCCGGTAAAAACCTCGACGTAGCTGAAGAACAGGCTCGCGACTATTTGGAGGCGTTGCCCACGCACCTTCGTCCGCCCACAGTTATTGTTTCGGACTTTCAAACCATTCGTATCGTCAATGTTCTTCGTGGATCTCGCCACGATTTCCCTCTGACAGAACTGCCTGAAAATCTCGACCGCATCCACGCTGTTATCGCTTACGACGGCGCTACGTCCGCCGAACCCCGCGTGGAAGCCGACAAGAAGGCCGTCAAACTCATGGGACAACTGTTCATCCAGTTCGAAAAGGCTGGTTACGAGGGCCATGAGTTGTCCGTGTTTCTCATCCGTATTTTGTTTCTCAATTTCGGTGATGACACTCGGATGTGGAAATACACACCCGAAGGGCTATTTGGCTCCTCCATCCAGGACACCTACCCGGATGGGACAGGGCTTGGCGGGCGAATACAAGAACTTTTCCAAGTACTCAATACGCCGAGGGACAAGAGACCCTCGACGCTGTCGCCCGCTCTAGTTGATTTCCCCTACGTCAATGGCGGATTGTTCGCGGAGCAACTTCCGATTTTTTCTTTCACTGCTGACATGCGCGAAGCGCTCATCGCAACCACTCGCTATGACTGGTCAAATATCAGCCCCGCTATCTTCGGTGCGATGTTCCAGACTGTCAAAGACAAGGCGAACCGCCGAGAAAGCGGTGAGTTCTACACCAGCGAAAAAGCCATTATGCGGGTGATTTCGCCGCTCTTTCTCGACGCACTTAACGCACGACTTCAGAAGGCATGGGCCTCAGCTCCCGCTTTGAAAAGGCTCTGGGCCGATGTCGGCAAGATGAACTTTCTTGATCCCGCTTCAGGGAGTGGAAACTTCCTCCTCGTCGCCTACAAGAAACTTCGGGAGTTGGAGCTGAAGCTCATGGCCCGCCTGAACGAACTGGAAGGCCGCGACACCGCGATCCAGATTGACGGTTCCATTGGCCTTCAAGTTCATCTGGGACAGTTTCACGCCATCGAGTACGACGAATGGTCAAGCCAGATTGCCTTTGTCGCCATGTTCTTGGCTGATCACCAGTCCAATCGGCAGATGGAGGAGATTTTGGGCGTCTCCCCCGAGCGTTTCCCGCTGACTGAGAGTGCTGTCGTTAAGCAAGGAAACGCTCTCACCATTCCATGGGACACCGTGTGCCCAATGAATGAAAACACTTTTATTATGGGCAACCCGCCTTTTAACGGGTCTCGGTTGATGACGTCCGAGCAAAAAGCGGAGACCCAAAGCCTGTGGCGCGGTACGAAAGGTTTGGGGAACCTTGACTATGTGGCCAACTGGTTTCTTCTAGGAGCCAAGTGGGCGAGCGAAAAGGGTGTCCGTGTTGGTTTGGTTTCGACGAGTTCCATCACACAGGGTGAGCAACCTGCTCTGATTTGGAACAAGCTTTTTCATATGGGTGTGGGAATTGATTTTGCTTATCGTTCCTTTTGGTGGGATAACGGGGCAGCCGTGCATTGTGTCATCATCGGTTTCTCTACCCAGCCCAAACCAAAGAAAAGACCCCTTTGGAAGTTTTCCGAAATCAAGGGCGAGCCTGAATTGATATGGGTAAACGACATTAATCCATATTTGATTGACGCCCCAAACATTCTTGTTTCCAGTCGCGTGAGACCACTCGTATCGACTGCCCAGCCTCTTGTTTATGGAAGCCAACCGAACGACGCAGGTTATCTGAGCGATATTTCGTCGGACGAGGCGGAACGCATGCGACAAGAAGACCCTTTGGCGGCCAAATTTCTTCGGAGGCTAATCGGGGCTAGAGAGTTGTTACACGACGAAGATCGCTGGTGTCTCTGGCTTGTGGGTGCTGACCCAAGAGATATTAGGTCATCCCCCGAGTTGAGGAACAGGGTGGGGAATGTCCAGAAATATCGGCTCGCCAGCACCCGGCCTGCCACAAACCGTTTGGCCGCCACACCTTGGCTGTTCGGTGAAATTAGACAACCCAAAACCGACTATCTAGCCGTCCCTAGGGTTTCTTCAGCCAACCGAGAATATGTACCGATAGTTCTTTGTGTTCCTTCCGATATCGCAAACGACAGCCTGCAAGCTATTCCAGACGGCAACCTTCAGACTTTCGGGCTCCTCATGTCTCGTCCGTTTAATGTCTGGAACAAAACGGTGTCTGGGAGATTAAAGAGTGACACTCGGATTAGTGGAACTATCACCTATAACAACTTCCCCTTTCCGGTCACCATTGAAGCGCAGGACAAAGCGATAGAGACAGGCTCGCAAGCTGTACTTTCTGCCAGGGCTCTTTTCCCAACAAGTTCCTTGGCTGACCTCTACGACCCAAAATCCATGCCGTCAGAGTTGAGAAAGGCACACCGACAGCTTGATATGGCGGTGTTGGCGGCGTTTGGGCTAAAAGTTTCCGCAAGTGATGAAGAAGTGTTGGCAGAGCTGTTTAGACGCTACGACGACCTGACCCGTGGCCTGTTGGACGCGACGAAGGTTACAAAGCGGAAGGCAAAGAAGACGGCTTAAAGGATTTCCCCTTGCCATTCGTTGCCCTCTCCAGCTGGTTGAGGTTGCAGCCATACCTGCGGAGCGCCGGTCTGCACGCCTAGGGCTTCAGCCGAATAGTCAGCGTAAATCTGGCTTTCGAACCCAACTATTGGCCCAAAATTCGCCTAACTGCACTAAAACAAGCCGAAATCCTCGAGAGTCACCGAGCCAACAGCTGGCTACTGATCAGACCCCCAGAGTGACAGGGTCAGAAAACGCTGCTCCCTCGATTCGCCAGCCCGTGGTCGTCTCTCTGACCTGGTAGGTCAGGGTCGACACTTCATTGCTGGTGGTTCGAATCGTCACGACTGTGAGAGCTCGAGATTCCTCTGGAAGAACCTGGCAGTTGGAGAGCGTGAAGCTCGACGTCTCGAGCAAGACCCCAAAACTTCCCTTAATGACTGCTTCAAAACCCGCTTCACTCACCTGTGACTGAAAGGAGGGAGAAGCCATGGCGTAGGCGGCGGCAAAGTCTCCGACTTTCAAGGCCTCAATCTGTGTGCCAATCGTGCGGGAAATATCGCGCTCCGTGGTCACATCACACGGTTGTGGCCCTGAAGGGGTGGGGGATAATTCTGCTTCGAGGCCTCTGCTTTGTGATGTGTCGGGGGGTAATTCTGCGGTGTCCGTTGCGCAACCACCCAACAAGACAGCGCTGAGGGCTGGTACCAGCCAGAGTGTGTATCCGCGCATTGTGTGGTGCCTCCTCGCACATGGTGGGTATTACCATCCCACTTCACCCTGGGGATTGGCGCAACGCGCGGCCAAAGCTCTACTAGTTTGGGGAGAGTGAATTCTCTTATACGTTTTATTACCGGTGCGAAAACCTCCTGGGTTACTCTCCTCATCGGGCTCATTTTTGCGGTGCTGTCATTCACGGTGTTTGCCGCTGAATCCTCTGACGCCCCGCCCACCACCGGTTTGCCCGATGATTCCGAAGTGGTGCTGGTGGAACAGGCGCTCGCTGCGATGCCTAACTCCGAGGGGACAGCGGCGGTCATTGTTTTCGCCAAAGATTCGGGTGAGTTCACCAACGACGATCTGGTCTGGTTGCAGGGCGAGTTTGACCCCGTGGCGCAGATGCTCTCCGGCGGAGCCAACGAAAAGTTTCTCCCCTACACGAACGTTGAAATCATGGGCGAGGCTTTCGTCCCCCCAGCGACCGTGTCGCAGGACAACACGACCGCCGTCATTACGGTTCCCCTTGATGTGATTGACGAGATTAGTCCGCGCGGTGAGCGCATTGCAGAGATGCGCGCAGTGGCGATGGAAGATCTCCCCTCTGGCATCACCACCTACGTGACGGGCCCCGAAGGCTTTCAAGTTGACCTTGCCGGTGTGTTTGAGGGAGCAAACTTTATTCTTTTGGGCGCCACCGTCATCATCGTCATTTTGCTCCTGCTGATTACCTACCGCAGCCCCACGCTTTGGATCGTCCCTCTCCTGGTGGTGGGAACAGCTGATCTGATGGCCGGCCAAATCGGACGAAACGTCGCAGGGTGGTTTGGCATTACTCCCGATGGTTCTGTGGTGGGGATCCTGTCCGTCTTGGTCTTTGGTGCGGGGACGAACTATGCCCTCCTGCTTATTGCTCGCTATCGCGAGGAACTTTTGCGGATAGAAGACCGCCATGAAGCCATGGCCACAGCGCTGAAAGGCGCCGCTCCCGCTATTTTGGCCTCCGGTGGGACGGTGGCGCTCGCTCTGTTGACCCTGTCGCTGGCGGAGCTGGGAGTAACCCGGGCCCTCGGCCTGGTCTGTGCCACAGGAATTGTGGTGGCCATGATTGCGGCACTCGGTGTTCTTCCCGCAGCGATTGTGGTGTTTGGTCGCGGGCTCTTCTGGCCTTTTGTTCCCCGCTTTGGTGGTGTCAACAAGTCTGAAACCGGTTGGTGGGCAAAGCTTGGAACAGGTGTCAGCAAGCGGCCCATCACCGTGGCCGTGGCCGGTGTCGCCGTGTTGGGAGCCCTTGCTGTGGGTTCCACAGGTATCACCATTGGTCTTCCCGAAACCGAGCAGTTTCGGGTGAAGCCAGAAGCCGTGTTGGGTATTGAAGTGCTTGGCGAAGCGTTCCCCGCGGGGGAAAGCTCCCCCACCCAAGTTGTCGCCAATAACGACTTTGCCAACGATGTTGTCAACGCCGCGCTCACCCTTGATGTGGTGGCCTCGGCCGAGGTGGTCAACTTCACTGACGACGTGTCCCGCATCGATGTGGTTCTTGATGCGGAAGGTGGCAGCGATGCGGCGTACGCAGCAATCACTGATCTTCGCGAGGCCGTCCAGGGAGTCGCCGGAGCGAACGCTCTGGTCGGTGGTGATGATGCCACCCGATTGGCCGTGAAGGAAGCGTACGAGCGCGACCAGCTGATTGTGATTCCGCTCATTCTGATTCTCGTGTTCATCGTTTTGGTGTTGCTCCTGCGCGCCATTTTGGCGCCCATCCTGCTGCTCTCCAGTGTGGTGCTGTCCTTCTTCGCGGCCATCGGGGCCTCATGGCTGATCTTTGAAAACGTGTTTGGAATGTCGGGTCTTGACTTCAGTGTCTTCCTGTATTCCTTCCTGTTCCTGGTGGCACTGGGTGTGGATTACAACATTTTCTTGGTCTCCAGAGCCCGCGAAGAATCCGCGGCGCTTGCGGGCAAGGTGAGGCAAGCGACAAAGCAGGGGATGATTAGGGCCCTTGGCGCAACCGGTGGGGTGATTACCAGTGCGGGAATCTTGCTGGCTGCGGTGTTTGCCGTGTTAGGTGTGCTTCCCCTTATTGCGTTGTTCCAGGTCGGCATCATCGTTGGTATTGGTGTGTTGATTGACACGTTGCTGGTGCGAACCGTCGTGGTCCCTGCCACAGCCTTTATTGCCGGCGATGCCTTTTGGTGGCCACGGAAAAAGTTGACGGCCAGTAAGTTCGGCGGATAAGCAACAACTCCTTCCGCTTCACGCACGCCCTTGCGAGCTTCACTCTGCGAGGAGACTTCCGGACTACGGCGTCAAGAGCAGTTTGCCCGATGTCTTGCGCGCAGCCAGGTCGCTGTGGGCCTCTGAGGCCTGCGCAAGGGAATAGGTGCCAGCGAGGTGGAGCTGCAGTTCGCCCAAAGCGAGTGCGCCAAGGACGTCGGATGCCCTCCATCGCAACTCCTCTGGGGTTTGCGTGAAATGGGTGAGGCTTGGCCGAGTCAGCACCAGAGAACCACCCTGGTTGAGAAGCTGAGGATCAAAAGAGTCCACGGCGCCACTGGATTGGCCAAAAAGAGCCAGCATGCCGCGAGGCTTCAAGCTTGCCAGACTGCCCAAAAAGGTGTCCTTTCCGACGCCGTCATAGGCCACAGCAACACCTGCGCCACCCGTCAGCTCGCTCACTTTTTTGGCCACATCATCGCGGTCGTATCGAATAACGTGGGTCGCGCCACCCTGTCTGGCCGCCTGTTCTTTTGCTTGCGTGGAGACCGTGCCAATCACGGTGCCACCCCGGGCAGAAATCATCTGGCACAGCAGCAGTCCCACTCCGCCTGCGGCGGCATGGACCAGTGCGGTGTCACCGGGCGCAATCGGATACACGCTAGTGACCAAATAGTGCGCGGTTATCCCCTGCAACATGGCACCTGCCGCAACGGTTGCGCTCATGCCCTCGGGAACCACAACGGCGGAGGAGGCATCGAGACTGATTCGTTCGGCATAGCTGCCGAGGTGTCCGGCCCACGCCACTGTGTCGCCCTCCTGGAAATCTGTGACGGCAGACCCCACAGCCACCACCGTGCCGCTGCCCTCTAACCCCGGTGTGTAGGGCAAAGGCATGGGGTAGACACCTGTGCGTTGGTAAATGTCGATGAAGTTCACCCCGGCGGCGATGACCTCAACCAGGAGGTCGCCATCGCCGCAGGTGGGCTCCGGGACATCCTGAAGCCGGAGAACATCGGGACCACCGTGGTGGTCAACCACAATTGCTTTCATCTTCCTTACGCTACCGCCTGGTTCAGGCCCGGGGTATTCTCTGCGATTGGGTTTTTATTCACCCTGCGTTCACCCACCGTCATTATCTTCGTCACGTGGCCACACGAGATTACTCATGGCACACCCGTGCCACCCAGCAATCCGAACTAACCGAGGATGGATATAACGAATGAATAGTCGCTCTAAGAGCCTCGCCGCTGTCGCGATCTTCGCGGCATCAGCCTTCGTGCTCAGTGCATGCGCAACCGAGGAAGCCGCCACCGACGATGCTTCCACGACGACCCCAACGACTGGAGAAACGGTCGCTAGCCTCAGTGGAACCTTGGTGGGCGCGGGAGCCTCCTCTCAGGCTGCTGCTGCTGAAGCATGGGTTGCCGCTTTTCAGACCGCTAACCCCGAGGTGACGGTCACCTACGACCCCGTTGGTTCCGGTGGTGGGCGCGAAACTTTCCAGAGTGGTGCCTCATCGTTTGCCGGTTCTGACCGCGCATTCAAGGTGGACGAAATTGCCGAAGGAAACTTTGGTTCCTGTGTCGCAGATGCGGGCATTTGGGAAATCCCCGCCTACATTTCGCCCATTGCCATCATCTTTAACATTGAGGGTGTTACCTCATTGAATCTCGATGCTGACACCCTTGCTCAGATTTTCACGGGAGCAATCACCAACTGGACAAACGACGCGATCGTGTCACAGAACCCCGGCGTTGACCTTCCCGATGTAAACATCACTGCGGTTCACCGCTCCGATGATTCGGGAACCACCGCCAACTTCACCGACTACATGGCAAAAGCCTCGCCTGACTTCTGGCTCGTGGGTGGGGAAAATGCTGGATCTTTTGAGTCTTGGCCACAAGAGTGGGGCGGCGAAGGCGCACCACAGACCTCCGGCGTTGTTGACACGGTGACCAACGGAATCGGAACTATCGGCTACGCCGACGCTTCTCGTGCCGGATCGCTTGGAACCGTGTCGGTCAAGGTGGGCGACGAATATGTTCCCTACAGCGCGGAAGCAGCCGCAAAGATTGTGGACGCATCTCCCGGCGCAGATCCCGGCGAGCGTGGCGACAACGACCTCGCTATCGAGCTCGATCGTGCCACCGAAGCCAGTGGGACCTACCCCATCGTTCTGGTGAGCTACCTCATCGGATGTAATGACTACATCGACGACAGCGTCGTCGACTTGGTCAAGGGCTACTTGTCCTACGTGGTCAGCGAAGAAGGCCAGCTCACCGCGGAAGCTAACGCTGGAAACGCGCCGATTTCGGCAGCCAGTCGTGCAAGCGCAGAAGCGGTAATCGCCACCATCAAGTAGTGCATGAGGGGCGGGGGTGTGGGTTTTTGTCCATACCCCCGCCCCCTCTACACTCCCTTATAGGGATATCCGACCACCCCTCCCGCCACCATAGATTCGCACAACGTCGACGAAGGGCCCCCTATGGCAGACCAAAAAGGTGGGGACGCTGCATCGCTCACACCGCCTGCTGCGCGGGTTAAAGTTCGCGTAGGAGATCGGGTCTTTTACGGCTCAGCCCGCGGCGCCGGCACCTTCATTCTTGTCACACTGGCCGCCGTGTCCGCCTTCCTTCTGGTCGAAGGTGTTCCCGCCATCACCGCAGACCCGAATGACATCGCCTTGCTTGATGGTCAAAACTTTTGGTTCTGGGTGGGCCCGCTCGTTTTTGGAACCCTCTGGGCCGCCACACTCGCCCTTCTGATGGCGTTGCCACTGTCGATAGGTATTGCGCTTTTTATTTCCCACTATGCGCCTCGGCGCATAGCAACCCCACTGGGGTATTTGGTGGATCTTTTGGCCGCTGTTCCCTCCGTGGTTTACGGGCTGTGGGGAGGGGTGGTGCTCGCTCCGGCCATTCAACCTCTCTATAGCTGGCTGGGAGAAAATTTAGGATTTTTGCCGTTTTTTGCAGGCCCGGCCTCAGGGACAGGGCGCACCATTCTTACCGCGGCGATTGTGTTGACGGTGATGGTGTTGCCCATTATCACCGCCGTGTCCCGGGAAGTGTTTTTGCAGACCCCCAGGCTGTATGAAGAAGCGGCACTGGCGCTCGGTGCAACAAAGTGGGAAATGATTCGAACCGTGGTTCTTCCGGTGGGCCGCGGCGGCGTGATTTCCGGCGCGATGCTGGGGCTTGGGCGAGCGCTGGGTGAAACGATGTCGGTGGCGATGGTGCTCTCCGCCACCGGGGTTGTCAGCTTCAACCTGATTAGCTCCGGAAACCCTTCGACCATTGCCGCCAATGTCGCGCTCAGTTTCCCCGAGGCCTATGGGCTAAACATCAACGCTCTCATTGCTTCCGGGTTGATTCTTTTTGCCATCACCATTGTGGTCAACTCGATTGCCCGATGGATTGTGGATCGACGCCAAGAATTTTCGGGAGCAAACTAGCCATGACGACACTGAATCCGTCCCTGTCAAACGACACCAACGTGTATGCCGCGGGGAAACTCCCGAGCTATCTTCCCGGCGTCCTGTTGATCGCCTCAGTCTTGGTCTCCTGGGTGCTTTTTGCTTTTGCGGGGAGAGGGCAGGACGAATACCAGGTCAACCTGATTGTCGTCGCGGTCGCCGGTGTGGCCATATTTGGTGTCCTGCTTTTTGGGGCGTCGTTTCGGGTCGAGGGACGCCGTCGCGCCGTGGACCGCATGGCCACATTCTTGGTGTCGCTTGCTCTCGTAATCGCGCTCACCCCTTTGTTTTCTCTCATCATCACCGTCGTGTCTAAGGGCGCGGTGCGCTTTGATGGCGACTTTTTCACCCTGTCGATGCGCAATGTTGTGGGCGAGGGTGGCGGTGCAGCGCACGCTATGTGGGGGACCGTACTGATGACGCTGGCCGCGAGCATTATTTCTGTGCCGATTGGTTTGCTGACCTCGATTTACCTCGTCGAATACGGCGCCGGGAAGAGGTTGACGCGCTGGATTAGATTCTTCGTTGATGTAATGACCGGTATACCTTCCATCGTTGCCGGGTTGTTTGCCTATTCTTTGTTTGAAATTTTGTTGGGCCCTGGGACACGGGTGGGAATATCGGGTTCGGTGGCGCTCGCGGTGCTGATGATTCCGATCATCGTGCGCTCGAGTGAAGAAATGCTGCGTTTGGTGCCCAACGAGTTGCGAGAAGCCGCCTACGCGCTGGGTGTCCCCAAATGGCTCACCATCCTTAAAGTGGTGTTGCCCACCTCCATTGCGGGGATCACCACCGGAATCATGTTGGCTATTGCTCGTGTGATGGGGGAAACAGCCCCCCTATTAGTTGCTGCAGGATTTAGCAATAATTTTAACTTCAACCTTTTTGACGACCGCATGCAAAGCCTCCCGAATTTTGTGTATTACTCCTATATTGCGCAGGGCTCTGTGCCCGAGGCATACCTGGATAGAGCATGGGCTGGAGCCCTCACGCTGATTCTGATTGTCATGCTCTTGAACGTTGGCGCCCGACTCATTGCCCGCGCCTTTGCCCCGAAAACGAACCGGTAGGGAACCCCATGTCCAAGCGCATCGAAATCACCGACCTCAACGTCTTCTACGGCAAGTTCCTCGCCGTCGAAGACGTCAACATGGTGATTGAGCCCCGCAGTGTGACTGCGTTCATTGGCCCCTCCGGGTGTGGCAAGTCGACACTCATTCGCACTCTGAATCGGATGCACGAAGTGATTCCTGGCGCAACGGTCCAGGGCGAAGTGCTCATCGATGGCAACAACCTGTATGCACCCGGTGTCGACCCGGTGTTGGTGCGTCGACAGGTGGGCATGGTTTTCCAGCGGCCCAACCCTTTCCCCACCATGTCTATTCGCGACAACGTGATTGCCGGGGTGAAGCTCAACAACCGGCGGATCTCAAAATCCGACGCTGATGATCTTGTCGAAAAGTCTCTTCGCGGAGCCAACCTGTGGGAGGAGGTCAAGGACCGACTCGATAAGCCGGGGTCTGGCATCTCGGGCGGACAGCAGCAGCGTTTGTGTATTGCCCGAACCATTGCCGTGGAACCCGAAATTATTCTGATGGACGAACCCTGCTCGGCTCTTGATCCCATTTCCACGCTCGCCATTGAGGACTTAATTGAGCAACTCAAATTGGACTACACCATCGTGATCGTGACCCACAATATGCAGCAGGCCAGTCGCGTGAGTGACCGGACAGCCTTTTTCAATATCGCTGGCACCGGTATGCCTGGCAAACTGATCGAGTTTGATGACACGGCCAAGATTTTTTCCAACCCGTCACAAAAGTCCACGGAGGATTATGTGTCGGGAAAATTTGGATAGACGCTGTGCTAGAGGGAAAGTTTTTTCGCGCGTAAGCTAGGCCGATGACTTCCCCCGCAATCCTCGGCGACCCCACACTGCGATCAACGGCCGAGGCTATGGACGGGGCGGATCCACTGGCAGGTTTTCGCGCAGAGTTCTTTCACGCCGATGCTGACCAGTGCTATCTCGATGGCAATTCGCTTGGCAAACTGCCTCTTGCCACCATTGATGCGGTCAACCGGTTTGTCACCGACGAGTGGGGCACTTTACTTGTGGGGGGCTGGTCGCAGTGGATTGATCAGGCCCAGAGCGCAGGGGACCTGTTGGCGCGGTCCATCCTCGGGGCAGGGCGGGGTCAAACACTAGTGTGTGACACGACGTCCATGAACTTCTACCAGCTTGCTGTGGCAGCAATTGAGGCGCGGCCCGGGCGAAAAACCATCATCATCGATTCGGCGAACTTCCCCACCGATCGCTACATCTTCCAGGGTATTGCCGAGTCGATGGGGTTGACCCTTGTCACCCTGGACACGGATGGTGGCGGTGGGCCCGGGTCCATCGCCGTTGATGTCGTGCATGAGAGGGTGACCGCGGAATCGTTGGCGTCTGTGCTGAGCGACGATGTGGCATTGGTCACCCTTCAAGCCATCAATTATCGCTCCGGGGCACGGTCGGAGCTCCGAGAGATTTCTGCAGCCGTCGCTGAAGCGGGAGCCTTGATGCTCTGGGATTGCTCCCATGCGGGGGGTGCGATTGACCTAGATTTTGATGGCAACGGAATCGATCTTGCTGTGGGGTGCACCTACAAGTATGGGAACTCCGGTCCCGGTTCACCGGCTTGGCTTTTTGTGCGCAGCGAGCTCCAAGACGAGCTGGAGGTGCCGATTAAAGGATGGTTTGCGCAGCGCGATCAGTTCATCATGGGGCCTACGTTTGACAAAGCTCCGGGGATTCGCGGTTTTCAAGTGGCAAGCCCCTCGATTATCGGCATCCGGGCGGTGGAGTCGAGCTACGCCATGATCGAGCGGGCAGGGATTACCCTCGTTGAGGAAAAAGCGGCCCTCGGGACCGAGTTGATGATCGCCCTTGTTGACGCGTGGCTTGCGCCCCACGGGGTGACCCTGGGCACACCTCGCGAGGCAAGTCACCGTGGGGGACACATTATTATTCGACACCCCGAGGCGGCTAAAATCGCGTTAGCGCTTCGCACGCTGGTCAATGTGGTTCCTGATTACCGGGAGCCAGACGCTATCCGTTTGGCCATCTCTCCTTTGCCCACCTCGTTCACGGAGGTGTGGGATGGGTTTAATCGATTCCGCGGTCTTCTCGAATCGGGCGACTACCAGGATGTTGAGGCCAGTGAGAGCAGGGTGACCTAGTGGCCTCCCACGATAAAGCCGTCACCTACACGACGTATTTGAAGGTGGACGAACTGCTCTCGCTGCAACAACCACTCTCTGAGGGCCCCGAGCATGACGAGTTGCTCTTCATCACCATCCACCAGGTCTATGAACTGTGGTTCCAGCAGATTCTGCACGAGCTGGCCGCGCTGCAGCCGGCCCTCGAAGCGGGTGACACCCACCGCAGTCTTGCGCTGCTGTCGAGAGCGCGCACGATTATGAAAACCTGCGTGGCCCAAATTGATGTGCTCGAAACCATGACACCCCTGCAGTTTCAGTCTTTTCGCTCCAGGCTTTCTTCAGCCAGTGGGTTCCAGTCCGCACAGTTTCGTGAGATGGAGGCCGTCCTGGGTCGCCGGGACGCTGCGGGTGCAACCGCTCCAGAGGGTTCCGGTATGCGCATGGCCGAACACCTTGTCCCGGGCTCCCCACCACGGGTTCGGGTGGAGGCAGCAATGGCTCGACCGAGCGTGTGGGATTCAGCGATGCACTACTGCCATCAGCGTGGTCACACCATGCCCCCAGATGCTTTGGGGCGCGATGTCCGTCTCCCTTGGGCTGGGAGGCCAGACGTTCAAGAAGTTTTGGTCACCCTGCATCACGAAGATCCCGAGTCGGCAATGGTGTGCGAAGCACTGCTGGACTTTGATGAGGGCCTCGGCGAATGGCGCTATCGCCACGTCAAGATGGTTGAGCGGACCCTCGGCGTAAAGATGGGCACCGGAGGTTCCTCCGGTGTGGGATATCTTGCCTCCACACTCTTTAACCCGGTATTCCCTGATCTGTGGGCAATTAGAAGCATGTTTTAGGCTCCAAAGGGGCTACGAGCCGCCTGCCGGGCTGAACAGCGATCGTTCCGTTGAAGGGGTGTAATCGCACACATCACCAAGGCCCATGCCATCCGCTTCCGCGGGCCCCCATCCATTCGGACCGCTGCCTGCAATCAAATGACAGTGCCGAGCGCCACAGTGGGCGCGAAGCGGCGCTTGAGGGTCAACCGGGCACCCATGTCGAGAAGAAACAAGATGGCAAAGCCGTGAAGCGGCGGGGAATCGTTGGCGAAGAAAGCGCAGCTCGAAGCGCAAACACCGAGGAGGAAAAGAATCCCTGTCAAGGCTCGGACCGGGCCGCCAGTGACCTCTACGCTTGAGGGGTGGAAAACCTGATTGTGTCGAATGAAGTTCGCGAGGCCCTTGAAGCCCAGAAACCCGTGGTGGCTCTGGAGTCAACGATTATCGCTCATGGACTACCTCGGGGAGAAAACCTCGAGGCCGCCAAGCGCTGGGAGCAACAGGTCAGAGACGCCGGTGCTGTCCCGGCGACTGTTGCCGTTATTGATGGGGTGGGGCGAGTGGGCCTCTCCGCCACAGAACTTGAGCGCATTGCGATGGAAGATATCGCCAAAGCTAGCGTCCGCGACCTGCCCGTCGTCATGGGGCTTGGGATTTCGGGGGCGACCACGGTGGCCTCCACCGCCTACCTGGCCAACCGTGCTGGGGTGCGAGTGTTTGCTACCGGTGGGCTCGGTGGCGTTCACCGTGGGGCGAGTTCCACCTTCGATGAGTCCGCAGACATTCCCGTTCTTGCCGCAACCCCCATCACGGTGGTCTCTGCGGGAGTGAAATCCATTTTGGATATTGGTGCGACTCTGGAGCGCTTGGAGACCTCCAGTGTGACGGTGCTGGGATATAAAACCTCTATCTTTCCAGCCTTTTGGTTGCGGGAAAGCGCGTTTTCTCTCGAGTGGCAGGTGAACGAGGCCGCAGAGGTCGCGGCAATCATGGCGGCCAGAGACAACCTTGGCCAGTGCGGGGGAATTCTTGTGGCAAACCCTGTTCCCTCGGATCAGCAGTGGGATCCGGGCACTCACGATCGAATTCTTGAGGGGGCCCTAGCCCATGCCAGCGCTCAGGGCATTCGAGGAAACGATGTCACTCCGTTCCTGTTGGCCTACGTGTTGGAACACTCTGGCGGCGAAAGCTTGAGGGTAAATGTTAATCTTGTGACCCACAACGTGGCGGTGGCAACGGATATTGCGAAGGCATGGTCAAAGCAGTCGTGACCTCATCACCAGCCAGGGTTGTCGTTGTCGGGGACGTCATTGACGACGTGATTGCCGTTGTGCATCAACCGGTGCGACCAGACACGGACACCCCGGCGACTATTCGGCGGGTGTCGGGAGGGTCCGGAGCCAATACGGCCGTGTGGCTCGCTGCCGAAGGTGTGCACGTCGATTTCTGTGGACGAGTGGGCGCGCACGATGTGACGCGCGTCTCTGAGGAATTCATCCAGGCAGGCGTCGTTCCCCACTTGTCTCCTGATCCCGATCGAGAGACGGGGCGCATCGTCATTGTTGTTCAGGGTGATGTGCGCACGATGCTCAGTGATCGGGGAGCAAATGTTGCGTTGGATCCCCGAGCAATAGATCCCACGATCCTTGCCGGCGCTGGATGGCTCCACCTGACCGGATACAGCGTCTTTCACCACGAGGCGCCAGAGCGTTTTCAGGCCTTGATGGAGTCAGCCAAGGCCTTAGGGGTCGGAGTGATGGTGGATGCGTCATCATCGGGTTTTCTTGCTGACTTTGGTCCGCAGCGTTTTCTCCACCTTGTTGCGGGCGCTGAGCTGTTTCGGTGCAACGAAGAGGAAGCGCGCTTGCTGACCGATGCGGATAGCCCGAAGCAGTCACTTCAGGCCTTGGCAGCGCTCTTTCCCCGGGTCATGATCACCCGCGGACCTCTGGGCTCACTGGTGTGGGAAAAGGGAGAATCGCACGCGATTGCCCCGGTTCGTGCCACAGAGCTCGTTGACAGCACGGGCGCTGGCGACGCCTATAACGCGGGCATCCTGGCCGGTCTGGCGAAAGGGCAGGATTTGGTTGGCTCAGCAAAGCGCGCATCAGCGCTTGCCGCTCTGTGTGTTACTCGCCTGGGTGCTCGCCCTTGAGTACCTGAAAGGCAGCCAGTGCGCGGTCGCGACTAGCTTTCAGATCAACAATGGGTTCGCTGGGGTAATCTGCCGTGTCGTATTCGGGGACCCAGCGGGAGATGTAGGTGGCTTGCGGGTCAAATTTTTCTGCCTGGAGCAGAGGATTGAACACGCGAAAGTAGGGGGCCGCATCTGCTCCGCTGCCTGCAACCCACTGCCAACTGGCGGGATTGTTGGCTTCATCGGCGTCTACGAGGTTGTTCCAGAACCAGTCTTCACCCACCCGCCAGTCAACGAGCATGTTTTTGATGAGGAATGACGCGGTGACCATGCGCACCCTGTTGTGCATGTAGCCGGTGTGCCACAGCTCCCGCATTCCCGCATCCACCAGGGGTACCCCGGTGGTGCCCCGCTGCCAGGCTTTTAGGGAGGCAGGTTCGGGTTCCCCCCAGGGGAACCGGTCAAACTCCGGTCGGAAGTTTTTGTGGTCAAGCTCGGGAAAGTGGAAAAGGATGTTGTAGGAAAATTCTCGCCAGCCCACTTCGCTGATGAATTTTGCTTTATTTTTTTGGGCCTCCGCAGGCAGCTCTCGCTCGAGGGTGTGCCAGATTGTGTGAGGGCTGATTTCCCCAAAACGCAGATGGGGGCTCAACATTGAGGTGGACTGCGCTCCCGGTTCATCCCTGCGGTGGTAGTGAGCAAGGGTGTTCTCCACAAAACCTGCGAGCCTGTCCCTGGCGCCCTGCTCTCCGGGCGTCCACAGCTCCGCGAGGCCCTCTGAACGGTCGGAATCGGTGGGAAGAAGATTCCAGTCCACGGCCAGATCAGAGCCGACAGAGGCAACGCAGTCTAGGGAGGTGGGTGCGGGGTGAGGGGTGCGGGGTGGTTCCCCGGAAAGTGCGCTGCGCCAAAAAGGAGTGAAGACTCTAAAGGGGTTACCTTCGCCATTTTTGATAGTCCAGGGTTCGAAAAGAAGATTGCCGGCGAAGCTTTCCGCCATCAGTCCTTGGGAGCGGAGGTCGTCTTTGAGGGTTGCATCGAGTTCTCGAGCAGTCCCGTAGCGGCGGTTCCAGAACACCGCGCCAGCTCCGAGGTCGTTGACTAATTCGTGAATAACGCCTGGCCCAGAGCCCTGCCGGAGGACGAGCTCTCCGCCCATGGAGCGAATCTGGTCAGAGAGCGCACCCAGTGAGTGATGCAGCCACCATTTTGTTCCACTGCCCAGGGGTCTCATTCCCGAGGAGACCTCGTCGTGAACGTACACAATGACAAGCGGCTCGCCATGGCGAATTCCCGCGTCCAGCGCAGGATTGTCGTGAAGGCGGAGGTCGTTTCGCAACCACACGATGCTGGGGCCTGATTTCATTCCCACAGCGTAGAGCGTTGGTCTGAGAGAGGCCGTGTGAGGGCATTCAGAGACAAGTGAAGGGCCGGTCGCTGAGGCGAGCGACCGGCCCTTTTCCCTTGCACCAAGAGCGCCTTGCAATCACATTGTCGAGAGCTGTCACAGCACCAAACGAACAATGGGATAACTATATAACAGAATGGTAACGGTGTCGAGCCGCCCTACGATCAGATCATGTCCGGTGAGGGCGACACACCGTAATCTATGGCGACATCAGCATGACGATCGAAGCGGTAACCCACACCGCGAACGGTGCGAACAATGTCTTCATATCGTTCCAGTTTGGAGCGAAGACGCCGGACATGAACGTCAATGGTCCGCGCGTTCGGGCTTTCCTCTTCATCCGGGTCCCAGAGCGACTCGATGATGAGTTCGCGTTTCACCGTTTGGCCCTCCCGCAGAACGAGGAACTGAAGAAGTTCAAACTCTTTAAAAGTCAGAGCCGCAAGAGTTTCATCGATGTGGACCCTTTTGCGTGAGATGTCGATTCTCACACCCCGGGTGCGCTTTTTCAGGGCTGGTGTGAGTTTCTCCAAAGCCGCAGGATCGTGCAGGGCCATTCGCACAATGTCGAGGTCACGTCCCCCAGCGCCGCGGGGCGCCAACGCGATGGCTGCGTGGGTCTCGGAACCCGGGACAAGCTCCGAGATGGTGTGCTTAGCCGCGGTAACAATCTGGGCCAGACTGACGCCCGCTGCGCGGGCATCCGCTTCGGTAATACCCACATACAAAGCGAAACCACGGGGTTCACTCGACGAAGGAAAATTCATGAGCTGTCGATTCGTTGGGGGCGCTGGGCCCGAAGAATAGGAAGTGGGGAGTATCAGCCACACATTCGACAGCGACCGGCCCCCTGAGCGTGGGCCCCAGACGCCTGAAAAAGAGAAATCATTTCTCGAGTATGGCGAGCAATGTCTCCGGGAGTCAAGTCTTGGGGCCTACCCCACCGTCCCATACAGACGATCGCCCGCATCGCCAAGGCCTGGAACGATGAACCCCTGGTCGTTGAGTTTCTCATCGAGGGCCCCCACCACGATGGTTACCTCGCGGCCGAGGGTTTCTTGCTCAATTTTTGCAAGCCCCTCCGGGGCTGCCAGAAGGCAGACGGCGGTGACATCGGTGGCACCTTTACCAAAAACAAAGTTAATGGCTTGAAGAAGCGAACCACCTGTTGCGACCATCGGATCAAGGATGAAACATTGGCGATCGGCCAGATTCTGGGGAAGCCGCTCCGCATACACACTGGGTTCGAGAGTGTCCTCGTTGCGCACCATGCCCAAGAAACCCACCTCTGCGCTGGGGAGAAGCTGCACCATCCCTTCGAGCATGCCAAGGCCTGCCCGAAGAATGGGCACCACCACAGGACGCGGGCGCGCGAGCCTCAGGCCCTTCATCGTGGTGACCGGTGTAACAATGTCGCGTTCCTCCACCCGAATGTGTCGTGTCGCTTCGTAGGCAAGCAGCGTGACGAGCTCGGAGGTCAGCGCACGAAACACTGGCGAAGGAGTGGTCTTCTCCCGCAGGAGGCTGAGTTTGTGAGAAATGAGAGGGTGGTCAGCAACATGAACCTTCATGAGATCAACACTACCCGAGGGCTTCCGCCCGCCACGCTGGATACAGTGGGCGAATGAACGATGTCGAGCACCTGATGCAGAAGGCGCTGCAGCTGGCCGAAATGGCCCTCGCCACCGGCGATGTTCCTGTCGCTGCACTCGTGCTCGACCCCTCCGGCGCGGTGGTGTCCACCGCCACCAACACGAAAGAACGCGATCACGACCCCACCGCTCACGCCGAAGTTGTTGCACTGCGGATGGCTGGGCGGGCAGTGGGGTCAGCGAATCTCAGCGGACACACGCTTGTGGTGACATTGGAGCCCTGCGTGATGTGTGCGGGAGCCATCTCGCAAGCGCGAATCTCGAGGCTCATTTTTGG
>Ga0105055_10004994_pt1 | contig 18985 bp, 19 predicted proteins | sample BON03_FD_78090 | JGI IMG/M metagenome (GOLD analysis project Ga0105055, IMG submission 78090) | Freshwater microbial communities from Lake Bonney liftoff mats and glacier meltwater in Antarctica - BON-03 | ecosystem: Environmental > Aquatic > Freshwater > Ice > Glacier meltwater | place: Lake...
CAGCTCAACGTTCGTCGGGCTTGTTCAACACGAGTCAGGTTGTCGGCTCCGCGACATCCTAACTCTCAGGGTTAGGCCTTGGGGCCAGGACTTTGCTCATGACGAGCGGTGCGCCAGCTTTCACGATGCTTGCGAATCCAATCGAGTAGGGCGCGTTCGAAACCGATATCGTAGCCCATTCGCTCGGACTCGAGCCACTTGTGCTTAAGGATTTCTTCTCTTTCAGCCAAAAACTCTTGGTAGAGGCTGGATTGTTTGACGAACTCCCGAGATTTCGCGGGTTCTTGCGCAGTAGATGTCATGCCGATTTCCGGCCTATGAGAGCAGGGCGGGGCGTGCTGTCAATGCCTGTGGCTACCTGTCGCGATGTGCTCATTATCAATTTTGTGCCGCTGAGGCTTTTTCCAAACGAGCGAGCAGACCGCTCGCGATACCACAGAAGACTGCGGTCGCAGGATGCTCAGGATCGCTGACGACGATGGGTTGGCCCATATCCCCACCTTCGCGAATCGCGGAAACGATCGGCACTTGTCCGAGTAATGATGTGCCGAGCTTTTCGGCGGTCGCGGCACCACCGCCGCTCCCAAAGATTTCATGGCGGAGTCCGGCGGGATCGACGAAGTAGCTCATGTTTTCCGCTACACCGAGAATCGGCACATTGACTTTTTGAAACATCAGGCCGCCTTTGCGGGCGATGTTGGTCGCGGCAGCCTGCGGTGTGGTCACGATTACCGCACCATCGAGTGGCAGGGTTTGCACGAGGGAGAGTTGGGCGTCGCCGGTGCCCGGTGGCAGATCGATGATCAAGATATCGAGCTCGCCCCACTTCACGTTGTTCACGAATTGTTGGATGGTCTTCATGATCATCGGACCACGCCATACAACGGGGGTGTTTTCGTCGATCAGGAAGCCCATGCTCATGACTTTCACGCCGTGATGCTCCATGGGGATGAGCATCGCGTCACTGCCTTCACCTTCAAAGTCGGGTCGGCCATCGAGGCCCATCATTAACGGCACGCTCGGTCCGTAGATATCGCAATCGAGCAGGCCCACGCGATTCGGGCGATCAAGCGATTTGAGTTCCTTGGCCATCGCACAAGCGAGATTGACGGAAAACGTGCTTTTGCCCACGCCACCTTTGCCTGAGGCGATGGCGACGGCATGACGAATGCCCTTGGGGCGTTGGCCACCAGCAAGGTTGCCTCCGGCATTCGCGGCTGGGGGAGCTTTGACTGGAGTCACGGCGATATCGACGATGACTTCCTTGACCTCGGGGATCGCTCGCAGGCATTTATCGACTTCGGTCTTTAAGTGCAGGGGAATTTTCGGATCACCGCTGGTCAAAGCCAGCGAGACCTTGGCCACGCCATCGGAAAAACCAGCGGCGCGAACCAATCCGAAGGATACGATATCACGGCTGAAACCGGGATACTTCACCTGCTTGAGTTGTTCTTTGATGTCTTCTGTCGTCACGATGTGTAAAAGGTTGGAACCGAGAGGGTATTTACGTTGTTATGCACAAGGTGGCTGTAAATAGAAATGCTCCCCGCACCCGAAACCATTAAGCACCTCTTTCTTTCATGCAAAACCTTCTGCGACTTTTCCTCTTCAGTTTCCTCGGTCTCACGGCGTTGATCGCCCAAAGAAATATTGGCACGGTCGATGTGGTGGCGGAAAATACGACGCGGGCGGTCCGAGTCTCGGCCAATATCGCATCGATCAATCAGCTCGCTCAGCAGGCCTTTCGATCGCATGGGCGCTACCGGGTAGTTTCAGAGGGTTTCATGTATGATGCCCGTTTCGAGCTGGTGTCGCCGAATCAAGTCCGCGTGGTGGTGAAGCGTAGTTCTGGTGAGCAGGTGCTATCGCAAACTATCACGGGTGCGAATGCGCGTCTTGCGCTCTTGAAGGCGGCCGATGTGGTCGTCGAGCAAACAAATGGGCTGGGGTTGAAAGGATTCTTCGCTTCGAAGGTGGCGTTCATCGGTGAGCGGACTGGTAAGAAGGAGGTTTATACTTCAGATCTGTTTTTTGGTGATGTGAAACAAATCACGCGCGACAACTCACAGGCACTGACGCCGCGTTGGTCGCCGGATGGCAGCAAACTGATTTACACGAGCTATTTTCGCTCAGGCTTCCCAGATATCTTTCAGATTGATCTGCAAACCTATCAACGCACCTCGTTTGTGAGTTTCAAGGGCACGAACAGCGGCGCACGTTTCAGCCCGAGCGGCCAGCAGGTCGCGATGGTGCTGAGTGGCGAAGGAAATGCAGAGATCTACGTGGGCAATGCTCAAGGACGGCAGATCCGTCGATTGACGCGCACCGATTCCGTCGAGGCATCGCCGAGTTTTTCACCCGATGGTCGTCGGGTGGTGTTTACTTCCGATGCGGCGGGTGGCCCTCAGCTTTACACGATGTCGGTTGCCGGTGGCACGATCCGTCGTGTGCCCACCAATATTAGCCGCTACTGTGCCGAGCCTGATTGGAATCGCATCAATGAGAACAAGATCGCATTTACCATGCGGATAGGTCGCGGCTACCAGGTAGGCGTTTATGATTTTGCGAAACGGCAGAGTGAACAGGTTTCCCGTGCTCCCTATGATGCGATCGAGCCCTGCTGGCTCGCCGATGGGCGGCACCTCGTTTATACACAACGTGACCAAAACTCGAGTCGCATCTATATATTGGATACCGAAAGCGGACGCAGCACCGCGATCACCCCGGCTAACTTTGGCTCAGTGGTGCAGGCCAATGTGTGGCCACGTTAAAGCTGCTGCTGTCATTCTGAACCCGCTACTGCGGGCGAAGAATCCAGCTGCTGCTGCTGCTCTGCGATATCTTTCGTGGATTCTTCACTCCGATCAGAATGACATGGAGATGTGATTCCAAAATCCTAGACTGTCATTCCGAGTCGCACTGCGACGACGCAATCCACGAACTTCGCTACTCTTCCACCTCTAGTCTGCGTGGATCGCCGCGGCGGCTATGCTCACCTTGCGATGACCGCCATTTTCGAGATGTTTGGGGCCGGGGCTGTTTGACACAAAAAAGACCGCTCCATCATCGGAGCGGCCTTTTGTTTGAGAAGAGCGGAGGGTTTATTCCTTGGGATCGCGCAGCTTTGAGAGCCAATGCTCCATCTGCTTGCCGGCGGCTTCGCGTCCACCCAACCCGAATGAAAGGGCCACGGCCACCGCGATGGCACCGAGGGTGAGTCCGAAGGCAAGGTTGACGATATCTTCGCCGATACCCATCGCGCGGAGGCCCATGGCGAGCACAAACCCGAGGATGGCAAAGCGAGTCGCGCTGCTGGTGAGAGTTGGTTTACCGTCACGATGCAGGCGCTTGGAGGCGATGTTGGCTAACGCGGAGCCGACTGCGATCACCAGCAAGCCGACGACCACTTGGCCCGAGAAAACTAGCAATCGATCAAACACGCCCGCGAGGCGATCAAGCTGCAGTGTTTCCAACGCCGAGAGCGAGGCTCCAAGCATAATGAAAAACAGCACCACGCGACCTACGACGGTCGACAAGGACGTATCGCTGAACATGCTCTCGGCACCGAATTTGGCGGGGAGTGTATTGATACTTAAGCTTTTGAGGAGGTCGGCGAGCAGACCGCAGACGAATCGTCCGACGATATAGGCCACGACGAGGATGAGGGCTGCGCCGATAATCTTAGGCACCGCTTGCAACAGATCGTTGAGCATCGCTGTCGCTGGACCGGAGATCGCCGCAATCCGCAACGTATCCAAGGCCGAGATTAATACCGGGACGAGCACGAGCACAAACACGACGATGCCAATCAATTTGGAGAATTTAAAGTCGGCGGAGAAACCGGCTTTGGTCGCCAGTCCATCAAGACTGGAACTAAGCGCAGCGGCTGCGCCACTGAGGATTCGCGCCACGATGTAACCCGCTACTCCGATAAAGAGTGCCGCGATTACGTTAGGGACGATATCGACGACGCGGGAGACCAGATCCTTGGCCGGATCGAGAACTTCCTGAATGCCGAGCAGGCTGAGTGAGACCAAGGTGCCGTAGAGCAGCACGAGGTAAAACATGACCGTGGAGAGCAGCATGCCGATCTTGAGGTCGCGCCCGGCTTTTTCTTCTAGGCGTTCGTCGATGCGGAGTTTTTTGCAGCCCCGGCTGATGGCCGCGCTGAGGAGGTGGGCGAGGAGATAACCGATGGCGAAAACCACGATTGCTCCGAGCACCCCGGGAAGATGTTGCCCGAGGGTGTTTGAGACTGAGGTGATGAAGTTATCCATGCGACTCAAGGGGGTTAGGGTTGTGGGAGGGAATCCGTCGCGAGACAGAAAACAGTGATAATGCATGCAAATCTACTGCTAGATATGAATTCTTATGATGCTTTGATCAGTCTGAGGCAAGCATAGTCCCAAGATACAAAGAGACGGTTGTCATTGCGAAGGAGCCCCAAGCGACTGCGGCAATCCACGTTGCTTCGAGTTGGACCACGCTATGGGTAGATTGCCGCGTCGCTCTGCTCCTCGCAATGACGGGATAATTCTCTACCATCACGGACTAGCACAAAAAAGCCGCCCCACTAGATGCGGGACGGCTTTTGAAATACACTTGGGTTCAGACTTATGCCATCGCAGCTGCGTAGTTGGCAGCAGCGGCATCCCAATTCACCACACTCCAGAAAGCGGTGAGATAATCAGGGCGCTTGTTCTGGTAGTTGAGGTAGTAAGCATGCTCCCAAACATCGACACCGATGACGGGCGTGCCACCGATACCGGCGACTGCTTCGCCCATGAGCGGGCTGTCCTGATTAGCCGTGGAGCCCACCGCGAGCTTCTTGTCGGCGGTTACGTAGAGCCAAGCCCAACCGGAGCCGAAACGAGTGACGCCGGCAGTATTGAGCTTTTCTTTCAACGCGTCGAGCGAACCGAAGGTCGCATCGATCGCAGCAGCAAGATCTCCCGAAGGAGCAGTGCCTGCAGGGCCGAGGATGTTCCAGAAGAAGCTGTGATTGGCGTGGCCACCGGCGTTGTTGCGCAGAGGGCCGCGGATATTATCAGGCACTTTGCTGAGATCAGAGATGAGCTCTTCGACGCTGAGAGCGGCAAGGGCGTCGTGACCTTCAAGGGCTGCGTTGGCCTTGCCGATGTAAGCAGCGTGATGCTTGTCGTGATGGATTTCCATCGTGAGCCCGTCGATGTGGGGTTCCAGTGCGTTGTTGGCGTAGGCCAAGGGAGGGAGTTCGTATGCCATAATCTTGATATATTTTGAGTTAATCTAAATGGAGAGATAATCCTACACAGGCGCGGGGGTTCGTCAATCGCCTGCTGTGTCTTCTGCGGAACGTTTTAATTTGAAAAATGCCTGCAAGAGCGTGCGGCACTCTTCTTCCATGACTTCGCCGGCGCTGATTTCGATGTGATGATTCACCTGGGGGAGTTCGTTCAGATCGGTCGCGCCTCCCAGGCAGCCCATTTTGGGGTCTTTAACCGCGTAGCACACCCGCTTCAACCGCGACATGAGGGTGGCGCCCGAACACATGGGGCAGGGCTCTTTCGTCACGTAGAGGGTGCATTCTTCCAGTCGCCAATTATCAATCGCAGCGGCGGCTTGGGTAATCGCGAGCATCTCGGCATGGGCGGTGGGATCGTTCGCGGCTTCCACCGTATTGTGGGCGAGGGCCACAACTTCACCATCGCGCTCAATCACAGCGCCGATGGGCACTTCGTCGTGGCGCCAGGCGTCGATCGCCTGATTGTAGGCGAGACTCATGAAGAAGGTATCATCGCGAACGAGTTGCGATGGGAAACGTTTTTCAAAGGGACATTCAGGTGACGTTTTTTTGGCGTGGGTCATGTTTCGAGTTTGCCCGCTAAGGGGCCATATCGGGAAAGCCTTGACTTACGGGGTGATTCTAAGGCTTACAAGTGGGTTTTCCGCTCATATCCACTTCTGCATGAATAAATTCCATCCCACTAAGTCTCTCTCTTTCCATGGCCGACGATAATACCATTGATGTAGAGGGTAAGGTGGTGGCCGTCCTTCCGGGCACGATGTTTAAGGTGGCGCTTTCCAACGGGCATGTCGTCTTGGCGCACATCTCCGGAAAGCTTCGCAAGCATTTCATCAAGATCGCCACCGGTGATACCGTGAAAATGGAAATGAGTCCTTATGATTTGGAGAAAGCGCGGATCACTTACCGCGTTCGCGAACAAGGCGCTCCACGTTTCGTTCGACGACGACGTCGTTGATCACTTAATCTGCGGCCATGTCAGGCCGAGCTTCACCGCGTCAGAGTATTCGCAGCCGTGCTGCGGATGGGTTTGCGGATGATATTGATGGTTTCCTGAGTTTTATTGATCTGGAACGTGGCCTCTCTCCGCGCACCCAAGAGAGCTATGCTTCCGATCTCGATCAGTGCGCAGTTTTTCTTGAGAAGAAAGGTGAAAAAAACTGGGTTGGAGTGTCTGGCGAAGCGGTCGGGAAGTGGGTGCACTCACTGAGTAGTGCAGATTACAATGTGAGCAGTATGGCGCGTAAGATCACGGCGTTGCGTGGATTGGCGCGTTATCTCGTGCGCGAAAAAGTGCGAGATGATGAATTTACCGCGCTGCTCGCGAGCCCGAAGCAGATGCGCCCGTTGCCCGGCACGCTGACAGCCAGCGAAGTCGAGCGATTGCTCGCGGCACCGTCTGGCGGCGATCCGTATTCGCTCCGCGATAAGGCGCTGTTGGAATTATTTTATTCGAGTGGATTGCGTGTTTCCGAGTTGGGAGGATTGACGATTCAACAGATCGATTTGGATCAGGGGTTTCTGCGGGTCTTCGGCAAAGGATCGAAAGAGCGCGTGGTGCCGATTGGACAAAAGGCGGGCGATGCGATCGCGGTGTGGCTAGAATCTGGGCGACCGCATTTTGTCAAAGCGCGCACGGGTAGTCATCTATTCCTGAGTGCGCGTGGCGGTGGATTGTCGCGCGTCACATTGTGGTTTATCGTGAAAAAATACGCTAAACTCGCCGGCATCACCAAGACGGTGAAACCGCATTCGCTCCGACATTCCTTCGCGACGCATTTGCTCAATGGCGGGGCAGACCTGCGGGCCATTCAAGAGATGCTCGGCCATGCGAATATCTCGACCACGCAGATTTACATGGCTGTCGAATCGAAGCGGCTCATTGATCAGCACGGTAAATTCCATCCGCGCAATCAGGAGTGATTCGTCAGGCGCGAGCTATTCGATCAGGTAGGCTGCGTGATTGTCTCGCGCCCGTTTATTTCGATTTCAGTGCATTGCTGAGCGATCGTGCGATGCAAGCGGCGGAGTAGACCAGCATGAATGCACCCACCGGCACGAGAAGCACCCCGAGGCCGGGATCACCATCATGAATCACCACTCCACCCAGAAAGAATCCCACCGGCATCACGATTGAACCCCAGATCAGCGCGCGGGAAACATTTTTCTCCAAATCAAATCCGTCGACGACTCGTAGGGTTACCCCGGCCGCGATGTTGACCAACGCAAGCAGGGTCCCATGGGCATGGGCGAGCGTAAGCATTAGCCTGCGGATGTCGGCATCGGCATCGAGATACCAGCCAATCTTAAAGCCGTGTAGGGTTTCCAAAACCACCCCGAGAGTGATAAATGCAAAAAGCGCCCACCAACCATGGCGGAGATGTCGATCAGAGGTAGTCATCGGGGTAACAGGTGTTGGTTATTATTCTAGAAGGTTTACTTTACGATTATCTCGTTCGCGGAGCAGTCGTTCGTATTCGCTTTGGCGGAAAGAGCCATTGGGCTGGAGGAGTGTCTTCCACTCATAGTTATAGCGGGGGTCGCGCTGTTCTTGCCACCACTTCTGATAGGCACGCGCCGAGGCCTCTTTTTGCAGATCATCGTTTACGGTGTAATCGTATTTGTAGCCGGTGAAGCCGGGTAGAGACTGCAAGGATTTCCATGCGACGAAACGCACCGCAGGATACGGATCGTTGAGCTCGAAAATTAGGAACGGGTAGAGCCAACGATGATCCGAAGCGCGCTGCGCCGGAGCCCAACCCATCGACCAGGAAATGAGCGCGCGTTGAGCGGCATCGCCTTTGAGAATCCATTTGGCGGCCAGAGAAATCTCGTGATCGTCCTTTTCCATCGCGGGTATCTCATGCCCATACCAATCGTGCAGCTTATTCGCGGTCCATGCCAGCGTTTGATCGAGGTGGCAAAGATTACAGGCGTTGGGCCGACCGAGTTCGATCGTCTCCAGAGCGGAAGGGGAGGCGACCTCATGACTGCGCACTCCGCGCAATAAACCAAAACTGGTATGTGGCATGTGGCAGTTGTAACAACTGCTTCCGGACGAAGCCGAAGGATGATTGGTGTGTGCGCTGATGTCGGCCGACATATCTTGGTGGCATTGCAGGCAGGACTGATTGGTCATCATATCCGGTGCCATTTGGTTCTTCGCCCACTGCTTGAGCGCAGTCGCTTCAGTATTCGCAGGATGCATCTCATGGCAAGAGAGGCAGGAGAAATCTCCTCCCTTGAAACAAGGAGAAGCGGTCACTCCATTGTATTCGCGCCCCGTTACGCGCACCATGCCATCGCGCCAGTAGGAGTTGTCGAAAGTCTCCGAGCCCTTGGCGATCATGGCCGCGCGTTTTTCGGTGGCATCTACGCCACTCGGTTGGGGCACATGCCGTAACTTTAGCTCAGTCTGTCCCGGACGGAAATCACTGTTTTCGTTTACGAAACTCTGATGTGCCTCTGCGTTGTTGAAATTCCAGATGCTGTGACATTGTCCGCATACCAGTGAGGCCGCGGGGCCATCCATATCGGCGGGATTCGCGATCGTCTGATCAGGCGTATCTGTGAGATGGAGTTTAAACCGGCGTAGAGGATCGCGGTTGAGTTCCACATGCTCGCGACCGCCACTGTGGCAGGCTTCGCAGCTGATCCCGAAATCACTCACATCGGTATCGAAGGTTTCACCTTCGACGATTCTCGAGCGACCCTTGGTGGTGTGGCAGTTGATGCATGAGATGTTCCATTCGCCCTTGGAGTAGGGAGTAATGTGCTCCGGCGGCATCAGGAAGCTATGCGTCATGGGCACCCACATCTTTTCTGCGACGATGTAGGCAAAAGGGAACTGCTCGACGGTGCGTCCGTCGTTGCTAGTCATCCAGCAGATCTGCATGTTATGCGAACCCGTCAGCAGAACGATTTCCTGAGGATCGGTAAATTCAGATTCCGGAGCACCTTCTGGTTTCGTGCGCACGTAATGTTTACCCTCCTGTTCTAGCACGAGGTAGTCGGTGGAGAAGGCGGTGATTTCGAGTCCGGCCATATCCGCGAGAATCGTCTCAGGGTTAGCGACCTGAGTCATAGTGCGGTGATACGAAGCGTGCCAGCTGGCGTAGTTGCCGGGGTGGCAGGAGCGACAGGTATCTGCTGAGACGTAATCGCCCACCGGATTTTTGGTCGGGCGATTCGTGGCAGGTTCCTGATCCCACTTGTTGTTGAGCACCCAACCCACGATCATCAATAAGCCCCAGGCAATACTTGCTACCGCGCACCGTCCAGCCCAAGTGCCCGGGAAAAATCGCGATGTTTTAGTGGTGGCTTGGGGCTCGAGCATCTTTGCGATGAAATTCCGCTTCTCGCGGCATGCAAAGCAATTTCCTTATTCCAGATCTATCTGCTCAAGCTCGCTTTCGAGCTGTTTTTGCTGCCGTCGCGCGGCATCCCGGCTACTCCAAGTTACCGTCTGCAGCGTTTGTCCATCGGAGCGATGACGAACTCGTTCCCATTCGAGGCCTGCCAAGGCCCGGGCTTCTTCTTCGTTTTTCGCCCGACCTGACTCAATTTGCATCTTGAAACGATTCTCGACGTAGAGCTCGCGGTCTTTTACCCGATCCGAGGATCTGATCTTACTTCGCTCGATATCCGATACAGGCTCTCTCATCGCCAGACTCGGATTGCTGCAACCGGCGAACACGCCACTCCATAGTCCAACGCAAAGCAGTGCCGAGAGGATCGCTTTCATAGCAACTATCCTGAATGAAGCTTCCTCAGCGTCAACCTACTGGATGCTTGACGGCCCTGCCGTCTCTGAGCCCTCTGGTTTGATGGCAACGCCCACCGAAGAAAACTTTCAGGACTATAAAAAAGCGGAAAAGAAGGCGCTTGAAATCCTCGCGGAGATGAAGTCTGCGAGTGCGAAAAAGAATGACATCGAGCTCGCGCTACTCGTTGCCATATTCGAACTGCACAAAGGCACGCTCCCACCCGAAACCATCGGTGGGATCGTGCAAGGTCATCTCAAGCAGATCATCCCCTTCTACAGCTCGCAGGCCCAGCCGTCGGAGTGATCTAGAGCTCCACTCCCTCGACGATCAGGCGGATGGAATCGAGGCGGAGGCGGGCTTGTTCGATCGCGGTGCGGGTCTGGCGCACCTGCTTCTTGGCCAAGTCGATTTCCTCGGGTCGCACGTTGTCGTTGAGTTTACCGAGGGTCACCAGGCGCTGCAGCTCGGCCGTGAGTGTAGCGGCGGCTTGTTCTCTCGCGTTTTTCTTTAATTCCAAGGTGTGTTCGATGGCGCGTTCGGTGGCGGCTTCGAGGAGGTTTTTCAATAAGGTGCCATTGAAGCCGGGGCGCTCGAGAAATTGGGGCAGCGGGGCGTCGCTGATCGCTTCGGCGATCGATGCACCATCGCGTAGATCGGTTAGATCTTGGCCGTGGATATCTACTAATACGCGGACGGGGGTTGGGGCGAGAAACTGATCCACGTGCCAACGGGCATCGGCGATCGTTTCGAGCACGAAGACGGCTTCGAGTAGGAGATTGGGTTGATCAGCTTCAAGCAGGCAAAACGCAGTCGTGCCGGTTGGTGAATCGATGAGCAGATCGATCGTATCTTGCACGAGTGGGTGATCAGCGGAGACGAAGCGGATGTCCTCGCGCGAGATGGCGCGTTGGCGGTCGTAAGTCACGAGCATGCCTTCGCGAGGGATCGCGGGGAATCCTTCGATATAGGCGTGGTCGGCATCGAGAAACACATCGCCTTCTTCGTGATCTTTCATGCGCACGCCATAGTGATCGAGAATCTCTGTGAGGCACTGACGCAGAAAGGGATCGGCATCAGCCGTGCGCACTTTGTCGATTACGCTTTCGGCCACGTCTCGATCGAAGGAGTTAAGCTCCAATAATCGGTCACGACCCTTTTTCATTTTTAAGGTGAGCGTGGCGCGGAATTTCTCGGTTTCGGCGATGAAGGTATCGAGCTTAGCTCGCGCCTCATCCTTGAGCCGGCCTTCTCCGAAATCGGTCGCGAGTTTCAGCAGGCGCGATTGGAAGTTGTTGCGATAATCGTTGCCGCCGTGGAGCGGCGATTCGAAGGCATCGAGGCCGTGGTGATACCATTCGGCGATGGCTTCCTCGGCGCTGCCGGTGACAAACGGCACATGGATGCGGATTGTCTCGGTTTGGCCAATGCGATCAAGGCGACCGATGCGTTGTTCCACGAGTCCGGGATTGAGCGGCAGGTCGAACAGCACGAGGTGATGCGCGAATTGGAAATTACGCCCTTCGCTGCCGATTTCGGAACAGAGCAAGAGTTGAGCGCCATCGGGCTCAGCAAACCACGCGGCTTGTCGATCGCGTTGCACGAGAGGCAGACCTTCGTGAAAGAGGCCGAGATTGAGATTGAGGCGCTCTTTGATCGCGGCTTCGAGGGCGAGAACCTTGCGCTGCGTCTTACAGATCAGCAGAATTTTATCGCGTGGATTCTTTTCGAGTAATCCGAGTAACCAATCGAGGCGCGGGTCTTCTTTGAAGGAGTAGCGAAGGCTGGCGTCTTCCCCCGTTTCCTCGGCCTGAAGCTCGCGGGAGATTCGGGTGAGCAGAGCTAGAGCAGGGCTATCGAGTGGGGCGGGGCAATACTTGCGCTTCGGGAAACCCGTCATGGCGGTGCGGGTGTTGCGAAAAACCATGCGGCCCGTGCCGTGCTGATCGAGCAGAGTGCGCAGAAGCTCTTCCCTTGCGCCGGGGTGTCCTTTTTTGAGCGCGAGGAGGTGGGTTTCGAGACCCTCTAGATCGCGGTCAAAGATCTTTTTGAGCGCAGAATGATCGGCGTCCGAAAGCGTTTGTTTTTCGATGATCTTTTCAGCGACTTCGGCGACGCTTCCAAAGCTCTCCGATTCATCGACGAAGGTTTCGTAATCGTCATAGCGGTGAGGATCGAGCAGTCGCAAACGAGCGAAATGTCCGGCAAGCCCGAGCTGGGTGGGTGTGGCGGTGAGTAACAGTAGCCCGGAGCTCTTGCGCGCGAGCTGTTCGACCAATTCGTATTCGGGACTGGGATCGGCGGGAGCCCACGCGAGGTGATGGGCTTCATCTACGATGACCATATCCCAACCCGCTTCGACGACTTGCTCGCGTCTCGTTTTATTGCCCGCGAGGAAAGCTACGCTGGCGAGACCGAGTTGGGCGGATAAGAACGGATTCTTTTCTGGTTCGCTCTCCTCGCAGGCCAGACAGCGGCCTTCGTCGAAGATGCTGAACCAGAGATTGAAACGTCGCAGAAGCTCGACGAACCACTGGTGCACGAGTGATTCAGGCACGAGAATCAGAGCGCGTTTGGCGCGACCCGTTGCCAGCAGTCGCTGGAGAATCAGACAGGCCTCGATGGTTTTACCGAGACCTACTTCGTCGGCCAGAAGGATGCGTGGAATCTGCCGATTAGAAACCTCGTCGAGAATGTAGAACTGATGCGGGATCAGATCGATCCGACCTCCAAGGTAGCCCCGCACTGGAGATTGGCGAAAACGTGATTGGGCTTTCAGCGTGCGCAGGCGCAGGTCGAAAACTTCTGAAGGCTCGGCCTGACCGGCGAGCAAGCGCTCGGCCGGTGAACTCACACTAGTGATATCTGAGATCGCATCTTCGCACACCCGTTGTTTAGCGCCGACGTAGGTCAGCACGCCTTCGTCTTCCTCTACGGATTCGACGATAAATTGCGTGCCATCGCGAGTGGCTACTGTATCGCCTTCTCGAAACTGCACGCGTTTGAGCACGGTGGTGCCAGACGCGTAGATACGTTTCTCTCTGGTGGCGGGATACTCCACCGTGATGCGGTTGCGATCCAGCTCCGCCACCACACCCAAGCCCAGCTCGGGCTCTCGTTCACTCATACAACGCTGACCAACAAATCCAAGAGACATAGCGACTGATCAAACGGGATAGGTCGCGCGAAGACAAACGTGATTTTTTACTACGTCGGTTAAGAAGCGCTGCTTAATCAGTTAGTGTGAATGTCAGCGGTAGGGAAGGCGCGTGGCCTTTCATCGATTGCAGCACCGTGCGTAGAAAGATCAGCCCACCGGCCATCTCCATGCCTTCCTCGACACCGTTCCGCAGGTAGTAGCCGAGGCTATCGAGTTCGTCGTGGGCGAGATAGGGCTCGGTAAATAATTCCGCGCCCACCGCACCGCCAACAAAGACCGCTCCTCCAATCGCAAACCACACTGGAGTGCGGCGAGGCAGTTTTGCGGGAAACGAAAAGTAGGCCACGCCCACGAGTAAAGCGACGATCCCACCGGGAATGGTCCACGACATTTCGATCTCACCATTCAGGGTTTGAGACCCATGAAATGGCGAGATAGGTGCTGCTCGATGGCATTAGACGAGAGGCGTTTACTAAATTTTAACAATAATAAGCTTATGCCTTCAGGGTCTGGATCACGCGTTTTTCTGCAGAGGCAGGAAGTCGTTTGCAGAGGGTCAAGAGTCTATGGCGCCTCACTAGACCCTTCCAATCGGGGAACTGTGAAGGTAGGATCGTCTCTAATATGATGATGAAAATGCGCTCGATCCTTTCTTCACTGCTTCTCACCGGAATGTCGGCGGGCCTGTTCACCTCCTCCCTGAATGCGGAAGCTGATCTTGATGCTCAACGTGCTGAGATTCGCCAAATGCGCGATGACGTGATGCAGGAATTGTTTAAATTAAAGCCCGAGCTTAAATCGCGCGTCAAAAACGCAGAAGGTTACGCCGTCTTTACCAATATCGGGGTCAACCTCATCTTCGCCAGTTTTGCCGGCGGTAAAGGGATTGTCCTGGAACACAGCTTTTTTGGCGACGACGAGACCTTCATGAGAATGGGATCGGCGGGGATCGGGCTCGGTTTGGGAGTCAAAGACTTCCGCGCGGTATTCATTTTCACCGACGAGGCTATGTTGAAAAAATTCGTGGTGAAGGGTTGGGATTTCAGTGCTCAGGCTGATGCCGCCGCCAAGTCGAACCAGAAGGGTGGCTCAATCGAAGCGTCCGGCACGATTCTTCCAGGGATGGAAGTCTATCAACTGACGAAGAATGGTATCGCGCTTCAGGCCACGATTCAGGGCACCAAGTATTGGAAAGACAAAGAGCTCAACTGAGAGGCTCTCTCTAAGCATAGAGGAATGTTCATGGTATGGCTGTGATTGATGAGGCCGCCACCGATGCTGAAACGAAAAAGGTGGCGAGGTTGAAACAAAAAACTGACGCCGCCAAAACTCGCCTTGCCTCACTTAAGGACAGGCAACGACACAAAAACCGTGTGGAGCGTGAGCAATAAAACGGGAGCAAGATAGGGCGAGCGCAGAGTGATTAAGATAACTCATTCCTGTTTCACGCACACTAATGCTTCGGGACTTTGGGTCCTGAAGCTACGTATCGAATAATGCTGCTGCCGGTTCATTTTCTGCTTTAGGCGCGACTGTAAATTGGTCCACCACCGCCGTCCCCGAACCCTCGACCTACGCCCTTTTCGCCGGACTTGGCATGCTGGGCTTTGTGGCGTGGCGCCGGCGCTCTGCGCCCAGATAAACTCCCCGCTTCTTTCAGTTCTCAAGCTGCGCCATTATCGGTGCAGCTTTTTTGTGAGGTGACGGAAGATATACCGTAGGATTGCTTCATGGGTCAGTAGAGGTCCATTCCGGCCTGATCCATTAATCCTCTTGGATGAGCTATGGCCATTGGGTGGGTATACCAAGAGAGCCGATCCAAGAGGCCCTGATGGTTGCAAGTAAGGTGGCGAAGAAGTGATGGGGTTTTGGGAAGGCATCCGTGTCTTCGAGGTAAGGCGATTCGATGCCTCATCATTCCTATTGAGAGTTATCTCACCAACATCTTAAAAAAAGTCGCCCCGTTTTTATATACATGGACCGCGGAGCGGTATGAACCGGGGACATAGGTTACACTTAAACTGGGCGCATACCCTGGAAAGATGTGTCACCAAAAGGGTTGTTTTTTTTTGCGACAAGGAGCGACGGGAATTGAAGAGACGATACGTCACTCAGAATAAGGCCTGACTTGGCTTTTGGGTGAGCTTCTGCAGTTGGCTCGATAGAAACTTTTTCTTGCGCTGGGGCGGGATTGGAGTTCTTTCCGCATTGCCTGTAGGGGTGTCTTCCGCGGAGGACTGAGATTGTAGCGCGATTCGGCTACAGGACCCTTCGAACCTGAACGGATCATGCCGACGAAGGAAACAGCAGGCGTCGTTTTATGCGCCACCGGGCGGACGATGCCCCTTTTTTCGGCGCTCCTGATTGGGTGAGGCATTTAATAAAATGCATAAAACGAAACGCCTCCTATTCAGTCTCATCGCCTGTGCCGCCTCTTTGGTCGGCCATGCTCAAAACTCTGCGGATGAACCCGTGATCTTGGATTCGCTCCGAGTTACGGCTGATCTCTGGGCTTCGCCGCTCGATCGCATCGCGGCGAGTGTGACCTTGATGGATGAGGCGGCTCTCAAACAGAGCGATGTGCGTCATTTTTCTGATCTGGTGGATCAGATCCCGAATCTATCATGGACCGGCGCGACGTCGCGCCCACGATATCTGCAGATCCGTGGAGTGGGTGAAAACTCGCAATACGAAGGCGAGACTCCTGATTCCGCCGTGCGCTTTCTGTTAGATGATCTTGATCTCACGGGTCTCGGATCAATCGGCAGTTCGTTTGATCTGCAGCAAGTCGAGGTGCTGCGTGGGCCGCAGGCTGGAGCTTTCGGCGCTAACGCGGCGGGGGGGATCGTGCGTTTGGTATCCAACGCTCCAACTCCTATCTGGACGGGGCAGACGGAAGTGCGGGTGGGCAGCGATTCGTTGCGCAGCGTAGGATTAGCGGTCGGTGGTCCGCTGATCGAATCCGATCCGAAGCAACTGATGATGCGTGTCGCTCTTCAGCAGAATGAGAGCGATGGTTTTCGCTACAATCGCACGGTCAACGCTGATACGAATGCTCGCGACGAATTTACCGGGCGCCTGAGACTCACGTGGAATCCTCACGAGCTTTGGACTTGGGAAGCCGCCGTGGTTTTCGCTGATTTTGATAGCGGTTTTGATGCCTATGCGCTCGATAATAATGGCGAGTTCACTTACAGCGACCAACCCGGGCGCGATGAGCAACGCACGCTCGCAGGCAGCTTGCGCGGCACATATCACGGCTGGGATGCGGCACGGGTGACGTCGGTGACGAGCGGGGCGCGCACGAGTTCGCGCTACGCTTACGACGATGATTGGACGGCGGCGTCTTACATGGGCTTCAGTGACCTCAATCGCACGCGTTGGGTGGTGAATCAGGAACTGCGGTTGGATTCCGATCCGGCTCGTGATGCGGGCACTTGGATTGATCGCTGGACGGTTGGCGCGTTTTACTCCGCTACTGATGAGGTGTCGCGTTACACCAACGAGAGCCCCTGGTCCTTGCGCACACTCAAGACGGCTTACCACTCAACAAACACCGCGTTGTTCGGGCAGGTCAGTCACGATATCAGCGAGCAGACTCGCGTGATCTTTGGTCTGCGTGGCGAGACGATCGATATCGATGGTGACGGCTTTACATCGAAGTTCCGCAAGGGCTCGGGCACCTACGATCCGACCACCACGCTGACGCCGCAATTCGATGACACGATGATCGGTGGCAAGCTCACGCTCGAACACGATTTGAGCCCGCGCGAGTTGCTGTTTGTGACGCTTTCCCGCGGCTACAAATCCGGTGGTATCAACATCGATGCGCGGATCGACCCCTCGACTGATCCGCTGATTTACGATACGGAAACACTCTGGAATTTCGAAGCTGGGCTCCGCGGTAATTGGGCCGATGGCCGCGTGTCCGGCGAGCTGACTGGTTTTTATCTACAACGAAAAAATACCCAAGTGCGCGATTCGGCGGGCTTCGGTGGCAGCTACCGATTCTTCACTGATAACGGAAACGATGCTTATGTTTACGGATTGGAAGCTGCGGGCAGCTTTGCGATAACTGAGGTGTGGTCGCTGAAAGGATCGATTGGCCTGATGCGCTCTGAGCTGGATCAATTCACGTTGAGCAATGGCAATACGGGCGGAGGTCGCGAACTCGCGAATGCGCCGCGCTATGGCTATACGATCGGCACGCGTTACGGTGCGGCGACGGGCTTCTTCGGCAGCGCGGACTTCGTGCGCCGCGCGAGCCAATTTGATTCGAATAGTCAGAACGAGGCCCGACGTGAATTCGAAGTGGTTAACGTGAGCGTGGGTTACGCTTGGGAACGTTGGTCAGTCACGCTCTGGGCGAAAAATCTCTTCGATGAGCAATACGACAACCGCGTGTTTTTCTTCGGCAACGAAGGTCCTAATTACACCGCGACCCGTTACGAGGATCGGGCGGCACCGCAGCAAGTCGGTATCACCGGCTCGTATCGTTTCTAAGCCTCTAGCTCACGCTCTGGCGGAGTCGTTTGAGGTGGCCGGAAAATTCGTCGAGGTCGTTGGTTACGATGATCTCGGCGTTATCCAGTTGGTCGACGTAAGCATGCGCTGATTCGCCGCCGGTAATGATCGCGATTTTAGGGGTCAAAAGTTTTCGCAGGGTTTTGAGCTCGTTGGCTAATCTCGGATCGTCGGCGGGATGGACGATACTGAGGCTCACGGCTTTGGCGGAGTTTTCGCTGGCCACGTGCGCGATATCGGCAGCGGGTAAACTCGGCCCGAGGTAGAGCACGCGCCAGCCGAGATCCCGCGCATAAGCTGCGATCATCGCCGCCCCCAATTCGTGGAGTTGTCCCACGGGGGTGGTTACGATCATGGTCGGGGCGTTGCTGCCAGCGGCATACGAGCGAGAGCCACTGAGCAGAAACACTTTGAGGATATTGCTCGCGAAATGTTCATGGGCGGCAGACATGGTGCCCTGCACCCAGAGATCGCCGATTCGTCGCGCGAGCGGACTAATCAGTCGCTCCAAAATTCCGCGCTGCCCGAGGGCGAGGGAACTGCGATTGAGGATTTCGCCCAGGGCATCGGCGTCCAACTGTCGAACGGCTTCAAGAGATTCTTCGATAGCGGTTTCCGTTGAGAAGGAGAGAGAGGTCTGGGCGGTGCGAGCGATGTCCAGCCCGAGCGCTGAAGCCAATTGCATCAAGGTCAGCGTGGGGTGTTGAGCGATATCGCTGATCCGATGACCGTGCTTGGTGAGTATGCCCAGAAGTCTCAGGCGCTCCACTTCGTCGGTGGAGTAGAGGCGGTGGTTGGTAATTGTCCGCTCAGGTGAGACCGCATGGTAGCGTTTTTCCCATGCACGGATGACATGAGATGTTATCCCTGCTCGTAGTGCTGTGTATTGAATCGAATGCTGAACTTCCACTAGACGTTAAGTGGGCAAAACCTAGACAAAAAACAAGAAATATATTCTAATTCAAAATTAAAAGAACGTAATTAATTGAAAATAAGATAAATAGATAATTTAAGATTACTTAATCTAAAATACGACAAAAGTTTGACAGCCACTCTTTAGTTAGACAAAAGTTAAACGATCATGATCGACATGACTACAGCTCACCAGTTCGCGGACCGGTCTATCGCTTCACTAGCAGCCTGTCGGACTTAGGCAATTTCTTTGTTTAAAATAACATATACAATTGACAGATAACAGGATAAGTCCATATTAGTCTCATGGCCACCCGCTATGTGAACATCGACCGCGACACG